>Ga0210044_10006741_pt1 | contig 14999 bp, 21 predicted proteins | sample CryGey13umfilter_2_FD_183959 | JGI IMG/M metagenome (GOLD analysis project Ga0210044, IMG submission 183959) | Groundwater microbial communities from aquifer in Utah, USA - Crystal Geyser 4/9/14 3 um filter (SPAdes) (version 2) | ecosystem: Environmental > Aquatic > Deep subsurface >...
AAATTGCTGGTAGATGTTCATGCTGCCTCCCGTTCGGTTAATTGCTGGGCGTGCAGATGTGTGCACGGTATTTGGTGCTTGCGCATATCCCCCACCTGCAGGCACAGCGACTTGTAGAGCAGGCTGTTTTGCAGCGCGCGGGTGAGCGTGACGCCGATCTTGCGCAGCTCGGCGCGACGGTAGGCAAGGGCGATCTCCTCGGCGGTGCAGTCGTTTGGCGCGCTCATGGGAACAAGCTCCAAAGGATGTGCAGCCAGATGCCGCAACCGATCGCTGTGGCGATGCCGAATAAGATGCGCTCGCCTTGTGTGAGCGGGATCGTGTCGTTGCTAGTGTCCATCGTCGCCTCCGTTTTTTGTCTCGCTGGGTGCGAGGTGGAGGCACTCTAATCAACATCTGGGTAGTACGTCAACCCACAAACGGGTATTTATGGCACAATAAAAACCGCAGGGGCTTCCTGCGGCTTAATTTGGAGACTGATATGACCTTACGCCGAGAATGTGCTGCTGCAGAAAAACATCCTCAAGAGGATGAGTTTCCTGGATTAAAGGGGTGCCCTTCTATCCAGCGACAGGTGGGGATGGCGCTATTCGTTATTGCCATAGGGCCGGAGCGCGTTGGCATAGCGACGCGTCACAAGCTCATGTGGCCTTACGTTGAATACACAGATGATGATGTTCTACGGACAGCGGCTACGTTGCTGGCCAATGTCCATACTGCATTGCTAGAAGCTTTGCCTCCCGCTCAGATTGAGCGGATTTCGAAAGCTCAAGACGCGTACCTGTCTTTTGCTGTTGGAGACGGATCGCTTGATGATAGTTGCCCGTTTTCGGCAACCGCAGCACCTGCCCGGGCGTGACAGCATCTGCCGATTCGTAATAGCGCGGATCGGCATCATCATGATCGGCTAGATAGCGAAGGCGATAATGAAAGGTGCTTTGGGTCACTGTGCGCGCTCCCCCGGCCAATTTTTCTTTTCGTCTTTGTCGAGCGGCCGCCAGTCATTGCAGAACATCTCCATCTCATGTTTCATCTTCGAGCAGTACCAATACATTTCAACCCCTACAGCGTTGGTTGCGCGCTTTTCAACGACACGTCCGCCGATGACCATGAAGTTATGGATTAGCGTGTCTGCAATGTAGTTTGCACGTTCGCGTTTCTCTTTCGGCGTGCTTGTATTTCGGTGAAACCATATTCTCAGAATGGTGCCGCTTGTCTCTGATTCCCTCCACGAACAGGTGAGGAGGTCTTTTATTTTATTGACGTGGGTACATTCGTATTTGAACCGACTGATCTGGTCAGCCTGTGCGAGAGTAGAAAGGAGAAGGAGTGCAGTAAGGGCAATTGACTTCATGCTCATCTTCCGGGGTTGTTTTGCTCAATAAAGTCTAGGTGAAGTTGTGCGGGTGCGTCGTCTCTACCAACAATGCGCACGCCATGCGAGACGACCAGCCTCAAGCCGTGCGCCTTCCTTCCAAGGGCGGATCGCCCGGGCTGGTTGTGGCTAGTCGATCACTCTTCTCCTGTTTTGCTTTGCGGGCTTTATTTGCGGCCGCTGTTATTGTGGCGAGCCATACGTTCTGGTCGTCGATGTCCATGTTGGACAGGTGTTCCACTGTTTCGGCATGGAGCACGTCCGGATGGAGTTTCTCTCGCGTCGCAAAGCGATGTGTTGCTTCGCTTTTATAGCGCAACTCATCCGAAGCAATGGGCGCGATCAGGTCTTCCACGCGCTTGCCGAATGCGCGGGCGATGTCGCCCAGATTCGTAATGGTGGGGTTACCGTCGCCGTTCTTTGCGCGCTGAACCGTACCAAAGCCGACGCCCGATCTGGACGCCACTTTTTTGAGGGTGTCAAGGTTGGGGGTGTTGGCCATCCAGGCGCTCAGATTGCCCGCGATGTTCTTGGTTAAGTCCATGTTTGGATTATCCTTGAGTAAAAAACCCAAAAGAGGGTATTGCAAAAACCCATAAATGGGTTTAGAGTGGCCGCCCATGGATACCAATACAAAAATCTACGACGTGGTGATGGCGCATCTGCGAGCCAAACGCATCAAGCAGCGCGAGGTGGCGGCGGGTTCCGGTGTGCCGTTCTCCACTCTGACGAAGATTGCCCAAGGGCAAATCGCAGCGCCAAACGTTCACCACGTTCAGGCGCTTTACGATTACTTCGTTGCACAGACAGAGGAGGCCGCTTGATATGAGCCTTCCCGATGAAATCAGCGTTTCCATCACTATCGAGGGCCTTTCTTTTGATCTGCGCGTTCGCGGCTTAAAGCCAAATTCTGAGTATCTATTTCCAGGCTCAGGATGCGCTGATGTATTCGCCGAATCTTCATGTCTTCAATCGGAGGTGGTTCAGGTAGCAGCTTGCGCGCTTGATGCAGCAGTTTTGAAATTTCGCGAAGGGTTTGAGGCGTCATTGTCTAAAGTCCTTTCAGAAGCAGTTAAAGAAGAGGCCGCTTGATATGACTGCTCGCTCTAATGTCGCCCGATCGGGTCGTCGCCGTGAATCAAAAGCAGCTGCGCGATCGCGCTGTCCAGCATGCCGTTGTATAGCTGGCCAGTCCCGCATTCTTTCTGAGTCACTTGTCGGATTTGAGCCAAGTCTTGCGCAAGCTGCTGCCCGTCGAGTTGGTTTGCAATTGCGGAAGCTAGGTTGGAGTAGGCGTGGATGATGTCTACCAGCGGGCTTTCTTCGGGCATGGACATTCCTTTCGTGGAGGTGGAGTGATATGAGCAACCCTAATGTGTGCTGTCCGTCTCTTTCTTCCCTGAGAGAACGTTGGAGATCAGAGCTTGCAGAGCTGGATCGGTTGAACCAGCAGAGCGAGCTTTCAGTGCGGAGATTTTGCGCGCCGAGCGCATCAGGCGATCGCGCCACTCGTTCGGGCCGTGGATATTTTGTTGCGCCTCTTCGCCAGCAAGAATGTTCTGAAAAGTTTTCACTGGGTCGCTGGTTTCGGAAATGGTTCCAGCGATGATGGCGAGACTTTCTTCCATTGCCTTGACGAGCGATTCGAGTTCTTTGAGTAGCGCTTCGTTGTTCACGGGCATTCCTTTCGTGTTGGGTGAGGGCGTGAGAACTCCATCCTATCACGGCCGTGGGTGCCCTCTTTTTGCAGGGGCTGCGCTGTGATGCGCGCCTCGATGTGTTCCTTCTGTCTCTCCTCCCTGAGCAGGGAAGTCCGCTATGGCGGAGTTGTGCCGTCCGGTTTGCGCTGGACGGCATTTTTTTTGTTCGGAGGATGAATTGATCGGGACGCTCGGATACGTCGTGTTGATGCATCACTGGAGTCCGGTGGCGCGGCTTGGACACCGGGGCCGGTGGATTCATTTGCAGATGATTCAGCGGCGATTGTTCGCTGCACGCAAATTTCCTCTGGATGGCCATGAGGTGGTGATGTGGTCGCATTTGATTGGGCACAGGCGGTTTGTTACGCCGATCCCGGTGCTGGCACGTGTGTGCGGAAGTGTTTATGTGCAGCACCCTGGCTTGAGTGGGTATCTCAGCTATCTCAAGTGGCGTCTGGCTTTTTGGAAAACGTGGCTTGGGCCTGCTCAACAACAGCCCAGTCAAGCTCAACCGGATGCTGGCAGCTGCTGCACCGACCGCCGAGATAGGTGAGCGGTAGCAGGTTCTTTGCAGGGTCTGCCGATTCGCTGCGGGTGTATCCGCAGTACGGGCAGGTGTAGTGGAGGTTGACACCGTCGAATGATGTGGTCGATGGCATTGGAGGTTCCTTTCGTTGTTCGGTTTCAGGTTTGGCGATTTGAAGCTTAGCACGGTAGGGGTCTCCACCTTTTTGAGAGCGGCGGGTGCGCCGCTCCCCATGAGCGAAATGTACGCGCGTGGGTTGTGCAGTGAAACGGTAATCGACAGGGGGGTTTTATTGTGACGCTACCAGTAGATGAATCGATGGTGAGGGGTGCGCTGTATGGCGCGGCAAAAGGCTATCCGGGCGGGATCAGGCAGTTGGCTTCGGATATGGACATGCCAGAATCCACCTTGTATGCGCGATTGCGCGGTGAGAAGGGCTATCCGCTGGCGGTTGATGAGGCGGTGGAGATACTGAACTTCCTTCGCGGCCAACATGTTCCGGGATGGCAGAAGGCGGTGTATGTGTTTGCGCACCAGCTCGACCATCTGGTGATCCCCATCCCGCGAGCGTTGCGCTTGGGCGACGTGCCTGGGCTGCAGCAGGTGAGCGAGATGATGCAGGAGGTGGCCGATATCGCGCATGCACTATCAGACGGAACGGATGCCTCGCAAGAGGGTGGTCGCCGGATCTCGACTATTGAGTGGAAGAAGATCGACAAGGAGTGCGCGGAGGCGATGGAGAAGATCGCCGAGACGCGGGAATTCTATAAGGCGCAGCACCTGGCTGCGAAGAAGAAGGGGCTGGTGAAGTGATGGCCCCGGTATCGGACTCTCTCCTCCTGTTGAGAAGTGAACCGCCACAGCCTGCGCGTGAGCGTTGCCGTGCTTTGCATGGCCGGAAGGCTGTTTCTATTCTGGAGACCGATGTATGACCGGTCGCGTTGATTTCAAGCAGATCGCGTCAGCAGCGCTCAGTGCTATCGATAGTTTGCTTCATTCGTGGCTCCCAGACGGGAAGCGCGAAGGGCATGAGTTTAAGGCGCTGAATCCTACCCGCTCAGACAATAAGCCCGGCAGTTTCTCCATTAATCTCAAGTCCGGTGCCTGGGCTGATTTCGCAGATGCAGATAGCGACGCCAAAGGCGGCGACCTTATCAGTCTTTTTGGGTATCTGAATCGGCTCGATCCGCTCGACGCGGCCCGAGAGGTTGCGAAGCAGGTGGGTATCCCTATCGCGGAACCCTATAAAAAATCCTCGCAAAAACCAGCGCACGCGCAAGCGGTTCAAGGGGTACAAGCGCCTTCGGCGGCGGCTGCAAAGGAGCCTGAAAAAGAGCCGAATTGGGTTCCGATTTCGCCCGTTCCCGACGATGCGCCACTTGTTCCGCTGGCTCACACGGTGCGCGGCAAGCCGGATCGCACCTGGGCTTATCACGATGCCGAGGGCAGGCTGTTGGGCTATATCTGGCGCTTCACGAAGTCGGATGGCGGCAAAGAGATCGTGCCGTTCATGTTCTGCCGCCATTCAGCGTCGGGCAAGACGGAGTGGCGCAACATCCAGTTCGCCGAGCCGCGCCCGCTGTATGTGCCTGGCATCGCGCTGCGTGAGGGGGTGACCAAACTGATCGTGGAGGGCGAGAAGTGCGCCGACGCCGCGCATGTGCTGGTTGCCGAGCGCTTCGATGTGGTGACGTGGCCGGGTGGCGGTAAGGCTCTGGAGAAGGTTGATTGGTCGCGCTTTGTCGAGGGCGACAAGGTGATCGTCTGGCCAGACTGCGATGCTCAGCGCGAGAAGCTTTCGAAGGATGAGAAGGATGCAGGCTTTGAGGCTGATAAAAAGCCGTATCTGCCAGAGCAGAAGCAGCCGGGCATCGCTGCAGCCGAGAAGATCGCCGCAAAGCTGGTTGCGCTTGGCTGCATCGTCCGTGTCGTGCAGATCCCTGCGCCTGGCGAAAAGCCTTCTGGCTGGGATGTGGCTGATGCGATCACGGACGGATGGACGGCCGAGCAGGTGATCGACTTCGCGCTGATAAACAAGCGACCGCCAGCGTGCGAGGGCGCTCCATTGCCGCCAACCGACGAAAGCATTTATACCGCAACAGCTGCTGACGCAGAGAACGGGGTTGAGACGCCCTGGCGGGATCACTGCTTCTGGAAAGATGGGAAGCTGCGCGAGTGCCGCGAAAACGTGTTCCAGATCCTGCAGCACATGCCGGCGTGGCAGGGTTGTCTGGCGATGGATGATTTTGCGAATGTGATCCGCGTTCGGCGCGATACGCCCACCGGCCTGAAGGCGGGCGAGGTGTGGGATGAGGATCAGGATTTCAAGCTTGGGCTGTGGCTTGCCCAGGCGGTGCGGTTGTTCATCAAATCGAGCGGAACGATCTCTGAGGGCGTGCGGGCGACGGCGAAGGCTAACGCCTACCATCCGGTGCGCGAGTGGCTGGAAGAGCTGAAATGGGACGGTACACCGCGCCTTGGCGACTGGCTGACTGACTACGTTGGGGTGAACAAGACGGAATACACGTCGCTGGTCGGCAGGTTGTTCCTGATCGGCATGGTGGCGCGTATCTATCGCCCCGGCTGCAAGATGGATACCGCGCTGATCATGGAAGGTTTGCAAGGCGAGGGTAAGAGCACCATCGCGCGCGCGCTGGCCGGCGAGTGGTTCTCTGACACCACGTTCGTGATGGGCGATAAGGATTCGTTCATTGGCCTGCGCGGGAAGTGGGCTTATGAGCTGGCGGAGTTGGACTCGTTCAATCGCTCTGAATCGACCCGCGCCAAGGCGTTCATCAGCTCGTCCACCGATAGCTACCGCGCACCATACGACAGGGTCTCCAAGGACCATCCACGCCAGTGCGTGTTCATCGGCACCACCAATCAGTACGAATACTTCAAAGACAGTTCCGGCAACCGGCGCTACTGGCCTGTGCTGTGTACTGGCGAGCTGAATCCTTCCGGGTTGCGTGACATGCGTGAGCAGATCTTCGCTGAGGCGGTGCAGTTGTTTAAGGCGGGCGAGCAGTGGTGGCCAACGAAGGAACAGCAGAACGTGCTGATCTTTCCGCAGCAGGAAGAGCGCGAGCTGCACGATGTGTGGGAGATCGCGATCCATGAGTGGCTGGAGGCGGACAAGACGCGCAACCGGGTGACGTCGCTGGACATCCTGATGGGCGCTTTGAAGATGGAGGTGAGCAAGATCGATGGTGGACGCCAGTCGGCGATGCGTGTGGGCGTCTGCATGCGCAAGCTGGGCTGGCGGAAGGAGCGCAACACGAAGGGTGCGCGTGAGTGGGTATATGTCAGGCCGGGGGCAGGTCCGGCGGTAGCAGTGCAATCGGTGAAGCCAGATGAAGATCAATTCTAACCAGGGATCGCAAAAGGTAACCGTGGCCGTCCAGCCACGTCCTACCTGCGCGGAAAAGGTTAGACGGATTTTCCCTTTACAAAACATGCAACTGTCTAACCGTCCAACCTCGTCCAACCTGCCGCGCCCACCCGCGCACATGCACCCGCGCGTATATGCGCGCACGCGCACGGGTGGGTGTGTATTTGTGCCTAGACAGGTTAGACGGTTAGACAGTGGATTGATTCGACAACAGAAAAACCGTCCAACCTCGGAATGCAGGTTAGACGGATTCATGGAGGTTTGACGATGAACGACCGATCAGCTGCCGAGGATGCGGCGCTCAAGGCACGGCTGGTCGCCAAGCGTGCGGCGATGCCGTCTGTGGCGGCCATTGTGGATGAGTTCAGGGCAGTGTTCGGGGAATCGACGTATGCGCTGGGAGGTCAGGACTTTGTGACGAACCTGCAGTCAGGCTGGAACCAGCCGCCTCACCCGAATTGCGACGCCTGCACCGGACACGACGGCAGCGACGGCTGCGACCGCATGGACTTCATCGCGCACGGTCACGACAAGCCTGAGCCGGGAAAGGTGTTTTGCGGGTACCGGCTAAAGCACGCGCCTCGAATCGATGAACAAACACAAAAGGGGAAGCGGCGATGAGCGATATCGAGAATGCATTGCCCGCGCTGATGTACCGCGATCCATCGGAATCACTGGATGAGATTCGTCGCCAGCGCGAGGTGATCAAGCGCAAGGCTGAGCGAGAGCGCAAGCACAAGAGCCGGCGCATTCAGGCGTTGGTGCGTCATGTGGTGAAGAACGGAGGCGTTAACCATGACAAATGAGGACATCCATCAGCGCATGCTCAAGTGGGCGGAGTGGGTGCTGCGGTCGGACGGCGGTGGGCTGGGCTTCCCGTGTGAGTGTTCCTACACGCGCATGCAGCAGCGCAGTGATTGCGGCTTCACGGCGCCCGAGGTGGATATTGAATCAGCCGAGACCGAGAAGGCGGTGCAGTCATTGGAGCAGTACTTGAGGCATGCCGTGCAAGCGCACTACTGCATGGGCGGTACGCGTGAGTCACAGGCTAGGCAGCTGGGTTGCAGCACCACAACAGTCGAGCGCAGGGTAGAGCGCGCGCATGGGCAGATCGCCAGATACCTGGAAGAAGCCAAGCGCGTGAGGCGTTAAAAAAAACTACTCCGACCCTGTTGACACGATGGGGTGAAATCTATACATTCCTGCTAACTTGTGAATTAGTGCCTCTGCAACACCCACACCAACCCGCCCTTAGCGGGTTTTTTTATGCCCTCACTCGCCGCAAAACCCTGCCGACACACCGGATGCAACGCACTGGTACGCAACGGCGGAGGCTACTGCCCTACGCACAAGCGCGAGGTCAGGAAGGTAGTTGAATCGAGACGCGAGTCATCAACCAAACGGGGTTACGGATACAAGTGGCAGCAAGCGCGTGCAGGATACCTGCGCAGCCACCCGCTATGCGTCCGGCACGAAGCGCGCGGAGAGTTGGTGCAGGCCACGGTAGTCGACCACAAGGTGCCGCACAAGCTGGACGATGCGATGAGCAGCGGCGACGCCACACAGATCACCAAGGCGCAGGCTCTGTTCTGGGATCACGATAACTGGCAATCGCTGTGCAAGACATGCCACGACGAGAAGACAGCACGCGAAGACGGAGCGTTTGGCAACCCCAGAGCGCTGTAGGGGTAGGGGGCATCAAAAGTCCACAACCCTCACGCTCTAGACCGAGCGCTTAGCCAAATTTTTACGTGCGGGAGTTTCAGGGGAGGGGGGTACCCCCCTCGGACGTGGTGGAGACGTCTGCACAGTTGAACACTCAACCGGCATCCGCCGGTTTTTTCATTTCAGGAGCTGACCATGGGAGCACGCGGACCGAAGGCACTGCCAGCCAACGTGCACATGTTGCGCGGAAACCCGAGCAAGAAGTTGCTGGACGATCTGTTCGCCGACTTCAACCCTGAACTTGAGATCCCGGACGCGCCGAGCTGGATGTGGGCTGAGGCGAAGAAGGAATGGAAGCGCATCTCCCCCGAGCTACTGAAGTACGGACTGATCTCGAAGCCGGACCGCGCCGCCCTGGTGCTATACGTCCAGGCGTGGGCAAAGATGGTTTGGGCTGAGAAGCAGCTCGCTAACGCGATGAAGATCGCCGAGCAGAAGCGCAAGGAAGCCGAAGACAAGGGCGAGGAATACACCGGCGGCGACGGCATCATGGTGCGCACCCCGAATGGCAACCTGCAGTACTCGCACCACTGGGTCGTCGGTCGCCGTGCTGCTGAGGATGTGAACCGCTACCTCGCATCGTTCGGCATGTCGCCCAGCTCGCGCGGGCGAGTCAAGACCAGTGACAACCGGCAGCAGTCTCTCGATCTTGGCGTGGGCGAGAGTTCGTTTGCATCACTCTAAATGGCGCAGCAAGTTGAAGCGCAAAGCTTCGGCGATATCGCGACGCAGTATGCGCACGATGTCACCGACGGGCACGTCGTCGCGTGCAAATGGGTCAAGCTGGCTTGCAAGCGCCATCTGGATGATCTGGCCACGGCCGCGATCGGCGACTGGCCGTATGTCTTCAATCCGGATCTGGTAGACCAGAACGGCAAGACATACCAGCCCGCCGAGCGGGTCTGCAAGTTCGCCCAGCTGATGCCACACATCAAGGGCGACTGGGCCGCGCAGCGCATGCGCATCACGCTTGAGCCGTGGCAGATATTCATCCTGGCCAGCATCTTCGGCTGGGTGAATCGACTCACTGGCAAGCGCCGCTTCCGCGTGGCCGATCTGTTTGTGCCGCGCAAGAACGCGAAGAGCACACTGGCCAGTGTGATCGGGCTGTACATGCTGGCGGTCGATGGCGAGTTCGGTGCCGAGGTGTATTCCGGCGCCACCTCGCAAGACCAGGCGCTGGAAGTATTCCGGCCTGCGCTGCTGATGGCGCGCGCCACACCGGAGTTCAGACAACACTTCGGCGTTGCTGCAAACGCATCAAACCTGTCGGTCGTATTGACCAACAGCAAGTTTGAGCCGGTCATCGGCAAGCCGGGCGACGGCGCATCACCCAGCTGCGCCATCGTTGACGAATACCACGAGCACAAAACGCCCGAGCTGTACGAGACCATGCAGACCGGCATGGGCGCACGGTCGCAGCCGCTTATGCTCATCATCACCACGGCCGGCACCGACGTATCCGGCCCTTGCTACATGCACCAGGTAGAGCTGCAGAAAGCGCTCGAAGGCACCATCGAGAACGACCAGCGCTTCGGCATCATCTTCACCACAGACGAAGGCGACGACTGGACCAGCGAAGACGCGCTGATCAAAGCCAACCCGAACTACGGCGTATCGGTCGACGCGGACTTCCTGAAGATCCAGCAGCGCGACGCGGTCTCCGACCCGCGCAAACAGAACACATTCAAGACCAAGCACCTGAACGTCTGGTGTGCGGCAGCATCGCCTTGGATCAACCTGCACAACCTCCAGCAGAGCGGCGACCCGACGCTCACGCTGGACAGCTTTGCCGGAGAAGAATCGGTCATCGGGCTAGACCTGGCGAGCACACAAGACATCGCCAGCAAAGTGCACATCTTCAAGCGCGAGGTGGACGGCAAGGATCACTACTACGCCATCTCGCAAAACTACGTTCCCGAGGCCGCAGTCGAAGCGCCGGAGAACGTGCACTACCGAGGCTGGGTCAAGTCAGGACACCTGACCCAGACCTCTGGAAACATGATCGACCTCGAATACATCCAGCAAGACGTGCTGGACGATAGCGAGATCGTCAACGTGCGAGAGGTCGCGAAGGACCAGTGGGGAGGACAGCAGCTCGGCGCGAACCTCGCGAACGAAAGCATCCCCGTCGTGGACGTTCCGATGCAGACCCGCTACCTCAGCGAACCGATGAAGTTCATCGCCGGACTGATCGACGCCACACCGACGCGCTTCCACCACGACGGCAACCCCGCCTTCGTGTGGATGATGAGCAACGTCGAAGTAAAACTGGACCATAACGAAAACATGTTCCCGCGCAAGCAACGGCCGCAGAACAAGATCGACGGGGCGGTCGCGCTGATTGTTGGGATGTCACGCGCGATGGTGACAGAGCCGGACGGGATAATCACTCAAGGATTCGTAGAACTATGAGCACACAAGAAAGGTGGAACGAAGCGCAAAAGCGCGCCGCAACTCCAGGCTCTACGATTCTCAACAAGTGGCGCGCGCAGCGTGAAGCAGCGCGTGCGAATTCCATCAGCAACACCACGTACAGCCAAGAAGTCTTGGACGCCTTTGGGGTATCGCAAGGACATGCCGGGATGGCTGTGAACTCAGCCACCGCGATGCGCGTGGCAGCGGTGTATGCCTGCGTGCAGAAGATAGCGGGCGGCGTCTCTACGCTCCCGCTGCACCAATACAAAACTAATGGCGACATCAAAGATCGACTACCGCGCGATGAGCTCTGGTACCAGCTGAACGAGCAGCCGTGTGAGCAATACACCGCCGCCAGCCATTGGGAAGGCGTCTGCATTGCCGAACTGCTGCGCGGCGACGGATACACATGGATCCGTCGCACCATCACTGGCAAGATCATTGAGTTGCTCCCCTTGCCGTGGGGCTGCGTCTCACCGATCCGCCAGGCGGATGGCAGCGTCCGTTACTACATCAGCCTGCCCGATTTCGGGATCAACACCTGGCTAGAGCCTGCCGAAGTCTTGCACTTCCCGGGCTTTGGCTTTGATGGTGTCCGCTCTATGAGCGTCATCACCTACGCAGCCCGCGCTGCCGTGGGTAATGCGCTGGCCATGGACAACTACAGTGGAAAGTTTTTTGAAAATGGAGCGCATCCATCGATCATCTTGAACTCCCCCAGCAAGATGGATGAGCGTCAGATCACCGCATTGCAAACTTCGTTCGCGAACAAATATGCAGGAAATGAAAATGCGCACAAACTGCCGCTGGTACTGACCGAAGGACTCACCGCCAAAGAGATCAGCATCAACGCCCAAGATGCGCAGCTGCTCGAAGCGCGCAAGTTCCAAGTGATCGACATCGCCCGCGCTTTTGGTGTCCCGCCGCACATGATCGGCGAGACCAGCGCCAGCACCAGCTGGGGCAGCGGTATCGAATCCATGTCGCGCGCGTTCGTCACTTACACCCTACAACCGCATCTCATCCGCATCGAACAAGAACTGAACCGCAAACTGTTCCCGCGCAACTCGGGGCGATACATCCAATTCGATCGCGATGCGCTCATAGAAGGCGACAGCAAAGCCCAGGCTGAATATAACCGCGCAGCACTGGGCGGCCCCGGTACTGGCATGGGCTGGCTATCGGTTGACGAGATCCGCAAGGGAAAAGGACTTGCTCCCCTCGGTGGCGCTGCTGCCGAAATATACGACCCACGAAAAGTCACTACAGAAGGGCAGACACAATGAACAAGATCATGCAGCTCTACCGCGACAACGCGCTGGTTAAAAAACAGCCCGTCAACCTGGTGCGCAACGAATCCGAAGCCACCCTGTACATCTATGACGTGATCGATGCTTACTGGGGCATCAGCGCAAAGATGGTGATCGAAGCCATTGCACAAGTAGTCGACGCGCAGACATTGAACATCCGCATCAACTCACCCGGCGGAGACGTGTTCGAGGCGCGCGCCATCATCGAAGCGATCAAACGTTTCCAAGGCAAAACCATCGCGCACATCGACAGCGTGGCTGCCAGCGCCGCCACCGGCATTGCCATCGCAGCAGACGAAGTATTGATTGCCGAGGGCGCGTTTTTCATGATCCATAACGCCAGCAGCATCGCGTGGGGAGATAAGACCGCCATGCGTGAAATGGCGGACCTGCTGGAAAAAATCGAAGGCTCGCTCATTGCCGACTACACCAGCAAGACCGGGAAGGAGCAGCAACAGATCATCGACTGGATGAACGATGAGACATGGTTCTCCGCGCAAGAGGCCATCGACAACGGCTTCGTCGATGCGCTGGCACCCACTGCAAAGGTTAGCAATGTATGGAACCTTGCAGCGTACGGAAAGGTGCCCGCCGCGCTGACGGCTCCGCCTCCGGAAGAGCCCGCTCCGATTGAAAACAAAGAACCCGCTCCGGCGGGTTTTTTAATGTCCGCATCCAACGCAAACCGCTTGCGTCTGGTCACCGCTTTGTAGCGCTTCTCGCGCGCAAAACCCGCACTGGCCGGCTGCCAGCACGAAGCACCTTTACGAAAGGCACGACAAATGAAAAACATTCAAGCCCTGCGCGAGAAGATTTCCAACCTCGCAACCCAAGCCAACAAGCTGCTCGCCGATAAAGGCGACCAGGTCTGGACGAAGGAAGAGCAAACGCAGTTCGACAACATCGCCGACGAGATCGAGATGGCAAAAGGCCAGATCAAATCCGCCGAGCGCATGCGCGAACTGGAGGCTGATGAGTTCTTCAACAGCGCCGCCGGCAAGACTGGCAAGAAAGAAGACGGCACCACAATCGACGCCCTCGTTGCAGTCGCCTTATATTTGCGCCACGGCAACAACGTAACCGCAGAACAGGCTGTTGCGATCCGCAACGCAATGAGCACCACCACCCCAGCAGAAGGCGGCTACACCGTACCGTCAGAGATCGCCACGATGGTCATCGACAAGCTGAAAGCCTTTGGCGGCATGCGCGAAGTTGCCGAGATCATCTCCACCGACTCCGGAAATGCGCTGAGCTTCCCGACCAGCGACGGCACCGCCGAAGTGGGCGAGATCGTCGGCGAGAACACTGCTGCAACAGGTGGCGACATCACCTTCGGCACCTTGCCGCTGAACGTGTTCAAGTACAGCTCCAAGAAGATCGCGCTGCCGGTCGAGTTGATTCAGGACTCCGCCATCGACGTGATCGCCTTCGTCGTCAACCGCCTGGCCACTCGCATCGCGCGCATCCAGAATACCCACTTCACCGTGGGCGCAGGCACCACCCTGCCGGATGGCGTGATTCCCAAGGCGGGCGTCGGCAAGACCGGCACCACCGGCCAGACCCTGACCATCATCTACGACGACCTGGTCGACCTGATCCACTCGGTCAACCGCGCATATCGCCAGAACGCCCGCTTCATGCTGGCCGACACCAGCGTCGCTGTGATCCGCAAGATCAAGGACACCACCGGTCGCCCGATCTGGAATCCTGGCGACGCAGAAGGTATTGCCAACGGCGTGCCGTCCACCATCTGCGGCTATCCGTACACGGTCAACGACGACGTCGCAGCGATGGCCGCGAGCGCCAAGTCCATCGCTTTCGGAGACCTGTCCAAGTACATCATCCGCGATGTGATGAACAGCACCGTCATCCGCCGTTTCGATGACTCGGCCTTCGCCTTGCTCGGTCAAGTCGGCTTCTGCGGCTGGCAGCGTTCCGGCGGCAACCTGATCGAGCCTGATGCGGTCAAGGTGTACGTCAACTCCGCAACCTGATCAGCCGCCAACATAACCACGGCGGGCTGAGCGGTCCGCCGTTTCTTTTTTTGGAGATAACCATGGCAAAAATTACACCCGCAGCAGCCGAAGCCGCAGCAGCCGAAGCCGCGGCAGCCGAAGCCGCAGCAGCCGAAGCCGCAGCAGCCGAAGCCGCAGCAGCCGAAGCCGCAGCAGCCGAAGCCGCAGCAGCCGAAGCCGCGGCAGCCGAAGCCGCAGCAGCCGAAGCCGCAGCAGCCGAAGCCGCAGCAGCCGAAGCCGCAGCAGCCGAAGCCGCAGCAGCCGCTTCGAAATTCGAAGCATTCTGCCTGCGCGATAGCGGCTTCGGTAAGGCCGGACAAGTTGTCACGCTGTCGGAATCTGACGCAAAGGCAGGCGAACAGCACGGCATGCTGGATCTTAACAAAGCGGCCATCGCAGCCGCAAAAACGAAGTAGTCGCTTTCCCATTGCCCAGTGCAGACATCTGCACCGGGTCTTGGAAAACCGATTAAGAGGAACCCATGGGACTGACACTCAAAGTCGCACCCGCTGCCGAGCCGGTCACGCTGGCCGAGGCCA
>Ga0210044_10006743_pt1 | contig 14995 bp, 13 predicted proteins | sample CryGey13umfilter_2_FD_183959 | JGI IMG/M metagenome (GOLD analysis project Ga0210044, IMG submission 183959) | Groundwater microbial communities from aquifer in Utah, USA - Crystal Geyser 4/9/14 3 um filter (SPAdes) (version 2) | ecosystem: Environmental > Aquatic > Deep subsurface >...
TTGCAGTCAGTGCCCTCTTTTATTAATGTGCAGATAGAATCAATAATGTTTTCCATATCAAGACCTCCTTCTCCCGTTTGGTGATTCTAACGAGATAATGCGAGGTCTTGATCTATTTTGCAAGACTTTCGCTTGCCTACTAACAATTTACAGTACCCCGGCCCCCGCCGGGCGGCCCGATGGTTGCAGAAGGGGGTTTTACCGGCCTTGACGCGATACCGTACACCTTTTATACTCAATTATGTTAAAATCAAAAATTCGCCCTCGTAGCTCAGGGGATAGAGCACAGGTTTCCTAAACCTGGTGTCGCATGTTCGAATCATGCCGGGGGCACAACAGTCGAGCAGGGAATATAAGAATCCATCGGTCTTATGATCGGTGGATTTTCCCGTTTTGACAGCCAAACTGACAGCCACCGGTTGCAAAACACCTGTTCACACACTCAGTTCTCCTACATGCACTCTATTCCAGTGATGCGCAATTTAGTTTACTTTGGTCGGGTCAATGTAAACTAACTTTTGAAACAGCAGATAACAAGGGGTGTTTCCTATGTCTGCTGTGTTTCCCGACCGGGAAACATGCCACTTTTAGGAAACAGTGAACTTGACATGGTGAAACAGCCAAAGTGAATTGGCTTAGTCGTTTAGAATGGCGTCCATCTTCGACGCCGCCTCATGCTGCAGCGTCGGCAACACGTGGCTGTAGGTATTCATCGTAAGGGAGATCTGGCTGTGGCCGAGTATTTCCATGACAACGCGCGGATGGATCCCCTGGGCTAAGAGCAGTGTTGCTGCCGTATGTCGCAAATCGTGAAACCGAATGTCGGGTAAATCTGCTGAGCGGAGAAGCTTTTTGAAGTTCCTGCGAGCGACGTTTCCCGCCTCCAACGGCGTGCCCACGGTCGTCGTGAATACGAGTTTGTTCTCTTGCCACAATGGTCCCATCTTGAGCCGTTCCTCGTTTTGGCGAGCACGGTGGGCTTTTAGTGCTGTCAAGGCAACCTCAGGCAGTACGATCGTCCGCCGGCTGCCGGCTGTTTTTGGCTCGACGAGCGTGAGCTTACTCCCAATACGCTGTAAGCTCTTGTTAACAGTAAGCGTTCCCCGCTCGAGGTCGACATCCTGCCACCGCAAGCCTAAAGCCTCACCCCTCCTCAAGCCTACGGCCAATGCCACCGAGTATAGCGCCTCGAGACGATCCCCTTTGGTGGCCTGCAAAAAAGCACGTGCCTGTTCTGGAGAAAAAGGCTGAATCTCAGATCGCTTAACAGATGGCGGACTTACGAGTGTTGCAACATTTCGGGCGACCATGCCCCATCGATGCGCCTGGCCCAAAGCATTGCGCAAGACTGAATGGATATGACGTACCCTGCGCGGTGAGAGTCCGGATTCAAGCTTATTGTTGAGAAGTCGCTGTACGTCCTGCGGGGTAAGTTTTGAAAGGGTAATTCGGCCGACCTCCGGTTCAATATGACGTCTTACAATCGCCTCATATGTCTCATAGGTCAAGGGCCTAACAGAAGGCTTGGCTGTATCGGCAAGCCAGCACGTTAGGAACTGCCCGACCGTCTGGCGCTCATCCGGAATAATCAGACCTTGCTGGTGAGCTCTCAGCGCTTCCGTCAGCTTATCCTGGACCTCTTTTCTTGTCCAACCATAGAAGTGCTTACGGTGACGCTTGCCGTTTTTGTAGCCGAGGTTAAGACTCGCGGCCCATCGGCCGTCTTGTCTCTTATAGATTGAGCCCTCATTTTGCCCACGTTTCGACACTATTGCCTCCCCTTAACCCAATGCTCGACATTCGTCTCATGTGCGCCAATTTTTTCAGAAATTTCTTTTACAGAAAGACCGCCCCTATACAGCCGCCGCGCCTCCGCTTGGCGCCTTCTCAGCTCACGCTGGGCTTGTGCTCTAGCACAGGATCTTGAACAGTACATTACGCCCTCGGTTTTATACTGACCGAACTCAGCCCGTCCACGTTGCCGAACGAAGAAGCGACCACAGGTTTCACTGGCGCACTTTAGAAGTGTGGCGTTCTCGGCGAGATGGTTGAAGAGTTGCAGCGCCATAGCATTATAAATGGTCGGCCGTTGTATTATTAGCTGTGAGTTATAGTCTATTTGCTCTTTAGATGCGGTCCAAAAATCAACCCACGGGTGAAATGGGCGCAGCGCATTGGTGAGCGCTTCTGAGAAGAAGTAGAGCGCTTTGGACGGGGTGTCGGGTCGCTGTCCCAGAGCATCATCCCAATATAGCCCCAATGGGTCCGGACCTTCGTCTGGATTCATCATCAGCACGATGAAAGTGCTCACCATAAACTTCATATAATGGATATGTAAGGCCTCCTCGAGCCAGTGCCGCCACAGCCTCGAGTCCCACCTATCACCACTTCGGCCCTTCTTATCAAGCCGGTCCTTGACCGCCATATATAAGGGCCAATCAGGGGAGAGCGAAATATGCGCCCAACCCCGACTTAGATCTGGAATGGTTATGTTGGGCCTCAGGACCGGCACAGACATAGGTCCCCATTCCTCGACGAACTTGAAGATAGACGAGGGGTCTTTAGCATCGACAGCTAGGAGCTCGCGCAAATAGAACTCCTCGGGAACCGGATACGAAGTATTGGGAAGATCTAGATTAATCCACTGGCCATCTTGGAACTCTGCACCCCACTTGACCGCCTCGGTTACGGGCAGAGGGCTCTGTGGCCAAAGCGTGATACGGAAGCGTGGTTGCTCGCCAGCTTGTTTTTCCATTGCACTCCTCCTAACTATATCCTAAACTATACCTAGTGGTACCATAACTTGTCAAGTGCGTACCGCGCATAGAGTGTCTTAGAGTGAATGGAGGTACATGGAGTGAATGAACTGCAACCGTTTCTAGTAAAAATTCCAGACGCAATGAAACTCACAGGGGTCGGAAGAACCAGAGCCTACGAACTCGTGGCAAACGGCGAGTGGCCATCGGTCCGTTTGGGTCGAAGAGTCTTAATTCCCGTCGAAGGGCTGAAGGCTTGGGTCGAAAAGATGCAGTGCGCCGAGCTGGTGAAAGGCTAATGGTGACAAAAGAAAAAAGCCCGTTGATTGCGGCTAACAATCAGGCGGGCCGTATCAAGAACACTTCTACTATAGCACCTATAAGACAGGATGCTCAACTGGATAGAGCGCTCGCCTATGCCTCCCAAGGCATACCAGTGTTTCCCTTGCATACCCCGCTGCTACACGGCGCCGAGCCGAAGTGCTCATGTGGCAATCGTGAGTGCACCAACATCGGCAAGCACCCGAGAACGAGAAAAGGCCTTTATGATGCTACGACAGATGCTGCTCTTATTAGAAAATGGTGGAGCATGTGGCCCGAGGCAAACATCGGGATGCCGACCGGCATAGTCTCGGGCATGGTCGTACTCGATGTCGACAATCGTGACTCACTCGCTGCTTTTGAAGAGGAACACGGACTGCTTCCGGATGGGCCGGTCGCATTAACGGGAAGCGGAGGCCTGCATCTCTATTTTAGAGCTCCGGGAGATACCGTCCCCAACAGTGCAAGCAAAATCGGCCCCGGCCTCGATATCCGGGGTGATGGCGGCTATGTGGTGCTGCCCCCTTCCCTGCATGCGAGTGGGCATCGCTATCGATGGCTCGAAGGGAGGCCTTCTAATGCTGCTAAAGGATAAGCTACCGGAGATGCCCACACACCTTGTTGGCCTTGCGTGCGGGCCTCGAGCGCAGCAGACGGATTCTACAATCCCCGAGATTATCGCCAAGGGAGCGCGAAACGATACGCTCTTTCGTCTAGGCTGCGCGATGCGAGGCAAAGGCATGACGACATATGAAATCTTGAGCGCGCTCCTGGCGGTAAATGAGCGCTGTCGTCCCCCACTCTCTCGTGAAGAGGTCAAAAGAGTCGCCGAGAGTGCGGGCAAGTACGAACCGGAGAGGGCGTCATCATCGTCACTACCCCTAAGGGAGAATGACGTGATGACGCTTACGCTAACGAGGTTTTCAAAGTTTGCCGAACCAAAGCCGATGGGCTTTGTTGTTGAGGATTTCTTGCCTGAAGGATATCCGAGCATGCTCTTTGGCGATGGCGGACAAGGCAAATCCTACATCGTCTTATATCTTGCCACCTGTATCGCAATCGGGAGATCTTTTCTCGATAAGACCGTGCGGCAAGGGCGCGTCCTCTATGTCGACTTTGAGCTCGACGAGAATGAACAGGCGCGAAGGGCATACAAGATCGCACGGGGCTTGGGCCTCTGTGCTCCACCAGAAGGGCTCCTCTATTTCTCACCCCTAGCGCAAGAAAAACCGATCGAGAGCGTCAACGCCATCATCGATGCCCTGGCCGCGAAGGTTAAGGAATTCGATATTGCGCTCACCGTGCTTGACTCCTTCGGAGCGGCGGTTGCCGGTGACCCCGAGGGCGCAAAGGACGTCACCGCAATCTTTCGCAAACTGCGCGCATTAGGGACGGTCCTTATATTGGATCACCAGAGCAAAGCAAAGCCCGGTGAGAAGTACCGGGAGAAAAGCGCTTTCGGTAGCGTCTACAAACAGAACATGAGCCGAAACGTCTGGCAGCTTCAGCGCATCATCGATGACACGCTCAGTGATAACGAAGTAAAGCTTGGCCTGTATCACAAGAAGAGTAACTTCGGCCCCTTGCGCGAAACAGCTGCGCTTAAAGCCACGTTTGAAAGCGATGCCTTTAGACTCGAAAAAACCGCGATCGACTTCTCTTTCGGCGATTCACTCTCTGCTAAAGATCGCGTGCTTATAGCCTATATGGATCTCGGCGCATCGAACGCTCGAGAGATCCAGGAAGAGACAGGCTTAAGTCTTGGCACGGTTAAAAACGCCAACACTGCGCTCAAGCGCGAGGGCAAGATCATGCCGACCGACGAGAAGCGCGATGGCGGAACGGTTTATAAGGCCGTCACTTCGTCACTACCCTTAAGTGACGATGACGGTGACGATAGAGTTTTAAGCATCGAGGAGATTTGCCAAGCCTTCGATGCACGAATAGTTGAGGATATCCCGGCAGGAATGCCGTTTTAAAGGAGGTGTGGTGATATACTAACCGTAGGCTGGCGTAGCTACCCGGCCTGAAAATCAGGCACACACGTAACCAATCGTGTTGGTCTTTAAGGATGGTACAAGGGTAATGCCTTCTATGCAAAATCCCGCGATCATCCTGACATAGGGCTAAGGGCACAAGAGTATCCAACCTCAAGGTCCTTATGCTTTCGAGCATGGCGCACGGTAGAAAAAATCCAGTGGTCACACTCTTAAGCCGGAGTCCCGGCTAATAATCCATTCAGTTATATATGTGAGGTACAAATGAATACGATACTTACAAGCCGCAAGGCACAGTACGATGCCGCCTGCGCAAGCCTTGAAGCCGTTGCACGGCGCATCGAGCATGCCCCGGAGGGCGCCGATCTGAAAGCCTTAGAAGCACAACTTAATGACGCAGTCGCCGAAGCCGAGCGCGCGCAGGAGAACTTAGAGGTGGCTCGGCGAGCATCGCAGTTCTCTGATTCCCAGAACCGAAGAGGCGCAACAGTTACCGACCCGTTCGTTTACAGCCGTGAGAACTACAACGTTTCGTTCTTTCGAGATCTCTTTATGCGAGACTTTGCGGGAGACATGGCGGCACGTGATCGCCTGGAGCGCCATTACCGCCAAATAGCCGACATTACCCCGGCCGAGCGTCGAGACATCGGTACCGGGGCCTTTACAGGGCTCGTCGTGCCGCAATACTTGGTCGATCTCTACGCACCGTACTTGCGTGCCGGCAGACCATTTGCGAACCGGGTGCGAAAGCTCCCGCTTCCCGCCGAGGGCATGGTGTTTAACATCTCGAGGCTTACGACCGGAACCACGGCCGAGAGCCAGGCGACGGAAGGCACCTCGGTATCCAACACCGATGCACATGACAGCACGCTTACGATTAACGTTCATACCATCGCCGGTGAGCAAAACGTCTCGCGCCAACTCTTGGAGCGAGGCACGCCAGGCATGGACGAGCTCATCTTCCAAGACCTCTTGAGCTCGTACTCCGCCAAGATAGACAACCAGGTGCTAAACGGCACCGGGCTAAATGGGACGCACTTAGGGCTCTTGAACACGGCAGGTATTATGAGTTCGACCTATACTGATGCCAGCCCAAGTGTGAGCGAGATCTATCCGAAGGTTTCTGATGTCTTACAGCAAATCGCAAGTAACCGGTTTATGCCAGCGGATTTAATCGCGATGCACCCGAGGCGCTGGGGCTGGTTTACGGCCGCACTCGATGCAAACGGCAGGCCCCTCGTCGTCCCCGTTGCACAACCGCTCCCCAATGTGGCAAACAATGCGGCCGCAGTACAGGGCCAACCGGCCTACGGGGATGTGGTGGGTTACCTACAAGGAGTTCCGGTCATAACGGACGCCAACATCCCAACGAACGTCGGTGCCGGTGCCAACCAGGATCTCATCATCGCCTGCCGCACCGCCGACATCATCCTCTGGGAGGAGGCAGATGGGGTGCCGAGACAAGCCCGCTTCGAGCAAACACTGGCTGAGAAACTTGAAGTTAAACTGGTGATCTACGGCTACTCGGCATATACCGCTGGGCGCTATCCCCAGGCGATAGGGACGATCTCGGGCACGGGTCTTGTAGCACCTACGTTTTAAGGGTGCCTAAAACTTGCGAGCGCAAAAATGCTTAGCTCATATTAGCATAAGCATTGATATGCAGAAGTGCCTTAGTGTAAAATATAATTGTTGGCAATTCCTGTGGTTGAAAGCGATGCAGTAGAGCCTCTCGGGGCTCTACTGCTTTTTCTGCAGTGGATTAAGCAAGAACTTCTACTGGGTGATCTTCTGCGTAAATGCGGTTAATCTCGTCTACTCTTGTAATAGTTTCCGAAGATAAAGATATGCTGACGAACATCAAAGAGTGCCAGTAGAGGGCGGCAGCGTGCCCGCTTTGAAGACGTTCGCAGATGCGAGCGAAGTCCTTAGGGAATTCTTTTCGCCGGTGGTGTTGAAACACGGTAACCACGGCCTCCGATGGTGCTCCATCGAGGATCCTCTCAATCTCCGTGTAGCGGACGTGCTTCTCACAAAAACTGCGTTCAGGCTCAAACCCGTTATCCGGATCGAGGAACAGGACTTGGTATGGCTCCAGTCTGATAGTAGAGAAATATGACTCACGCTCGTTGCTATTTAGATAGCGATCTGGCTGGTGAAAGTCGACCGAGTAGTGCGCACCCGCTGTGGTTGGCAACTCTAAGAGCATCGCTGGTTCTCGGCAAGCGCGCAAGCGATTACAGAATGCCAGCACCTCTAGCCGTGCGGGAAACAGCTCGGGTTTTGTTTTTCCGTCCGGGCCATCGTCATCTGGCGTCATCATCCATGCGATCTTGAGTTGGCTATAGCTAAGCGAGTCCACGAGAAAGTGGTGGTAATCCCACTTAAAACTGTCTTTTGAATCCCCAAGATATTGTCGTTTCATTTGACCCTTACCGCCTACAAAGCTGTTTGAAATAACGCTCAAAATATATCAATCTTAGGCCTTTTTTGCTACCAATCCTTGTTCAGGCTATGCGCTGCCTGCAAAACCTCAAAACAAGGTAGTGGTTTTGATAATTTAGCCGCAAAGCCTTTACCAGCACAAACAGCCCAGGGGGGGGTGGTTTGGATCTAAGGGCCGCCTAGACCCGCATCCATTCTTTCTGTGTACAAAGTTCCCTTTATTTTTATCCGGTGAAGGGCGCTTATGAGGTCTCTGCTTTTCTGATTGGAATAAGCAACTTGGGTGAAGATTACACTTCGGCAAGCATCTTAATTATATCAGAGTACTTTGCTAATTCTACGATAGCGGGATGACTTGCGGCTTGATAATATCTGGCCTCTCTGGATCTTATCCCTTTCTTCGTAATTGGTACTTCATCGACTAACCCCAACTTGATAAATTCTCTAACAACTCGGTTTGCAGTTGCCTGGTTCACGTTAAGGCGCTCATCAAGTTCAGCACTGTATATCGTCTCGCCTTCAATAAATAATAAATGCGCAAGCCTACAGCGAAGGCCTTGGTTCTTACCGCCAAATATGAACTTAAAGTGTATTGCCATGTCCGATTTTTGCACTATATCACTTTCTGCAATAGCAACCTCATTAATATATATTGCTACCTCTAAATGTTATTTAACTATTGCTGTATATGCAATAGTTAATTATACTAAAAACAAGCCCATATTAGACAAGTTCAATTTTTATATCGGAGTATTAGATAACCCAATGATTATGTCTGGAGATAGAAAAGCTATTCAAATCAGAGCTGATTCAGCTAAGAAGCTAACAAATACAAAAAAAGGGAATAATAGCCCTATAAATTACAGGATACAGGCATTGGAGTCGCCAGTGGCAAGCCCAGTTCCTGATGCTGCTGTCCTTAGAAGGCAAAACGGAAAAGTATACACGCCTTCCCTGCTGGCCACTTATGTAGCCTCGAAAGTTGTTAGCTCTTTTTTAGAAGAAGCGTATGGAGATAAAAGACATGCGTTAGCCCCATCTCCCGACCCAACAAGTTGGCGAATCCTTGACCCGGCCTGCGGCGATGGAGAGCTGTTGGTGGCCGTTTGGCATGAGCTTAATGCTAGGTTGGCTAGCTATAAGCATTTAAACGTGGATAGCATAAAAAATAGGCCGCAGGATTTGCTATGCGGCATAGATATCGAAGAAACAGCTATTTCTAAAACTAAACAAAGAATCAAGGAGCTGGCTGGTAGTTCGCACATAAGGGAATCAGAGTATAAGCTTCTTGTCTCTAACGCTTTACTCCCTTACGGTCAGGATACAAGTTACAGCGGCTGGCAGATGCTACTCAAGAAATTTGGTGTTTCGGAAGGCTTTGATTTTGTTATCGCAAACCCACCGTGGGGCGCAGACATCTCTTCGTATAAAGAAAAGTTGAGCTTTAACGAGTTTAAGTTATACCAAGGCCAATTCGACACTTCTGATTTATTTCTTGAGCGCGCACTCTCAGTTGTAAAGCCAAATGGCTTTATTGCATTTATTGTCCCAGATTCATTATTCAGCCAGGAACGTGCGCTCCTTCGAAAACTATTACTAACGGAAACCGAAATCATGTTTATTGGGAGGCTTGGCGAAAAGTTCTTCGGTGGAGTCAACAGAGCATGTGCAGTAATTGTCTGCAAGAAAAGTAGCCATAATACTTCAAGAAAAGTAAAGTGCTTAAGGCTAACCCCTGAATTAAGAAAACAAGTATTAGGGGAGAAAATAACGCTCGCAGACACTGAAAAGTTGATCGGTCATTTAGTGCCTCAAAAAAGATTTCTCAACAACAACGGGTACCTTTTTGATATAGATCTTACGGTTGATGAGGAAAATACCTTAAATCTTTTCAAGAGCTGTGATAGCAAGTTGTCGGACTACCTAACAAGTGGTCGGGGAGTTGAGCTTTCTAAACACGGTAAGATTTGCAGGTGTCCAGAATGTGCCAATTGGCTACCTTTGCCAAATAAGGCAGAGGCGCAATGCATCCACTGCAAATCAACGATAAATATCCATGCAGCAGATAAAGACTGCATAATTAGCAAAAGTGAATCAGCTGGATATTTACCAATTCTAGTAGGAGAGAGCATTCAGCGTTATGATATTGGTCCAAATCTATGGATCAATATGGCTGCACAGGGAATCAATTATAAGCAAGACTCAATGTACCGCCCCCCAAAACTGCTTGTCAGAAAAACCGGAGTAGGCGTCTCGGCAGCGATTGATTATACTTCATCACTAACCAATCAAGTCGTTTATACATTCCGTGTTAAAGAACATCTAGCCGAGCAGTTCCCAATCGAGTTCTTCTTAGGCTTAATAAACTCACGTGCGCTATATTACTATGTTGTCAAGAATTATGGCGAGACAGAGTGGCGCTCCCACCCTTACATTACTCAAAAACAAGTACTGAGTTTACCCTTGCCGACACAAGACCATTTAAAGAATAATGCAAATGTTGTGCAATCGATCGCAGAAATTGTAAGAAAATGTTCTCGTAAAGAAGGCGCTGTTTCTAACAATGCGGATGCTAGAATTGAGTATTTGGTTGCGCAATTATATGGCTTTACTAGACATGACTATGAGATTATATATAGTACCCTAGAAAACATCGAGGGCTTACTGCCTGTCCGCGCGCTTAAGCGCGTAAGTATTAATGATATATTCAGTTTGTCGGAGTGAACTTAGTGGGTTATCGCTATATCGGAGCTAAGAGCAAAATCATAGATGAGGTACTGAATGGTATCGGAGAAATTGTTGGTAAAGAGGCGCATATAACAGATCTGATGTGCGGAACTGCGGCAGTTTGTGCCGCACTGCGAGAGCAAGGATATCAGGTTACAGCCAATGATATAATGACCTACTCTTATCACCATGCAAGAGTTGTGCTTCATTTCACCAAGCCACCTGAATTCGAGGGTGCAAAAGAATTCATTTCTCATTATGGGGGCTATAGGGAGCAAATCAGCCTATTTCCGCCTACACCGTACATCCAAATGCTAAACGCCTTGAATAATGTTCCAGCCATAAAGGGCTATTTTTGGCAAGAATTTAGTATGGCTGGGACGCCTAGAAATACAGACAAGCCACGTAACTACTTCACTCCCGAAAACGCTATGAAAATTGACGGGATTAGGTTCCATCTTGCACAACTGCAACATAATCGCACGATCAGCGATCTGGAGTACTCATTATTGATACATGACTTAATAATGGCGTCAAATGATGTGGCAAATATCGCTGGGACATATGGTCACTATCTATCGAAAACAGTTGCGCGAGCTAGCGTTCCGGTTGAACTGACGCCAACAGCCCTTTTACTCTTAGATGACAAGATGAAGCATACTGTGTTGCAAGGAAGCGCAGAAGAAGTGGCAGGCAAAATATCTTGCGACTTGTGTTATATTGACCCACCATATATGAAGCGGCAGTATGCTGCAAACTACCATTTGTTAGAAACGTTGGCTCGGGGAGACGAGCCCGAAGCAATTGGCGTTAGTGGCCTGAGGCCGTGGCGAGATCAGTATTCTAACTTCTGTACGAAAACTAAGATAAGAGATTCCTTTAGAAGAATCTTTTCCGACATGGATTGCCCCCACTTTTTGGTAAGCTACAGCGAAGATGGTCTCCTTAGCATTCAGGACCTTGTTGATTTATTTAGTGAATTTGGAGTCGTTACGGTAACCAAATTCTTAAATAAGCGATTTAAAAGCAACGATAGCAGGCTGGGTTCAACAGTTACCGAATATCTGCTCCACCTAAATAAGAAAGAGGCTCACATGATTAGCAAAAGTAAAGAGTGCTTCGTCTAACCTTTAGTCTCGAGGACTCTCTTTGCGTGCTCAGGGTGCCATTTTATTGTATACGTATCGCTGTTGATTGTAACATCTAGGTGTGTCCAGCCACTCGCATCCGTAACTGCTTTAGACAGGTCTATTTCCGGAACCTCGGCGTAGTGCAACATCCGATGTATCAATGCACTTACTACAACAATGTTCCTCGGATCATCTGCTCCACCTAAGCCCAGAGGTATTAGGTGATGTGCCTCAGTATAGTTAACCCCATCCTTTTTTTTGAAAACAAAGGCGGTACCAGAAGCTTGGCATTCATGATTATATAGCTCTTTAAGAGCTTTTACAGCTTTCTGGTTACGTTTACGGACCGTCCTAGTTACGACCCTTTGTTCGCGCGTCGTTTGGCGCTCATTTGCTATATCATCGTCGAACAAGCTCCCTATCAACTCATCTTCTGTTCGAGGCTTGCGCCTTGTTGTTGAGGCTCGCGGGCTTCTCCTCGATGGCTTATAACGAGCTCTGCTCTCTTTAAGCTGCTCAGGTGTGACCGAAACTCCCTCCATTAAAATAAAAGGTGTCTGAGGTGCTGCCGTATCTATCATTAGCTGGCCATCAGGAAACGACAAGAAAGCTGCATCCCCTGGGCTATGATTAGTTCCAAATACTGAATTTATCGATGATTGCGTGGTCGCGCTCCGATATGATATGCCGTTCCCACTATCGCCTACTAACCATCCAGCCCAGATCTCACCATCATACGTTCGCACTAGATAAATCGCTAGACCATCGGGCAACTGGTGCCTATCTCTAGGATCCCCTGGATACGGAAAACCGTTGTTGGGATGCCAGGCAAGAACACGGTTTGAGTTCCTGGAACTTAAATTCTGAGCAGCGATGCAGACAGTGGCGCTACGTCGTTGGAATATTTCAAGCGATTGGTCGTGAGGCTCATTAACACCCATACTGAAAATAGGAAACACCCACCGGGGACCATTTGCAGCCTCTTCTCTTGTTAGGCCGCTAATATTTTCGAAAAATTCATCCCATATTTCGACAGGAATTTTTGTCGTGTTGAAGTCGACATACCTTTGTCCTCCCCCACGTTCTTCCGTGCCTCTCGGTTTATTAATATTGAAGAAATCAGTATTTGTTAGATATCGATATATAATATATTTGACTTTTTTCATGAGCTCTCTCATCCACGATTTACTCGGCTTTCTATATTGTAGTACCGAGTAAGATTCTGGTCAAAATCGCTCTATCAATATACATCTCCGCTAAAAAGCAGCATTTTAATGAACCGTGCAGGATTATCATTCAAAATGTAGAAGCAGATATCTAATATGTGAACAGTTATTGCCGATATTATCACTAAACTTTAAATATTGACAGATATTGTAAATTTGTATAGTATGGAGTCGAGGGAGGAGGTATTTATGCAAGCAGCAACCATTGCGTACAACTTGCGTCTAATTCGTGATGCTAAAGGCATTAAACAAGACCAGGTCGCAGAAGAGGCTGGGCTCTCTCGTACTGCTTACCGGAATATTGAAACGGGGAAGGCTATTCCTAAAGTCTCCACTCTGCAGAGTATTGCCACAGCTCTTAATGTCAAGCTGCAGGATTTGTTGGTGCCAGTCAAACCCCTTAAGGCTATACGGTTTAGAGCTAGCAATAAAATGAACAATCGGGATCAGATAGTGGTAAATGTATCTCGCTGGCTTGATGACTTTAATTACCTTGAGGACCTTCTAAATAACAAGGTTGCCTATGATTTAGATCAACTAAGCAAACAATTTAGCGGGCAAGAACCAGGCGCTCAAAGAGCTATAGCCGCTGCCGAAATGGCAAGAGAGGCGCTAGGTCTAGAGAAGAATGAATTGATTAGGGATATTTGTGGGCTTCTTGAAGCTGAAGGTATCAAAATTTATACCATAAGCCTAAGTTCGAAAGGATTTTTTGGGCTCTCTGTTGCAGCAAGTGAAGGTGGTCCTGCCATTATCGTCAATGTGTGGGAACGCATAACTGTAGAGCGTTGGATTTATACTGTAGCGCACGAATTCGGCCACCTTATATTACACCTTAATTCTTATGATGTTGAGCGTGCTGATGAAGACGAGGGTCAGGAGGAAGAAGCCAATATATTTGCCAGCTACTTCCTGATGCCGCAGGGCGTTTTTGAAAAGGAATGGCAAGAGGCTTATGGCCTGTCATTCTTGGATCGTGTACTGAAGATAAAAAGGATTTTTCGTGTTAGCTACAGAACGGTTCTATACCGACTTAGCACTACAACCAGTATCAGCGATAACGCGTGGATGCTTTTCCATGTCAATTATAAAAAACGATATGGAAAATCTCTCGGCTCTGTGGATGAACCGCAAGGGCTTAAGAGGACTAATTTTCATATGGCATACCCAGAAGCCTTGCGCTCTTCTGAGCCCGAACATTTGAATGAGAATGATTTTGTTGAAGACCGTTTGTCAGCGCTTGTTAGAACTGCCATAGAGAAAGATGAGATCTCGTTAAGCCGAGGCGCAGAAATACTAAGAATAGACCTTGCAGACATGAGGGAAAGGGCCGCTTCTTGGGTGGACTAGAAGAGGACAAAATAGGCAGCGAAATCTATATACTTGATGCGAACGTCCTCATTGATTTCAATGATAGCGATATTACCATCCTAAGCCTAATCGCCACACATATTGGAGCTTGCTATGTCGCTTCGCCTGTATTGGTCGATGAGGTAAAGAAACTAGACGAGGCCAAGTGCTCTTCACTTGGCCTCTTAGTTGTTGAGCCCGCGATTGAACAAGTAGCCTTGGCTGAAGAAAGACGGGGTAAACTCTCCTTTTACGATCATCTGAGCCTCGTCATTGCAAAAGCGAGTGGTTGGGTCGTTGTAACAAATGAGGAACGCCTACATAGGGAATGTAGCACCGATGGAGTTCAGAGTGTTTGGGGGCTAGAGCTGCTTGCGCGTTTGGTAGATAAAGAGATTCTCCTTTCTGAAGATGCGCTAGTCGTAGTCTATACCTTACATGAGTTGAGCCCTAAGTTCGTTAACGAGGGAATCATCGAACGGTTCAGAGATAGAATCGGTTATCTCGAGTAGCCTACAAACAGTGGTCGAGTTTTTGACAGCCAATCTGACAGCCAACAGAATGAATTTCGGCGATAATTAGCGGACGCTGCATCACAATGGTATGCCCCTCACCAGCAATTGTGGCATAGAGCGACACCCCATAACACAAGCGTTTAATATTCCTAAACCTGGTGTCGCATGTTCGATTCATGCCGGGGGCACACTTATTTACCAGGGATGTTATAAAAAAGTTAACAGTTTCTGGGCCGTCCACTTCACTATTTGCACTTGTTTTGCACTTGTAATTCTCTCTCACCCCATCGACTGGCTTCTCGTACTTAAAATGACATCACCCTGCTATCTCACTGGCCTTTCATGGTCTGGCTGCTCGATTACACATCAAGGCCAACTTTGTAGTCGCCGACTGATTAAGCAGTGTATTTTATGGGAAATATTATCCTTAAGCTTAAAACAATAGGGCATCTGAGCTTGTGTTATTGATAGCTCCCAAAATGTATTTTTCTCGAATTTACTTTCAACTTGCCCTCACCTCTGTTAGAC
>Ga0210044_10006747_pt1 | contig 14986 bp, 12 predicted proteins | sample CryGey13umfilter_2_FD_183959 | JGI IMG/M metagenome (GOLD analysis project Ga0210044, IMG submission 183959) | Groundwater microbial communities from aquifer in Utah, USA - Crystal Geyser 4/9/14 3 um filter (SPAdes) (version 2) | ecosystem: Environmental > Aquatic > Deep subsurface >...
TTGAAACCGGGTAAATATTCAGCGAATTTTTGCATATATTTTTCCTCCACCATTTTTGAAGATGAAACTCCCATCTTTATTAATATTTGTTCTTGCATAAAAGTAGCATACCCTTCTGAGAACCAAGACTTATCGATTCCTAAAAATGGCAAAGATAGATGACTAATTTCATGAGCAGCGGTCCAATCCGAATACAAAATGCTATCATCAAATGCCAAATCAAGATAGAATTCCACACCTTGTTCTCTATTTCGAATAGTATGTGCCCATGGAACAATTTCGGAAGCATTAGCTGATTTTTTTAAATAAAAATGAACTATAAAAGGATAATCTCCAATAACAGAATTTGTGGAGCTTAAACAGAATTCCAACCATTTTTTAACACGTTCTTGTTCCCGAGAGTTAAAATCTTTGTCAAAGTGCCAAGAAATATTTTGAGCATTACTTGTTTTATATGTTTGATTATTAATATTTTTTATTATATTACTTTGTAAACATGATGAGTTATTGGAATTTATACAGCCAATATTCATAATTGAGTTAATGAATAGCAATTGTAGAAAAATTAATTTTGAAAATCGCTTTATTGAATAACGTATTAATAGCAAATCACCCATTTGTAAGCATTGTTTAACTAACATCAATCAAAAAAAAAATAAATGAATTTTTTAACTTAAGGCAAAAAGCAATTATTTAGAAGCTTAGATACAATGTTAACATTAATCCAAATCTTTGGATATCAGCATTATCGAGGTATGACAAACGCCATCCAGCATCTATTCTAAGAACTTTAAAAATATTTTCAATAGCAAGACCAGTTTCATAATAAGGATTAGTAAGCCATCCAGAATTATCTAGAAATTTTGAAAATTTTTGATTTTCAGGCGACAAGCTTCCGAAAATTCCTTTAAAATATGCTACTTCTCTCCATTCAAGAGCACGTAAAAAAGGAATATGATTCAGGAAAAATCCATCAAAATGATGTGAATATGAAAATGTTAGATATTGATCGCTTATAAACTCATAATAATTCATTTTATTAAAAGCATATTTATCATAAGAATAAGTCTCATTTCCAGGATGAATTTCAAGTAGAGGAAATGGCAGTATTCCCCATATTTTCCCGGCTGATAATATATAACGGGACCAACCTAAGGAACCTATACTAAACCATTGATCTACAGTTAATCTCAATTTATGATAGCTATACGAAGATTCAAATTTGTTTGGCAAGCCATAGGAATACCAAATATTAAAAACAGGATATTTTGTTCCCATACTGGTTCTGCTAAATTTATCAATCAGATAAATTTCTTTGTATGCAAAACGTGTGTTAAATTCTAATTCAGATGTAATTATATTGTTTGATACATTGGATACATTTCCATTGTAAGTAACAAATTGATCGTCAGCAAGAGGGAAAATCTTACGCCGTCTAAAAGTCAGTTGACTGGAAAAACCATTAAACCACTCATGCTCATAATTCAATTTATATTGCTCAACCATAGTAAGTTTGGTAAATGGCCTACGTCGAAAAATGCTGGCAATAATATTATCTTGTTGCAAAGCATTTACACTTTGTCCCAATTGTTCCAAATCTCTTTTGTATTCCATACCGAATCCTCTTCGAGGATTATTATCAAAAAGATATAGAAAACCACCGCCATATTTAAATTCATTATCTTTTGTTCCGTAGGCTACATTACCAAAAATACGAAGTTTATCATTCCATAAACTGCTTGTTCTACCGCCCAAACGCAATCGCAAACCTTCTACAGAATTGAAAGAAATTGTTTGAAAATATGGGCCTAAATCAAAGTTTTTTTTGCCATAATATCCAGTAGTTATCATGGCAATAATATCGTAATATGTTTTAAAAATTGGCAAATCAGTAATGGTGTCAACCATTTTATAAATTTTCCTTTCCTCTAAATTGAGTTTATATGGTCTTATAGAATCCCAATAATTTTCGCTTCTATAAAAGGCATTATAAGCCACATCAACATTAGTTGCCGCTTTGTAAATATCATTTACAGCTGGAATATTTATTTTATAATTTTTATAGGAGGTGGATTTATGGGCATAAAATCCTGTCAATTTTTTTGTATTATCAACAACATTAAAGTCAATTAGAATATTATCATTTGATAATAGCCAATATTTGGAATCTATCAAAAAATATTTCTGATTTATTTCCATTGCATTGATAAAGTTAATGTTAAGATCATCAACTATTTTAATATCTACCTCTTTCACTGCAAATGAAGTATCGGCAATCCATAATTGCCCTGTAAAAGTTAATTCTTTTTGGCGTCGAGGTTTGAACATTATTTTATAACACCAATTACCATCTAAATTGGCGCTATCAACAAGATAATAGCGATAGTATCTGAGACCAAAATCTGCTATAGGACTGGCAAAATTTTTATCGAAAAGATTATTATAATTATCATAAATATCAACCTGCTGATACATATTTCCTAGAAACTGACTTACACTTTCGTTTTTAATTCCACTTGCCCGAGATGCCTTTATAACTTCTTTTCTTAACTCTGGCGATTTTCGATAATAGAAATCTGAAACAGATTCTGTTATAAGCATTGGCAAGTATGATTTCCCATTCAGAGCAGAGGTATCAATATTTTCAAAAACAAATTGGAAAGGTTTAAATACACGTCGACTTTTAAATTTATCGTTAATATTATTGGCATCAAACTGAATTTTATTGTAAACTTCTACTTGATAATAATCGACATTATTCATTCTATTTTTAGCTTTATTAGCAATAACTTCAGCTAAAATTATGTGCGCGGGATTTTCGCCTGGACGAATTACAACCTCATTTAGAACTTCATCTTTAGTTAATAATTTGATATTTAATTCTTGAAATGAACCAGATTTTATATGAATTGCAAATCTATTGTAACCTACGATTGAAGCAATTAAAGTATCGGACAAGGAAGTCGTTTCTATAGAAAACTTCCCGTCGAATCCCGTGGTGGTGCCAATTGAAGTTCCTATTAGAAATACATTTGTAAATGGAATAGCCTCACCAGTAAGAGAATCAGTAACATGACCGATAATTTTAGTGATTTGTGAAGATAAAGACGAACTTATAATCAACGCAAAAAACAATATTAACATTGATTTATTGATAGTTATCTTTCTATAATATTTTAATAAATGCATTTTCATCCACTATTTTAGGTCTAACAAAATTAGTATAAAATTTTAAACACTCTCAGTTTTGCCTGCTAAATAGAATAAACATCATCTTATGATTCTAAATTTGCATCCAAATTTTCATTTGATGATATACTTCTTCTCTGACATCTTTTTTGGATAGAATCAAATCGTGCATGCCATTTTTGATTTCTATTTTTGTAATATTTACTCCTAAATTATCTGAATATTTCCTAATATCATTAACATCTAATACTGAATCACAAATTTGTGCTTCAGCACTGTATTTTTTACCTTTATAAGATTTATCTGAAAACAAAACCAGAATTGGAACTTTAATATTCAATCCTTTTTGAACTCTTAAATGCCCATTTCGGATTGCGTGTAGCCAAGCAAAAAACGCTGGAAAATTTTCAATTGGCTTCCATGTTAAATTAAAATCCCATTCCCCATAATGATCTTTAGACAGACTTTTTGGATAAACTTCGGTTAAACTATCCATGCCTTTTTCAGGAATTAAATTGTGTAGAAGTTTGATTACGGGAAGAAGAACAAACTTTTCTATTGCAGACACATTAAACTCGAAGAAGGGTGAATTAAGTATCAATGCATCAATCTTTTTAGGGAAATCGTTTGCATAAAGTGAGGCAATTAGGCCTCCTGTTGAATGGCCATTTATTATAATATATTCATTACCCAATTCATTTTTCATAATCTGCAAAGCTGCGTTAATTTCTTCATAATAATCTTCAACAGCATTAATGATATTAGGCTTTTGAGCGTTATCAAGTGAGCGACCATATCTTCGCAAGTCCACAGCAAAAAAATTATAGCCTAATTTGTTATAAAATTCTGCCAATTCCCACTGAAAAAAATAATCTATAAATCCATGGATATACAAGACTGCCTTTATAGAATTAGTTTCGGAAGGCTTATAAACCAATGTAGCATTCGATTTTCCAAAGCGATCTGGCTTAAGAGGCAAAGTGCGCATAAAGAAATCTTTGTTGCAAATATCCTCTATAAAATTTTGTGTTGGTATTTTAGTCATAGAACAAAGATATGATAAATTTTCAAAATAATTTTATACAAAATAATTTTTAATCATTTAAATATTAAACCCAAGTTTAATGATAAGTTTATAATAATTTGCCTTTTAAAAATAAATATAAAAAAATTTTAAATTCAAATATTTATTTAAATTATAGCTTTAGTAAATTAATATATATAACTGGTTTTAAATTATTTAAATTTATTTACCTGACATTTTTTCAGCCTGCAAATTTGCCTTTTTGGAAGCGTCAAGTAACTTCAAAAGCAAATCCTTTTTAGTTGAAATCTTTAAATTTAAGAGTGGCAAATTTCCGCATTTTGAGATTGACTTAGCTAAGAGCTCTGACGTAACAGCTTCAATTTTTGCTTGCTCAGCAACACAATTATAAGATTTTATTTCATTGTATAATTTCAAAAGTTCATCCCTTCTACTTCTCAATACTTTATCAGAATTTGATTTCTTAAAATCAGCCTCAGCTTTAGAATAAAGATTATTGACATTAGAATAATAATATTTAATATCAGATATAATTTTTTTCTCTTCCAGAGTCAATTTCACAATCAAACTCTTATATTTCAATCCTTTATAATTTATTGATTGTATTTGACCACGATTATTAGTTTTCATAAAAGCATCGCCATCAATATATTTAAACATGAAATATCCGTTATTAAAAATGTTGTCATCTAAATAATTTCGAATACTACAATCTTTCTGGTCGAACAATGAATTAGTATCTAAAACGAAATCTTTGTTTTTGGCATTCATATTAGACTTATAAAATTGGAAATCAACATTTTTCGCCTCGATGTTATTATTTTTTGTCATAGATAGAAAGCCATCTTCATAAAATGATATTAAAGAATCTTTGAACATATTAACAGCAAAGTTACCGACAATAAAACCATTTTTATCGCACCATAAGTCAATATTAACGTGCATGTTATCATGTATTTGAATTGAATCCACCAATAATCCTTTAGCAAAATTTAATTTTATTACAACATCTTTCAAAGTGTCAGATTTTGTCCACTGTATTTCTCCTTGGGTAGGAATTTTCTTTCGTTTGGTAATAAATGCGCGAAATTCCCAAGAACCTTCAGGAATTCCATTAATATAATTGGCTTTCATCGACATATCGATGGAAGTGCTAAAGCCTTGTTTGTCAATTCCATAATCCTTAGATTTTGTTTCATATTCCCAACTTCCATTTTTCAAACCATTGGAATATTCGCCTTGAAAATTTTGCAAAAATCGAAAATCTCTGTCCTTCAATTTTACCAAATATCTAAAATTTCCTTGCTTAATTTTATTAGCTTTTGCATCCAAATAATAAGTAAATCTTGCTGTAGCTTGTTGTGGCAATCCATTCTGAAATGGCCCTTCGTAAGTTTCGATTTTTTGACCAAAAGCTAAATTTATTATAAATAATAATATACTAATAATCTGTACTTTAAAAAAATTCATTTAATTTAAATATTTAATCTGTATAACCAAATTGTTTCAATAAAATATTATCCTCTCGCCAATCCTTTTTCACCTTTACGCTTAGGTCGAGGAATACATGTTTTCCAACAAATTCCTCAATATCTTTTCGAGCTTCAATACCCAATTTTTTTATTGCTTTTCCTTGATGTCCTAAAATAATTCCCTTTTGGGATTCTCTTAAAACATATAGAAATGCACGAATTTCAATCCTATCATCAGATTCATGGTATTCTTCCACAGAAACTTCCACAGAATATGGAACTTCCTTTTGATAATTTAAAAGCACTTTTTCACGAATAATTTCTGAAACAAAAAATCTCATAGTTTTGTCAGTGAGTTCATCTTTTGGGTAAAAAGCTTCACCATCAGGAAGTTGGCGAAGAATTAGTTCAAATATTCCTTCAATATTAAATTTATGTAAAGCAGATATTGGAAGTATTTCTGCCTCAGGGAAAATTGATTTAACATCTTCAATTTTTACCATCACCGCATCTTGATTTGATAAATCAATCTTGTTGATAGCCACAACTATAGGAACTTGACTCTGGCGAATTTTTTCGGCAATCTCAGCCTGAATTTCATCATCGTCAAGAGTGGTGACATAAAGAAAAACATCAGCATCCTCGATTGCTGCGGCAACAAAATGCATCATGGCCTCTTGTAATTTATAATTTGGGTTTTTGATGATTCCGGGAGTATCAGAATATACCATTTGAAAATCATCGCCATTTACAATTCCTAAAATACGGTGGCGAGTAGTTTGAACTTTTGAAGTGATTATGGAAAGATTTTCACCAACTAAAGCATTCATCAAAGTTGATTTTCCAACGTTCGGATTGCCAATAATATTTACAAAACCAGCTTTATGTGTTTTATTTTCAGACATATTTGAATTATAATATATTATGAAAAAAATTAATATTTGGCGAAATTACAAATTTAAATCTTGTCAACGTTTGCATTTTGTTTAGGAACAGACATGAGCATAGCTAATAGATACAAATAAAAGCCAATTTTCTAAGGCATATTTTTTATTTTTGCAATTAAATAAGTAAAGAGCAAATTGATGGTACAAAAACCAAGTATTCCAAAAGGCACGCGCGACTTCTCTCCTATCGAAATGGAAAGAAGAAATTATATATTTAACAGTATAACTGATATTTACAAAATATTTGGTTATAAGCAAATAGAAACACCAGCAATGGAAAATCTATCTACTTTGATGGGAAAATATGGTGAAGAAGGTGATAAATTATTATTTAAAATTTTAAACTCTGGTGATTTTCTTTCAAAAGTTGACAACAAAGATTTATTTGAAATTGACTCAAAAAAAATCACAACCCATATTTCTGAAAAGGGGCTTCGTTATGATTTAACTGTGCCTTTTGCTCGTTATGTAGTTCAACATCAGAATGATATTACTTTTCCTTTTAAACGTTTTCAAATTCAAGCTGTATGGCGTGCCGACCGTCCACAGAGAGGCAGATATCGCGAATTTTTTCAATGTGACAGCGATGTAATTGGGAGCAAATCTTTGCTTAATGAACTGGAATTGATACAGATAATGGATAAAGTTTTTAGCAAATTAAAAATAAATGTGATTATTAAAATAAATAATCGTAAGATACTTGCTGGCCTTGCCGAGGCCATGGGACATGCTGATAAAGTTGTAGACATAACTATCGCCTTGGATAAAGTTGATAAGATTGGTATCGACAAAGTGATTGAAGAAATTGAGAGTAAAGGTATTAATGGTAATGCAATTAATATTTTGAAAAAAGTTATAATGCTTTCACAAAATGAAAATTCCGAAAAATTGCTATTATTAAAAGAAATTGTTAAAGATTCTCCTGATGGCAATAAGGGAATTGCTGAGATGGAGGAAATATTTGAACTACTGGAATATGTAAAAATCAACAATAAGTTACAAATTGACTTAACATTAGCTCGTGGATTGAACTATTATACAGGTGCAATTTTTGAAGTTATTGCTAAGGATGTAAATATGGGAAGCATCTGTGGTGGTGGACGTTACGACGATTTAACTGGTATTTTTGGGCTTAATGATATGTCGGGTGTAGGAGTAAGTTTTGGGGCAGATAGAATTTATGATGTTCTTACAGAACTTGATGGGTTTCCAAAGGAAACCTCGGCTGGAACCAAGTTAATGCTTGTTAATTTTGGTGATGTTGAGGCAAAAAAATCGCTTCAAATTATTGATAATTTAAGACTTGCTGGAATTAGTGCTGAACTTTACCCAGAGACGGCAAAATTAAAAAAACAGATGATTTATGCCAACCAAAATAAAATCGAATATGTTCTGCTTGCTGGTCAAAATGAATTTGAAAAGGGCATTTTTACTTTAAAAAATATGGAGTCTGGTGAACAAAAGAACCTTACAATAAAAGAAATAATAGAATTCCTTAAATGATATATTTAATATTTTGCATTTTAATATCGGTAGCAATCTTAACATTCTTCCGGCTATTCGATAGGTTTTTAGTTGATAGAAACAACACCATAATTTTAAGTTATTTCATTTCTTTTTTGTTGGCATTTTTTAGCAGAGATTTGGAATTTGATTTTAAAAATCTGCCAGGTTTTCAATGGTTTTATATAGGAATATTACTTGGAGTTACTTTTTATATTGGATTTCAGCTTTTTGCTTTATCGACAAAAAAAATTGGGCTGGCAATCACTTCGGTTTCTGGTAATTTGTCGGTAATAGTACCTGTGATAATAGCTATGATTTTTTATCACGAAAGCACATCATTTTCAAAAATTGCAGGCTTAATTCTCACATTATTATCATTTTATCTTATTTTCAAGCCAAACAAAAATATAAAAATCGGTATTGATTTTATTTATCTTCCATTTCTTTTATTTACTTTCAACGGTATAAATGCTTCACTCTTAAGTTATGGTGAGAAAGTTGGTGCAGGAAAGTTTATGATGGTTTTTATGGCTTTGATATTTCTATCAGCAGGAATATTTGGTTTTGCTACTAATTTTTTCAACAAAAAGCGAAATAAGATTAATTACCAAAGTATAATAGCAAGTATTGCACTTGGAGCCTTAAATTATGCCTCTACCATCACAATTCTGAAGTCGCTAACATTTTATGCAGACAGCATCTTTTTCCCAATATACAACTCTGGATATATAACTATTTCTGCATTAGTAGGATTTATACTTTTCAAAGAAAAATTGAGAGGAGTAAATTTTTTGGGAATTGCCTTAGCAATGATTGCCATAATAATCATCACATCAGGCATATAATGGATTTATTTTCAGATACATATAGGACTATTTCTGAGCCAACGGAAGGATATTTCAAAGATAGAGGAAGCAAGTTTATTTCACGTGCATTTCCAGTTAAATCGGAAGAAGAAATAAAAGAAATATTACAAAATTTGAGAACAGAATATCATGATGCCAAGCATCACTGCTATTCATATATTTTAGGACCAACCAAATCGGCATATAGAATTAATGAAGATGGAGAGCCCTCAGGTACGGCAGCAAAACAAATATATGGACAATTACTTTCATACGATCTCACTAATATTCTTGTAGTGGTAATTAGATATTTTGGCGGAACCAAGCTTGGGATACCAGGTTTGATAAATGCTTACCGAACAGCTACAAAAGAAGCTTTAGATAAAGCTTCTATTATTGAAAAAACTGTTGATGAATTAATTACTATTAAATATGATTATCCAATAATGGATATAGTAATGCGGTTTTTAAAGGAGAAAAGCATTGAAATAGTAGAGACAAAATTTGAATTGAACTGTCAAATTATTATAAAAGTAAGATTGAGCGAAAGCCAAAAAGTTATCGAAAACCTAAAGAGCATTTATGGTGTTGAAATAGAAATCTAGTGTTTAATGAATGGGGATTTATAAATATTCTTCCCAAAGTAATTTTAATTTTTCTTACAAATCATCAAGAACAGTGGGTATTTCATAATTTTATTATCTGAAATTTTCTCAATTTCTAAACAAACTTTATAAAAAACTACTTCAAATCCTTTTGCCGTTAAGATTTGCATGAGCGAGTTCCGTTCAAAACCATTATGACCTTCAAAATCAGCTATATGCGAGTGAAAAGAGCCATCTTCTTTTACTAAATCGGCAATGCATAAATAGCCCTCATATTTCAAAGCAGAATGAAAAACCTCAGCAATTTTGCTAAGATCTAAAATGTGATGCAAAGTCATCAAAGTATAAATTACATCATATTCCGCCTTACTAATTTCATCTTCAAAGGATTGAATATATACAGGCTTAAAATTGTTGATGCCAGATTTGGCGATTTTTTCTTTCAACACTTTTATCATTCCTTCTGAATTATCTATTAGAGTAATAGATTTAAAAAAATCTTTTAATTGAAAACTCAATAAACCAGTGCCACAGCCAAACTCCATGGCATTCCTACCATTACCATTCTTTATATAAGAAATTATTTCCTCAGAAACTATTTTTGCTCTTTCTGTTTTCTTTGGGTCATTATCCCAAGTCTGAGCCTCATTATCAAAATGCATATTATTATCTTTTAACTAAATGAAATATGGCAAAATTAGTTTAAATGTCAATCCAAAGAATTTTATAAATGTGCGACTTAATGCTTGAAAACATAAATTTGTAAAAAAGTCAAGTCGAATTTATCTATTCCATAAATTCAGTAGTAAGAATTAAAAATAAAGAAAAGGCGATCTATAAATATTTTAAATTATTAATTGCAGAATTTAATAATCAAAATATATAAATTTTTTTGCAACTCACAAAGGAGGTCTATTATATTGTAATTCTTATGTTTACGTATAATAATAATATAATTTAGAGAAATATATTAACCCAAAAATACTATTTCTAAATATTTATTTAATTTTTATTCAAAAAATGTTAACCAAAAAACAATATATATTACAAATTTATATATTTTTACACTCTTAACTAAAATGGAGAAAATATTTGTTGATGAGGCTAATACTAAAAGGCATTACGGCAGAATTTGGAAGAAGATTATTATCAGTTCTAGTCTTCTATAGCAATGGTGTGAATTGGTGCCAACGCAATAAAAATAAATTTGAAGAAGGCTCTGATATATATAACATTAATAAAAAACCGAATTCTAATTTTCTAAAATTCAAAACTTTTGGCTCATTAAAAAGCATTAAAATTAAAAATATTTTCTTCAAAATAATAATAAAAAAACAACACAATAGACTATTTGAATATGAACAATTTATCATCCCAAAGATCTCGGGACTAATTTTTAACAATTAACTTTTTTTAGCTATGAAATTACCCTTAACTTATCACAATCGACTTTCCTACGTAGGAACTTTGGTTGCAGCGCTAACATTAACCTTAATGTTTATTATTTACATTGTAGCTTCTCTCTTTAATGGAGCGGGGCATTACACTGGATTACTCCTCTATGTAGCATTGCCAATAGTACTTTTTATTGGCTTAATGCTTATTCCATTAGGAATGTTTATAAAATTCAGGAAAAACAAACGTGTTAACCTAGTAGATGCCGACAAACAAAAAGTTATTTTCGACTTTAACAATACTAATCACAGAAATGCAGCATTAGTATTTGTATTTGGAACCTTTATATTCATTGTGCTTACCAGTGTTGGTAGCTACGAAGCATTTCACTATACCGAATCAAACGAATTTTGTGGGACTCTATGCCATAAGATTATGACTCCCGAGTACACAACTTACCAAACATCATCGCATGCTAAAGTAAAATGTGTAGCTTGTCATGTTGGAGAAGGCGCCGACTTTTATGCAAAATCGAAAATAACAGGACTTTATCAAGTATATGCAGCAATCAGGAATATATATCCACGTCCAATACCCACACCAATAAGCAGTCTGCGCCCAGCACACGAAACTTGTGAGCAATGTCACTGGCCACAAAAATTTTATACAAATCAAGTTATTACAAATACACATTATTTGACTGACAGCCTTAACACTGAATGGACTACATCATGTCAAATGAAAATTGGACCAGCTGAAACCGCCTCAGGATCTACAAAAGGTATTCATTGGCACATAAATAAAGATGTGAAAATTGAGTATATTGAATCTGATTCGAGCAGAGAATTTATTCCTTGGGTAAAATATACTGATAAGAAAACAGGTAAGATAACAATCTTCCAAAACACTGAAGAGCCTTTGGCAGCCTCATTTATCAAAAAAGCTTCTGCCAGAACTATGGATTGCATGGATTGCCATAATAGACCATCACATCAATTTTTAGCTCCTCAAAATTTTATTGATAAAGCTATAAGTAAAGGGGATATCTCTAAAAATACTCCACAAATAAAAAGTGTTTCAATGCAAATTCTCAAGGAGACTTATCCAAGTTATGCCAAGGCAAATGCTAATATAAAGAAAATAATATTAGACTTTTATAAAACCAATTATCCTTCTTATTACAAGAGTAACTTGAAAGTAATTAATAAAAATATTGCTGGAATAAGTAAAGCTTACGCCGAAAATGTATTTCCTGAAATGGGAGCTAACTGGGATAAATACCCGAAACATGATGGACACTTAGAAAATAATGGTTGTTTCAGATGCCATGATGATAAGCACAAAGCTAAAAATGGGAAAGTTATTAGCAAGGCTTGCGATTTATGTCATTCTATTGTAAAACAAGGTGATGCTAAGAACATGATGAGAGCGCAAACTGATGGGGATTTAGAGTTTAAACATCCGATAGATATTGGTGATGCTTGGAAAGAAAGCAATTGCTCCGATTGCCACCGTTACTTATATTAAGCATTATTTATGAGATTATTAATGCTAACTATATTTATTCAAATGATTTTAATGCAAATAAAGCATTGAATACTAAGTTGATTTTGATTTTCTTAAAACCCTGTATTACTCATTGATACAGGGTTTTTTGATTTAATTTCTCAATTGATAAGACTTTAAAAATTGTATGTCTAAAAACGATAGTTTATTAGCAATTAGCCTTTATTAAAATCACTAATAATTTTAAGTCTGTTTTCAATGAATGAACAATATTTTAGATATTGCACTTATTTGAAAATGAGAAAAAACAAAGCAACAAAATAAATTTATACAAAATCAATAATTTGAGTTGAATTAAAGCTTCTTAGCCTGAGCTATTATTAATCCCAAAACTTTTTTTCTAAGTAAGGAAATTCTTTAGCAAGTTCTCCAGAATAATAAAAGTCGAAACAAATGCCACCGAAAGTATAATTTTTGTCATGAATTGTTATTTTAGAGCCTCCAACTTTAGGATTGCCTTTGGGTATTGATGCCTTAAAACCAACATTATATAAAGTTGTGAGAATTTCTGGGCGATTTGAAATATCGTATTTGGCTGTTTTCCACTGATTTTGAACTTCTTTTAGATATAAAGCAGAATATAGATACTGGTAAAAATGATCTCTAAAACTTGTCAGACGACTATATCTTTCTGTTTCGTGCACTTGAGTTTCAAAATCTAATACATGTTCGTATTTTTCCCCAAGATAAAATACAGACGAAGTATCTTTTAAATTTTGTTCAATGGCAACGGCAGTAAAATCTTTTACGCCAACAACACCTAGTGAAAATTGGGATTCAACAGATAAAACTTTCAACGGACTAATGTAAGTTTTGTAGATTTCACGTTTGGAATTGAACAAACGAATTTGCTCCCCGATTAGACAACAAACAATAATTCTTGATTCAACTCCAGCAAGTGATGCAGCACTGTCGATAAGTTTTTTATCTTTTGTGATGGCTATTTTTAAGTCGCTCCACTCAGAAATATTCATCCAATCAAATACACTCGCCACTGTGTCTAATTTGATAGGCGACTGATAAATGTTTTTTGCTTTTTCTAAAAGACTTATATAATCAGCATTATTGCTTAATTTAAAATCAATAGCTGCTATTAATTTATCTGCAAGAGTGGGGTCATTGGAATTATTTACAGCATTTAATATAAGGTTTGCATTATAAGGATAAAACTTTCCTATCAACATAATTTTCATATAATCTTCTGCCCTATCATTATTTTGCATAGTAAAATATGCTAAGGAATCGCTGCTTTTATTATGATAATCATTATTAGCCAATTCTTTATATAATCTGTCATTATAATCTACCGCACCAGGGTCATCTGTAAGATGAAATTTGATTGCCAAATATGCCGAAGTTAATCCAAAGCCTAATAGTGCAAAAACTATAACGAAGGTGTAAATGGAAACTTTAAAAACTTTTTTCACTGATATAATATTTATGTAAAATTTCCCGCAAAAATATATCTTAATTGTATGAGGTTCAATATAAAATTAATGTTATTTCTGCTGTTTTGCTTGCAACAAAAAAAAGTGAGCATATACTTTTGATGTAATTTATTTAACTCCGGCAAAGCAACATTAATTGCATTGGTAAAAATCATAGTCAAAATAATTAGTAATTTTTATAGCAATTTTTTGAGTTATTTTGCATAAATCAATTTATTGAATATGGTAGTTGGAATTGGAGGATGCAGTAATGCTGGAAAATCGGCATTAGCAATACAAATTGCAAATAAATTTGTAAATTTAAATTCGATAATTATTTGTCAGGATGACTTTGTAAAGTTTCATAACAATTTAACTAAAATTGAAAGCCATATCGATTGGGAAATTCCTACTACAATAATGATTGACAAGTATATAGCTAAGGTAAAAGAAACTTCTAAAATTTATGATTTAGTAATTGCAGAGGGCCTTTTTGCTTTTTGGTTCGATGATTTAAATAATCTTTACGATAGAAAAATATATCTGGATATTTCTAAAAACACTTTTATATCTCGAAAGACTAAAGATTTAAGGTGGGGCAAAGAGCCAACTTGGTATGTTAATCATATTTGGAAATCACATCAATTGTACGGAATGCCTTGTGAGCGAGATTTTGAGGTGAAAATATTAGATGCAAATGAAGAAATTGATATAGAAAATCTAATGAAATTTTTAGATATTGTTTTGTCAGTTGTAAATAATAGATAATCAAAATGCAAATAGAATCAATTGAAAGTCGTCAAAATCAAAAGATTAAAAATCTTATAAAACTTCAGAAAAGACAAGAAAGATTGGAGCAAGGTCTTTTTATTATTGAAGGAATTAAAGAACTGGAAAAAGCTATTGCTGGAGGATATCAAATAGATTCTATATTTTTTTGCAGTGCTATAATATCTAAAAACAACTTTGAAGAAATTAAATCAAAAATC
>Ga0210044_10006749_pt1 | contig 14984 bp, 15 predicted proteins | sample CryGey13umfilter_2_FD_183959 | JGI IMG/M metagenome (GOLD analysis project Ga0210044, IMG submission 183959) | Groundwater microbial communities from aquifer in Utah, USA - Crystal Geyser 4/9/14 3 um filter (SPAdes) (version 2) | ecosystem: Environmental > Aquatic > Deep subsurface >...
CGCAAGGTCCATGCCAACGCGATTGCGGCGGGCGGCCCGATCGCCGACACCAGCATTCCGCTTTCGGGCGGCGGCCCGGACGGGGCGTTTGGGGCTGGCGTGCCGGGTGGCTGCTCCGCGCGCGACGGGCCGCCCGACTTCGCGCGGTATCCGTAAGCGCGTGGCGGCCTATTCGGCCGCCAGCGCCTGCCTTGCGTCGCGCAGCCAGCCCCACATCCGCAGCGGCGTCATCGGCATGTCCACATGGCGCACGCCGGCCTCCCACACCGCGTCCAGCGCGGCGTTGGTGACGGCGGCGAGCGCGCCCACGGTGCCCGCCTCGCCGCAGCCCTTCATGCCGATGGCGTTGGCGGTGGACGGCGTGCCCTCGTGGTGGAAATCCATCATCGGCGCGTCGTCGGCGCGCGGCATGGCGTAGTCCATGAGGCTGGCCGAGACCAGCTGACCGTTCTCGTCATAGACCACATGCTCGGTGATCGCCTGGCCGATACCCTGCACCACGCCGCCATGAACCTGGCCGCGCGCCAGAATCGGGTTCATCAGCACGCCGAAATCATCGACCACGGTGTATTTCACCACCGCCACCACGCCGGTCTCGGGATCGACCTCGACCTCGGCGAAATGGGCGCCGTTGGGATAGGAGCGGCCCGGCACCACCGTCTCGCGCTCCTCGGCCAGCAGGTCCTGCCGACCCTTGGCGCGGGCGCGGGCGACCACCTCCATCACGCCCAGCGCGGTGTCGGTGCCCGCCACGCGGAACACGCCGTCGGCGAACTCGATGTCGCCGGGGCCGACCTCCAGCTCATCGCCCGCGAACGGCTTGATCCGCTCGACCCACGCATCCGCCGCGCCCCAGATCGAGGAGCCCTGCATCGTGACCGAGCGCGACCCGCCGGTGCCGCCGCCCTTGGCGATGCGGTCGGTGTCGCCCTGCACCAGCCGGATCTTGTCGAACGGCACGCCGAGGCGGCCGTGCAGGAACTGCGCGAACACCGTCTCGTGGCCCTGACCGTTGGACTGGGTGCCGACGTAGAGATCGACGCCGCCATCGTCGGCGAATTCGATGCGCGTGGTCTCGTTCTGGTCGCCCAGAATCGACTCGATGTAATAGGCGAGCCCGAGGCCCCGCAGCTTGCCGGCCTTCGCGCTGGCGGCCTTGCGCGCGGAAAAGCCCGCCACGTCGGCCTCGATCAGCGCGCGGTCCAGCACCTTGTCGAAGTCGCCGACGTCATAGGTCTCGCCGACGCAGGTGACGTAGGGAAATTTCGTGATCCAGTTCTTGCGCCGCAGCGCCAGCGGATCGACGCCCATCTGACGGGCCGCATAGTCCATCAGCCGCTCGATGGCGTAGATCGATTCGGGCCGCCCGGCGCCGCGATAGGCGTCAACCGGCGTGGTGTTGGTGAACACGCCCTTCACGTTCACGAAGAAGGTCTGCACGTCATAGACGCCGGTCAGCACTTTCGAGGCGATCACCGAAGGAATATAGACCGCGTAGGCCGACAGATACGCGCCCAGCCCCGCGATGGTGGAGAACCGCACCGCCAGCAGCCGGTGGTCGGCGTCGAAAGCGGCTTCGGCGCGGGTGACGTGGTCGCGGCCCATCACGTCGGAGGCCATGCCCTCAGAGCGCTCCGAGATCCACTTGACCGGGCGGCCCAGCGCCTTCGCGGCGTAGGCGAGCGCGATGTATTCGGGATAGTTGAAGGTCTTCATGCCGAAGCCGCCGCCCACGTCGGGGTGGGTGACGCGCACCTGTTCGGCCTTGAGGCCCAGCTTCTCCGCCACCTCGTCTCGGGTGCCCCAGGGGCCCTGACCGTTGCAGGCCAGATGCAGCCGTTCGCCGTCCCAGGTGGCGATGGCGCCGCGGGTCTCCATCGGGTTGGCGATGACGCGGTTGTTGATGAGATCGAGCGCGACGGTGTGCGCCGCGCCGGCGAACGCGGCGTCGGTCGCCGCGCGGTCGCCCATGCCCCAGTCCATGCACAGATTGCCCGGCGCTTCGTCATGGATCTGCGGCGCGCCTGCGTCCAGCGCGCCCGCCGTGTCGGTCACCACCGGCAGCTCGTCGTATTCCACCGCCACCAGTTCCGCCGCGTCGCGCGCCTCGGCCAGCGTCGCGGCGACCACCATCGCCACAGCCTCGCCGACATGGCGCACCCGGTCCGTCGCCAGAATCGGGCGCGCGGGACGGGCGGAGGTGGATCCGTCGAGGTTCTGCACGGTGCCGCCGTCCATGTCGTTGATCACGCCGTCCAGCGTGTCCGCCGTCAGCACCGCCAGCACGCCGGGCGCGGCGCGCGCCGCCTCCGTATCGATCGAGGCGATGGCCGCATGAGCGACGGTGGCGCGCACGAACACGGCGCGCGCTTCGCCGGCCTCGACGATGTCCTCGACATAGCGCCCGGCGCCGCGCAGGAAGCGCGCGTCCTCGACGCGGGTGACGGGCTGGCTGAGGCCGAATTTCGACATGGGAATTCCTCTTGGCGGGTTGGTCTGCGCAGCGGCGCACAAGTTAGGGCGCCTTTCGCGGATTGCGAAACCCCCTTGCGCGCGGTGCTTGTGACGATGCGCGCCCTTTTCGCCCCGCCGCAGTGTTGACAGAGTGACGCTCAGCGAAACGGGGGAGGATTCAATGGTCGAAGATGTGGTGATTCTGGACGGGGCGCGCACGCCCATCGGCACGTTCGGCGGCGCCCTTGCGGGCACGCCGCCCACCGAGAGCGCCGCGCATGTGGTGCGCCATGCGCTCAGCCGCAGCGGCGTCGAGGGCGCCCAGATCGGCACGGTGGTGTTCGGCAACGTCATCCATACCGAAGCGAAGGACATGTATCTCAGCCGCGTCGCGGCGGTGAACGGCGGCATTCCGGTCGAGACGCCGTGCCTGACGCTCAACCGGCTGTGCGGCTCGGGCGCGCAGGCCATCGTCTCCGCCGCGCAGCACCTGATGCTTGGCGACAACGACTTCGCCGTGGCGGGGGGCGCGGAGTCGATGTCGCGCAGCCCGCACAGCTGGCAGGTGGCGCGCGCGGGCCAGAAGATGGGCGACGCCAAGATGCTCGACATGATGATCGGCGCGCTGTCCGACCCGTTCGAGGGGATGCACATGGGCGTGACGGCGGAAAATGTCGCCGCCGACCATCAGATCAGCCGCGCCGAGCAGGACGCCTTCGCGCTGGAGAGCCAGCGCCGCGCCGCCGCCGCCATCGCCGCAGGCAACTACAAAAGCCAGATCGCGCCGATCGAGGTGATGGTGCGCCGCGACAAGGTGATGTTCGACACCGACGAGCACCCCAAGCCCAACACCACCGCCGAGACGCTGGCGGGCCTGCGCCCGGCGTTCCGCAAGGACGGCACGGTGACCGCCGGCAACGCCTCGGGCATCAACGACGGCGCGGCGGCGGTGGTGCTGGCCACCGCCAAGGCCGCCGAGCGCGCCGGGCTGAAGCCCAAGGCGCGCCTCATGGGCTATGGCCACGCGGGCGTGCAGCCCGACCGCATGGGCATCGGCCCGATCCCCGCCGTCACCAACCTGCTGAAAAAACTGGGCATGACCGCCGACCAGTTCGACGTGATCGAGAGCAACGAGGCCTTCGCCGCGCAGGCCTGCGCGGTGAACAAGGGCCTCGGCTTCGACCCCGCCAGGGTGAACCCCAACGGCGGCGCCATCGCGCTCGGCCACCCCATCGGCGCCACCGGCGCGCTGCTGACGATCAAGGCGATGTATGAGCTTGAGCGCACCGGCGGGCGCTATGCGATCATCACCATGTGCATCGGCGGCGGGCAGGGCATCGCGCTGGCCATCGAGCGGCTTTGAGAAGGGCGGCGGTCAGGCGTCCAGAAACGCCTCCACCGCCGCCAGAAACGCCTCCGGCTTCTCGGCGTGCAGCCAGTGCCCGGCGCCCTCCACCGTTTCGATCCGCGCGGCGGGAAACCGGGCGCGGATCGCGCCGTGCATGGCGGGCGATACATAGTCCGAGGCGCCGCCGCGCAGGAACAGCGCCGGGCCTGCAAAGCTGTCGTGCGCGAAGCGCGCCGGAAAGCCCACCAGCCCGTCCATCCCCGCAGCCAGCGCGGCGATGTCGGGCCGCCAGCGCGCCTTGCCGCTCTCGATGGCGAGGTTCTGCGCCACGAAGGCGCGCAGCGCGAGGTTGGGAATGCTTGCCGCCAGCGCCCGGTCCGCCTCCGCCCGGCGCGTGATCGTGGACAGGTCCAGCGCCGCCATCGCCGCCAGCGTGTCGGCGTGGCTGTGGTCATAGGCGACTGGCGCGATGTCGGCGACAATCAGTTTCCGAACCCGCGCAGGGTGCTCCAGCGCCAGCGTCATCGCCGCCTTGCCGCCCATCGAGTGGCCCATAACATCCGCCCGGCCCCCGGCCTCGGCGGCGATGGTCCCGGCCAGATCGGCGGCCATCGCGGGGTAGGAGACATCGTCGCTCCACGGGCTGTCGCCATGGCCGCGCATGTCCACGACGATCACTTTGCGCCGCTTCGCCAGACGCTTGGCCAGCGCGCCCCAGTTGCGCCCCGCGCCCAGCAGGCCATGCGCGACCACCAGCGGCGCGTCGCCGCCTTCGCCCAGAGTTTCGCTCGCCAGACGCACGCCATTTCCTTTCGTTTCGCCCGTGCGAGAGGACCTTGAACCGGTTCAGATGGCAAGAGGATATGCTTGAGTGCGCGGTTTTTCTCGTTAAGGTTGACTGCGCGCGAAGCAAGTTCCGGCCGGAAAAGCCGACGGTCGCGCGGGGAAACGCTTTCAGGGGAGACTCTCGACATGGCGATGAAACATTGGCTCATGGCGGGCGCAGCGATGCTTGCGCCGCTGGCGGCCCAGGCGCAGCAGGCGACGCTGGAGAAGCTGGGCGCCTTTCAGAAGGTCGGCGAGGCGCAATTCACCTTTGTCGAGCAGGGCGGCGACCGTGCGGAATCGCTTCGCAACGTCCTGAAGAACATCACGCTGCCGGCGGGCTTCAGCATCGACCTCTACGCCATCGTGCCCGACGCGCGCCACATGGCGGTCAGCCCGATGGGCTTTGTCACCATCGTCGGCACCCGCAAGAACAAGGTCTGGGCGGTCACCGACCGCGACAAGGATCGCGTCGCCGATGAGGTCAAGGACTTCGCGCCCTCGCTGACCTTCGACATCCCCAACGGCCCGTGCTGGTCGCCGGACGGGATGCTCTACATCGTCGAGCGCAACCGCCTGCTGAAGTTCCCGGCGGCGGAGTTCTTCTATGACGGCGAAGACGTGGTGGCCGTGCCGATCGTGCCGCAGGGCGCGCTGATCCCGCCCGAGGAGGAGAGCTACAACCACACCGCCCGCGTCTGCGTGGTGGGGCCGGACGGCAAGCTCTACGTCTCGATCGGCCAGCCGTTCAACGTGCAGCCGCCCGAGAAGGTCGAGATGTACAAGGAGCTGGGCATCGGCGGCATGATCCGCATGACCCAGGACGGAACGGATCGCGAGGTCTATACCGTCGGCATCCGCAACTCGGTGGGGCATGACTTCCACCCCGTCACCGGCGAGCTGTGGTTCAACGACAACCAGGTTGACGGCATGGGCGACGACATCCCGCCGGGCGAGCTGAACCATCAGACCGCGATGGGCCAGCACTTCGGCGCGCCCTATTACGGCGGCGGCCATGTCCGCACGGTCGAGTATGCGGGCGTCGAGCCGCCCGCCGACGTGGTGTTCCCGGCGGTTGAGACCGTCGCGCACGGCGCCGATCTCGGGATGCAGTTCTACACCGGCAACATGTTCCCCGAGAAATACCGCAACGCGATCTTCTCGGCGCAGCATGGCTCGTGGAACCGCACCACCCCGGTCGGCGCGCGGGTGATGGTCACCTTCATCGACGCCGATGGCGCCGCCAGCATGGAGCCGTTCGCCGAGGGCTGGATCGACCCCAACGGCGAGTATCTCGGCCGCCCGGTGGCGGTGGCGCAGATGCGCGACGGCTCGCTGCTGGTGTCGGACGATCTTGCGGGCGCGATCTATCGCATCTCGTATTCGGCGCCCTGATCCGCTGATCCCGCGTCGGCGCGACATCCGCGCCGACGCCCCCCGCCTGGAGAAAGACATGACCCCCATCGCCCGCGCCGCCCTTTTCCTTGGCGCGCTCGCCGTCTCCGCCCCGGCGCTCGCGGCGGGAGACCCCGTCGAAGGCAAGACCAAGGCCGGGATGTGCCGCATCTGCCACGGCATCGACGGCGTGGCGCGCAACCCCGAGGCGCCCAACATCGGCGGCGAGCATTTCGTCTATCTCCAGAACCAGTTGCGCAACTTCCGCTCCGGCAAGCGCACCCACGAGGTGATGAGCGTCATCGCGGAGGGGCTGAGCGACGAGGACATCGACGATCTGTCCGCGTGGTATTCCTCGATCAAGTTCAGCGTGACGGTTCCCGAGTGACTCCCGCGCCGGTCGCGCTGCTGACCGGCTTTGCGCCGTTCCGTCACTGGGCGGTCAACTCCAGCGGCGCGGCGGCGCGGATGCTTTCCGCCGCGCGCCCCGCGCTGGCTGCGCGCATCCTGCCCGTGGATCATCGCGAGGCCGGCGCCGCGCTCGACGCCGCGCTGGCGGCGGTCTCTCCCGACATCGCGCTGCTGACCGGCCTTGCCGATGAACCCTGCCTGCGGCTGGAGCGCGCAGCGCGGCGGCCTGTTCATGAAGGCGGGGCGGAGGACGGCGACGCGGCGGCGCTGCATGGCGTATGGCCCTGGGCCGCGGCGCTCGACGCGATCCGCGCGACCGGCGCGCCCGCGCGGCTGTCGCAGGACGCCGGGCGCTATGTCTGCGAGACCGTCTATTGGCGGGGGCTGAGCGCGCCGCGCCGCCCGCGTCTGGTCGCGTTTCTCCATGTTCCGCCCATCGGTCCCGACTGGCCTGCGGCGCGGATCGCGGCGGCGGTCGGGGCCTGTCTGGACGCCGCGCTCGGCGCCGCTCAGAACGCCTCCAGCCCCGCGAAGTCGATCGCTTCGAAATAGGCGATCTTGTCCTCGCGCGCGGCGGAGCCGGAAAGCTGCACCAGCGCGCGCCCGCCGACCAGCGCCATCACGCCGCCGTCGGGCGCCACGACATAGCGCTGCCGCCCGACGCGGCGCACCTCGCCCTGGCTCGCCATCATCGCCGGGTTGCCCAGCATGGCGCCCATGGTCGCCACCATCGGGTTGTCGGCCATGATCTGGATCTCGATGCTCTCGCCGCCGCGCGCGTAGGACGCCGAGGCGTTCAGCCCGCCGCCGAACAGCGCGGCGCCCGCCGCGCTGGCGTCGCCGTCGCTGCGCGTCCAGCCGTCGAACGCCGGGGGCAGGAACGCCGTCAGCCCCGCCGCCTTTTTCTGGCCGAGCAGGGTGGCGGCGTAGTCGAGCTCCTCCCTGGCGCCCGCGATGTCACCCGCGCGATAGGCCTCCAGCCCCGCCGCGATGGCGTCCTCGATCTCGTCGGCGGCGGAGGCGGAGCCGAGGCCAGCGGCGAGGCACAGGGCGACGACAAACTGTTTCAAGGCGCGGTTCCCCTCTTTCGCTTGATCGGTGGCGGAACGATAACGGCGCTCAAGCTTCGCCGCGAGGGAAAGTCCAAGATAATGACGACGTTTTTCGCCTTTGCGGGGGTTTCGCCCGCGATCTGGCTGATGGCGGCGGCGGCGGTGGCGCTGGGTGTGCTGACCCAGCGCGCCACCGGCGGCGCCTTCGGCATGGTGGTCGCGCCGCTGGTGGCGCTGATCGCGCCGCAGATGCTGCCGGGCGGCGTGCTGATGCTGAGTTTCACCGTCACGCTGCTCTCCACCCCGCGCGATCTGGGCGCGATCGCCTGGGCCGAGCTGATCCCGGCGAGCGGCGGGCGGCTGGCGGGCGCGATGGCGGCGGCGGGCGTGGTGGCGCTGGCGCCTGATCCGGGCGCGGTGGCGGTGCTGGTGGCGCTGGCGGTGCTGGCGGGCGTGGCGCTGAGCCTGTCGGGGCTGCGGGTCGCGATCACCACGCCCAGCCTGATCGGCGCGGGCGCCATTTCGGGGCTGACCGGCACGCTGACCTCGGTGGGGGCGCCGCCGATGGCGCTGCTCTACCAGCACGCGCCGCCCGCGCGCACCCGCGCCACGCTGAACGCGTTCTTCGTCATCGGCGTCGGCGTGTCGCTGGCGGCGCTGGCGTGGCGCGGGCAGATCGGGCGCGACGACATCGCCTTCGCCCTGTCGATGGCGCCCGCAGCCGCTCTGGGCTTCGCGCTGGCGCGTCCGGCGATGCGCTGGCTGGACGGGCGGTCTATCCGGCCGCTGATCCTGGGGCTGGCGACGCTGACCTCGGCGCTGATCCTGCTGCGCTGGGGCCTGCGCTAGACCCCGCCGCGCATCAGCCGCCCGCGCTCGGTGACCAGCAGCAGACCCAGACACCCCGCGCCGCACAGCGTATAGCCGACCGCCAGCGGCGTGATCGTGCCGTCATAGGCGCGCGCGATGACGAAGCCGAGGCTGGCGCCGATCACCGTGGTGGCGCCGCCGATCAGCGATGAGGCGATCCCGGCGGCCTCGGCCATCGGCGCCATCGCCAGCGCGTTGAAATTGGCGAAGGTCAGCCCCACCAGCATCATCGCCGCGCCCAGCAGCGCCATGAACAGCCAAAGCGGCGGCGGCCCGGCCAGCGACAGCGCCGCCAGCGTCGCGCTGATTGCGGTGAAGGCGATCACCGCGCCGTGCGAGAGCGCCCGCATCCCCAGCCGCTCGACCATCAGCGCGTTCACAAGGCTGGCCAAAGCGATCGCCACCGCCACCCCGGCGAAGGCGATCGGAAACCATGCGCCGAGGCCGTAAAGCTCCGCCAGTATCTGCTGCGCCGAGCCGATGAAGCCGAACAGCGCCCCGAAGAACACTCCCGCCGCCAGCGCATAGCCCACCGTCTGGCGCGACCCCAGCACCAGCCGCGCGCTGCCCGCCAGCCCCGCCCGCGACAGCGCGCGGCGGCGCTGGGGCGGCAGCGTCTCGGGCAGGCGCGTCGCCGCCACCCACAAGACTGCGGCGGCGTAGAGCGCCAGCACCGCGAAGATCCAGCGCCACGGCCCCGCCAGCAGCACCGCCTGGCCGATGCTGGGGGCGATGACCGGCACCACCATGAACACCATCATCGCATAGGAGGTGACGCGCGCCATGGTGCGCCCCTCATAGCAGTCGCGCACCAGCGCGGTGACGATCACCCGCGGCGCCGCCGAGCCTATCCCTTGCGCGAACCGCGCCGCCAGCAGCGCCGAAGCCCCGCTGACCGAGGCGCAGAGCGCGGCGGCGGCGGCGTAGGCGAGCAGCCCCGCGATCAGCACCGGGCGGCGCCCGAAACGGTCGCTGAGCGGCCCCATGAAGAACTGGCCAAGGCCAAAGCCCAGCAGATAGGCGGTGATCACCATCTGCCGGTCGTTTTCGACCGCCATGCCGAGATCGGCGCCGATGGCGGGCAGGGCGGGCAGCATGATGTCCACCGCCAGCGCGTTCAGCGCCATCAGCGCCGCGATGAACGCGACGAACTGGCCAACGCTGAGCGGCGCATGGCTGGCGAGGGCGCGCGTGGGCGGGCTGGGCGCGTTCATCGGCGGCATCCTGAGGGCGGCTGCGCCAGCCATAGGCGAAGCGCGCCACGGGGGAAAGCGGCGCGCGCGGTCGCGGCGGGGCTTGCACCGCGATGCGCCGTGGACAACTGTTGGCGGAAGATCATGTCCGCGCAGCGGGATCGGGCGCGCGTCGCCGCAACAGGGAGCCCGGACATGCTGCGCCGCCCGCCCGCCGTGACCGGAGGCTTCGACGCGGGCGCGATGGCGATGGGCGTGGCTTTCGCGGCGATCTGGAGTTCGGCCTTCACCTCCGCCAAGATCGCGCTGGCCGATGCGCCGCCGTTCCTGCTGCTGGGCGCGCGGTTCATGGTGGCGGGTCTGGCCGCAGTGGCGCTGGCGTGGCTGCTGGGCCAGCGCCTGCCGCGCGGGCGGCGCGCGTGGCTGATGATCCTGTTCTTCGGCTTTTGCCAGAACAGCCTCTATCTTGGGCTGAACTTCCTCGCCATGACGCGGGTGCCCGCGGGCCTCGCCGCGATCATCGCCAGCGCCCTGCCGCTGGCGGTGGCGGCCATGAGCCGGGGGTTTCTGGGCGAGCGGCTGCCCGCGCTGGGTCTGGCGGGCCTGGGCGCGGGCTTCGCCGGTGTCGCGCTGATCATGGGCGGGCGGATCGCGGGCGGGGCGGATGCGGCGGGCGTGGCGTTCTGCGTGCTGGGGCTGACGGCGCTGGCGGCGGCGACGCTGGCGGTGCGCGGCATGACCGCGCCGGGCGGGCTGCTGATGGTGGTGGGGCTGCAGATGTTCGTCGGCGCCGCGACGATGGCGCCGATCGGCTTCGCGGTCGAGAGCGTCGCCGAGATCCGCCCGACGCTGTCGCTGCTGGCGTCGTTTCTCTACACCGCGCTGATCCCCGGCGTGCTGGCGACGGTGATCTGGTTCCGTCTGGTGGCGCGGATCGGCGCGACGGCGGCGAGCGCGTTCCATTTCCTCAACCCCGCGCTGGGCGTGGGGTTCGCGGCGCTGCTGCTGGGCGAAGGGGTGGGCTGGCTCGACATCCTGGGCGTCGCCATCGTGACGGCGGGCATCGCGGCGGTTCAACTATCGCGCGCGCGGGCGGCGCAGGCGGCGCGGTTCGGCGGATGACGGCTCTCCTTGACTGCTCTCCTTGACTACCCTGCTTGACTACCCTCCTTGACTGCCCTCCTTGACTGCGGCGGCGCGGTCGCGTCTCCTGCGGCCCATGGACGAGAAGCAGGGCGACATTGCGATCCGGGTCGAGCGCGTCGAGGATCTGTTCGACGCGCTCGATCCCACGCCGATGCCCGATCACGATCTGGCGCCGCGCGTTGACGCCCATGTCGTCGGCTGGGCGGAGGCGTTGCCCGATTGCGCGGCGCTGCGGCTGCGCGTCGCGCTGCCGTTGGCGGAGATGGCCCGCCCCGAGGCGGCGCGCATCGCCGAGGATGTCGCGCGCCACTTCTCCGCCCGCGCCCGCGCCGAAACCCGCACGCTGCGGCGGCTGTTTCGCGACGGGCGCATCGCGCTGGCGATCGGGCTGGCGGTGCTGGCGGCGTGCATCGCGCTGGGGCAGGCGCTGGAGGGCGCCGCGCCGCGCCTGCCGTTCCCGCGCGTGGCGCAGGTGGTCGCGGAAAGTCTCGTCATCATGGGCTGGGTCGCGATGTGGCGCCCGGCGGAGATCTGGCTCTATGAATGGTGGCCGATCCGCGCGCGGCGGCGGCTGTTGCAGCGGCTGGCGGCGGCGCCCGTGACGGTGACGCAGGCGTGACGCCCGCGCCATTGGACGAACCGGCGCCGCGCCGCTAAGCCTGAGCGCGCGACAGACGCGCAAGGAGCCGCCGCCATGATCCGCTTTCACTACAACACCGCGCCCAACCCCAAAAAGGTCGCCCTGTTCCTCGAGGAGTCTGGGCTGCCCTACGAGGCCGTGCCGGTCGATACCCGAAAGGGTGAGCAGCATCTGCCCGCCTTCGCCGCGCTCAACCCCAACCACAAGGCGCCGGTGATCGAGGACGACGGCGTGGTGGTGTTCGACAGCAACGCCATCCTGCTGTATCTGGCCGACAAGCACGGGCTGTTCCTGCCGAAGGATCCCGCCCAGCGCGGGCCGCTGTTGTCATGGCTGATGTTTGTCGCCAGCGGCGTCGGCCCGTTCATGGGCCAAGCGGTGCATTTTGGCCGTTTCGCGCCCGAGCCCATGCCCTACGCCGTCAACCGCTACCGCCGCGAGGCCGAGCGCCATTGGGGCATTCTCGACACGCAACTGGCGCAGGGGCCGTGGCTGCTGGGCGCCGACTACACCATCGCCGACATGGCGGCCTGGGGCTGGAGCGGCGCGCTGCCCTTCGCGCTGGGCGACGACGCGGCGCTCGACCGCTTTCCCAACGTGAAGCGCTGGCGCGAGACCATCAACGCCCGCCCCGCCGCCGAACGCGCGATGAAGCTGGGCGCCGATGTGGCGTGGAAGACCGAGATGGACGAGGACGCCCGCCGGGCGATGTTTCCGTCCAACTACTGACGGCGCGGCGGCGAGGGGCGCTGGGCGCCCCTCGCCAGCGCGATCAGTTCTTCGCCTTGTCCACCAGCGCGTTGGCCTTGATCCACGGCATCATGCCGCGCAGCTTTTCGCCGACCGCCTCGATCTGGTGAGCGTCGTTGTTGCGGCGGGTGGCCTTGAAGCTGGGCTGGCCGGCCTTGCACTCGATCATCCAGTCGCGCACGAAGCGGCCCTGCTGGATGTCGTCGAGGATCGCCTTCATCCGCGCCTTGGTTTCGGCCTTGGGCAGCACGCGCGGGCCGGAGACATACTCGCCGAACTCCGCGGTGTTGGAGATCGAGTAGTTCATGTTGGCGATGCCGCCCTCGTAGATCAGATCGACGATCAGCTTCACTTCGTGCAGGCACTCGAAATACGCCATCTCCGGCGCATAGCCGCCTTCGACCAGCGTCTCGAAGCCGGAGCGGATCAGCTCGACCAGCCCGCCGCACAGCACCGCCTGCTCGCCGAACAGGTCGGTCTCGCATTCCTCCTTGAAGGTGGTCTCGATGATGCCCGAGCGCCCGCCGCCGATGCCGGAGCAATAGCTCAGCCCGATCTCGAGCGCGCGGCCGGTGGCGTCGTTGTCCACCGCCACGAGGCAGGGCACGCCGCCGCCGCGCTGGAACTCCGAGCGCACGGTGTGGCCGGGGCCCTTGGGCGCCATCATGATCACGTCGATGGTCTTTTTCGGCTCGATCAGGCCGAAGTGGATGTTCAGCCCGTGGGCGAAGGCGATCGCGGCGCCGTCCTTGAGGTTGCCCGCGATGTGGTCGCGGTAGGTGTCGGCCTGAAGCTCGTCGGGCATCGCCATCATCATCAGGTCGGCCCATTCGGCGGCCTTGGCGATCTCCTTGACCTTCAGCCCGGCGGCCTCGGCCTTGTCGGCCGACGACGACCCCTTGCGCAGCGCGACGCAGACGTTCTTCACGCCGCTGTCGTGCAGGTTCTGGGCGTGGGCGTGACCCTGGCTGCCGTAGCCGACGATGGCCACCTTCATGCCCTTGATCAGGTTGATGTCGCAGTCGCGGTCGTAATAAACGCGCATGGCGTGTCGTCCCCTCGGGTTTGTCGGTTTTACTTGGCGGCGGGTCTAGAACAGCGCCCCGCCGGTGTCCAGAAGCGGGCGCTCACATCGCCTGCGCGCCCCTGGTGATCGCGGCGACGCCGGTGCGCGCCACGTCCACCAGCCCCAGCGGGCGCATCAGGTCCACGAAGGCGTCGATCTTGGCCGGCGCCCCGGTCAGCTCGAACACGAAGCTCTCCAGCGTGGTGTCCACGACGCGGGCGCGAAAAGCGTCCTTGAGGCGCAGCGCCTCGACGCGCTTCTCCCCCGCGGAGGCGACCTTGACCAGCGCCAGTTCGCGCTCCACCGACGGGCCTTCGGTGGTGAGGTCGCGCACGCCGTGCACCGGCACCAGCCGCCCGAGCTGGGCCTTGATCTGCTGGATGATCATCGGCGTGCCCGAGGTGACGATGGTGATGCGCGAGCGGTGGCCGGTATGATCGGTCTCGGCCACGGTCAGGTTCTCGATGTTGTAGCCCCGGCCCGAGAACAGCCCGACCACGCGCGCCAGCACGCCGGGTTCGTTGTCCACCAGCACCGCCAGCGTGCGGCGCTCGACGCGCTCGTCGAAACTGGCGCGCAGGTCATAGGCGCTGTGGCCGGAGGCGCCTTTCTTGATGTTGAGGGCGGTCATGGCGTCTCCTCCAGAGCGGAACGGACATCGGTTGCGGCGAAATCGTCGCCGACGAACAGCAGCGGGGCGTCAGATGAATCGGCGCAAAGGCGTGGCGTCAATCGCCAGCGTTAAAGCGCAGGCGCCGAGGCAGCAAAGAACCCCTCCGAGGATCGTGGACGGCTCGATGCCGGTGACGCGCGGCAGCGCGGCGATGACGAGCGGGTGCGTGAGGTAGATGCCCATGGACATCTTGCCTAGTCTGTGAGCGAGCTTTGTTTCAGGGAACTTTAGATCCAGAGCTAACACAGCAAGCGGTATGCCAACAAGCAGTTGCTGGGCCTGACCTGCGCTGAAAGGCGCCAGAACAACACCAAGACCGAACGCGCCGACTGCGACTGCAAATCGAGCGATACGGCTATGCGTGAGCGCAATAACGACGCCAAAGGCGACCGAGGGTAAATAGATGAAGTAGATCATCATCCCTGCAATCTCTGGCGCGGCGCGTGTCGCCTGCGTGAGTGCTGGCCAAGTCACGAGGATTGACACGCCCAGCATTCCCAGCCAGCCCATAGGCAACTTCGCCACCGAGCGCAGCCATTGGATCCAACGACCAAGCGCGACGGTCACCGCAAAGGCGAACGGGAGGAACCATAAATGGCCGAATGTGCCTGCGGGCGGGAGCCATGCAGAAAACTCGTTGTTTAAGTTTCCATGCTCCAGAGTGTTCTGCAATGTTTTTGCAATAGCGTAGACAGCTATCCAAAAAGCAAACGGTGTGAGCAGGCGATCTGCGCGATTTGCTACTATCTCAGAGATTGGGTTTTCTAATGACCGCGAATGCATCGCAAAAAAAATCATTGCCATAATGAAAAATGAAACCGAAGAAGAAAATAAATGTCCGAGGGGTGACTTGGCGTGAAATAGAACGATCACCAAGGCGGCGATAAAACGTAAATAGTCAATTGTCGCATTATAACTGCTGTGCAGCCGCTCAGTTTTTGGGCTTTCTGCGGAAGCCGATCCAGCGAGCGGCACGGCCGCGTTTATTGATGACTCGTCAGTCAACCTGCATCACGGTCTTTGGCAGACCGTCCTCGTCATAGAGAAAATCCTGGCTGCGGGCCGCGCAGGGCCCGGGCAGGGCCTCGCGGTTCGCCTGCCGGGCGATCTGGTCGATACGCGCCATAAAGGCGGCGCGCGCTTCTGGCGAGCGGACCCGTG
>Ga0210044_10006751_pt1 | contig 14978 bp, 11 predicted proteins | sample CryGey13umfilter_2_FD_183959 | JGI IMG/M metagenome (GOLD analysis project Ga0210044, IMG submission 183959) | Groundwater microbial communities from aquifer in Utah, USA - Crystal Geyser 4/9/14 3 um filter (SPAdes) (version 2) | ecosystem: Environmental > Aquatic > Deep subsurface >...
GCTTCAGCGTCCGGTAGCTCACACAGGCAGCTACACGATGGAGGCTACCCTCCTTTTCTCTCCTTTCAACCCGTGTTCGTGCCGAACACGGGTTGAAAGGAGAGAAAAGATGTCCTTTCTTGGCGCTCGGTAGTCAGTTGTGTGAGCTACCGGACGCTGAAGCGATCCGGCGTCTAATGTCGAAGAATTTACGAAAGGATGCACTCGTACTGAGTCTTCAACTGTCTGCCTCCGTCACTCATCAACCGGCGGAGGACTATTGCGCAAACACCCACTCGCCGCAATGCTCCGGATTCATAAAGTTCTCCTCCACGCTACACCAGGAACTGTTCTCGTTGCTGGCCGTGTTCTCCCGCGTCAGATTGGCGCGCCAGGTCTTCCCTGCCGGCACATTCTCAACGCGCAGGTTCTTCCACGGAATCTCCACTTCGACTGACCAACTCTTCTCGCCCACAGCAGTCGCTCTCTTCCAGTCGAAACTATACTTTGCATTGTTGACAAGTCCGTCCCACTGCACATTCTTCGGATTCACCGTCAGGTGCCACCATTGTCTCAGATTACCGGCGAAGCTGAGGAAGATCTCCACGACATCTCCATGGTAGACGCGACCATCATCCCTGGGCCACTCATTTGCGCTGAGGTTGCCTATATTCGCTTCCTGGCACTCGAACGCGATATAGAGCGCCCGGTCGTCAAACATCAATCGAGCAACCGTCGGCTGACTGGCCGGTTGGTAGCTCCCCGGCAGTCGAAACTGGTCGGCAATGGCCGCGGCCTTCCATTCCGCCTCCTCAATCTTGCCATCGGCGACCGGAAGTTTCTGGTCGGCGGGAAGCCGTGGAATCGTTAGCGAACGCTTCTCAGCGACCCAGATCGGCTTGACCACCGTCTCGCCTCGGCGTCCGCCATTGAAAAACAGGCTGCCGTTCCTCTGCTTGAAAAACTCCTCATAAGCGGCGTCCGAGAGGTAAAGGGGCGACCTCTCGAAGTCCTTCAGCAGTCCCGCGCGCCGCAGGTGGTAGTGCAACATCCGCAGATTGGCGCCAAACATCTCCAGGCGTTGGCGCTGACTGTCGGTTTGCGTTTCATTTAGCGTGGCAACATATAGACGTTCCATCTCAGGCAACAGCGGCAAGTGAACGTCGCGAATCACCTCGTATGTCACGTCGTAGATGCGCTTCTGGTCGGCAATCTTAAACCGCTTGATGCCCTCATCCAACCGACGGTACAGGGTTGTCATGTTCTCCCAACCGGGACCGTAGGCCGTCTGCAGCCAGTCCTGCGCGGTCTTCTCGAGGTTGATCATCGGGTCCCACATCTGCCGGACCAGAAGGTAGTTGGTGAGCGCGCCGTAACCCCATGCGGAAACGCCGCACATCATGACGCCGGAATACCCCAGCTTGTGTAGCGTCGGCAACTCCAGCTTCAGGATTTCCATCCCTGGTCCAATCGGCGCGCCGCTCTCGCTGCGCATCCAGGTGGAGTAGTTCGTGTAGGTGATGTCGGGGGAGATCTTCTTCCACTCTGACATTAGCCTCTCATACTCCGCCTGGTACTCGGGCTTGAACAGGCCAAATCCATAGGTGTCCAGTGGGGCGGGATGAAGGTGCACGGTTGGTTCCATCTTCATCGGCTTCTTCGGCGGGTAGGTGTAATTGTAGTAGACCAGCCCGGCGAGCAAGGTTTTGGGGTACTTCTCAGCGACGATCTTGGCCACGTCGTTATAGAACTTCAGGATGTTGACCGTATACGATGGGTTACCATGCCAGTCCGTCTCGACCATCGCCAGGCAGTCTTTACACTTGCAGAAACCACCGCCATCAGCAGGAGAGATGGACGCGTAGAGACGGTCAGGAGCCTTGTCAATCCACTTGATGACGCCTTCCGCGAACGTTCGCACCAACTCCTTGTTACTGGTGCAGAACTTGCCGGGATCGCCGCCCACAGCCAGCCATTCGGGATGACGTTTAAGGTCTTCCACTGAAACATACTCATCCCAGGAATGCCCTGCCGAGATTAACCGGTATCCGGGTTCTCCCTGTCCTTTCATCGCCGGACCTCCGTGCGGCCCGCCACCCTTTTGCCGCTCAAACCATCGCAGCACCTCTGGGCGAGCAAATTCCTGCACGTACATCAGGTCTCGCATCAGAAAACCGGGTTGCTCCTTGAGGTTCGTGTCCGGGATGACGACCTTCTCGTGGTGCGGGATGACCTCTCCCGCATCGCCCGGCATCAGCCAGCGGACGCCGAGGAACTTCTCGAGAAACGCGGAGACGGCGTATTGCGTCCCTTTCGTGAAACCGCCCATCGGCGTCCTTTGCCCGTCGGGGGTGTCGGTGCCGAGGAGAAAGAGGTCCTGCCCTTTCGTGACGATCTTGAATCCCTCAGGCTGGACCTCCGCCAGCGTGATACCTGCGTCCCGCGCTGCGGCGTTGTCGCCCAGGCAGATCATGGGCGACTTGGGCTGGTTGACCAGCGGCAGTTCGACACCGGTCGAGATTCTCAGAATGCGCTGCAGGTCTTCCGCCGCAACCTTGACCGAAGAAGGCGCGGCGGCATCGAAGTAGATGGAGTAGACCGACTTGCCCGCGTTAGCGACCGTGATCGGTGCGCAATACGCAGTTGCGGCAATGAAAGAGATGCCGCACAACATTCCTGCTATCCGTCTTCCAGAAGTCATGAGTCTCGCACCTTCTTGACCTTGCGCTTGATGTCCACATATACTCGTTGAGGCTGAAAAGCCACCGCTCGCGAGGTGTGGCCCTACTCCGTAGGATAAAGCTCCAGCTTTGTCTACTCTTCTGTAATGAATGACAAAGCTGGAGCTTTATCCTACGGGATTAACGGTGGGCTTTCAGCCTTAACGAGTATAATACCACGTCGCCAATAAGGCGATCAGACAGCTTGCGCTACTCGGCAAACACCCATTCCCCGAAGTGCTCCGGTTCGACGAAGAATTGCTCCACGCTGCACCAGGAACTGTACTCCTTGTGCGGCGTCTCGCCGCGGCCGAAGTTGCCTCGCCAGGTTTTTCCGGCTGGCGGTTCCACTCCGAAATTCGCGAAGGGGATGACGAACTCAGCCACCCAACGATCCGCAGAAACTTTCGCGGCGCTTGTCCATTTCAGGTTGGGGGTGGAGTTCGCCCCATAGCCATCCCACTGGCAGTTCTTTGGGTTGACGGCGAGATGCCAGTCTTTTCCCTTCTCACCGGTCGGGTTGAAGAAGATCTCCACCGTGTCGTTGGAGAAGATTCTCCGTGACTGGTCTCTGTCGAACTCTTCCGCCTTGATCTCGCCTGCCTTGTCTTCCATGCATTCAAAGGCGATGTAGAGGTGACGATTGTCAAAAAGAACCAACGCCTTGGCGGGTTGACTCACGAAGTCGCGTGTGCCCACGCGACGAAAATCTGTTGCTGTCCCTGCGCCGCGCCATTCACCTTCTTTGATCTCGCCATCGGCAACCGGTGGCGCTCCCGCGACTCGGGGTATCGTGATCCTGCGTTTCTCCACGGCCCAGATGCTGCGAATGATGGTCTTGCCGTACGTGTCAGCACAGAGAGCCAGGCTACCCTGGTTCTCTGCAACGAACTTGTCGAAGTCAGCGTCGGAGCGATAGAAGACCGATTGCCCGGGATGTGGCAACGCGTCCACTCTTCGCAGGTTGCGGTGAAAAACGATCATGTTGTCCGCAAACATCTGCAGCCGCTTGCGCTGTTTTTCTGTCTTCGCCTGGTTCCAGGCTTCGCGGGAGAGGGATTCGATTTCGGCGAGTCGGGGCAAGTGCACCTGCTGAATAAGGTCCCAGGTTGCCTCATAGTTGGTTCCCCGATACTCCAACGGTTCTTTCGTGATCTTGTAGTCCTTGATCCTCTCGTCCAGCATTCGGTAGATTCTGTCCATCGCCTTCCAGCCGTCGCCGTAGGCAAGCTGCAGCCACTCGCGGTAGACCGCTTCCACATCCACCGAGGGGTCCCACTCTTGTTTTGCGACGAGGTAGTTTAGCAGAGCTGCATAGCCCCAAGCCGGAGAGCCATACATGGAAACCGTCTTGTAGTCATACTTACTGATCAACGGGATCTCGAATTTTGCGATCTCCAGCCCGGGTCCCCAGGGAACACCTGCCTCCGAGTGAAGCCAGTTGCCGAAGTTGCCGTAGCCGACGTTGGGTGTTACCTTCTTCCACGCGGTCAGCACGGCCTCGAATTCATTGCGGTAGGTCGGCTTGTACAGACCGAACCCGTAGTAGTTCAGAGGATACAGGTTGATCTGAATACTGGGTTCCATCGGGATTGGCTTCTGCGGAGGGTAGTAAGTAGATCGTCATGAATTCTGTCCCCATTTTCTCACCACAGAGATCACGGAGAACACGGAAATGAAGGCAAATCTTTGCAGGCATTGCGGTTTTTGAGGGGACAATATATGTGATGATTTACTTAGTAGTTGTAGTAGGCGTACGCACCCAGCAGCCGGTCGGGATATTTCTCCGCAACCAACCGCGCCACGTCGTTGTAGAACTTGAGCAGCAGAGGCGTGTAGGAGATTTTCCCGTGGGGGTCCTTCTCGGTGTACGACCGGCAGTTGTCACACTCGCAGAAGCCTCCGCCGTCGCTGGAAGAAATGCTGGCCATGTGGCGGTCGGGGTGCTCGTCAAGCCACCGGATGACGCCATCGGCGAAAGCCCGCACCAACCCGGGATTGGTGGTGCAGTACTTGTCTCGGTCTCCCCGCACGGCGCGGTATTCCGGATGCTCCTTAAGCGTCTCCTCGGACACGTACCAGACCCAGGAATGGGTATCAAAGACGAGACGGGAGCACGCCGTGTTGGCGGGGGTGGAGAACCCGCTGACCTTGTGTCGGGTCAGCCACTCCTGCACCACCGGAGTGCGATTGCCCACGTTAATCTGGCGGAACAGAAATGCAGGACTTTGAGTGAAGTCCATTTCCGGGATCGCCAGTCGCTCGTGCACTGGAATCTCCTCGCCAACCTCGCCCGGCATCAACCAGCGAACTCCGACGTACTTCTCCAGGGACGTGTAGACCCCAAACTGCGTCCCCCGGCTGAAGCCTCCCTCCGCAGTGCGTTCTCCGTCCGGCGTATCCTTGCCGACGATGTAGAGGTTGCCGCCTTTGTTCACAATGCGAAACGATTCCTCTGCAAGCCCCTCCACCGAGACCCCCGCATCTCTCGCCGCGGCGTTGCCACCGAGGCAGATCACGGGAGACTTGGGAACGTTCACGATGGGCAGGTCTGCCCCGGTCGAAACCTTCAGAACCCTCTGCAACTCGCCCGCCGCGGTCTTCACCGAGGACGGGGCGGCGGCATCAAGGTAGATGCTGTAGCTGCTGCGTCCGTTTTCCGCGAGGGTCAGCGAGGCGGCATGGGCAGCGTGTGAGTCCGCCCATGCGGACAACACCAGCAACGCCGAAAAAACAACTCGTTTCATAGGTACTCTCCACTAAACGTTTAGACACCGCAGGCGCGGCAATCCCCCCAAAATCGGCACGCACGCCAAATCCCACCATCTTGGGTGCGGGACATCATCGACGTGTACTTCGCGCCGCTACTCCCTTTTTTCAGGCGTTCCTCTTGATTCTCCCGTCGAGGGTTCCCTTCGGAGCAGACTCCAGCCGCGCCAGTCGTTGGGCGATCTCTTCATTGACGGAGCGCTGCCGCCCCTGCTGATCGTCGAAGGGCCGCCGCGTGTCAGCCTCCTCCGCCGCGTCGCTCTCTTCCCCCTCAGTCCGTTGCTTGAGGAAGTCCGTGGGCAGTTTGTCATCCCGCATCAGGAGGTCCAGGCTGCGGAACTGCACTCTCACCAGTCGCGCGTCCTTCCGAGCCTTCCTGTTGGCAGTCTGCATCATCTGCAGGTACCGACGACCAAAGTACAACCCCCCGATGGTGACGATGACGGCTGCAAGCGCCAACAGCGCGGTGTCAGACGCTCCCCATTCGGCGCCGGTTGTCGCCGTCTCTTCCGAGGGTGGGGGAGCAGACGCGGTTGACGATTCGGGGCGTTCCGGCGCGTCCAGACCGGGGACAATGCGCTCCAAGTTGGCGCGGTCAAAGAGAACGACCGTTCCGATGGCCGCGGAGACGAGAATGACAACAGCGATCAGACAGGCCCACAATATCCTCGACATTCCCTGGTATGGACCGTCAGGATTCATGATACATCCGCTCCCACAAATGCACAATCGGGAATGTGTGCATTTCCCAGAATGAGGTTTAGCTGAAGAAGGTTGAGGATGTACAAGAAAGGCTGCTTTGTGATAAGAGAATAGGTGTTAGCAATCTCGTCACAGGGAGCAGCCTAAAGATGGAAGTGGAACAGTTTACAGCAGGGATAGTAGCAGAACTGGCGGAAGGGATCAAGGAGGTTTTGGAGGAGCGAGAGGAAGATAGGACGGGCGAAGCGCGGTTGAGCGGACTGGAGCAGAGGTCACGGGAGTTGCTGAATCGCGTGGGTCGGGGTTTGATGCGGAGGCTGATAGAGAGCGAGGGACGGGCGAGCGAACGAGGTCCGAGAGCGTGTTCGGCGTGCGGGGAGAAGATGCGGAATGTGAACCGGGTGGAGGTGGAGGTTCAGTCAGTGTTCGGCCCGGTGCGGGTATTGCGGACGCGATTTCATTGTCCGGGATGTGGCGCGAACGTGTATCCGATGGACGAGCATTACGGCTGGCAGGACCACCGGTTTACGCCGACGGCGAAGGAGTGGATTTGCCTTGTGAGTCAGGGGGAGGCGTATGCGGAAGGGGCGGAGATCCTGGGACGGGTGAGTGGGATTGTGGGCACGGGGTTCGGTATTCCGGGACGTGACACAGGAATGCGGGAAACGGATGTTGCGGCAGCGTGATGCGGCGGTGGCGAAGCTGGAGGCAGGGAAGGAACCGGTTGTGGAGACGCCGCCGTCTCCCGCTCGCTGGAAGATGGTGGGCGTGGATGGCTGTCGGGTTTTGAAGAGCGGAGAGCAGGTGGGGCGTCCGAGGAAGTCGGAGAAAAGGCGTCAGGGCCAGGGGAAGAGACGGTTGGAGCTGGTTGTTGAGGGAGAGAAAGAAGCTTTCCGCGACCGGGGGATGGAAGCCAAGCTGGGGGTGATTGGAGACTTGGTACGTCGCCAGGGCGAGTATGTGATAGAGAAGAAGAGTTACGTGACGACCTTCGAGTCGGTCGAGAAGCTCAAGGATGTGCTGTATTACGAGGCTCTGGTTCGGGGGGTAGACCGGGCGGAGCAGGTGCTTGTGATGGGGGATGGTGCCCCGTGGATTTGGAGTTGGATTGCGTCGCTGTTTGAGAAGCGGATCGAGATTCTGGACTGGTTCCACCTGAAGGACAAGGTGTGGAAGACAGGGGAGGTTTTGTTCGGTCCGCGCAGCAAGGAGGAGATGACCGCCTGGGTAGAGGCCCGTCTGCAGGAGTTATGGGAGGGTCAGATCGACACGCTGCTTAAGGAGTTGGATCGGCAGCGCAAAGAGCGAGGTGTGCGACGCAGGAAGAACTCCCAGTGGGAGTTGCACGCGATCGAACTGTTGGAGCAATACGTCGAGACGAACCGATCGCGCATGGACTATCCCCGGTATCGGAAGCTGGGACTGCCCGTGGGAAGTGGAGTTGTGGAAGCGGCGTGCAAGTCCGTGGTGGGAGGTCGTATGAAACGTAGCGGCATGCTTTGGCGCAAGGACAGCGCCGAGCCTCTCCTGCATCTGCGCGCGGAATTCAAGAGCGGGCGCTGGGACCAGAAATGGCAACAGATGCGTGTGGCCGCCTAATCCCTGACATCAGAATGGATTATGCACACCCCAATTGGCACCCGAGAGATCAGACTTGGTGCCGACTCCACGGGGATGCACGCCGTTTCCGCGGGGTTGGGCGTAATCTCCGCCTAACCCCGCGGAACCCTTGGCCAGGGCCGCGGTGATCGCCGAGATTCAGGAAAACATCTCCCCCCGTCTCTCACGCACCCATTTGCGTGACAAAACCGGAGCTGTATCCCCCGCGGAAGGCCCCAAATACCTCGCACCTGCCACCTGGCACCCCGCACCTGCCGCTCGCCACTCACTTTCGAATCTCCACGCTCGCCAACCCCCAGTTCTTCGCGCCTTCGGCAGGCTCGATAGCGAGTGTGAGTCCCTCGTTGCCAACGGTCGTCTGCAGGTCGAGGTGGGACGATTTGCCGGTGTCCGGTTGAGGGATCGTGTAGCTCTTGCCGTCCTGAAGGGTGATGCGCGCCGGGCCGGGGTTGACCTGACCGATGAGCGGCGTGCTGGCGAGGAGCGAGGGCGCGACCAGCGTCACCTGGTACGCTCCGGGTGGCAGAGCGACCTTGAACTCGGAGCGACCGGTCCCGACAATCATGGTGTTCTCCGCGCCGGTGAAGTCGCCTTTCCACTCGAAATGTCGCGTGCCGCTGGTAAAAGGATCGGTGGGCAGCTCGCCCCAGCCGAAGGTCACATGCGCGGAGGGAAGAGGGGAAAACGCCGGTTGATCCTCGGGGGTCACCGCCAGATAGCGCAACGTAAGAGCGCGGGCGTAAACAACCTGATGCCGCCACAGCCCTTTGCCCGGCGCGGTCTGGATCGTGATATCCAGACCTTTGTCGTCGGCGCGTCCCCACAGGGCGACCCGCTCGAACTGAGTTCCATCCGGGGAAAGGGTTCGACTGGAAAGCGTCCACGGCGCGGCCGCTGGTTGGCCGTTGACCACCACTTCGGCGAGGCCGTTGCCGCTTCCACTGGCTTCGAGGTCCACACGATACGAACCGGCGGGAACCTTCACGTGGTAAGTGGCAGGGCCGCTGAGGGTGACGAGAGTGCCCGAAGGTGTCACATATTGCTTGGCTTCAAGCCATCCCTCTCCCTCGGGGGTATTGTTCACGAGATCGCACTGGATGGTCTTCGCATTAGCAGTTTGGGGCGAATCGGACTCCAGCGAAGCGGCGAGGACCACAAGCCGATGTCCTTTGCCGGTGTCGGTCAGCTCAACGCTGTCGAGTTGGGTGGCTTGCAGCGGGACCTCCAGCAGATTCAGCAGCGTCGTCCGGCCATCCCATTGACTCGAAACCTTGAACGCCCGCACGAGGCTCGCCTTCTTCGAGAATCCCCAGAAGTGCCAGTTCTCGTAGGCGTCGAGGTTGCGCAGCGGCTGCTTCTCGTTCTTGCCGTCAGCGTAGTGCAGCGTCAGTTCGGCGCCGACCTCGCGATCGAAGGGCGCGTTGTCGGCAATCATTCCGAGCAGGAAGAGACGCTTGCCCTGCGCTTTGACGGGAAGGGAAACCGTCTCCTTGTCATGCAACACGATGACCGACTTCCCGTTGTTGGCGCTGGGATGCAGCAGATCGAAGGGCACGCCGGAGAACTCCATCCGTCCACCCCACGGCAGACCATAGACATAGCTGCCTTCTTCCCGCACGGTGAAGTCGCTGCGCAGAACGACCGGATACACACTCGGCGCACGCACGGGATAGCACCCCGGCTCCACCTCGCCCCAGTTGAGGAAATCGAAATGGAGAGACTTGCCTGCCACGGGTGGATCACCGGTGAGAGGTTGCCCGTAGCAACGAAGCTCGTTCCAGGGATTGGAGTTTGCCGCGGCGCGGAGATCCACCGCTGCGATCTTTGCACGGTCTGCTCCCTTGACCTGCGCGCCCGTCCATCCCCAGTCCCATGCCTCGCCGCCGTTCTTCAGTCGAGGAGGAGAGTCGAGCAGGTCGCTTTCCGTCTTCCCCGTCTCCGCCGCGATGGACAGGAGATAGGGGAAGACGCCGGGACCCTCATACTGTCCGTAGATGTTGTTTGTGCACCTCTTCGTGAGAGCGGCAAGCTCCTCGAAATCCATCTCTCGCAACGGCTTCTTGAAGACCTTGTCCGGATAAAACTCCTGCAACCGGGGAAAGACGTAAGGACCCCACATGGAATAGTGAAGCTTCAGTCCGTCGAGGAAAGTCGTGTCCTTCGAGTAGCGATAGGCATACCCAAACTGGAGAGACCCCAGACCCAGATCGAGAGACTGAACTCGTTTCCGCGCCGCGGTCACCCAGTAGTCGCGCATCTCCGCATCGTCGCTGTAGGTGAGGTAGGTCAGCAGCGAGGGATGCTGAATCGTGGAGCAACGGAAATGAGGATGGTCGAGCTTGCCCGAATCGCCCATCTGGAAACCGTAGTAACTGGATCGGACCGTTTGCTTCGCTTCTTCCCAGAGGGCGTTGTCTCCGGTCACCGATGCAAGCCGAGTTAGAGACTCGCCAACGTACTCATCCTCGCTCCCGCCGCCCTTGCGGTGGAAGTTCGCGTATTCCTTGAACACGTCGAGACACCGCAAGTCTCCGGTCAACAGATACATGTCCATCGCGCCGAACGAGGCGGTGCCGTAGCCGGAAAGATAGTTACCCCAGTGTTGCTCGTCATGCCGATGTCCACCGCCGACGTTCGCTGGCTCTTCGTCGTAGTGAACGGCGTCAATGTCGGTCACGTGGCGCACCATCGCTTCCCAATGATCGAACAGCCGCCGGTCGCCGCTGCGCAGGAAGTGCAGCAGGATGTTGCGGTCCTCCGCGCCGTCGTTGCAGAGCCATCCACGGTAGCCGCGGGAGCACCAGCTCTTCGGCGCGCCGTCGCCGGAATGGCTCGGCTCCTCGTAACCGGAGAAAAGTGTATCGCCGAAGTCAATCCATCCATACCATCCGAACTGCGACACGTTGCGCAAGCGCCATTCCATCGCAGTATCCATGAAGGCTTCGAAGCGTGGGAAGCGCTGCGGGTCGCGCGGCTGGAACCGCGGCATGAAGTCGCTGTTGCCATACCACTCCGGGGGAGCAACCGCGAAAAGTCGCTGGTTGAATGCCGAGACCGTCGCATCTATCGTTTGAGGATTCAGCGCACCCTCATGGAACCAGAGCAGCATCTCATGAGTCTTCGCAAGCCCGCGTCCGCCCTTCGGCCACATCCCGAGGTCGTAGTGGATTTCATTCTCCACGTAGTCATACCTCCGCCGCAGATCGAGAACCTGGTTGCCGCGATCCGGCCAGAGGTATTGCGTGATGGTTCCCGCAGCCGCGTCTACCGTGACTTCCTTGGGGAACAGCTTGTCGAATTGCCGGACGGCGAAGGTGACGCCGCGAGTGCCGTCCTGCAACGTCGCCCAACCCTTCGCCCATGTGCCCGACTCGACCGGCTTCGCGTCCATCACGAATTTCCCCGCGTCCACCTGATATGCGACCGGCTTCACATCGGTGTAGGGAACCTTGTGACGCAGCACCGAGGGACCGGTCTCCAGCATCGAAGCCCACGTCGCGTCGGCAGGGGCCTGCACCGGCTTCGCTCCACCGAAGAGAATCTGCGGCTTGCCTGCAAGAGCGAATTGCTGCTGCACCGCGAGGCGACGCAAGAAGTCCTTCTTCACGTCTCCCGTGAAGACGAACGTGTGGGTCATCCACACCCAGGGCTTCCCCGCATGGAAGGTGAGGCGCACGGTGTACGGGAACTCCTCGCGGCCCTCCGGGTCTGCCAGCCAACCGTCCAATCGGACGACGGTCCGCATCGCGCCCTTCCACTCGACCGCGGCGGTGAAAGGTTTCTTCGAGGCCGCCGCTGTGAAACGGTCCGGCTTGGAGTCAGGCGAGGCGGCACTCTTGCGGAGCCAGTCCTCCTCGTTCGGCTGGCCGGGAGGCGTGTGTTCCAAGTCGAGGAACATCTGCCCCGGCGAGCGAAGCGCGGCAGCACCACCCCGCAGCGTGATCGCCTCGGGAAGGCTGAACGAGGTCTTGCCGATGCGCGCCGACAGCGCGCCGGTGTCCACCGAGATTGTGGACGCGTTCTCGTTGACGACGATGCCCGTGGACGCGGTCGCCGGACTCGCAACCTTCGCATTCGGACCGTAAGTCAGGCGAAAGGTCTTCGTCTCGCCGGGGTTGAGGTCGGCCTGGAAATCCAGCAGCAGCCACATGACCGACCCATCCCGCCACCGCGCGGTGACGCGTACATCCGCGGTCGCGGGCTTCCCCGCGTTGTCCAATAGTTGCACCGGCTGCCCCTCCTTCAGCACGCCTCTGGGAAACGGCACGCCGCTGGTCACGACGTCCGCGCGACGAACGACGCCGGAAGGTTCGGTGAGGGTGAGGGGGATCTCGCCACAGACTCCCGCGACGCAAAACAACATTGCACCAGCGACAACCAGATGTGAGATCGATTCAACACGGATGTGCAGACGTTTCATGAAGACCTCGACTCCTTGAGCGCAAGTATGCAACGCATTATTGCAATTCCACCTTCCGGGCGCAAGTCCCTCAATTGCGGTCTTTGACAAGTTGCTCTCTTATGCTACTATCACTGCCGCTCCATCGCGAAGCCGACCGGTTCGGGCGAGCGACAAGAAACGAAGTAAGGTCGTACAGTTTATGACAGTGGATCTTCACGGTAGAATGGCTTTGGTGACAGGCGCTGCGAGAGGGATTGGCAAAGCCATCGCCGATGCGTTTGCCGCCAATGGCGCGCGGGTGATCTACACGGACGTGGACTTCCGCGCAGCTCAGGAGTCCGCGTCGCAGCAACCCGACAGTGTTGCAGTGGCGATGGATGTGACCGACGCTTCACAGGTGGAGACCGCCATTGGGCAGGTGTTGGAGAAGTTCGGACGGCTGGACATCCTGGTCAATAACGCCGGGATTAACACGTTGCACCATCGCGTCCCAATCGAGCAATTCCCGGTGGATGAGTGGCATCGCATCCTCGACGTAGACCTCAACGGCTTGTTTCTGGTTAGCCGAGCGGGGTCGAATGCGATTCTGCCACAAGGATCAGGCAGAATCATCAACATCACTTCGGTCGTAGGATTGGTGCCGTTGCGTCTGCAAAGTGCGTTTGTGGCCGCGAAGGCCGGAGTCGTCAACCTGACGAAGTCCATGGCGCTGGAGCTTGGGCCACGCGGTATTCTGGTGAATGCCATCGCGCCCGGCTCGACTCTGACCGAAGGCACGCGGCAACTCTTCTACGGGGAAGAGGGCAAGTTCAGGGACTCCGTGCAGCAGCTTCTCGCACACATCCCGCTGGGCCGACCGGGGACGCCGGAAGAAATCGCGCACGCCGCTCTGTTCCTCGCCGCGCCGGAGAGCAGCTACATCAACGGGCACGTTCTCGTGGTGGACGGGGGATGGACGGCAGGTTACATTCGGGAGTTTTGAGGAGGAGCAGACATGGCAAAGATTACTCAGTTCAAGGGGTACGAAGGAGCGCCGACGGTTCCCAAGCCGGATCATCCGGTTCTACCGATGATCGTGACGGTGCAGGACGGGATACCGGTAGCCTACCCCGACTGTCACGGACTCGGAGTGCGAGTGGTGCACCCGGTGAACCCCAAGGCTCCGGCGAAGAACATGGGATTGGTGATGTTCTACCTGCCGCCGCACACCAGCAACCCGGTGGGTTCGCACGAAACGGAGGAGACGTACATTGTTACTGTAGTTTGGCAGATTTTGGACCTTGAAATCACGGTGTTGTGCCCAGCAATCCGACGGCTTTGAGGGCCGGTAGTACGGCTTGGTGCTCCAGAGCAATCTGGCACACGTGAGTCAGGAACTTGACGGAGTGTTCGTGTTGGTGCTGACGCTGGACGTCCGCAAGATTCCGGGCGTCTTCCAGTTGATGCTGACGCCATTGCAGATAGGTCAGGGTCACGAAGCACACGGTCAGATACTTGTTAATTCCTTCGAGCGAACGCTGGCGGAAATCCGCGGCGCCCAATCGGTCCTTGAGATACAGGTAGTCGCTTTCAATCTGATAGCGGTGCGCATAGCGATCCAGTACTCCCCGGGCCCTCAAAGAGAGGTTCGTGCACAGGAAGTACTCGCGACTCTTGTCGCGGAGGTTCCGTTTGCTAACAATCACGAGCACTTCGCCAACGCCCTTCACTTCCCCACGCAGGAGGTAGGTCAGATAGGTGGTCGTCGTGTCCGTCGAGTAGCCCTTCACACGGGTGGGAGCATACTCGTTATTCCTGAGACGCACTTTGTTCGGCGACTTCCCATCAAGGCAACGATTGCTGCGCAGCGAACAGATCACATGCCAGCTCTGTTCCCGACAGTAACCAATCAGTTCTTTGGAAGCATACCAACGATCAAAGAGCACGTAGATCTTCCGATCTTTGGGCAAGAGCGACTGCACTTCGGTCAGCATTTCCCGCGCCAGGTCCAGCTTGCTGGCATGGGTTAACCGCGCGTCCCGCGGGCGCCCCCGATTGAGTTTGCGGACCGTCTCTTCCCGCAAATAGAGGCGAAAGCTGACGGCGAAGGAACAGGTCCCAGCCGTCAGGCGGAGGGAGACGATCGCATAGCCATAGGTGGCTCGACCTTCGGTATGGTTGTAGTGGAAGGCTGCACCTTCAAAGCCTTTACTGCCTCGATATTTTGGTGCGTTCGTGTCGTCCACGCTCAGGTAGATCTCCGCCGAGGGATTCAGTTGCAGAGACCAACGTAGCAGGAAGGTCTGGACCTGCTGCCGCACGGAAGCGGCAACCCATGGGCTATACGTGCGGACTCTGTGAGTCCGAAGAAATCGCAAACCGAAAAGACCGTGCGACCCTTCAGGAGCTTGCGCGTCAGACGACAAACCGTCTTGCGTCCTTCCCGCAGGATCAAGGCATCGACCAGATTGACAAAGTGCCTGAATTGAGGCTTGGACAATTCCAAGCCCAGGGCGATCAGGTAGTTGACCAGAATCGGGGAGTTCGCTACGATGTGGGTTGCCATGTTGGTGCCTCCAGTGCCGTGATGTAGGCTATCATCCAACCTACATTATTACCGCTGGAGCACCAATTCTCAAATCAGACACCCACAATTATCCGGATTTTTGCCAAACTGCAGTTACAGATCAAAGAGGTGACCCCAAGTCCCCGGGAGAAACGTTGCTTTTACGCGTGGAACGAATATTGCCCAAATGAAGCCCACCGCTCGATGCCAAAGCAAGAGGGAGGCAGAGTTGATACCAACA
>Ga0210044_10006759_pt1 | contig 14964 bp, 16 predicted proteins | sample CryGey13umfilter_2_FD_183959 | JGI IMG/M metagenome (GOLD analysis project Ga0210044, IMG submission 183959) | Groundwater microbial communities from aquifer in Utah, USA - Crystal Geyser 4/9/14 3 um filter (SPAdes) (version 2) | ecosystem: Environmental > Aquatic > Deep subsurface >...
CTTGGAAATACCGTAAGGGTCTTGCGGATTTGCCTCATCATTTTCTGTGAAAAAATCACCGACTACCCCCCCCTGTGCCAAAGGGGGGCTGGGGGGGATTTTTGATGCTACAGGCCTGCTCGTCAGCGGTGTGCTTTCTCCGTTCACCTTAATCGAACTGACATAAACCAGCCGCTTGACCCCGGCGCGCGCCGCGCACCGCGCCAGATGCTCCGTTCCATCAACATTCACTTTCCGAAACTCTGCCAATGAATCGTCTGAACTATCCTTCATGACGTGAACCCGTGCGGCGAGATGAATCACCACGTCGATGCCGATCAGTGCCGCTGCCCAATCCGTATTGCCTGAAATTTCGCCGACCATCTCCACTTCAACACCCTTAAGGTGAGATTGTGCCGACCGTAGCGCGGCGCGGACGGACACCGGTTTGGCCAGCAACGCTTCACAAAGCGGCCTGCCAACAAAACCATTGGCTCCGGTAACCAGTATTTTCATATTTTCCCCATCGCGACTTGCACCGAATTAGCGCAATCCTCACAAATTTTCCTGAATGGATCACTGACGCGAACGTCTCCGGCACAACGCTGCCAATAAATGCGTGCCGCTGCTGCCGCCCTTTGACACTCATCGCGCTCTCCCGGCAGCGGTAGCATGGGCTTCAGTTCCCGGAACGGCACTTCGCCACCGGGCGCGGGCGCAAACTGTATCGGCAACATATCATAGACGGGGGTTAATTCCATGTTCGCGCGAAACGCCAGATTGCCCTCGTGCATATCGCTATTGCCAATCAGCTTACCAAACCACCAAAGCAGGGGGATTGTTTGCGCCGTTTCGGCAGAAATCAGCTTTTCCTTGCGCATTTGCATTGACACCTGCGCCCAACTTGACGGTGCCATTCCCAGCAAGGCCGCATTCAGGCTATGCAAGGTGCAGACGGGCGACCTTCCCGACAAGCCGTGCTGTCAACACAGAGGCTATACGCACCGCGCCCTGTTCGAAAAACTGCCGATAGGCAGCCTTACCCAGAATCAGATTACCCAGCAGATCAAATCCCACTGAAGACAAAACGTGCAAAATATCATCGTCCGACCAGTCGTCAGGATGCTCTGCAACACGCAACACACTCGCGTGGTGGCGTGCAAAGTTACGTCCCAAAAAGCCTTGCGACCTTGAATCTGCCACAGGATAAGGCAAACCTTCAAACCAGCCATCTCGCATCGCGTCGTTCAACGGCCAGCTAAATGATTCCTGAAATCGCAACGCGGTTCCTGTTGGCTGGGGGCAACTCATCTCTCCGATCAGATGCCCGTAACCAGATTCATCAATGCGACACACAGGAATCGCGGCTTCATTTCCTCGCAGCGCGCGCCGCAAGGCATAGGCTGTCCACCGCGAACCACCCAAACTGACGACCCTTTCTCCCAAGGATGCCAGTCTCCTGGTCAAAGTGGAACGGTTGATGCCCCCAGCCTTTTACAAAGCTCGCCTGACGAGATGGCGGGATGCTCTCGCAAAATACGGATCAGGTCACTGATATTCAGACGGGTCATAACAGCACATAAACGCAACGAAATATGCGTTAATAATCAATTAAATTCAAGGCGTTAAATAAATTTAAAACTTTTATTTGCGTCGAATTGTGCGGATATAAATCAAGCGTACTGTGCCTTGCTAGCCAATTTTCCGTTCCAACAACATTGCCCTTGCGAAATTCTTACATCTGATTGACAAAGTTCTCTCCCATGAGACGCACACGCGCGGCGAGATGAATCACCTCGTCGATGCAAATCAGTGTCTCCGCCCAATCCGTATCGCCTGAAATCTCGCCGACCATCGCCACCTCCGCACCCAGTGCCGAGCGCAGCACTGACATCGCCTGACCAGCAATGCTTCACAAAGCAGCCTGAACAACAAAGCCATTGGCACCAGTCACCAACACCACATTCAAGCAGGCTTGGACCATACCGTACGATTCACGTAATCAACATAGCTCAACACGATCCGCAACACTTGTTTGGAAACCGGCCCCGCCTCGTAATCCTGCACGGCACGCATCACACGCTTATTTTTGTCGTGCTGAGCGATAATGACGCGTACCGCATCCAACACGCGCTCTTTCTTCAAACCGCTCATAATAAGCGTGCCCACATCCATGCCTTCAGGGCGCTCATGTGCGTTGCGGATGGTAATGGCGGGCAGATTGAGCAGCGAGGCTTCTTCAGTGATGGTGCCGCTGTCCGATACCACGCACAGTGCCTCCATCTGTAATTTGATGTAGTCACAGAAACCGAACGGCTTGAGGAATTGGATATGCGGATTGAGCTTACCCAACTCCATCGTATCGAGTCTCTTTTTGGTGCGAGGGTGGGTCGACACGATGACTGGGCAATCGTAAGTCGCCGCCAAGGCATTGAGCGTCTCAACCATATTCGCCATGTTTTCCGGACTGTCGATATTTTCCTCACGATGCGCACTCACGATAAAGAACTTGTTCGGAGTCAAGCCCATGCGCTTGAGGACATCCGACTGTTCTATCTTAGGCATGTAATGGTCCAGCACCTCACGCATGTGCGAACCGGTCTTGATGATAGCCTCGGGCGGGATACCTTCTGCAATCAGATAACGACGCGCATGTTCGGTCAGCACCATATTGATGTCGCTCAGATGATCTAAGACTTTGCGATTCAATTCTTCAGGGACACGCTGATCAAAACAGCGGTTACCCGCCTCCATATGGAACACCGGTATCTTGCGCCGCTTCGCCGAGATGACAGCCAGGCAGGAATTGGTATCGCCGTACAGCATGATCGCATCGGGCTGTTCCTGTTCCATGACAGCATCTGATTTTTCAATCACACGGGCGATAGTCTGCGCCGCATTTTCACCCACGGCCTCAAGGAAGTAATCAGGTTTTCGGATACCCAAATCGTCGAAAAACAATTGATTCAATTCGTAATCGTAGTTCTGTCCGGTATGCACCAAAATGTGCTGGGTATATTGATCGAACTCGTCGATCACCCGGCTCATTTTGATCAATTCGGGACGCGTCCCGACGATAGTCATCACTTTAAGCATTCAATTCTTCCTTGATAAAATCCAGTTTCAACAACAATTCTTTAATCTGTTCTACACCGAGCCGTTCGGTATTGTGCGAGGTGTAATCTTCCTGATGGGATATCTTTTCTTCACCCTCGCTGAAAAATTGTGCGTAATTCAGGTCTCGGTTATCCGCAGGAATGCGGTAGTAACCGCCCAAGTCTTCCGCCTTCGCCATTTCTTCACGCGAGATTAGCGATTCATAAAGTTTTTCACCGTGCCGCGTGCCTATCACTCGCACCTGATTATCTTTTTCGAACAACTCTTTTAATCCCTGCGCCAGATCGGCCACCGTTGATGCAGGGGCTTTTTGCACAAAGATGTCACCCTGCTTGCCATGTTCAAAAGCATACAGCACCAGATCTACGGAGTCTTCCAACGACATCAAAAACCGTGTCATGTGCGGGTCAGTAATGGTAAGCGGCTTACCTTCTTTAAGTTGGGACGTAAACAAGGGAATGACTGAACCGCGCGAAGCCATCACGTTGCCATAACGCGTAGCGCATATCACGGTTTCACCGGGATTTTGCATTCGCGCCTTGGCGACCATGAATTTTTCCATCATCGCCTTGGAGATGCCCATGGCATTGATGGGATACACCGCCTTATCGGTACTCAACATCACCACGCGCGACACACAGCGTTCAATGGCCGCCTGCATCACATTTTCGGAGCCCAGCACATTGGTTTGCACCGCCTCCATGGGATAAAACTCGCACGAGGGAACTTGCTTGAGTGCCGCCGCGTGGAACACATAATCCACGCCCTTCATGGCCTGATAAACACTGTCGTAGTTGCGTACATCACCGATGTAAAACTTCAACTTGGGATTGTTCAGCGCGATGCGCATCTCTTCCTGTTTCTTCTCATCACGGCTAAAGATGCGGATCTCACGCACATCCGTTGAAAGAAAGCGTTTAAGCACGGTATTTCCGAAGGAACCCGTGCCACCAGTAATCATTAATACCTTGCCTTTGAACATAATACGACCCAGATTTATTTATATGCGTGCATCAACTTGATCAACTCGGGCCACTCGGGAGCGATATAGCCCGTTGCCAACTGAAAACGTGTCGAATCAAGAGAGCGATCGATCACCAACTTATCTTCCGGAACGATGTCGATAGTCTTGCCATACACCTCGGCAATCAATTCTAATAATTCATATTTATTAATCGGTTTCGCGGCAACGTGATACAAACCAGACAGCTCATCGCGGGGGATCACCACATCACGAATTACTTGTGCAAAAACCACCGTCGGCAGCCCTGAAAAAATGGCTCGGTAATATCCTTTACAACGACCTTCTTGCGACAAAAACCAATCCAGCAACCCATATTGACTTTGCAACTCATGGCCTATAGTTGAGGTGCGCAAAGTGATCGTATGTGGATAATGCAGCTCGCCCAGCGCCTTGGATTTTCCATACACGTCGCGTGCATCGGCAAAATCGTCTTCAGCGTAACGGCCTTTTTCACCTGAAAAAACACAGTCCGTACTGATATGTATCAGACGTGCGCAGATCAACTTACACAGCCCGGCAAGACGGTGCGGCATCAACGTGTTGATCGGAATTGAAACCAGCGGGTCATCCGCCTCCGGCTTGTGCTTGGTCAAACCTGCGCAATTGACGACCACATCCGGCCTTATTTGATCTAGCAGCTTTACCAAGTGAGTCGTCTGTTCCACATCGACACCGACCATCAAACGCGCAGCTATCGATTCAGAGAAAAATCGCTTCACGCTTCCGTCACGAACGCTACCGAAAACTTCCCAGTCATTCTTTTCACTCAAAACACGCAACACGGTACTGCCTATCATGCCGCTCGCGCCTATCACTAATACTTTCACTGAATACCCTTTCCGCTCTGCGATACCGCTTGCAAATGTCCGATCAGTTGATCGACCAAACGATCATGATCAAAGTGCTCCTGATAATACCTGCGCCCGTTCTCGCCCATTTTTTCACGTTCAGCGGGAGACAGCCTGTATAAACGCAAGATCGTATCTGCCAAAGCCCTGGCATCTTCCGCCGGCGTGGCCAACCCGGCCCCCGCCTCGACAACCAGGCGAGCACCCTCACCATTCAAACAGGCTACGATAGGTCGTCCTGCCGCCAAATAGGCCTGCACTTTATTGGGCACGGTCGCCGCAAAAATTGGCTGGTCCGCGAGGGTCACCAACAAGGCCGAGGCCTTCTGCATAAAACCGGGCATCGTCTCCACAGGAAACCTTCCTGGCAGATGAAGATTAGCCAGGCCGCGCTGTCGCACCGCTTTCAGCATCTCCTCGCGGCAACTACCATCCCCCAAAACGACAAAATGGATGTCTGCGTGCTCTTTCAAAAGCGATGCTGCCTCGACGATCACGCCAACAGCCTGTGCCGCACCGATATTGCCAGCGAACATCACCGAAAATCCCTCACCAAGACCAGCCACACGAGGAGTTTCGCCAGTGACCGGCGCAGCGAAAGTATCATCCACCGAGTTAGGGTAATACACGATCGGCGTGTCCGGCACCAGCGCACGGACCGGCTCTTCAAAAGCCCTCGACTGTACCAAGAGCAGATCGCAATGTCGATAGATAAAGCGTACCGCTAGCCCGACCAGCTTAAGCACCACTCGATTTTGTATATGACCCGTGGCAGACAGACTTTCCGGCCACAAGTCCTGCACCCACAACACCACAGGACACCCCTTCAACCAACCAAGGAAGATCGCCGGTATAGCCTGAAGTATTGGCGAGGGTGCGTAAATAAAGATCACATCAAATCTTTTTTTGCGCAGCATCCAGGGAGCGAACAACAATCCGGATATAACGAAAGATAAATAATTCAGTGCAAGTCGCAAGCCACCGCGTCCTCTTGCCAACAACGGGATGCGGTTGATACTGATACCCTGATGGGTCTCTCGCTGACATCCCCATGTTTTGTATCCCGGGAACTTATCTCCCTTGGGATAATTCGGCTTACCCGTCAGCGCCTCGACCCCAACATCTTTTTCCAACAATGTTTTAACTACGTTATTGATGCTGAAACTTTCCGGCCAGAAATATTGGCTGACAACAAGAACGCGCACTCTATTCCACTCTCTCTAAAATATGCTTCATAAATCCCTCTGGGTCTTGCAAGGGCAACGGCGGTTCTTCAACCCCCAGGAATCGTTTCACAGCTCTGGCAATGGAAATGGCCGATTCCGGGTCGAACGTTTGTTCCGGGTCTAATACATCACGCACATAATCCAACTCCGATGCCAACACCGGCAACCCAGCCTGCCTGGCTTCGATCAGCGGCAAACCGAACGACTCAAAAGTGGACGGGTAGATCAACGCACCCGACCGATTATAAAGCTGCTTGACCTGTTCGTGTGACAAGCTCCCCATATTCTCGACATTCAGTCGACACAGTTCGACCTTTTGTCCTATCCAGAAACACAACTCCGCAAAATCCCCCCTATTCAGTGTCAACTTCAGCGAAGGGAACAACCCATCCTTTGCCAACAAGCACCAGGCCTCGATTAACTGCCGATGATTTTTGTGGGACTCACCTGAGGCAACATACAAGAAATTGAATTCAGTTTCTCGTTGTTTTTCAGGCAAATTGACTCTGCGCCCGTATCCTTTAAGAATATCCATAAAAGGCAACACTCGTACAGGAATTATTCCCTTTGTGCGTGCCTCCAGCAAATTTTTCATCGAGGGCGTTTGCACGACGAACTCATCGGCATTCGCCATTCTACCGGACAGCCAAAGACGCTCCACCTCAAGCCTCAACCTGGTTTTAAACGAAAAGCTGTTCAATTTTACGTCATCGACCAAATACCGATTCTGAATGAACACCACCACATGCCCACGCGAGCCGAACAATGGCGGCAGATTCCCAAAACACAGAACGGCGTCTTGCGGCTGCACATTTTGCGCCAGCCACCACTCGGCACGTAATCTTTGCCAGATAGTGGACTTCACCAACTTTGTGGTTAGATTTTCTGGCAAATTGGCGGGCGGCGTCATACGTCCATCAAGCAATGCCACCACTTGCTGATCGTTTGGACATGCGCCAAGCAAAGCTGATAACAACGACCTCCCGCCACCTTGATGGACATTTGTGGCATGAATAAAAATAAATCTTGGCATCAACATAAACTCGTTATTATCAGATCAGGGTGCAACCTTAAAACAAGGAAGTTTCTGTAGCAAATAAAACCACATTGCATATATCCACATATGCCAGAAACTGAGATCAGGCTGAATTCTTTGTGCGCCCATCGTAAGAACGGCGCACACACTCAAAGCAACAACAATCTTTACCTGCCCTTCAAAGGAACCAATATTTGTAGTGATAATTGTTTTCAGTGCTAGCCAACCCATTATGGAAAAAAAACATAAATATAATACGCCGCCTACAACACCCGCCTCTAACACCGCCACGGCATAACCTACAGAAATGGAATTATGGACCGTCTGCATTCCCAATGCCATTCCTGTGCCTATTGGGTGAGCTTTAAGATAACTATAAGCTGCACACAACCCATCTAATCGATCTTGGAAGGAATGCGCTTTGCCGCTTAAGGATGTACTTAATGACCCCTTGAACGCTGCTATGCATTCACGCCTGCCAACGCCTCCTTTCTCACAGGCATTAACATCAGCAGCCATAGATTTAAACTCTGGCGACATTGCTTTATCTTCAGATGCCATAGTTTTATCTTCAGGCAACATCAATGCATTTTCGATATTTTCAAAATAGCGGTTTGTGCAAGAACCAGACGCAACGTACATCAAACCGATAACGCATATTGCGCACATAAAAAAAGCGGGCACTTTATAATCTGCAATACGATATTTAATCACCATTATGGGCAATAACAACAAAAGCAAAAGTCCAGCGCCAAGGGACATGCTTAACATAAGGCCCAATACAATTACAGCAGAGCGAACGTAAGCTTTTTCTGCCATCACAAGCCAAAAAAATGCGGGCAGCAATGCGAAGGCATAAGTTCCCGCCTCCTCACTAAGCCCCTGTATTCGATAGATTGGAGCGGGCATACAGATTGATGTATTGAGAACATAATAAGCGCCAAAGTACACATCAGCCAACCTACCACCCAAATCAACTGTGGTAAGTGGATGAACACCTGCTGCAACAGCAATAACTGCTACGAACGCCAAAATAACCGTAACCACCATAAGATTCGCATATATACGCAATGTGGCTACGATATATTTCACATTCATGTAAAGCAGAAGGAACGCAAAAAATAGAAACTTTGCGGACAAAATACACCACTGAGCAAGACTATAGGTCGAACCAGATTCCAATGTCGCTAACAGCAATGCGAGTAGATAGCCGATCCAACACACTATCATCATCTTATGGAGTGGCTGCAGCGCAAGCTGATTTCTGCTTAATGTAATTGCAACAACAATACTAACCAAAAATAAAAATATCGAAAATCCAAGAAGAAACACCGATGGATATAATTGCTTTGCCATTAGCGGGAAGATGAACCATGAAAATACTGTAATTAGTATTAGTAACCAACTTAGTACTTTTTCGCCAATATATTCCGAATACACGATCTTTATCATCCCAATTTACCCTGCCGACAGTCATCGTTACCACAAAACTTATATGAGTTGGCTCAGTTAGGTTTTTATGCAATATATAGTTTTTTTAGCGACTCGAAACACCTGCCATTTGGTCGAATGCGAAATTCTCGCAACAACCATAATTTAACTTTTGTCGAAACAGTTTCACGCCATCCAGAACCAGGAAAGAATTTGCTCCACCTTGAAACAATATCAGGGCAATCTGCCGCGACTCTAAAATAGAGGCGCGTCAAATGACTCAAAATCGCATCGCGCGCTTCTCCATGACTATATTGAAGTAATCCAGCCAGAGCATCATCCACAGCATCCATATTTGATATCACTGCCGCAGCCCCACGAATATTGAGTACCTCATCAATCAACTGAGGGTCCAGTCGCATCATTTCAAAGACAGATTGCCAATATCTACGCTGTATTTGCAAGGTAAGCTGCTGCTGCCGCGCTGACGTTGTGGTCGAGATTTGGGATCCATGCACGCGGTAAAGCAATAATACCTCCGGCACATTCGTCATCCTCCAGCTCGCTTCAGCCGCCCGCTCCCACAGATCGTAATCCTCAGCTTTTTCCCACGCTTTATCGTAACGTAACTGTTTTACTAACGCAGTGCGCATCATCACCGAGGGATGTGCGAATGGTGAACAAAACAACATTTCCATCTTGATGGCTTCATCAGTTTGGCGCAGCCTGACTGTACGCTTATCAGATGTTCCAAAACGCTGTGCCCAACTGCCCGCAATATCTGCTCCAGTTTTTTCTAGCCACTGCAATTGCTTCTCAAAGCGATGCGGCAAGGATATGTCATCTTGATCCATGCGCGCTATCCACGCGCCACCCGCCATCTCTATTGAATCGTTCAGTGTAGTTGCCAAGCCCCGATTTTCACGCACGATTACCCGCACCCTAGAATCGCGACGCTTATACTCACGCAAAATTTGTTGTGAACCATCGGTTGAGCCATCGTCAATCATGATCAACTCAAAATTCGTAAAGGTTTGTGCAAGGATGGAATCAATCGCTTCAACCAGATATTTTTCACCGTTATACACCGGCAACACTACTGAAATTTCTGGGTTAGTAACATTAGTTGTTTGTGAATGTGAGATGCTCATATTTGCCTTTCTGCCGCCTTCTTAGGCTCACGCGTGATGTAGCCCTTTATTGCATTTTACTTTCGATTTCCACCACATGTGCATTTGCAATTTGACCGAAACCAGCACACTGGCCTTGACTGAAAGAATCACTTCGTGATTTGGATTGAGCAAACCACCAATTACCGGAATGTTGGTGGCATTGAATTTCACAGCTTTACCCATCGTTGCGGGATCAAATCCTGTGAGCTTGTTCCATTAGCAAACCAACTTTTCGGGGAAACGACAATTTTGTCCGCCTTTGAATTGAGCCACGCCCCCCACCAGCTAAATGAGCTATTCGCGATGATGTGATGTTTGCATAAACTCATTAGTCGCATATCGTTATAACTTTCCGCACCTTGATTGTGGTCAACATATTCGCATGAAAAATCAATCTGGAGATTTTCTTTTACCCAAGCTGGGTCGTCGGAAAAAATTAAAAAAAACGGTTTTTCAATCCGCTCAGCAATATATTGAATTGCAGATTGGTAATAATCTAATGGACATAAGCCATGCGTTGCATTGATTTTTGCATTGTTTGCAAAATCATTGCGGCGAACATGCAAACTAACGGAATTTAAATTTCCAATTCTTTCTGCTATATCCGCATTCATCTGGGATAGCGGTAATTTGAATGAAAAGTCAGCGCGAATTTCATTCTCAACTTCAGAAAAATATTTTTCACTTTGCCAATACCCGTTAACATAAGAATGATCTTGCAGTCTTAACATCTGAGGGGAAAAGTGAAAATGGGGTTCTTGTACAATGAAAGAATTAAATAGCTTTTGCAAGCCTGATGCCTTAATCAGCTTCCTGATTAAGGCATACCGTTGCAGACCTAAAACAAACTTCATATCCGCTTGTGTAGCTTCACTAGCCTGAATATTAAAAATTCTTTCCAACTCAAAGCCGTTATGAATAGTGAGAGTGGGATTCGTTAATTCATATTTCAGTTCTGCACCTAACCGTGTTGCATTAGCACGCCCAAAGGCGTATTGAAACATCTGATTTCCCAATCCACCTGAAAGATGCAAAATAATCAAAACTAAGCACTCCGCAAAGAAACAGCCAGTAAACGAGACAGTGCCGTGTTGCGCCATAACAAAGCCAGCATCACACTTCCAGCAACCACCAGTCCAACCATAATTAGGCCAATGTTCATCATAATACCGTCAGCTTTAACAGGCATATAAATAACCGATAACAAACACGCGAGCAGCATCAAACTTCCAGCCAACCACCTTCTAACATCCAACTTAACTGGCATCATGCGCTGCATGACCAGCACCATCGCCGCACACATCACCAAGCCCGAGATAGCTAACACAATCGCCATCGTCACGATATCGCTATGCACATAAGAAACCCCTACCGCCCCCAGCCAAACAATAAGGGCACCTATACCATACGGAACAATATACTTTGCAGTGCGCCGCTCAATTTGGGCAGCATACGACCACAAGTTGCCGGTACATCTTGCAAACTCGATCAGCACACCAAACAAAACGAAAGTGACCGCCGCGTGATAGCGTTCATTCGTCAGCACGGTCAATAAGGATGATGCGAACACTACGTTAAAACCAGCCAATACCGCGTAAATCGGCCACATCACATTCACCATATCAGACAGCACGGCAGATTTTTGTGTATCTGATTGCACCTCCGTAATATGGCGAAAAAAGTAAGGATTTAAAAACTGCATGGATAGGGTTTCAATAATTGCCCAAATTTGTGCAGATATACTTAATCCAACTGCCAACAAACCTAACTCAGCAGCCCCCCATGCACCTCCAACCCAAAATCGATAACCTGTATTTTGTAACCACATCAAGCCGGTGGCAGCAGCAAGCGGGAGGCAATAAGCCATAAGGGTTTGCCGGTCTAATAAGATTGGTACATTGTGCGAACTGAACTCAACTAATTTTCTTGCTGCTTGGTATTGGCGCAACATGAACCTCGCACCCATTGCGCCGACAGCCAACCCCACAGCCTGCCCTAACACCCAAGATGTACCGGTATGATATTCGTAAGCGAATAAACTAGAAATAACCAAGCCGATAATTGAAGATGCCAGCATCCATCCCACACTGCTACTTCTAAAACCCAGCATATTGAGGATGTATACAAAAGTTCCGTTCCAAGTCCCCAGATACACTATCGTACTCACTGCTAACGCGGCCAGCAACGCGCTCGCCATGCTGTGATCTGTGCCGGGATACAACATCCACCACCCCAACACTACTAGCGCAATACCCGATGACACGGCAACAAGGTAACGGTTATAGCCAACCAGACGCGTAAGCAGCGTGCTGTCATCCCACCAGGCATGAGTATGGCGATTGATATGTTGCCCCACGGGATTGATTAACAGTAGACCGCAAAATCCTTGAAATGCTAGGAGCAATGTGTAAATTCCAAAGTCTTTTGGCTCTAACAATAAAGTCATAATTCGCAGACTTGCGATAGCAATCAACGCGGTTGCAATGCGGCCAAACAGCACCCAAAGCAAATCAGACCGCAATGCCAAGATCGCTCACAATCGTGTTCACTATCGTTTGAGCGAATGCCTCTGCACTAAATGGCCTCGCTTTTTCACTAGATAAAAAGGCGGCAATTCGCTCCTGATAAGCTGAGTACTCAGATTCCGTCATTGAAACCATGAATTTATACAAGTCCTCATGGTTCGCAAATTTTCGGCGATCAATGAAACACTCTTCGGGGATGTAATCGGTAATGTTGGGTGCGCCCCAATATACAGGTACGCAACCGGCAAAAAAAATATCCCATATTTTTTCGGTGATATACCCCGGTAGGTCGCGGACATTTTCATAGCAAATGCTAAAGCGATACTTCCGCATCGTTTCAAGTTTGCTGGCCACTTTGCCGCGATAGGAAGAGAAATAAACTTTGCCCTTGCCTTGGGGTAAGTGGTTTTTAAATTTCCTTACGATCCGATTTGCCAAGCCAGGTTTTGCAGCGGGCGCATCCCAACCGCCACCAAACAAATCAAAATCCTGCGGCGCATGCTGCTCAAACCATCGGATGGTCTTGACACGTTCTGAATAAAGCTCTAGCGGTGTTTTATGTGGAACTGATTTATTTGCGGAAATTAAACAGCACAACTTATCTCTGCCACACCAGCCACGGGTATTATTTAAAATTATCTTGTTGGGCAAATTGAGTTTAATAAATTTGTTCCCATCCACCAAATCGTCGCGCCAAGTGAAAACACGACGATATTTCGCAAGGTGCAATTCACTTTGATTAATGGGTCTAACTTGGGGCGATTCGTACAGCAACACATACTTTGGGATTTTGCCTTTTAATGTCTTCTGTACATCCAGATGTAGCTCAAATTGAACACAAGCTTCACAATTGATATCAATGGAATTTAACTCAACTCCATTTTCAACAAACAACTTTCGCAATTCGAAGAAAGGTACAAGACAATTATCTCGATTCCTTGATGAGGCTATATCAAAGATATTATTGGCCTGAAAACCGGTGCCAACGAAACTTGCTTTAACCTCATGCGAAATCAACGCAACTCCCAACTTTCCCACAGGAATTCATAATTCCACATTTCACGATGTGTTTTTTCTAACGCCTGGCGAATTTTTGATCTGGATTCAATTGCATTAGGATCGAAATTGTGGAACTGAACCTGTATATATGTAATTCTCGATATAACTCCAGAGTCAATAATCGCGGGCAGCAAATCAAACTCACCGCCTTCAATATTTATTTTAATCAGGTCAATTTTTTCTATTCCGAGTTCTGAAACAACTTCAGAAATTGAGCGAACTTCAGCCTTTTGTTTAATGCCAGTTAGATCAGCTTTATTAAAACTCGATTGATTATTGTTTAGGGTAATTTCGAACCAGCCTGACTTTGACGACAGTCCATAATTCAAACAGGTAATTAATGGTTTGCCGCTAAATCTTTCAACGCATTGGTTGAAAAAACTTGGAACTGGTTCAAATACAAAAATTTGGCAACCAAACTTTTTATAAACATCTTCCGCATAGTCGCCAATATAACCTCCAACATCAAACACGATACTTGACGAATCTAATTTATAATCAAGGCGTAGCGTTGCATCGCCACGATCTGAAAACCAGTGTTTAGCTGTTAATAAAAAAGGGTCTCGCAGAACAAAACACTTATATAAAAACCCAATCTTATTTCCAATCTTCTTTATGAGCTGAATTGACATAGCCACCTTTTCTAATCTTATGTATTTCTACGCACTACAAATTACACGGCTTTGCTGCACTCGACATTCAAACTAATCAGCATCCCATTTTCCTTATCCATGTGGGGAATGTAAGCCTGTGAGTAGTCGTCTATATCCGCATGTTCGGTTTCACGCCAATCATAGCGATGCACATTGGTGAAGCCGGTTTTTTCAAGAGCCACTTTTAAGGAATCAAAATCAAATACGTTGTAATGAATGTTGTAGAGGTAATCGCCTCGACCAAATAGCCCACCCACCACCATATCCAACTTTCCATAGCGTTGATACACTTCGCATAGCTTTGCAAAATCAGGTACGGCAATACGAAGCACTCCACCAGGTTGTAATACCCGATTCCATTCAGTGAGGACACGCTCAACTTCCTTGCGCTTGAAGTGCTCTAGCACGTGACAGTTGTAGATCACCTCTACGCTGCTGTCCGGAATAAAGGATAAGTTGTCAATCGTTGCCACATGATCAACATGCGGATAGTCAACCGCATCAATGTGCACATAACCGGGGATATATCGCTTGCCGCAGCCTAAATGTAATTTCATGTTATCTCCGTAAATTTTATAACCAGACAGACAAACCAAGTATGTATGCCCGCGAATTCCGTGCCAATATTGCACACTCTGTTGGCATGTCAAATAAACGACGTGCTGAAGCGTTGATCATCATGAAGCCGATCAAGTCACAATGTCCGATGCAGACATCAATCATTTCCGAACAAATCGCGCGTATAGACCTTATCCACCACCTCCAGTAATCCCGGACTCATGCGGTTAGCGACAATCACATCCGCCTCCTTTTTGAATTGAGCCAGGTCGTTCACCACACGCGAGTGAAAAAATTCGGCTTCCTTGAGCGCCGGTTCGTAGACGATGTTCGATA
>Ga0210044_10006764_pt1 | contig 14954 bp, 15 predicted proteins | sample CryGey13umfilter_2_FD_183959 | JGI IMG/M metagenome (GOLD analysis project Ga0210044, IMG submission 183959) | Groundwater microbial communities from aquifer in Utah, USA - Crystal Geyser 4/9/14 3 um filter (SPAdes) (version 2) | ecosystem: Environmental > Aquatic > Deep subsurface >...
AAGACTTTATCCCAGATATTGTAGTTAATATTTGGGGTGATGAGCCACTCTACCCAGCCGAAGCAATCGATGAGTGCGTTAACCTTCTTATGGAAGACGAGGAACTTCAAGTAAGTGGCGTTGCCGATCGCATCACTGACGAGATTGTGGTTGCCGAACCAAGCGTTGTGAAAGTGTTGACGGACCTTGAGAATAATGTATTATCTCTTTCCAGAGCCACAGTACCTTTCCCTTATAAGCCCGGATCGTCCTATGACCATTACCACATCATAGGTGTAATGGCTATGCGACGCGAATTTCTTTATCGCTTTCTTGAATTACCGCAAACTCCGCTTGAGTTGCGCGAGGGAGTAGAACAACTTCGCATTCTTGAGCATGGATTCCGCATGCGTGTAGTAAAAGGAGATTATAGGAATTTAGGTGTTAATATGCCCGATGAATTAGAAAAAGTGCGTGCCATTGTGGCAGCCCGACAAAAAGGAGATTCCAATGTATAAAAATCTTGACGCTGCGCTTCGAGAAAAATTATCAAATGTGCGATTGGTGGTAACTGATGTGGACGGTGTCCACACGAACGACACGTTCTCTCTTGGCATCACGCCAAATGGAGAACGAATTGAGTTGTACACATTCTATACGGGCGATGGCATTGCTGTAAAAGAATGCCTGCGTGCTGGGATTCCTGTCGTTCTCATAAGTGGTAGAAAATCTCCAGCAGTGCGCCAACGAGCAGCCGACCTCGGCGCGGAATGCTTGCAAGGTGTCGTAGACAAAGTAGCAGTTGTCGATGAACTCCTTACGGAACTCGGACTCGAGTGGAATAACGTCTTGTTCATCGGCAATGACGTGCAAGACATCTCTCTACTTCGCCGTGCTGGGTTCTCTGCTACACCAGCCGAGGCAGCTATCGAGGCACAGGCCGAGGCGGATTATGTCGCCAAGAAAAAGGGGGGAAGGGAATTGTACGAGAAGTCCTGCAGCATCTCCTTGAGGCCAAGGGACTATGGAAGGAGATTGTCTCCCGCGAACGAACACTCGGCTAGCTGTTCAACCAATCGCGCAGGCTCTGCCTGCGCGATTTTTTATAATCACCTTCAGTGTTTGTTAAGTAGGGCGCTGTAGTGCGAGAGTGTCTGAACAACTATTTTATCGATATCGAAAAGGTTTTTGACTCTCTCGTACCCCGCCTGGCCGAATCTCTCGGCTTTCTGCGGATCCTTCAGTAATTCAAGTGTCTTCTCGGCGATCTCCTCAGTGTGGCGAGGATCCACGATATAGCCCGTCACGCCATTCTCCACTATCTCCGGGGTCCCACCGTAGCAGGTCCCAACGACTGGTTTCCGTGAGGTCATGGCTTCAATATTCACCCTACCGAAAGCATCAAGATAGATGGAAGGCATAAGCACGACATTTGAGATTGCATACGCCGCCCTGATATCCTCTTCCACGATCCAGTCGGTAAACTGCAGATTTTTCTCAACACCCAAGCCCCTGGCGAAGTTTTGCATAGCACGCGCATACTCGTCGATAGTCCCCGCGACGAGGAGAACGGTGTTCGGCACTTCTTTGATTATGAGCTTCAGAGCCTCAACTGCACTTGCTCCACCTTTTGATGAACTCAGGCGCCCGCTGAACAAAAGCACTTTTTTATTCTCCAGACCGTGCTTCGCTCTGAAACGTGTAACGGTATCTTTGTTCACCTGCCACCCGCGCGCATCAATTCCATTATATATCATCCCAACATTTTTAATGCCATTTTGAAGGAGTGCCTCCTGCAGTGATTTGCTTATCGCAAATGTTCTATCTGCATACCCGAGATATCTTCTGATGCAGAAATTGCGAAACGGATTGTAACGCTTTCCTGCCTGCTTCAGATTATTATACCACGAGAGATGCGCATCAAGATGCTCCAGATAATTCTGAGTATCGAGTTTCCCGTAACTAAAAGCCATCGCATCACGCGCGGTCCATACCACCGTCTTGGCGTAACGTTTTGCGAGCTTGAGGCAATGATATGAAATATAGAAATGTATATTATTCGCGTGCACTACATCCGGCCGTATCTTCTGTAACAGTTCCTCCACCTTACGAACGACAGGCCTGTTATAGAGGCTCACCCACGCACGCCACCGGCCGGAGTAGTCACTCGCTATTTTGAAGACCTTGAGGCACTGATACTCCGACTCCCCCGCCTCGCTCTGCTTCCTACAGGTAGTGATGATCGAGACGTCATGGCCGGCATGATTCATGCCGAGAGCGAGTTCGCAGGTAGAAATACCCGCCCCACCGAAGCTCGCGGGCGGAAAATCATCTGAAAGAAATACGATTTTCATACTTTGTAAGCGCAGGTGTCGAGCCCATGTCTAAAAAACGTATATCCTTGTGATGTCAGGATTTCTTCGCAGGCACTTCTATCTGTGTCTGAGAGCAGGACGCTTTCGAAGTTGATGATGCTGGGAGAGAACTTGTTAAAGTCTATCATCTTAAGAATCTCAAAATCGTATCCCTCACAGTCAATTTGCAGGAAGTCTATGTGCTGTATCTTATATTTCTCCACCAGGTCATTAAACATCATACCCTCTACGGTAATTTCCTGTATCCGTCCCTCGTACTGAGCGAGAATGTTTCTATTAAACGTGGCGAGGCTCGTATCGCCGGAAACAGTAAAAAAGGTTGCTGCCCTGTCTTCTCACCGATGGCGACATTCACGCAGGTAACATTCTGATATTCTCTGTATGTGTTCTGGAGCTGTGCGAACACATCCTTCTGGGGCTCTATTGCTAGACCGCTTAAATTATATTTCGTCACGAATGGATACAGAGGATCGCTATGTTTCCCGTCATGCGCGCCGATCTGGACAAAGAAGAAATCCTGAGTATTTATCGTGGAAAAATACAGGTCAAAAAAATGATGCGCTTTCAGTGGTATGAGGCGCTGTGGGTGCCTGAGCTCACGCGAATTAATCAACGTGTACCCCGTTTTTGCTATAAGATTTTTAATGATTTCTTTCATATTTGGAGAAAACGGAGTAAGAATACGTAAACTCTGAAACACCAATACCCTATCAGATTCGTAGCCCTGCGAGCTGGCCCAGGATTCTCCAGCTTGCCTTGCCACAATCCAGACCACAATAACATGCGACTGTCCAAATAGGATGAAAAGACGCAATGGTAATAGCTCCGGCGCGCATCGTGCAAAAGCACACATCCTCTCGGATTAAGCAGTTTTACTGCTTCTAGAAGGCATTGGCGACGTTTCCGACCGTCGACCAAGATAAAATCGTACTTCTTCCCTAAGCTGGCGGGATAGACGACATATTCATCCATCGGAATGTCTGGCTGTTTGTTACTCGTATTACAAACATCAAAAAGTATCAGTGTGACATTCTTATCATTCTTAACCAAATCCGAAATCCTCTCATACCAAAGTTTGTTATATTCCATGCTCATCCATGTATACAATATTCCCTTACTGTGCAAAAAGTTCGTAAAATATACTGTACTGCCACCACTTCCCCATTCAAGTATATTAACATGCGGAGCATAGGACGACAGTATGCGCTTTATCGCCGCGATTTCTTTTGGCTGCATTTGTGGCTCAAGTTCCATTTATAGAGAGTTTGTTAGTTTTTCAATCTCCATGATAACCTGCTGTACAGATATGTCATCTACTTGTCTTCTCGCTTCTTCTGCATCGTACACGCGAGCATTCATAACGTGAAGCTGGGGATTAGTCCGACTATAAGACACAACGACCTTGTGCATCTGTCCCAAGGGTGGTTGCTCATGTTCATCTATCGGACCCACGATATCTACAGTCGGAACGTCAAAGGCTTCGGCCACATAGATAGGACCCGTGTCGGCACTTACGAACAAGCTAATGCGTTTTATTAAACCTTTTAACTCTTCGATAGAAAGTTTACCTGTTGTGTCGAGTATACTCCCTTGTGGCAAATCTTTGGCGACTATTTTTGCCAGCCCAGTGTCTGCCGGACCGCCGATTATCACTACGAGTGCGTCCTTTTTCCCAACCAAATGTTTGGCGACTTCGTTAAACCTCTCGGGCGGCCACTCTTTTATTTTATTGCCTGCGCCGGGTGCTATGGCGACTTTGAATGTTTGAGTGTATGGAGCGAGTTTGGCGTCTACTGCCGCCTGCACCGTGGTGGTTATAAAAAGCTCTTTGCTCGTATCGGTTGAGCGGATACCAAACGGCGCGAGCGCGTTGAGATACTCCTGTGGCGCGTAGTGCCCCATGCGGTGCGGCACGGTGGTGCATAGTGTACGCAAAAGCCTGTAACTTCGGGTTTCGTACGGGCTCCAACCTCCCTCAACGCGCGGGCAAATAATGGACGGTGCGCCGGCAAGATAGGCCGCCGCAAGCGCCTCGGTATTCGGCGTGGCAAGCAATACCACATCGAGCTTAAGACCGCGCAAGGTCTGCTGCCCCCACACAACATACTCGTCGACGTGCGGATGGCCGGTCAAGAGCTCACGGTTTAGGGTGTTGCCGACTACCACCACCTGCGCCTGTGGGTACGCGCGCTTAAGGGCGGCAAAAACCGGCGTGGTGCATACCATGTCTCCGAGCTTGGCGAGCTGTACGACGCCGATGCGCGCAAGTACCTTGGGCACGCGGTGCGCAAGACCACGAAAGGGTGCGTAGGCAAAACATCTGAGCAAAAGGGTAAACATTTTAAACATCATTTTTGAAGGAATATGTTGTAGCCGCGCGAGCAGGCATACGCTCTATCTTGGCGAAGCTTCCGCACATATAGTCGACCGCGTCTTTGGTAAAACGCCAAAAATCTTTATAATAGCTTTTTTCGGCGTGGTAGTAATACAAAAACGGCACGTACAAAAACGCATACCCATTGGGCTTCAGCACGCGATATATCTCACGCACTGCCAAGAGTGGGTCTTCTACGTGCTCAAGAACCGACATGCAAATGACCGCATCAATCGAGCTGTTCCCGAGAGGGAGGGCGTGTATGTCGCCCACGATGTCGGGATGATAGTCGGGCACCTTGTCTAGGACCTTGTAGTCTACCCTCTCCATCAAAGGCGCGAGCCACCCGCTCGATGGGTCAAACCGACTGTTGCGCGTGAGGTTTACCCGCAATCCACCGCCAATATCGAGTATCGTCTTCTTTTCCGAAAAAATTCTGGTAATCTTTTTTTCAAAGAAATCTGGGTCGTAGGTCATAGTTTGAGTATACTCTCTACGCGGTTCCCCCACGTGTATCGCTGTACTTTCTCGTGTGCTCGTGCGGCTTTTGCAGGCGCCTGTAGATCTTTCAGTGCCTTCGTGATCACTGCCGCCAAACTCTCCGAATTGTCTGAAATAAAAAAGTAGCAGGTGGAGTCGTCTAGAACTTCTCTGAGAGACTGCAGATCCGACGCAACAATGGGCACGCTGGATGCCATATACTCAAAGAGCTTCATGGGCGAAGTGTATGTTTTCGAAACTTCTTTCTTAGCGCTATTCGGCAATACTAAGACATCGGCTGCTCGAAGATACATTGGAATTTCTGAATATGGTCTATCTGATACAATAAGAATCTGGACTCCCGGCAGTAATTTCCCAGCTTGCTCGAGAGTGTCAACGCCCTTCCACACATACCGACTGCCGGTGTACATGATTATCTTTGCATCTTTATTTAAACCAAGCTTTTGTCTTGCTTCTGCTTGGCTAGTTTTTATGTCAAACTGAGCCACATCGACTCCATCGTGTGCTATTTGTATATGCTCTTCTTTTGCACCTAGTGTTACGTAAAATTCTTTCAACCCTTTTGAAATCACGATCGTGGGTACTCGGTGTCTGATAAGATAATAGACGAAAAAGTTCCTTTGGCCCATATGCGCTTCCCACATCACCTTTTTGCCCAACAACGCGAGACAAAAGGCAAGAAATTCTTCCCGTGTATAAAAAATCCCTTTTTTAAATAAGACGTACAACATGGCTATTTTAGCAAACGTAATGGATTCAATCCAAAATCCTAACCAGCCCCAACTCACCGTGTCTAGACACCAAAGTTTCGTAATCTTGAAATTCTTTTTAACAGAGTAATATTCAAACGGGTCCTGTGGTATTGTCGTCTTGCGTATTGGCACTATAAGCTCAACAGTGCATCCCTGATTCGCAAAAGCCTCACACATTTTTGCTATCTGAATGCCGTGCGCTTTCTCCGTTGGCATTCGCACATTGGCTATGTAAAAAAGCTTATTCATATTTCTACCTGGTAGTGTCTTGCCCATATTTGGAACGTAAGGATTGCCCAGAGAATGGTCAGATTATATTTTTCCTTTCGGATATGTTTATATAGCATTTCTTCCACTTCTGACCAATTGAAGAATGTCTTGGTTCCCTCATAGTAATCTTGTGATAATACTTCCTTTGCAAATTTTGTAAAATCTGGGTTTCGGAGCCATTTTGCCCCAGGAGAGAACCATCCGCGCTTTGGCTGATTAAAGAGATAACTTGGTAAATCATTTCTGAAGGCGTCTTTCAAAATCTTTTTCGTTCCAAACAAATCTAATTTATATGACCTCGGCAGAGCGTCTGAGAAAGTAATTAATTCCTCATCTATCAAGGGCACTCTTTCCTCGAGCGCGCTCGCCATCGACATTTTATCGGAAAGCATAAAGAAATAATCTGGTAACCAACTTTCTTGGTCGACTTTCATAAAACAACTCTCTGGACCATTGTCAAATTTCGAAAAGTATCGATCCTGAAAGTATTTCTTACTATAGGTATCCTGCTTAAAAATTGAAGAAGAAACAACACGAGAAAGAGTGTCATCCTTTTGAAACATAAAACGGGCGAAGAGATCCACATCATTTTCATAACTAAGTTTCGAAAGTTTCGGATGCATATTACTCATTGCCAGTAAGAATCCCGGTATCTTTTTGTAATAGAATGCTGCCAAAGCCATCCGATATCGATCATAGCCACCAAAAAGTTCGTCTCCACCACTCCCAGTCAAAACAACACTGACCTTACTCTTTGCAAACCTTGCCAAAAGCAACATCGCCACAGATGTTGGATTAGAAATTGGATCATCGCATTGCGCCACGGCCTCTTCAAAAGAAGAGCGGACATCTTTTGCAGAAATTATAAGTGTATTATGATTAGTTCCAAAGTATTCTGCCGTCCTTCCTGCTAAATAGAAATCCTGATTAAACTTTTCTTTTTCTTCTCCTTCTCCAAGAGAGAAGCCAACAGAAAATGTTTCGATGTTTTTACTAAACTGCGTCATGGAAAAAAGAACAGTGCTCGAATCTATTCCTCCTGAAAGATATACACCAATCGGCACATCAGAAATGAGCTGTCGATGAACGGCGTGTATAACTTTCCACCGTAACAAACTAGTCGCCTCTTTATATGAAGGAATTTCCACTTCTTTTGTCATAACACCGTACTTTGCTATAGAAAGATTGGTGCCATTGAGAGTAAGAGTACTCCGAGGCGACAATTTGTAGATGTGTTTAATCATCGTCATGGGCTCTGGTACATAGAGTACCCGTAGATACTGGTTGAGAGCCTCAATATCTATACGGCGTGGTATATCGTGAGTGAAAATAGATTTAATTTCTGAAGCAAATATAAAGTGTTTACCATCCCAGAAATAGTAAAACGGTTTGATACCCGCATGGTCACGCGCACAAAAAAGTTCCTTGGTTCGCTTATCCCAAATAGCGAAAGCGAACATTCCATTCAGTTTATTAACTACATCTCCCCCCCATTTCCTATACCCAGCAAGAATCACTTCGGTATCGCTCTTGGTCCTAAAGTCATATTCACCTTCCAGATCTTTTTTTATATCTTGAAAATTGTAAATCTCTCCGTTAAAAACAATCACGAGTTCTTGTGCGTTATCGTACATCGGCTGATTGGCGTTTGCCGACAAATCTATAATGCTTAACCGATTGTGACCGAGTGATATTCCTTCATCAACAAAAATACCATCAGCATCTGGACCACGATGCGAAAGCACCTGCACCATTGCTCGTGCCTTGCGTTCATTTTCCCAATTAAATCCTGATATACCACACATATTATTTTTGTATAAATGTAAGTATACGCTCCGCTCTCGCCCTCCATGTATACGCCTGCACATCCCGTATGTTGCGCGTGGCATTCTTCTCTGCGGTGGCAGTATCTTCAAAGACCTGCATCACCGCATCGGCCAGGCTTGATGCATTATCCGGTTGAAAATGAGTTCCTCTTCCTTCCAATATTTCTCCTATGATTTCGAGGTTTGAATAAATAATCGGACGACCGGACGCCATGTATTCCCACACTTTCATTGGGAAACCATAGTCTCTAAAATGATGCTTGTCAGGATACGGAATGACGAGCACATCCATGGCCATCATATATTCAACGATCTTTTCAAACGGTTTCTGCTTTTCTACAAAAATACATCTCTTCCCAACATTTTCCTTTTTTGCCAATGTTTTGTATTCGTTAATTTGTTCTTTAGATCCTCCGACAAACACCATTACTGTCTTCTCGTTCAAATACGAGAGCGCCTTAATCATCGTGTCTAATCCCTTCTCCATGCCCACACTCCTGAAGCCACCCACATACCCGACCAAGAATGAGTCATGCGGCAATGTTAACGTAGTTCGCAGTTCTTCTTTTTTTATTTTTGCTTTCTCAAAGAAAGGGACTGTGTCGACGCCTCCGTACGCAACATCTATATTATTCGAATCAATGCCGCAGATAGATACAAGCAGTCCCTTCAAGCGATTAGATGTGGCGACGAGATAATCGCTATTGGCCGCCACGTACGCGTCTCTCCAGTCGTCAAAAAGCTGGTGCCAATCGGAACAGATATGGTATTTGAACTTTAGTACTTTACGCCAAAATATCAGCGTTGCAAGCAGGTATGGATCGGATGAGAAAAAAACTGTTTCCGAGTCACTCCACTTATGAAATATAATAAGAACTGGCACATAAAAGAAATAGAGTACCGTTCTAAAACGTCTGGGTAACCACACCGATACAACATTGAGATGCTTAAATTCGTTCGGAGTATCACCCCTAATAAGGAACAGAAAATTCCGATCCAAAATTTTTGAAAATGCCATAGCCATAGACTTCACAAAAAAAGGATCGGCCTTTGCGGAGGGATACTTTTGTGAAGTGAGATAAATCAGTTTCATATTCCCGCGAGCTCGTTCCTAAGAACACTTATCAAACGTTCTAGACTGTGATTTTTTTCGATATAGGTTTGTAGTTTTTGAATTTCTGCGGTCCGCTCTTGCGCGGAGAGACTAAGAGCCGCGCTGATGCCGCGCGCTACGTCCTGCACATCGACATCCAATACCATAAGTAGTGGATGTACGATGCCGCGCAAAGCAGAGTTACAGGAGACAACGACGCAACCGCTAGCCATCGCTTCGCCTATCGTTTTATCAAAACTACCAGGAGGTGTCAGATTAACATATATGGCGTGCGATTGATAGAGCTCTCGAGTATTTTTATACCGAACTCCTTGATGCAATACGAGTATTTCTTTAGCAACAAGTGGTTGCGCTTGTGTGATTATATTTTTTGCATACTGTGAACCAGTTTGTGTAGTACTACCATACAGGTCTGCATGAAACTGGAGTGAAATATTCGAAAGTGCGCCAATAAATACTTCTGCCTTTTTAATCGGATCGAGTCGTCCATGGAAAAGAATAGTGTTGTTGGGTGGTAAAGAAGCAGGCGGCATAAAAAAATTCGTATCTATGCCAATTGGCATCTTATAAGCGTTACTGAATCGTGCGACATATGCTTCTGGAGAGGTGTAGCATACGCTACGTGCAAAGAATCCCGCTATATGCGTAAGAAACGAACCTTGTCTATGATTACGCCAAAGTATGATTCTTTTGCCAAATAACCACCAAATCTTTCCGGCGAGAAGTACGTACTCCTGATTCATATGCACGAACACTGTGTCGTAGTCATGACGAAGTTGCCAAATATATCTATAAAAATTAAAAATATATTTGACTCGCGAAACACCATTTTCTTTCCCAAGCGAATGCACCCGCACGTTTTTGGGAAGGTCTGACTTACCCAATTTAAGGCAAATGACTTCAACATGTTCGACATGTTTCGCGAACTCTTCTATCCAGCGCACGAAGAACCCGAGCACTGGGTCTTCTGTATCAACTGCTTGCGTAACGATGAGCAACTTCATAATGAAATAGTTTTTGCAAGATCGTCGGCAATGCGGCTCGGGAGATCACCAATCAAGGCGAGGTACTCGCGCGCCGTCGCCTCGGCGCATATCGACAATCCTTGGCGCACCGCATTATCCTCAACGAGTTTGAGTATATGGTGCGCGAGTGCAGTCGGATCGGCAACCGGCGCGGAGAGAACATCCTCATTATTTTTCAAAATGTCGCCCACGATGCCGACGTCGGTCGTGATAATCGGCACCCTGGCGAGTGCCGCTTCGATGAGCGTACGGCCGTAACCCTCGTACGCGCTCGCTTGGATGAACGCCTGTGCGCTTCTCATAAGCCCTCTGGCATCGGGGCGTCCGCCAAGAAAGAGAACGTGTTTTTCGAGATTGAGAGAACGGGTTATTCGCTCGAGCCGACCGCGTTTGCTTCCGGTACCGACGATACAGAGCCCGATCATCGGATACTTCTTAACCACGAGTTTCAGCGCCACGAGAATATCTTCGATGCGTTTTTCGGGCTCCAGCCGTCCAACCGCAATGAGCGCGAACGTGAAAGAATGCGCGGGCAATGATACGGGAACTAGTGCTATCGCATCAACCAGTACTGGAATGACTGATGGCTCTTGAATACGAGGGCCATAACGCGTAATGAGCGACGCCTTCACCCGCTCGGAAACCGCGCGAATACCGGCGGCCGCAGGTAGCACGCGATTCGCGATCCTGCGCCGATACCGATTCAGAAACGCCATGCGCATGTTCCCGCGCACAAACCACGGTGAGAGGAAATCGGTATGCACTTGCACATGAAGCCGTGCGTTTGTACCGCGCACGGCGCGGAGCGCGGCGAGACCGTGCTCAAAAGGATCTTGCGCCGAAACGACTTCGATGCCATACTCGCCAATGATAGCGTGCGCTCGTCGAGTGAGCACATGCACACGGAACATCTTCCATGTATGCACCGGATGTAAAAAGAGGTTCCCTTCTTGCCTGTCGCAGGCGCCCTTACTCGCAAGGGAGAGAATATGTAATTCTCCTATCGCTAAGGCATATGTGTGCATGCGGGCGCGCACATCGCTCGCTGAATCGAATATCGTCGGGTCGTTGGATATGAATAAGACTTTCATAGCGATTTAAGAAGCTGTGCGGTCCCATCAAGCATACGTGAAAGCGAAAAATTATCCATACACTTTTGCGCAGCAAAAGCACGTTCTCGAGCCGCGCCGGGATTATGTGCGACGATTGTAAGTGCCTCCAGAAGAGAAGCATCGTCTCCGGGAGGTATGAGGAGACCGGTCTTTTCGTGCATGATGAGTGTCTTATTCCCACCTGTATTTGTCGCTATAACGGGCGTTCCAAGCATCATTGCCTCAATAAGCATATGAGAGAGTCCTTCATAGTGTGAATTCAACACAAAGACGTCGGCTGCCTTTATCCATCCGAGTACTTCACCGCGTGGAAGTCCGGAGGCGATAAACACTCGCCAATTCGTATGCCCTTGCGCAACACGCTCAATTGCTTCAAAACCTTTCCATGAAACGCGTCTGCCCCCTGAAACGATAAGATATTCTCCATCATCTTTCTGGTGCGTTGGTATGAGTGCAGGAAGCTCTATCCCGTTATAAATTACATGGATTTTTTCTTTCTGGATTCCCCATGTCGTAACAATGTCCTTCAGATATTCGCTTGGAACGATTACATGCGTGGCGCTTCGCGCTACGCAGGTTTGTATTCGTCGCAGTACTCGTACTGGAAATGGCACATTCTTTATCTTCACAAACTCATCAAGATTTTGTGTAACGCCGAATCTCTGCTGTCCCTGCTCCCATGCGTAATCGCCGACTATTTTTACTATGTATGGTTTCTCCGCTTTCTTCGCCGCATACATCGCTGGCAGTCCGACAGAAACTGGATCAAGTGCAAGAATCACATCCGCGCTTCGCGCAGAGCGCAATACATGACGATAATACACATAATGACGAAGGAATTTTGGCAAATACTTAACACTACTAAACTTAATTAACTCAACCTCAATGCCTTTCTCCGGTAATCCCTCATATAAAAGCTTCGCATATGTCGCCGGCCCACCAATCTCGGGCGGATACAAGGGCGTGGCAATGACGATTTTCATAGATACATTTTAACGTTTTCCCTTCGTGTGTTTCTTAAGCCATGTGACTATTGTTGGCATTTCAATAATCTATCCTGCAGATGCGTCAAGTCGGTCGAAGAGTATTTTAATCTCCTTGGCGATGAGATTCCAATCGTATTTCTCAGACACCATCTTCTTGGCAATCGCAGTCACGCGCGCGACCTGTTCTGGATGTGCAAGAATATCTTTCACTGCTTCGGCAATTTGCTTCGGCGAGTCGTGATCAACCACCCAGCCGGTCGTTTCTTTGTCGGGATTGCGTTTTGCGTCAAAGATGAAGTCAGCGATACCCCCCTCCTGCGTCGCGATGATGGGCAGTCCGACCGCCATCGCTTCGATAAAAGAAATACCCATACCCTCCGAGCGCGAGGGGCGTATGAAGATATGACACTTGCTAAGTTCTCTTGGTAATTCTGAATGATCAATGTAGCCACTGAATTTTACGCGCGCACCAACGCCAAGTTCGTGAGCGAGTCGTTGTAATACAAGTCTTTCAGGACCAATCCCGTAGATTCTGAAATATATGTTATCTGGGAGAAGAGGCAGCGCACGAATCACGTCATCAAGCGCATTTTTATGCACAAGACGAGAGGCGGTTACGAGCATTATGTGATTAGAATCTTCTTTTAACGGGAAGACTGACGTGAAGCGCGCGATGTCCACTCCGTTTGGAATCAGCAAGGCCTCGCCTTGATATCCAATGCGGTGCGCCCACTGCGCAAGATGGATTGAGATTGCTTGCACGGCAGATGCATTTTTAAAACCAGTGGAAAGAAGTGGCCGAAATGGAAGGATAAACCATCGATTGAAGGTGTGCTCAAATGGGTCGCCTTCCTGAAGAGTAAGGAGATAGGGTATGCGGACGCCGAGAAATCCCAGGAGGACGATCGGGAAAAGCATGTAACTCATCATCGCCCAAAACGAATCGAAACTAAGTGCCCGATGCATCAAGCGCGCCTCATACGCTGCGCGTGGCACAAACAGAATTTTTGAAAGATACGAACCACTGTTCCCTATTCGGTGTACAAAAATATTTCCAATTTTTTCTTCCCTTGCCGCCCTACCGAAATTAAGGGTGAACATGTGGAATTCGATGTCCGGAATACGGTCGGTAATCTCCTTGAGCGCGACTTCAGCGCCGCCGACCTGTGGATAATACGCGAGTGAGAAAATGAGAATTCTTTTTTTAGGCATTACATTAGAGGAATATGAACGCGCTAGCCGCCAGCGCCACGACCCCGATAAAACCGAGCGTCCAAGAAGATTTAAAAATACCGGTGGCACCTGTTTGAGGAGATGTTTTAGGTGAATCAGGCAATGCCGCCCCCGCGGCGGCGAGCTCTGTCGCCGCTGCGGGGGCTAGTACTGCTTCATCATTTTTTTGAATGTTCGTTTTTGTACTGATAATTGGTTCGATCGTCTGTGTTTGTTTATAACCGACAATGGCCGGAGAAGGTTGCATTGATGCATTCATCTGTGATGACGCGGTGTTTGCCGGATATGTAGCCGCTACTTCCCCGCTTGGATAGAGAAGGGATGCCGTATTGGATATTGGAAGTTGAATTATCTGTGATGGGAATAGTATTGTGCGGCCGGAGAGAATCTGCGTATCTGTGGGAATTTTAAATTCTTTTCCACCAGCCGATAGGCGCCACAGTGAGAGGTCAAGTGTGCGTGAACTATTGTTCGTGAGAGCGATACCGCGAGCGGATACCGAAGCGATTTTTATGCTGGCATCTTTCACGGTCACGATATTCTCGACGAGCATATCACCGCCATCGGAGGTTGTAGCGTGTACGACGACGATATATTCGCCAGGATCGTAATACGCGTGAAAGACGCTCGCGCCGGTCCTTTTCATTCCGTCGCCGAACGACCACGTTACTAGAGCATCATCACGTTTATTTCCATTACCATCGTATATGATGGCAGTAAATGATACGTCTGCTCCAGAAGATATCGTTCGGTTTTCGTTAGAAACAATGTGTAGAGTCGGGATTGGAATATATTCAGGCGGACTGTTGTTATTTGAATTTGTAGAAAGTGCTGTTGTTGTCTCCGGCGGAGAATCATCAGGTGGAGTTGTTGGATCGTCTGGATCGCTAAATGATGCGACAATAATTGTCTTAGACGAATCAGACATCGTAATGTTAGTCGCGGTAGAAGTGGCCGATATTAAAATTGTGTACGTACCATCATCAACTAATGTGCCTGACGTGTTCATGCCATCCCAGATTTTAGGTGTCGGATTGGTGACACTTGAACTTGAATATAATGTTTTAATTACAGTGCCAGACGCAGATATAATTTTAATAGATGCTTTTACTTGCTCTGAAAAAGCGATGTCGATGGTAGTAGTAGTCGCGAGTCCAGAATTAACAGTCGTAGTTGGATAAATCGTGTCATTATAAATTGTATAGGTCGTAAGAATTGGTGAGTCAGCCGCACACGCAAATGCTGGTAAGAAAATGGCGAGTGTAAGAAGACAGATTGTACGCATAAGGGATTATTATATATCGCCTTTGAACACTTTCCGCAATGCATCTTCAGAGACTTCAAATGGCTGTTTCCTATTCTTATTTTTTTCAAGCACTTCTGAAAGAGCATTCTTGAGCGACTGCT
>Ga0210044_10006766_pt1 | contig 14948 bp, 16 predicted proteins | sample CryGey13umfilter_2_FD_183959 | JGI IMG/M metagenome (GOLD analysis project Ga0210044, IMG submission 183959) | Groundwater microbial communities from aquifer in Utah, USA - Crystal Geyser 4/9/14 3 um filter (SPAdes) (version 2) | ecosystem: Environmental > Aquatic > Deep subsurface >...
AAGGAGAAGGATTATCCCCAACCCCTTGCTCCTAAGCCCTTGACAAGTTTTGCTGTATGACTATACTGGAATTAATAAATCCTTATCGTGTGCTTCGGCTACGGTAAGCAACAAGAGCCCTTTGGGGCTCTTGTTTTTGCGCCCTAAAGATTATATACTTTTATGTAATATGGACAATGTGAAGCGGGTAGCTGTTTTTATAGATAACAGCAATGTTTTTCACTATATTTATGATATAAGAAAATCCGACAGAAGCTGGATTTGTCTTTATAATCCTCTTATACTCAGTCAAAAATTAGCTGGGAATAGAGATCTTGTATATGTGGGTTTTTATTGTGTTCGTCCACCCTCATATTTGTTAGGCGGCAATCCAGAAGAACAGAGAAGACATAATATCACTCAAAAATACTACGGAGAAATTGAAAAACTCTCTAATGTTTCAATCAAATTTGGAGACTTGAAAGGCACTAAAGGACAGCTTCAAGAAAAGAATTTAGATACTCAATTAGCAACAGATATGGTTACTATGGCGGCTTTAGATAAATATGATGTAGCTATTCTCGTTTCAAATGACGGTGATTATAAAAGTGCTATTGAAAACACAAAATTATTTAATAAAAAGATAGAAAATTTATTTTTCAGAGGAAGTTTATCTATGGCGATAGATGGAAAATGTGATATTAAAAGACGAGCTCGTCGTTCTTTTTTTGTAAAATTAGACGGTTTGGATGGTATCTAAAAAATAGTGAGTAGCAGGGTAAGGTAGATTTAATTTTGTAAATCTGGAATATAAATATACTCATTTTGTCGCTGGATAATGGTTCTAACGTCATTCACGATGCGGAGCAATTAAAATAACCGCTTATCTACGCGGTTATTTTTAATAGGAGGCGTGGATGTTAGAACTTTTCGGTATTATAATTTAAGGGTTGAATTCGCTTTTTTAAAATTTGACATTTTTACGATTCTTTATTAAAGTAAGTAAAGTAAATTTACAACATAAAAATGGAGGTGATAGAGATGAGTGAATTAAGAAAGTGTGTCACGACTTTGCCTATCACTCCCATTGATAGGCCGAGCATAGGGCTGAACGTAACACCGTTTTTAATGAATGCTTTTGGTAAGCGATTAGGAAAGCAAACCGTGTTGTCATTAAACGCAAATGGAGCAAAGCTTTATAACCAAGATACTGAAAAACACGTTTCTGGATATCTGTCGTCTTTGGATGTTCTTGGTATTATGCCAGATTTTATCTGGAGAGACGATCAGGAAGAAAATGTATCCTGGATTAACTTGTTTTTCAGTCAGCTTCAAAAAGGCGGCTATATTTCCAGAGAGACAGCTTTGGTAATAAAATGTAACTGCGGAGCAGTTGAGAGTTTGGCCGAAGCGGAAAACATTTCACCCTCTAGAACCCTTTGCGTTATTAATAAGGGTAAAACATATTGCAGATTATGTAATTCGGAGGTGAAAAAGTTTCAAGAGTCGGTTTATCTGTTTAACTTTCCAGCATCTATCGTACTGAAAAAGATATTTCCTTCTTTTTATATTAGAGAAATAAAAGCTATGATTTCGAAGTTTAAGGATTACAATTTCTTGATTTCGAGATCAAGACCCTCGGCTTTAGCTCTATGGACTGGCGAAGGAAATGTTTTTCTTGATGTTGATTTTGTCTGGCAGATGTTTTTACCAATTCTGCGTCGTTGTGGATACGAGCCCACGACTCTTATTGGGGGAAACAAAAACCTGATGGCATGTTGTTTCTGTGTGATAATGTCTCAGTTGATTGATCAAAGAGATGTTTCTTTGATTATTCCTCCGTATTATTTAGCTCCGGGTAGAAAATCGCTAAAAGGAGAGCAATATCTTTCTGATAATCTGGTTTCAGAATATGGTCAAAAATCAGTAAGATTATTGTTGGCAACAGTGATAAACTGGAGCAAGAAAGAGTCGGTGCTTGATTTGGAGTTGATAAAACTGATATCAAAAATGTCCTATCGTATTTATAGCGCAGAAAAGATAACCGATATCGAAACTGCTCTTACTGATTTTGAAGGTAAGAAGATTAAAGGGCTTTTGGCTCAATTCAGAAAAACCAGAGATACTTTTCATAGCGAAGAGTTATTCGGCTTGATATAGGCAGGAGGTAAGAACATGGATGATTTTGTTAGCAGATTAGTCGGCGATCTAAGAAGGATTTTTAATGATAATCTTTTTTGTATTCTTTTGCTTGGGTCTGTTCAGAAAGGGGACACAACACCTTTTTCTGATATAGATTTAGTGGCGGTTATCAAAGAATTTGATCTTGGCGAAATCAAACAAGTTCGTCAGTTGTTAAGGCAATCAGAAGCACTTGTTGACCTGTCTTTTATTTGCTGGGATGAAATTCCAAAAGACCCGAATCTTTTTACAATCGGCACTCACGGGTGTTATCAGCTTGGGTTAATACTCAATAAGGCAAAGTGTTTATCTGGTCGGAATGTGCTTCTTGATCTAGGAATGCCTTCCGAAGAAAATATCAGACAGTCTCTTGCTCAAAAGATTATCCAGTATACCTGGTGGGCAAAAAGAATGTTTGTTGAATCAAACAGAGAGCGTTCCATAGAAAATAATTACCAGATTAACAGCCGATTGATTAAAATGATTAGGGGATTGCTCTATCTTTCTGACCAATTTGATGTTCACTCCAGAGCGGAAAGGGCGATTAGTCGGTTTATTGAAGAATATTCCGATATACTCTCAAGAGAAGAGATCTCTGCGGTGACTGGGCTTGTTGAGAAATCGTCAATCGGGAGAAATTCCGCCAATATGAGCGAAGAATATTTCGTGTTGAGAATTTCGGTAATCAACAAGATACACAAGGAGGCGATAAAACTGTTTTTTGTTCTATAGAACGGGCCTGCGGTTTACAAAAACTTGTAAATCGCAGGCTTTTTTTGTATTATTTGGAGGAGAAATAAGATGAAGCGACAAAACCATGAAAAAACAAGTAATATTAATTCACGGAGGTTCAACTTTTGATACAGACGAGGGTTATTTGTTATTTCTAAAGAATTTAAAGATTGATTTGAATAGATATAGGAGAACAAAATGGAGCGATTCTTTAAGGCAGGAATTGGACAGCAATAAATTCGACGTTTTATTGCCCAAAATGCCCAATCCGATGAATGCCAAATATGATGAGTGGAGAATCTTATTTAAAAAGATAGCATCTCTTTTAGATAATAATGTTATTCTAATCGGCCATTCGCTGGGAGCGATATTTTTAGTTAAATATCTATCAGAGAATAAGTTCCCTAAAAATATTCTAGCAACACTGCTTGTCTCGCCGCCATATGATGATGAAGATATGGAAGAATCTTTGGGCGATTTTGTTCCTAAGAGCTTGGATAAATTAAACAAGCAAGGTGGCAAGATTTTTATCTATCAAAGCAAAGACGATAAAGTGGTTCCGTCCTCTCATCTTGAGAAATATAAAAAGGCGCTACCCAACGCTATTATCAGAGAATTCAAAAAGAGAGGGCACTTTGACCAACCAAAGTTTCCCGAATTGATAAAAGATATTAAGGGGTTATAGATATATCCCTTGGGTGTTTATTCTTTATAATGACATCTTTTATGTATTATATTGCGTTGTTTATTGTTTTGCTTTTAATTGTTCTTTTCGGCGGCCATTATTTTTTGTATTTTTCGGTTGTTCGCTTTTTTGCTATTTCTGGAATTCTAAAGAAAGTTTTACTTGTTAGTATCGTTTTTCTTTCGGTTAGTTTTATTTTCGCCTTGCTTCTGGCCCAACTGAACGAAGGTTTTTTAGTTAAGGTTTTTTATTTTATTTCCAGTTTCTGGTTGAGTTTTTTATTTTATTTTATTTTAGCCGCGGCCGCCGTTTGGCTTATTTTTTGGGCAGGTAAAATTTTTGATTTAAATGTCAATTTTTCGTTTTGGGCCGTTATTTTTTTTATTTCGGCCTTTTCGGTTTCGCTTTACGGCATTTGGAACGCTTTTAATTTGCAAGTAAGGGATATAACCGTGGATATTCCAAATTTGCCTTCAGTTTGGGAAAATAAACGAATCGTTCAGATTTCCGACCTCCATCTAGGTCTTATTTATAGGGAGGCGCTGATGAAAAATCTTGTTGAAAAGATAAACTTCATAAAGCCGGAAATTGTGGTCATCACTGGCGATCTTTTTGACAGCATGGACGGACAATTTGATTTTTTGCCGGAGTGGCTCAATAAAATTCAGGCGGAAAAGGGGATTTATTTTGTTACAGGCAACCACGAAACTTATTTGGGCGTGAACGAGGTTTTTAGTGTTTTAGAAAAAACTAAAATAACAGTTTTAAGAGACGAAGTTGTCGATTTAGACGGTTTAAAATTGATCGGTATTGATTATCCAGACAGAAGCGAGAATAAAGACGTGATAGCAGTGTTGAATTCTCTGCGAAAAGATTTTTTTAACCAGCCGAACATATTATTATATCATTCACCGGTTTTTATTAATCAGTTTAAAGAGGCCGGGATTAATCTTCAGCTTTCCGGTCATACGCATGGCGGACAAATTTTCCCCATGAATCTTATTGCTAAATTTATTTATAAAGGTTATTCGTACGGTTTTCATCAAATAGGAGATTATGCCCTTTACGCGACCAGCGGCGCCGGGACCTGGGGACCGACTATGCGCATTGGCACGCATTCCGAAATTGTAGTTATTACCATTAAATGATTCAATGTTTTATCGACTATATGTCTTTAGACCTTAGAATTTTTTACTTTTTTAATAACCTAACTGGCCAGTCGCATTTTTTTGACGCGATAGCGGTATTTTTTTCGTCATATCTTCAGTATTTTCTGGTCGCGGCTTTTCTTTTATTTTTGGTTTTTTCAAAACGCAGCCGGAAAGAAAAGATTATTATTTTTTCAGCGGTAGGCCTTTCTGTGATTTTAGCCCGAGGTATCCTTGTTGAAATAATCCGTTTCTTCTACCATCATCCGCGGCCGTTCATTACCCATTCTGTCAATCAACTTATATTTGCTGACGGTTATTCCTTTCCATCCGGTCATGCCGCGTTCTTTTTCGCTTTTGCCGCCGCGGTTTATTTTTATAATAAAAAACTCGGCCTCTGGTTTTTGGGGGCAAGTATTTTTATGTCTCTAGCCCGAGTTGTAGCCGGAGTCCATTATCCTTTGGATATTTTAGGCGGGGCTATTGTCGGTATCCTCGTCGCTTTTTCGGTTTTTTGGTTCTGGCCATACAAATAGGTTCTAACATCTCTCCAAGAGGCGGGGCAGGCGGGCAGCGTTTAGAACCCCGAAGAAAATTGCCAATCAGACGGTTTTTTTGGTAGAATAATAATAAAGATAATGAAAAAAATAAAAATAGCCCAATTAGCCCCACTCTGGATTCCGGTGCCGCCGAGAACTTACGGCGGCATTGAATTAATGTTATCTTTGCTTACCGAAGAATTAGTAGCGAGAGATTATGACATTACGCTTTTTGCTTCAGGCGATTCAAAAACCTCGGCAAAATTAATTTCTTTAACAGAAAAAGCGATTTGGCTGCAAAAAGATTTGCGTAGCCCGCACGCTTATATCAATGTTGCTCTCGAAAAAATCTATCATCGCCGAAAGTCGTTTAATTTATTCCATAATCATTTTGACTTTTTTATGTTTCCGCTTTGTCTTTCAGAAACAATACCAATTTTAACGACGCTTCATCGTCCAATAGATTCGGTGGCTGCTCAGGCCTATCGGGCTTATAATAAAATAAATTTTTGCGCTATTTCTGAAGACCAACGGCAAAGTGTCGAGGAAAATGGCATTTCAACAATTGGGGTTGTTTATAATGGGATTGCCCCCGAAAAGTATATTTTTAAAGAAACAGCCGATGATTATTTCATATATCTCGGTCGAATCAATAAAGAGAAGGGGATTGTTGATGCGATTAATGTTTCAAAAGAAGCTGGGGTAAAGCTTTTAGTCGCAGGAAACATCGTTGGCGGCGATGAATGGAATTACTTTCTTCATGAAGTTCAGCCATTGCTTAATGAAGAGAATATCAACTTTATCGGCCAGCTTAATTTTAACGAAAAAGTAAGATTACTCGGCGGCGCGAAAGCCTTGCTTTTCCCAATTGATAGGCGAGAGCCCTTTGGCTTGGTCATGATTGAAGCCATGGCTTGCGGCACGCCGGTGATCGCTTATCGACGCGGCTCGGTGTCAGAAGTAATTAAGGACAAAAAGACCGGCTTTATTGTTAATAGCAAGGAAGAAATGATTGAGGCAATTAAAAAAATCGGCGTTATTAAGCGGAAAGATTGTCGCGCTCATGTTGAACAAAATTTTACCCTAAAGCAAATGGTAGATAAATATGAGGAAATTTATAAAAAACTAATTTAAAAGAGTGAAAAAATTGCGCATTGCTCAAATTGCTCCGCTTTGGATAACTATCCCGCCTCTAAAATACGGCGGCATTGAAAGAATTATTGCTATGCTTTGCGATGGATTGACAAACAGAGGGCATGAAGTAACGCTATTTGCTTCGCCGGGATCTACGGCTAAAGGAAAGTTAATTTCTGTTTTTGAAAAGCCGCTACTTGACGTTAATATCGCCTGGTCAAATCCGATTTGGAATTTGCGTAATCTTTCTTTGGCGACAGAAATGGCCAACGAGGGCAAATTTGATATTATTCATTCGCATCTTGATTTATGGACTTTATTTTTTCATAATCTGACTAAAACGCCGGTAATTCACACGATGCATAATCCGCTTTATCGCACCAATGCTGACGCGAATAAAGACGATCGCTTGCGTCTTTTTAAGGAAGAAGCCAAAAGAACAAATATCGTGTTTATCAGTCAGTCGGCTAAAGATCAAGCGATGTTGGAATTTCCGGAAAAACGGTCGAGGATTATTTATAATGGAAGCGATTTAAGTCATTTTAAATTTAATCTCAAGGGCGGCGATCATTTTGTCTGGATTGCCCGAATGAATAAACATAAAGGAGTGGAAAATGCGATTGCCGCCGCCGAAAAATTAGGCGTCAAATTGCTTTTAGCCGGTCGCGTTGATCCAACCCAGGTAGAATATTTTGAAACTTATATCAAACCGCATCTTAATAAAAAAATTAAATATGTCGGTGAATTAACAGAAGAACAATTATCTGATTTTTATGGTCCAGCCAAAGCGCTTCTTTATCCGATTGAATGGGAAGAACCATTTGGCCTGGTGGTGACCGAATCAATGGCTTGCGGCACGCCGGTGATCGCTTATCGGCGCGGTTCAATGCCCGAGTTGATTGAAGACGGCAGGACGGGATTTATTATTGATAGTGATATTAATTTATTGACCGAGGCAATGGAAAAAGTTAATCAGATTGACCGGGCTTTGGTCCGTCAAAAAGTTGAGGAAAGATTTAGTAAGGAAATAATGGTTGCTAATTATGAAAAAGCTTATTATGAATTATCATTATGAAAAAACTTAAAATTGCCACAATGGTCACTGGTCATTTTACCACTCCGCCACCCAGAGGGATAATTTACGCTCCCATGGACATTGCCGTTAAAGTAAGCGAGGGCTTGGTTAAAAAGGGACATAAAGTTGATTTTTACGGTCCCGAGGGAACAAAGGTTAAGGTAACCAATATCATTTCGGCTGGGCTAAAAGCGCTTAACCAGCCGGAAGGCGAAGCAATTACTAAGGGGCAAAATGTCGGTAACGCAGAAGTCAATAAGATTTTCAATCTTTGGGACCAATATCTTATTGCAAAGATGTTTACAGAGGCGGAAAAAGGGAATTATGATTTGCTTCATATCCATCCGCCTGACAGGGCTTTGCCTTTGGCTCTTTCTCATCCGAAAGTGCCGGTTTTTTATACGCTTCATGACCCAATTTATTCTTGGAAGACGGAGGTATTTTCGATGTTTGCCAGCCCAAATCAGCATTATATTTCTATCAGCGATGCCCAGCGCAAACCAGCCCCTAATTTAAATTATGCGGCTACCATTTATAACGGTATTGATTTAGGCGCCTTTCCATTTTCCGGAAGCCACGACGATTACTTGCTCTTTATCGGTCGTCTTCAGCCGGAAAAAGGTCTGGCCGAGGCTGTTCAAATTGCAAGAATGACCGGCGAAAAATTACTGATTATTGGTCCGCCAGTGACCGGAGAATATTGGGATAAAAAAATCGCTCCTTATCTTGGAGATAAAATTCAGTATCTTGGTTTTGTGCCACGAGAAGAACTTTTTAAATATTATCAACGAGCTAAAGTCACCCTTGCGCCGATCCAGTGGGAAGAACCATTTGGCTTGATTTTGACCGAATCGATGGCTTGCGGCGCGCCGGTGATCGCTTTTGCCAGAGGGTCTGTCCCAGAAATTGTCGTGGAAGGAAAAACAGGATTTATAATAAAAGACAATAATTTAGAAGCTATGGCTAGCGCGGTAAAAAAGATAGATGAAATTAAAAGAATTGATTGCCGGAGGCATATTGAAGAAAATTTTAGCGTCCAGCGTATGATTGACCGCTATGAAGAAGTTTTTTTAGGAATCATTTCTTAAAATATAGAGCGAAGAGAGGGAGTCATGACAAAAGAAATAATTAGCAGATTTTAAGAATAAGAAGTTAGCAAAGAAAGAGATACTGCGTAAGATTGACTTTTTCTTGTTTTGTAGTAAAGTGGTCTTAAAGTTTAAAAATTCTTAGCAAGGAGGCGCGTAATGAGACACATTAGGGGGATGCGCGACATTAAGACCCATGGTACGCTTGCCAGAGAAGAACGGTTGGTGAGCGTTGCTAGAGATTGGCATCGGAGCGGGAGAAGCGGGTCCTCAGAAAACGAATCTTGGGATGGAAGCGTTAATCGCATGATGTTTAAGAAAAACGCCAAGACGCGGAAATCCTCTCAAGATTTATTTCAGACCCTTGCATTAGAAAGGAAGATTCGAATAATGAGGATTGAACAAGTCCGGGAGTTTATTACCGAAATGGAAATGTTTTCGAGCGAAGGAGTGCCTGGGGCTCTTGCCGAGCTACGGCGCCTAAAAACGAAACTTTCCCAATTGGAGAGTTGGTAGATTTTTAAAAACAAAATACTTTAATGTTTAGAAAGGAGGTAGGAAAATGAAAAAGATTTTTGGAGTTTTGGCATCTGGGTTCTTGTTTGTTGTTTCTGCCATTCTGCCGGCGGAAGCAAAAGAGGCGGTATCGCTGGAAAACGGCAACCTCATTGTTTCCGAAATAAAGGAGATAAAACGAATCCCTGGCGTGCCCAAGGGAGTATCGGCGGAAGATGCTTACAAACTTGTAACGGGCGGACTGGATAAGGTTACGATTATAGAGAAAAGAAAGAAAACGTTCATTTTCGGCTTTCTATCCAACAAAAAAACGAATACGGCGACCAAACCGTAAGCTACGGCCCAAAAGGATGGAATGATTCAACCGTTATCCGGATTGAAAGAAATTCTAACCATCTCTTAACCTTTCTTTGGCTAATAGCGCCCGCTTTCTTTATTTTTGCAGTAAGCGTAGCCAATCGGTTGTTAAAGACGAAGACCCGGCGCAAGCTTTTCGTTTTTTATGGCTCTATACTTGTCTCAGTTGTATTTGGGGCAATTATTGGCTTACTCTTTAATTTGGGAGCGGGCATGTTCGCGGGCGCGTTCATTGGTTTGTTCGCAGGCGCGTTAGCAGGCGTGTTAGCAGGTGATGGGTTGGGCGCGTTCATTGGTTTGTTCACAGGCGTGTTAGCGGGTGGATTCGCAGGCGCGTTAGCAAGCGCGCAAGGATATGAAATAGCGCTACAGTATCTGATATTTCTGGTTGCCGTTTGCGCGGCATGCCTCGTAATTATCCATATTGGCGCTTTTATAAAAAAACATCTTCCGGCAATCAAAGAATGGCTGGGGGGTTAAATTAGAGAGAAGGCGAGGGCCGAATATCGGCCCTCTTTTTTTATCGGGCGGCGCCCAGCGCGCTATTTTTAAAAATAGGATTTATAACGATTTTAATGTTATGATGTATTTATGCTGATAGATGACGTGAAAATCAAAGTTAAAGCTGGACGGGGCGGACGTGGAGCCGTCGCTTTTAACAACACGAAAATGGGCTTGGGCCCAACCGGCGCCGATGGCGGCAAGGGCGGAGACGTTTATCTTGAAGGCGTGTCGGACTTGAGCGCGCTTATCCAATTTCGTTATAAAAAAGAATTGGCGGCAACTAACGGTGAAAACGGAAAAACCCGACTCAACGACGGGTCAGATGGCGATGATTTGATTTTGAAAGTGCCAATCGGCACGGTCGCGCATAATTTATCAAAGAATGAAGATTACGAGATTGTTTCCATTGGTCAGCGATTATTGGTGGTCAAAGGCGGTCGAGGAGGAAAGGGGAATTATAAGTTCCGCTCATCGGTTAACACTAGTCCGACCGAGTTTCAAGCCGGCTTGCCCGGCGAGGAATGCGAATTGCGTCTAGAGCTTAAATTAATCGCCGATGTCGGTTTTATCGGTCTGCCCAATGTTGGCAAATCAAGTTTATTAAACGAATTGACCAATGCTAAAAGCAAAGTGGCCAACTATTCTTTCACCACACTGGACCCAAATTTGGGCGTTTATTACGAATTGATTTTGGCGGATATTCCCGGTTTAATTGAAGGCGCCTCGGAAGGCAAAGGGCTGGGCGTTAAATTTTTACGCCATATTGAACGGACTAAGACCCTTTTTTACCTTATCTCCGCTGAATCAGCCGAGCCGGCAAAAGATTATCAAGTCGTCAAAAACGAACTGGCCGCTTATAACAAAGAATTATTAGCTAAACCGGAATATGTTTTTTTGAGCAAGTCGGATTTATTGACTGAAAAAGAGCTCAAAGAAAAGATAAAAGCGTTTAGGGAGATAAATAAAGAAATCATTCCGATTTCAATAATTGACGATGAAAGCATTAAACAAGTGGAAAAAATACTGCGCGAGATAATAAAACAAAAATACTAATTTTATTTAATGATTATTAGGTCAGACGGACAAAAACATTTTAGCGTGGCGGTAATTGGCGGCGGGCCGGCCGGAATAATGGCGGCCGGACAGGCGGCGAGTCCTGGGACTAAGGTTGTAATTATTGATAAAAACCATAATCTTGGCCGGAAGCTTTTATTAACCGGCAAGGGCCGCTGCAATATTACTCAAGCCGAGTTTAATGACCGTGAATTTATAAAAAAATTAGGCCCAAACGGTCAATTTCTTTTTTCGGCCCTGGCGGCTTTTGGTCCCAAGAAAGTTATTGATTTTTTTGAACAAAGAAGTTTGTTAACAAAAATAGAACGGGGCAGACGAGTTTTTCCCGTGTCGGACAAGGCGCAAGACGTTTTAGAAACATTAATAAGATATTTAAGGGAAAATAAGGTAAAAATAATGATTGACTCCAAGGTTTTAGGATTTGAAATAAAGGCCGGCCAGATTGACTGCGTAAAATTAAAAAATGAAAAAATTTATGCCGATAATTTTATTTTAGCGGTTGGCGGACTGGCTTATCCGGGAACCGGCTCTACCGGTGATGGTTATGTTTGGGCAAGAAAAATGGGGCATAAAATTATAAAACCCTTCCCGTCTCTGGTGCCTGCGCGAATAAAAGAAGATTGGGTTAAAGATTTACAAGGTTTAAGCCTAAAAAACGTCGCGTTAAGCGTTTGGCAGGACAATAAAAAACAAGATTTAAAATTTGGCGAGATGCTTTTTACTCACTTTGGCGTCAGTGGACCGATTGTTCTTGATTTGAGTAAAACCATCGGCGAGTTATTGGCTAAAGGCGAGGTGAAAATAGAAATTGATTTAAAGCCGGCATTGGACTTTCCGGTTTTGGATAAAAGACTGCGCCGAGATTTTATTAAAAACTCAAATAAGAATTTTAAAAATTATTTACCCGAACTTTTGCCGCAAAAATTGATTGAGCCAATAATAAAATTATCAGGCATTAATGCGGGTAAAAAATTAAATTCTATTACCAAGGACGAAAGGAAAAAATTGGTAAATTTGCTCAAGGGCTTGAAATTTACGGTTGGCGGATTACTCGGGTATAAGCAGGCGATTGTTACCGGCGGCGGGGTTGATTTGAAAGAAGTTGATTCTAAAACAATGCAATCAAAGATAGTTAATAACTTATTTTTTGCCGGCGAAATTTTGGACATTGACGGTCCGACCGGCGGCTACAACCTGCAGATTTGCTGGAGTACCGGTTACGCCGCCGGCGCGGCCGCCGCGTTAAAAGGTTGAATTCGGCCTTTTTTTCTGGACAATTTAGCGAAAAGTTGTTATAGTTATTTGGCCATGTCCTCGGGGCGGGCCATTTTTTTTGTTAATTATGGAAATTAGAAACATTGCCATCATTGCCCATGTTGACCATGGGAAAACAGCGATTACTGACGCTCTGATGCGCCAAACAGGAGCGGCGACCGACGAGTCCAGTATGGATAGCAACGCGCTTGAAAAAGAGCGCGGCATTACGATTTACGCCAAAAACGCTTCCATGTTTTACAAAGGCACGAAGATTAACATCATTGACACGCCCGGACACGCCGACTTCGGCTCGGAGGTGGAGCGCGTTTTGCGGTCAATTGATTCGGTGCTTCTTGTCGTTGACGCGCAGGAAGGCCCTATGCCGCAGACAAAATTTGTCTTGAAAAAATCATTAGAAATCGGCCTGAAGCCATTGGTTATTTTAAATAAAATAGACAAGCCGGCCATCCGGCCGGAAGAAGTCGTTGAAGAAGTGCTGGAATTATTTATGAATTTGGGGGCTAGCGATGCTCAGTTGAATTTTCAGACGGTCTATACTATCGGAAAAAACGGGATAGCTAAAAAGGAATTAACTCAGGATTCAAAGGATATGACGCCGCTCCTTGACGCGATAATAGCCAACGTCGCGCCGGCGCCGGCGGAAGCGGACAAACCATTGCGGATGCAGTCGTTTAATTTGGATTACGACAACTATCTTGGCCGTCTGGCAATTGTTCGCATCTACGAAGGAACAGCAAAAGAAAAAGATCGGCTCTTTATTAAGCGGGTTGACGGAACGACGCGAAAGGGAATGGTAACTAAACTTTTTACTTTTGAGGGTTTTGTGAAAAAAGAAGTTCAACGCGCCGAAGCGGGAGATATTGCGGTTGTGGCGGGATTCCCCGAAGTCAATATCGGCGACACGATGACAACGGACGAATCAGCCGAACTTTTGCCGCACATCGCCGTTGACGAGCCGACTATTTCACTTGGCTTTATGGTCAATAACTCTCCCTTTTCCGGCCGGGAAGGAAAATTTGTGACAAACTCGCAATTAAGGGAACGCTTGAAAAGAGAACTGGAAATAAACGTCGGAATAAAAATTGATTTTTCTCAATCAGACCAGTATACCGTTTATGGGCGGGGAGAAATGCATATCGCTATTTTATTGGAAAATATGCGGCGCGAAGGTTATGAAGTTCAAGTTTCTCAACCGCGCGTGATTTTAAAAGAAGAAAACGGACAGACCCTGGAACCATTTGAAGAGCTTATCATTGACGCGCCAAAATCTCTGGCTGGCGCCATCATTGAGAAAATCGCTAAGCGTAAAGGAACTCTGACGGAAATAAAGACGCGCCAGGCCGAGACGCGGTTAGTTTTTGAAATTCCGACGCGCGGCCTGCTTGGGTTTTGCTTGGAATTTATAACCGACACGCGGGGAGAAGGAATTATGGCTTCGCGCGTTATCGGCTTTCGGCCGCACGCGGGCGAGATAAAACGCCGCCAGGTTGGCTCGATGATATCAATGATAACCGGCAAGGCGCTTGGTTTCGCTTTGTATAATCTGCAAAACCGCGGCGCTCTTTACATTAGTCCGAATATAGAGGTGTACGAAGGCATGGTTGTCGGGAATGTCAGTAAAGGGGCGGATATGACTGTCAATCCGACCAGAGGAAAACATTTAACCAATATGCGCGCCTCCGGGTCTGACGAGGCCTTATATCTGACGCCTCCGCTAAAGCTTACTCTGGAGCGCGGTTTGGAAATTATGGCCGACGATGAATTATTGGAAATCACTCCGAAATCTATTCGGCTGAGAAAAAAAATACTAAAGCGGTAGCCAATTGAACCGTGGTCTTGGGTTTTAAACTTAAACATGAGCGGGGGCGCGGAAAATTTGATTTTTCCGGAGAAGCGGTGTATAATGGAAACAAGAACAATGACCAAAAAAGAAAATTTTTTACTGGAACACAATAAATTGTCCCCGCTGAATCTGCAAGCGACGATGCTTTTGCTTTCCCGTTTTAAAATAGAAAAACCGTTGCTTTTCAAAGATAACAATTGGTCAATAGACAAACTCCGCCGGCCTTTTATTTTATGGCTGACTTCTTCTCCATCAGGAGAAAAAAGATAAAATTCCAACCGGGCTTTATAATTAAAACCGCCCCGCAGTTGCGGGGCGGTTTTGTTACCGCGCCTCAAGCGGATAAAATTAATTTTTCCGCGAAGTTTTTTTCGGGCGGATGAATTTGAGGTAGCCCAAAACAAAAGCAATGAGCAGACCGACCGCGATGATGAAAAACCTGAATCGGGAGCTGTCGCTCATCAGTCCGCGGATGATGCCGTAAGCGGTGGTGAAGACGCCGCCCAGAAGAATTCCGTCGGCAATCATCTTGATTTTAGATAAAAGCGTCAAACTGAAAATCAAGATAATGATGGTGGCCGCCAGAGCGATAATGGAAACATTGCGGTTGTAAACTTTTGAATCCTCTTGATATTTCTCCTGAACTTGGTTGAAGTTTTCCCTGGCGGTTTTTTCATCGACGGTTTCAGCGCAACTAGAGCAGTCTATTTTGGGCGAGCTGAGTTCGTCCGGATATCGCGGCGATTCGGGCGAGGGATAAAAAGTGTCTATGCCGAATCCGACAAAAAGAGCGACTAAAAGAGCCAGAAATATCG
>Ga0210044_10006767_pt1 | contig 14943 bp, 15 predicted proteins | sample CryGey13umfilter_2_FD_183959 | JGI IMG/M metagenome (GOLD analysis project Ga0210044, IMG submission 183959) | Groundwater microbial communities from aquifer in Utah, USA - Crystal Geyser 4/9/14 3 um filter (SPAdes) (version 2) | ecosystem: Environmental > Aquatic > Deep subsurface >...
ATATTGTCGGTCTCTGTTTTCGAGAAAACCCCGCTATATCAAGCTTTCGCGGGGGTTGGTTACATTTCCGAAGATAACCCATTGCCTAACCAATTAAATTTATTCGACTTTTAACCGGACAGCAGTGCATGCAATTAGTAACCAAGGCCAAGGAAGGCGACTCACAGGCCGCCCGACTATTGCTGGAGCGTGTATTACCGCCGATGAAGGCAATCGAACAGCCTGTCACATTGTCCCTGCCCGATGGTGTAGGCATAACCGCGCAAGGTGTGGCGATAGTCCAAGCCGTGGCCGCTGGAATACTCGCACCCGGCCAAGGTGCTGCGCTGCTGACTGGTTTGGGCACACTGGCACGAATCAAAGAAATTGACGAACTTGAACTCCGCATCACGGCACTGGAAGGGATGCAAAATGGCAACGATTAGCCAACGAATTGAAGCTCTGGAAAAACTAATTGCCGACCGAACACCTATTGCGCCCGTGCAGTTTATTGTTTTGGACATTGGCCGAAATACCGCCGAAGAGTACGAACGCAAAAAACAACAGATTGCAGCGATTGAAGCAACCGGTGAAAAGATTATTGTGTTTCAAGTTGTAGATGCGAGGGAAAATTATGGCAACGCTTAACGACAGACTTCTAACGCTGGAGCAAGTGCAACGCCAAGCCCTCCCTGAGTTGGTGTTGTTCTATCGCACCGAACAGGAAGGCGAACCAACAACCGAGCAAGCCACACAGATAGCACAGGCCGAAAAGCAAGGCCGCCCGGTGAAAGTCATTCGCTTCATGCGCGCTGAAGATTAATCCCCCGGCTTTTCAGGATTGCTGCGACGGACAATTTTGAGTGACAGGCCACTGAATCGTGTAGGCCGCTTGCTGCTGTGGTAATAATGCCATAATCACGCTACGCTAACTCGTTATAGCGTGGGTGTCTATGCCTCCGTGGGAGTGGCGACATTCAAGACGCATAAAATATACGGCGGTATAAATGGCACTGATAAATTGCAAGGAATGCGGCAAGTCTATTTCATCTGAGGCTAAAACCTGTCCGCAGTGTGGGGCTAAATGCTCTAAGCCAATCAGCATCATAGGAATAGTGGTTACACTAATTTTTTGTGTGATGGTTTTTCAATGTAATTCTCCACGAGAATCACCATCCGCCACACCTGATACAAACAAAGCCACTAAACAAAAGGCAGAACTCAAGAATGAAGTTGAATTCAGCGAAAACAAATCGCTAACGCTGAAGAATGGAATGCTCAAGGTTGGAATGCTTGCTGACGATTTTATAAAAATCGTTCCCGTAAGTGCCATTGTTAATCAAGTAGTAAAGCCAGACCCAGCAAACCCAAGTAGTTTATTGCTGAGGAAGGATTGCAAAATGGACGGAAAGGAATTCACTGTCATAGTTGCCAGAACTCAAGACCCCGGCCCCTACCGGATTATTGCTATCCTGACAAAGTAGCGCAATCTCGCCTGATGCTTCTTAGCTTGCAGTATTAGGGCAATGCTGCTTCATATCTGGGAGGGTGGGTAAATTCTTTGGACGTTTGGCTTCTGGAAACCGCGTCGCCCCTCTTCTCAATATAACTTACGGAATTAAGTTCACCCGCGCAATGTGTGCACGTGCGCGAGAGGGTGAGCCGTGCCGCTGGCGCTAGAAATAGCCCGGCGGTTATTTATTTGTGGGATGTGGTAAGGGATGCTGTATTGAGCGAATTTTCTTACACCAGCCTTACATGACTACAAAACCGCTAGATGTGAAAAAGGCCTGCATCGCTGCAAGCCTTATTCTATATGGTGGGTCGTCAGGGACTTGAACCCCGGACCAAAGGATTATGAGTCCTCTGCTCTAACCAACTGAGCTAACGACCCGATACTGTGTTTAGAGTACCTTTCAAAAGTACTCTATTATAAATAATTAACTCTCGCCGTCGAGAAAGCTTTTCAACTTATCTGAACGAGATGGATGACGGAGCTTGCGCAACGCCTTAGCCTCAATCTGGCGGATACGTTCGCGTGTCACATCAAATTGCTTACCTACCTCCTCAAGGGTGTGGTCAGTATTCATTTCTATACCGAAGCGCATACGTAGCACCTTGGCTTCGCGCGGTGTAAGTGAATCGAGAATATCTTTAGTGACATTACGCAAGCTGTCGTATACCGCCGCCTCAATGGGTGCCAAAGTATTTGAATCTTCAATAAAATCACCAAGATGCGAATCATCATCGTCGCCTACTGGTGTTTCCATGGAAATCGGTTCCTTGGCAATCTTCAATATCTTGCGAATCTTGTCTTCGGGCATTTCCATCTTAACCGCCATAGTTGCAGCATCCGCTTCCAGCCCGGTTTCTTGCAAAATTTGGCGCGAAATTCGATTCATCTTGTTTATTGTTTCAATCATGTGCACCGGGATACGTATCGTGCGCGCCTGATCCGCGATGGAACGCGTAATGGCTTGACGTATCCACCACGTGGCATAAGTTGAAAACTTGTAACCACGACGGTATTCAAATTTATCTACCGCTTTCATCAGTCCGATGTTGCCTTCCTGAATCAGATCTAAAAACTGCAAGCCACGGTTTGTATATTTTTTAGCGATGGAAATCACCAGACGCAGGTTAGCTTCTATCATGTCGCGCTTGGCGCGACGTGCTTTGGCTTCGCCGTTGGTCATTTGCTTATTGATTTCTTTCAAATCGCGAATGGGAATACCCACACTTTTCTGCAAATCAAGCAGCTTCTGTTGTTGCTCTACGATGGCAGCTTCGAAACGCGACAGTGTTTCACTGTAAGGTTTTTTTGCAGCCACTTCGCGCGCGACCCAATCTAACCGCTCTTCGTTGCCTGGAAAGGTCGTAATAAAATGTGGGCGGGGCATGCGCGCCTTAGTAACGCATAGCACCTGAATAATACGCTCATGGCTGCGCACCTCTTCCACCAAACGGCGCATAGTGTCGCAAAGCGCATCTACCTGCTTGGCAGAAAAACGGAATTGCGTGAGCTCATTGGTAATCTGCTCCTGCAGTTTGTTGTATTGCGCGCTTCGGTAACCATGCTTCTCATAAGCTTTGCCGATCTTGATAAAGAGCTCGCGAATGATTGCGAAACGTTCCAGTGCATCTATCTTAAGTTTGGCCAGATTGGCTGCGGCAACAGCCTCGGCATCTTCTTCGTTGTCTTCTACATCCTCTTCGTCACCCTCCTCCTCCATGTCTTCATCACTAGACTCCTCTGCAGCAATCATGGTTTCATCTTCAGACTCAATGAACCCATCGACAATTTCGTCAATACGTAATTCTTCGCGTGTTACTTTATCAACTAGCACGAGAATTTCTGCAATGGTGGTTGGACAGGAAGAAATCGCCTGTATCATGTGCTTCAGACCTTCCTCAATGCGTTTGGCAATGACGATTTCATCTTCGCGCGTGAGTAAGCCCACTATGCCCATTTCGCGCATATACATGCGCACTGGGTCAGTGGTACGGCCAAATTCCGAGTCTACTGTAGAAAGCGCTGCCTCAGCAGCTTCCACCGCATCTTCGTCGGCCACCACAGGTGGTGCGTCCGACATAATCTGATTTTCAGCATCGGGAGCCTCATCGCACACGGTGATGCCCATGTCGTTGATCATGCTGACAACGCCTTCGATCTGCTCAGCTTCCAACATTTCTGGCAGATGATCATTGATTTCGCCAAAAGTCAGATAGCCGCGCTCCTTGCCTAGGATGATCAACGCCTTCAGGCGCGTGCGCCGAGCCTCAATATCCTGCAACAGCATTACAGGGTCAGCAATTTGCTTTCCAACTGATGCCTGTTTGGCTGAAATAAGTGTTTTTTTGTCTTGCTGAGTTGCCATATTCGATGGATTCCCATTTAATTAAATGAGTTCAAACATTGCAGGTTAAACAATGCGTTTGAAAAGGGGGCGAATTATACCCGATTTTGCAAAAATTTTCCGCACACCTTAATGCCGCAATATCTTCATTTGAGTTCACTGCGTTGTAACAGTTGCAAATAGAGCGATCGTTCTTGTTCGTCTAAACCCTTCATTCCTGTGTTATGCATTTTTACATGTAAAGCCTGCAATTGCTGTTTGCGCTGTTCATTGCGAAACCTGATTAATACGTCTTGAAACTCTGCCACTACATCAAAAGTTTCTCCCCATTGCATAATTTCAGCTTGCTCTGCTGCCAATAATAACTCATGCTCTGTGCCTTGAAAATTCTGGATCATGGCTGCACTGCTTATAGTGCCTTCTTGCGATCGCGTCCACTCGGCTAACGCATTAATCGCGGCAGCTTCCACCCCCACGGCCATCCAATTCTCTGGTAACTCTCGCGCCAGATCAGGTTGAAATAATAAACAGCGTAATAATACGCGCAAGTTTGATGTCACAGGGCGCGCCGCTTTTTGTGGCGCGCGACGTGGCGAAGCACCTATCGGCTTGATCGCATACAGTGCTTCCAATTCTGCCTGTGTTATCCCAGCTAGTGCTGCTATTTCTTTACGCAGCAAAAGCGCAGTAGTGGGCGCAGAAATCACTGTCAGCAAAGGTTTGGCGTGCTGCAGTAACGTAGTGCGCCCTTCTTGGGTACGCAGGTCAACTTTCGCAGATAATTCACGCAACACATAACTGGACAGAGGTAAAGCCTCTTGCAGTAGCTGCTCAAAGGCCAATGCTCCATGCTCTCGCACAAAGCTATCTGGATCATGTCGCAAAGGCAGAAACAGGAATCCTATGTGCTTACCATCTACTAGTTGAGGCAGAGCATTCTCCATCGCGCGCCACGCCGCGCGCTGTCCAGCTGCGTCACCATCAAAACAGAACATCACTTTATCGGTTAAGCGCAGCATCTTCTGCACATGGTAGGGCGTAGTCGCCGTTCCCAATGTGGCGACGGCGTATTCAATGCCATGCTGTGCAAGTGCTACCACATCCATATAGCCTTCTACTACCAATACCTGTCGTTTGGTGCGTATTGCTTTCAGCGCTTGGAACAAGCCATATAACTCGCGTCCTTTTTCAAATAGCGCGGTCTCCGGCGAGTTCAGGTACTTGGGATCACCCGAGTCCAGCACTCGCCCACCAAAACCGATCACTTGGCCGCGCATATTCACAATGGGAAACATGATACGGTCGCGAAAACGGTCATACCGTTTGCCATCCTCGTTTTCTATTACGAGACCCGTCTCCAAGAGGCTACTATCGTGATAATTAGCAAAGACACTACCCAAATTTTGCCAGCCCTCCGGTGCATAGCCAATGCCAAATCGTAACGCAATTTCGCCACTTAAGCCGCGCCGCTTGAGATAATCGATAGCGAGTGACGACGGTTCGAGCTGATCGGGATAATATCGCAACAGTTTGAGTTGATCGCGATAGTAACGCGTTGCAGACTTCATTATTTCGTACAAATCAGGTGAATACTTATGCTGATGCGCTTGTTCCGGCGTAGGCGCTTCGCTCGGCACAGTCACGCCAACACTGCGTGCCAATTCGTCCACCGCATCAACAAAACCCAACCCACCATGCTCCATTACAAACCCTATAGCCGTACCATGCGCGCCGCAGCCAAAACAGTGATAAAACTGCTTACTTTGGCTGACCGTAAATGAGGGAGATTTTTCGTTATGGAAAGGACAGCAAGCAATATAATTAGCGCCTGCTTTTTTAAGCGGAACGTAACGCTCAATGACATCTACAATGTCGAGACGGCTGAGCAAATCATGAATGAAGTTTCTTGGAATCATCCTAGCTCCGCCTCGCATTTTACCAATGCGTTATGTACACTGAGAAGTAATAAATTGTAGACTAATATGTAATTTGTGACAGATACATATGCACTGCATCTATCGTTTTCACAATAAGCGAATGACTGAAGTTACAGGTAGTGGGTATGACTTTATGGTGCGAATTTCAGAATGCATTCGCATTGCTTAATGCAACACTTAAAACGCTTACTTTAAATGCCTTGAGATAAACGCGTCTTTACCAGCGTTGAAACTTTGCTCATATCTGCTCGACCCGCCAATTTCGTCCTGAGCAACGCAATCACCTTGCCCATTTCTTGGGCACTCTGAATGCCACTACTGGCAATAGCATCGTTGACTGCAGCTTCCACTTCGACTTCAGTCATCGGCTGCGGCATGTATATCTGCAATATACTGATTTCAAACTTCTCGATGTCGGCCAACTCTTGCCGAGCGGCTGCTTCGAACTGGGTAATGGAATCGCGCCGTTGCTTAATCATTTTATTAATGACTGCAATTACGTCGGCATCCGATAACTCAACGCGATCATCTACCTCGCGCTGTTTGATTGCGGCCAGCAACAAGCGTATAGTGCCGAGGCGCAAAGTATCCTTGGCGCGCATGGCCGTCTTCATATCTTCTCTGATTTGCTGCGTCAAATTCATGTTGAGTTCAATCTCGCGGGAAATTTAACAGCAGGCTCCGCGTCAACGCGCAGCCGCTAACAGTTTGAGTTAATATAGCTTTGGGGGCAGTATTTGGCTGCGCAGGCGCTTGTAATGTCGTTTCACAGCAGCAGCCAGCTTGCGTTTACGTTCCGCAGTAGGTTTCTCATAGAATTCGCGAGCGCGCAATTCAGTTAACAAACCAGTCTTTTCCACTGATCGCTTGAAACGGCGCATAGCCACTTCAAACGGCTCATTTTCCTTAACACGCACAGTCGTCATAAACAAACCACCCTCAACAAAAATTTAAGGGCGGGATTCTACCAAAATATCACCCTGTTCCACAACCCGATTTTAGAAGTTCTTTTTTAAAGTATTGCGAACGACTGAAAATCACACTAGCCTGTCGTCTTCCGAATGAGGGATCGCTAACAGTTTTATATCATGCAGAAGACTGCTATGGTATCGGTTAGAAATATGACACAAATGCTCGTTAATTTCTGACTTACGGAAATGGTGACATTGAACTGAAAATTTATAAAAAGGTAATAGCGATATGAAAGCATGTATCAAATGGGTAGAGCATGTTTCCTTCTTAGGCGAAACCGAAAGCGGTCATGCCATCCTGATGGATGGTCCTCCCGAAGGCGGCGGTCAAAATCTTGGGCCGCGCCCAATGGAGCTCGTCCTGCTCGGCACGGGTGGCTGCACCACTTACGACGTCATACACATCCTTAAGAAAAGTCGACAGCAAGTAACTGATTGTGTAGTACAAATAGAAGCCGAACGTGCTGCAGAAGACCCCAAGGTATTTACCAAGATCCACTTTCACTTTATCGTGACCGGCAAAGATCTCAAACTAGAACAAGTTGGGCGCGCCATCCAACTCTCTGCAGAAAAATATTGCTCAGCCTCCATTATGCTAAACAAGACGGCGAGCATTACGCACGATTTTGAGGTAATTCAGGAAATACCTTAAGCAATTAAAAACACCTCACCCTCTACTTTATTTATTTTATTTTATTCTTAATAATTAATAACAAATAGCCTTATAAGATATATACTGACGCACGCTAAGCTACAAGTGGATTATTGGCAATATAATAATTACTATCAAACTCAAATGGTTACCTGATTTTTATCATTTTGGTAGCTTCAGTTAAAGCTTGTGAAATTTGAGTCGATAAGCTAAGTTTAACGTACCAAAACCTTGTAACAGTGACAACTTAAAGGGTTTTCTTAATAAAAAACCACCACAAATTTTAGGGAGGTAACAATTTATGAAGCTAAGAAACAGAACATTATTGCAACAAATGTCATTAGTGATTACTCCACTGGCATTACTTGCTCTGGCTCCTGCAGCATATTCAGCAAACAGTTTCACTGAGGCCATAACTGGCGGCAAGGTTTCTGCCAATTTGCAATACCGCTATGAAAATGTTAACCAAGATAATGCGCTGAGGACTGCACATGCTTCAACTGCTCGGTTACGTTTGGGCTATGAGACAGCAGAGTTTATGGGATTCGGTGCTTTTGTTGAAATGGAACATATCACAGGCAACAGTGCTTATAACAGCACTACAAATGGCAAAACTCAATATTCAATTGTGGCCGATCCAGAAGTCACTGAAATCAACCAAGCCTATATCAGTTACAGTGGCGTGCCCCAAACAAAATTAAAGCTTGGTCGTCAGGTCATTACATATGACAACCATCGTTGGATTGGCAATGTCGTTTGGCGCCAAAACTGGCAAACGTATGATGGCTATACAGCTGTCAATCAAACACTCCCTGACACTACAATCTCGGCAGCTTACGTTACCAATGTCAACCGTGTGTTCAGTGATAACTCCCCTGTCGGCAACCATCACATGCAATCCCCCCTCATTAACGTAAAATACTCTGGGCTGGGCTTTGCTGATGTAGTTGGTTATGGTTATTTCCTGGATTACGATTCTTCAGCGGCAGCTTTTGGCTTGAGTAATTCAACCTCAACAGTGGGTGTCCGACTTACAGGCCATGCTCCAATTGGTGGCTACAAAGCTCTATATACTGCAGAGTATGCGACCCAGTCCGACTATAAAAACAACCCGAATAACTACCGTGTTCACTACTCCTTGCTAGAAGGCGGCGCAGACCTAAAGGTTGCCACTTTCAAAGTAGGCTATGAAGTGCTCAGTAGCAATGGACGGCAATCGCTCCAGACACCATTGGCTACCTTATTTGCACATAATGGATGGGCTGATCAATTTCTCGTAACACCGGCCAAAGGTCTTCAAGATGTTTACGTATCTGCGAGGACAAATTTAGACAGCTTTGTTCCCGGCGTTGTATTGGGGGCTGACTATCATGACTTCAGAGCGGATAGTGGCAGTCAAAAATATGCAACGGAAATAGATCTAATCGCGGAGAAAGCCATCGACAAGACTTATTCCGTCGGCACTAGGGCTGCTTTCTTTAATGCAAAAGCATCTTATGCCGCTGTTGATGTGAATAAGTTCTGGTTGTATGCATCAATGAAATTCTAGTTTCTTATGTAAGCGTTGTGCAATGTACGCCTCCTGCTTATCCTGTGTGAGTGGGCGTATAGCATAAAAATAGGGGCACGTTTTTCGTGCCCCTAACTTTTTTCTAAAATCAATGGAAATTTGGTACTAGCAGCTTTTTCTAAATGCCTACCTTGCCCCACAAACTCTCGGCAAATTGCGCTTTCACTCCGATTCCTCGCTAATCTTTACTTCGCGAAACCATTCAAAAACCACTCAGCTGCAGAAATCTGAAGTCTTCTGTTAAACACAAGGCAGACACTCGATGCAACACCCTAACAGATGGTGATAACATGCTGCGCGGATCACAGTTAAATTTTAGCAAAAGCATTTCTCAATTTTTTGAGTCCTCCATCAAGGAATTTTTTTGAATTATCAGCCACTTATTCTCGCTTCTACTTCGATTTATCGCAGTGAGCTATTGGGACGTCTTAAAATCCCATTTCAAATTACTGCTCCTGACATAGACGAAACTTCCTTACCCGGAGAAAGTGCTAAACAAGTCGCATGGCGACTTTCGCGTGAAAAAGCACGTGCAGTGGCGACCCAATATCCAGATGCGCTGATTATAGGCTCAGATCAAGTCGCATTATTGGGTGAACAACAACTAGGCAAACCGCTCACACACGAGAATGCTGTACGCCAATTGCGAACTATGCGTGGACGCAGCGTGTATTTTTATACTGCACTGACCCTATTGAATGCGCGCAATGACGAAACTCAAACTGACATTGCGACAAATTGCGTCAGCTTTCGCAATTTCAGCGACAGCGAGATCGAATCCTATTTACATAAAGAGCAGCCTTATCACTGTGCAGGTAGCGCGAAATCAGAAGGTTTGGGCATCGCACTCATTAGTCGGATGGAGGGTGACGACCCTACCGCTCTAATCGGACTACCTCTTATTTTATTGGTGTCCATGCTTAGAAATCAGGGGGTTTTAATATTGTAATTACCCTATTTAACATTAGGCCTTAAAAACCGACTTAAATTTATTGTAACTGCTTGTAATAATATATTATTATATGAATTTAATGAAGTAATTTAACATATATATTGCTTAGTAATAACTCGTACAACCTGGCTCACTTTAGAGCTACCCTTTGCAAACTATTATTTGTCATTTAACTACGCTTTCAGACGTCTATTCATATGGAGAGAGTGGCGAATTTAGTTGCAGTAGCGCTGCATTTCTGGTATTAAAGCTCGTTTTTTAAATTTTGTTTGATGTTTCTGGAGATATTTGATGTCGGTACAACCCACAAAGCCCACTACCCCGTACAAAACCAAGAAGGGGGAAATTTATATGAACCCTAAGCAACTGGATCATTTCCGCAGCATTCTGAATAGCATCAAGACTGGGTTAGGTGAAGAAATTGACCGTACGGTACACTCCATGCAGGATGATGCCACTGTGTTTGCCGATCCGAACGACCGCGCAAGTCAAGAATCAGACATGACTTTAGAGCTACGTAATCGTGATCGAGAAAGCAAACTGATCAAAAAGATCAACGAAATATTGGCCAAAATTAATAACGGTGATTATGGATATTGTGAAAATTGTGGCGTAGAAATTGGATTGAACCGCTTAGAAGCGCGACCGACCGCCACGTTGTGCATAGACTGCAAAACGCTGGATGAGATCCGCGAAAAACAAGTCGCCAGGTAATCTGTTACCCAAGCAACCCGCGATACTGTTTTAAGCTGAAAAAAGGACACCTCCGTTTTGTGAAACTTGAAACGGAGGTGTCCACTGCAGCCGAATATACTGGAAGCTATATGGTAGATTTAGGATTTATCAATATTCCCTAAAGACTGCCATCTCCAAGAATCAACGCACATCTGCGCTATACTTCGCTCAGCTCTCCAGCCAAGCTCGCGTTCTGCCAGCGTAGTGTCTGCGTAACATGTAGCGATATCTCCTGGGCGACGCCCCACTACTTTATAGGGTATGTTCCGTCCGCTGGCTTGCTCGAAGGCGCGCACCATCTCCAAGACGCTATTACTCCGCCCCGTGCCCAAATTATAGGTGGTCACTCCAGTCTGATCAGCCAATTTCTCAAGAGTCTTGACATGGCCAATAGCCAGATCAACAACATGAATATAATCTCTCATACCAGTTCCATCAATGGTTGGATAGTCATCTCCATAAATCGACAACATCTCACGCCGACCTTGCGCCACTTGAGCAATGTAAGGGAGCAGGTTATTCGGAATATCAGTGGGATCCTCGCCAATCAAACCACTTTCATGCGCGCCTACAGGGTTAAAATAACGAAGCAACGCAATTCGCCATGAAGGATCAGCAATCGCAAGATCACGGAGTATTTCCTCAACCATAAGCTTACTTCTACCATATGGATTGGTCGCACCAAGCGGAAAGTTCTCCACAATTGGAACGGTAGCAGGATCACCGTAAACTGTAGCAGAAGAAGAAAAAACCAGTGTTTTTATCCTTGCCTCGACCATCGTCTCAAATAACACCAAACTACCATAGACGTTATTGTCATAGTAGCGTAACGGTTGCTCCACGGATTCACCTACCGCTTTCAAACCAGCAAAATGGATCACTGCATCATAGTTATGTCGTGCAAAAAGTGCCTGCATCGCTTGCCGATCACGAATATCAACCTCAACAAATCTCGGTCGACGTTTAACAATACGCTCAATACGATCAAGGACCGATGCCTTACTGTTACTAAAATTGTCAGCAATCAAAATCTCAAATCCAGCCAGCATCAGCTCAACAACCGTATGCGAGCCGATATAGCCGGTTCCACCTGTTACTAAAATCATTCTTCTTCCTTTTTGTCAGTAGCAGATTCCAGCTTGAAGAGAGAGTTTTGTAAGTTAGTTTGTGAGGTAAGCCACATGAATATAGCTGCTTCTTATACTACCCAGAAAAGAATAACAAATACGAAGTGAAGCTTTTTATCCTTTCATCAACAATTATAAAATTAATAACGCACACTTATTATCATAACCTTAAATTTTTAAAATATGTTTCATCGTTTTACCCATTTCAGCTGGGTTGCGCGTGATGTGTATGCCACATTCTTCCATCACTGCTAACTTGTTCTCGGCTCCGCCCTGACCTCCAGAAATAATTGCACCAGCATGTCCCATACGCTTACCAGACGGCGCAGTAAGCCCCGCAATGAAGCCAACCACTGGCTTTTGCATATTGCTCTTGATCCAGCGTGCGCATTCTTCTTCATCACTACCACCAATCTCGCCTACCATCACCACTGCATCGGTCTCTGGGTCATCGTTGAACAATTTCATTATCTGCAAGTGCTTCATGCCATTGATCGGATCGCCGCCTATTCCAACACAAGAAGATTGCCCGAAGCCCAACTCAGTCAGTTGCCAAACTGCCTCATAAGTCAGCGTTCCCGAACGCGATACCACGCCGATACGTCCCTTACGGTGAATATGCCCAGGCATAATGCCAATTTTTATTTCGTCCGGTGTAATTAGTCCTGGACAATTCGGACCTATCAGCAGCGTCTTCTTGCCCTGCATTTTGTAACGAGTGCGCAGCATGTCATGCTCAGGTATACCTTCTGTGATGCAGATCACCAACTCTAGCCCTGCTTCCACCGCCTCATCAATCGCTGCCGCAGCATAGGGGGGTGGCACATAAATCACTGAAACCGTCGCTCCGGTTTGCGCGCTTGCTTCCATTACACTGTTGAATACTGGAATGCCCTCATAGCTTTGTCCGGCTTTGCCAGGCGTCACTCCGGCGACAAAACAATTCGCTCCATTTGCATAATTCTTACAATGCAAAGTGTGAAACTGACCGACTTTACCAGTCATACCTTGCGTCATTACTTTCGTATCTTTGTTAATAAGAATGGACATTATGCCCCCTTTGCCGCAGCCACAACCTTTGCTGCCGCATCTGCCATATCACCGGCAGAAATAATTGGCAAGCCAGATTCAGCCAGAATTTTTTTTCCGAGATCAACGTTAGTGCCTTCCAGACGTACCACTAATGGTACTTTCAAATGCACTTCGCGCGCCGCTGCCACCACGCCTTCGGCAATCACATCACACTTCATGATTCCACCGAAGATATTTACCAATATTGCGCGCAAATTCGGATTTCTCAACATCAATTTAAACGCTTCAGTTACTTTTTCCGTGCTAGCACCACCACCTACGTCAAGAAAATTCGCTGGCAGGCCGCCGTACAGCTTGATGATATCCATAGTCGCCATGGCTAGCCCTGCACCATTCACCAAGCAACCGATGTTGCCTTCCAGTGAAATATAGCTAAGGCCGAATTCTGAAGCTTCAACTTCGGCTGGGTCTTCTTCATCGAGATCGCGTAACGCCACAATCTCTTGATGACGAAATAGCGCATTACTATCGAAATTAATTTTTGCATCCAGCGCCAGTAAATTCTGATCCACCGTCAGCACCAACGGATTGATCTCCGCCAGTATTGCATCCTTCTCCATGAATGCCCGGTACAGGCCTTGTAAACAGGCTCGCGCCTGAGCAAGCACTGCATTCGGGATGCCAATCAGCCGCGCCACAGCGTCTGCCTCAGTATCAAGCAGTCCTGACGAAGGGTTTATCCATACCTTGTGAATTTTTTCGGGCGAATGCGCAGCGACTGCCTCAATTTCCATTCCTCCCTCGCTACTTGCCATAAGCACGACACTCTGCTTGCTACGGTCAATTACCATCCCTACGTAATACTCTTTGGCAATCTGCACGCCCTCCTCAATCAGCAAGCGTCTGACCAATTGCCCATCAACAGTAGTCTGGTGCGTTACCAACTTCATACCAAGAATTTTTGCAGCATGCGTGCCCACATCCTGCACCGAATTCGCCACCTTAACCCCGCCACCCTGGCCACGTCCACCGGCATGAATCTGCGCCTTCACCACCCACACCGAGCCACCCAACTTCTGTGCGACGGCAAGGGCCTCATCCATGCTGAAGCACACCGATCCGCGTGGAGTCGGCACGCCATACTGACGGAGGATTTCCTTGGCCTGATATTCGTGAATTTTCATGTTTGACTCAGTACCCTATTTCGTAAGCAAACTAGGCGATGCGCTAGAGACACCATACTACCTAATTAACGCGCACTTTTAAATATAACATATTGATTTAATTTTAATAATCTATAAAAATTTAAAATAAACCACAACTGAAATGCATATTTTGTAACTCAATATATTGATTATAAACTAAACACACAGCCACACCGAGATCCAGAAGGCACGTAAACAATACACACGAAGTAAGTATATGCGAGACATTTACAGAACACGAAAACTTTGAGGAGAACACCTTCTGTGGGATCTATACTCTGGTTCAAACTCATCTCGGTTGCTAAAACAACAGTATTGGCTTAACCGTTTGTGCGTCGCATAGCTGCGATAAATTCTGCTATGTTTGCTGAAGCTTACCAAGTTCAGATTGATAGCGCTCACACAGTACAGTCGATATTATTTCTCACGTCCGTCATCCAACCTCTTTACAATAGCCGCAGTCTTTCATATAGCGCATCATGACCCAAAACCGCGAACATCATTACACAGAAAATGTGCAGGAACATCTACACCAGGTGCAAAGCCTGCTGGATAAGCACACTCTGGTCGAAATGCTGGCGCGCAAGCAGGAAATGCCACGCCAAGAACGTCATGAATTGTTAGACAGCATACTGCACAAGCAACATCTAGCCGAACTACAAAATAAACTTAGCAACCTGCATTCTTCCGATATAGCCTTTATTTTGGAGGCTCTACCTATTGAGCAGCGCTTGCTGGTATGGGACCTGGTCAAGGCTGATCGTGACGGCGAAATTTTGATCGAAGTTTCCGACGCAGTGCGTGAATCATTGATTGCCACCATGAGTCGCGAGGAGCTGCGCGAGGCTGCGGAACAACTTGATACTGACGAGATCGCCGATTTGGCGCATGATTTGCCACATGCAGTGATGCGCGATGTATTTAAA
>Ga0210044_10006768_pt1 | contig 14941 bp, 9 predicted proteins | sample CryGey13umfilter_2_FD_183959 | JGI IMG/M metagenome (GOLD analysis project Ga0210044, IMG submission 183959) | Groundwater microbial communities from aquifer in Utah, USA - Crystal Geyser 4/9/14 3 um filter (SPAdes) (version 2) | ecosystem: Environmental > Aquatic > Deep subsurface > Groundwater...
CCGCCGGTGCCGCCCGCGCCACCCGCACCGCCCGTTCCGCCCACGCCGCCCGACGAGGTGAGGATCGTACAGTTGGTGATCTGCGTGCTGGCGTAGCCCGTGGCGATGAAGATCCCGATGGAGCCGCCGCCGCCGCCGCCGCCCTCACCGCCGCTTCCGCCGCACCCGGACGAGCCGCCGCCGCCGCCCCCGCCGCCAAAGTGAGTGAAGGGCAAAGAGCAGTCCATGTACCCACCGCCACCGCCGCCGCCACCGCCCCCCTGGCCCTTGCCACCCGGGGAGCCCGGGCCTCCGTCGGCCGTCTGGTAGTAGCCCGCCGTGCTCACGGCCCCCACCGAGGCTCCGGCCGTTCCGAAGCTACCGGCTGGACCCGCCCCGCCCTCGCATCCGCCCACGCCCAGCTCGGCCAAAGTGGTCGTGCCGCCGTCGCAGCCCTCCTCGCCCTCCTTGCCCCCCTTGCCCCCCTGCCCGGTGGTGGTGCTGTCGCAGGTGCTCGTCGCGCTCGTGGCCCCAGTGCCGGCCACGCCGCTCTCGCCCGTGCACGTGATCAGGGGGTTGGCGAGAGGGCCCTTACCCCCGCGGCCACCCGCCTGGCCGCACTCCTGCAGGTCCGCGCCCACGGGGGCGATGCCGCCGTCGCCATAGTACCCTGCGCCGCCGGCCCCGTTGTAGCAGGCGAGGGTGGGCCACGGGAGCACGAAGCCGCCGTTGAGCCCCTTCTGTCCGGCGTTGCCCCCCTGACCCTGCTTGCCCTGCGCGCCGTCCTTGCCGGGCGCCCCCTTGCCGGCGACGATCTTCAGCTCCCTCAGCACCAGCTTGGGGCTATCCCCGAGGTAGACACCGTAGGAGCTCTTGCCCGCCTCGGTGGCCGTGACCGCCTTGATCGTGAACCCCACCACCTCGGTGGAGCTGGTGATGTTCTCCGCCTTGAGGGCGATGGCCTCGCCCGAGATCGTCGCGCCCTGGATCACCGTCTCGCCCGAGCCTGGCCCCTGCTTGAAGTCCTTGGAGTAGCCGCCGCGCAGGTGGACGCCCTCCACCAGATCCACGCTCTCGACGAAGGTGCCCATGGTGACCAGCACCGGGCGCACCGGGCTGAACGACGAGGCCCGGGCGATGCCCCGGGTGATGGTGGCGCAGGGCGCTGCTGCCGTCAGCCCGCAGGTCATGATGTCGTTGCCCTCGGTGGAGACGTGGAGCGCGCCGCTGGGCAGCGCGCCGTCGGCGTCGGTGAAATGCAGCACGTCGGTGGGCTGCTCGACGTGCGCGTCGGTGGGCGTGACCGTGCTGTCCTCCTGATGGGTGGTGCCCACGGCGCAGCCCGGCAACCCACTCCCCAGCAGGCAGAACAACCACACTGCCCGTTGTTCAGGTGCCATATTCCACTCGGTTCTTCGGTTCCCTGTAAGTGTACAGTCGACGGGGAGGGGGGGTCAATTTGCGGGCCACCGCGGGCCGGTGGGCATCACCGCAGACCGGCCGGCCGCACCACTCGGGCCTTCACCGTCGCACCGTCGAGCGTGAGCTGCCACTCGACGAAGTCCTGCTTCTTCAGCCCGAGCGGCAGGCTCATCCCGCCCAGCGCGTCGCGGACGCACTTCACGGTGTCGCTCTTGACGCCCGGGCCGGGCGACACGAACGCCCGCCGCACCGTGCCGGTGGGCAGCAGGTACACCGCCACGCGGACGCGGACGCCGTCGGCCACACAGGAGCGGATCGCCTGCCCGACCTCGATCCCCGCGGCCTCGCCGGCAGGCGTGCCAGGAGGCGCCGGCGTGGGCCTGTCCCCTGGCCCCTCAGGGGAGGGGGACTTCGGCTCAGGGGGCTTTGGCTCAGGGGGCTTTGGCTGCAGCGGCTTCGGCTCCGGCGCGGAAGGCTTTGGCTCCGGCGCGAGCCTGTCCCCTGGCCTCTCAGAAGACTTCGGCTGCACCGCTCCCGGCGTGACGCGTTCATGGAGCTGCACCACGCGCGGTGCTGGCTTCGAGAACAGCAGGAACACCAGCGACGCGAGCACCGCGCCGATGCTGACGTAGATCACGGGCATCAGGATCGTCAGCAGCCGGCCGGGGGATCGCCGTGACCTCGATCCGGCCAGCGGCAACGGCTGGTTGCTGGTGGGCAGATCTCCCGGACGCGGCGCCGAGGCCCGGGCCAGCGCCTCGCCCGACTGGTCCGTGGAGTCCTCGAACAGGCGCGCCAGCTCCTTCTGCACCGCGTCGGGCGGCTCCGTCCGGTCCGCCAGCCAACCGGGTGTGCCCTGTCGATCCGGAATATCGATGGCGCGGACCGGCGTGCGGTCCGTGTCCCACCCCGCCTGCTGGCCGGGGTCGTCACCGCCGGTGAACGACGGCGCCGCCGAGACCTGGGTCTTGATGTCGGGGAGTTCCTCCGGACCGGCCACCCGCGTCGGCGCGTCGAAGAACTTCGGGCGGCCCTCGGCCGCCAGCCCCGCCACTCCGCCGAAGCGGCGCAGCGCCTGCTTCATCTCCTCCAGACTGTGGAACCGCTCCTCGGGGAAAGGCCCCATGGCCCGCATCAGAATGCCGCGCAGATCGGCGGGCACCCGGGGAAAGTAGTTCACACCGGAGCCCATCTCGCCCCGTCGAATGCGCGCCACCTTGGCCCCGGCGTCGGAGGTGCCAAACGGGTGTCGCCCCGTGAGCCGCTCGAAGATCAACACGCCCAGGGTGAAGACCAGCGACCGTTCGTCGAACGACTCGCCCCGGGCCAGCTCCGGCGAGGCGTAGACCAGGTCCTCCTCCATCCCCATCGTGGCCAGCAGCTCCATCAGCTTCGTCGGCTTGCCCGTCCGGGGGCTCACCACAATGCCGGCGTCGAACGCCTCGAGACATCGGAGCGCATGGCGCGCCACATCACGCGGCGAATGCTCGGCGCTCTCGGGCTGAGCTGCGCTCCAGAAGATCTGGGTAATGTTGGACTGTGCCAAGCCGCCCTCACCGCGAACCGCCATCGTGTCACAACGCCAGCATCCTGTCAGCCCGTTGTGTGCACCCGAGATCCGCGTGGAGCGGGAGGAGCACTACCGACGACGCACGTTGCTCGGACGCGCCCTCCCCTCGGGGAGCGTCGCATCACCGTCGAGCTCGTCGGTGACGATGGGTCGATCCACCACCGTGTCCTCCGACTCCTCGAACACGCCGATGGACTCCGGATCCACCACCGCGGTGGACGGGCTCAGGCCGCCCAACACGCGCACGGCGCCGAACGCGGTGGGCCGCTCGTCTTCCTGGTGCCTGCCGGGTCGAGTCTCCAGCGCCGGTTCCGGTATTGGCACCGCCGCCACTGGTGCTGCAGCGGTGAAAGAAGCTCGGCCACAGTGGGCTCCTCGTCCTCGAACGTCGCTGGTCCGTGGACCACGAGGTCCTCCACACGCGTCGTGGTCTGGCCCGTGTCCCGGTCGTAGACCCGCCGCTGTTCCGGATTGCACAGCACGGCGCAGGCCTGCTGCAGCCGTTGACACAGCACGGTCAGGTGCTCACGCAGGCGGCTCGAGCACTCTGCCTTGCCCATGATGCCCGGGCGCGTCGCATCCATCGCATCTTCGAGCTCCGACTGGAGCCCCGGGGCGACCGGCTGCTGGTGACGCTGGCCGAACGCAGCGTCCCGGGCAAGCGGCACAAGACGCCGCCCCGCTTCACGGCCCGGCTGTCCGCGGCCAGGAACCAGCTGCAGCAGGTGATCGCGTCCCTGGTGCAGGCCGTGCTGGACCGAACGCAACCCCGACCGATCCAGGCCCGTGTGGCCGTCACGGTGCAGAATGCGCCACCGCCCAGTTCTCACAGCTCACCTGGGCCCACCTGGTGGCCGAGGCCGAGGTGGTGCTGCCCACCTTCTCCACCATCCGACAGGATCCGCTGAACGAAAACGGCATCGTCGACATCGTCCGGCGCTCGTCCTGGAATCCGGCGATCCTGTTCAAGCTGAGCTGCCTGTTCTGACTAGCACCGCCCCGTGTTGCGGCAGGCTCGTGCATGTGCCAGAGTTTGTGCCATGCGCAAGATCTCGATGTTCATCGTCGATGACGACGAAGATGTGGTCAATGCGCTGAAGGCGGTGTTCAAGCCCAACAAGCGCTACCGCGTGAGGGCCCACACCTCAGCGGCCACGGCGCTGCAGGATGCAGAGCACAACCCACCGCAGCTGGTGCTGTGCGATCAGATGATGCCCGACTGCTCCGGCATCGAGCTGCTGGGCCGGCTCAAGCAGCGCTGGCCCGGCCTGCGCAGCATCCTGCTCACCGGCCAGTCGTTTGACGACGTCGCCATCACGCGGGCGATGAACGAGGGCGTGGTGGACCTGTACATCTCCAAGCCCTACAATCAGGTGCACCTCGAGGAGGCTGTCGGTCGCCTGGCCCGCGTCGTGGCCAAGAACGGCTGAGCCTCCACCCCGGTGATCGCCGCCACCGTGCGCTCCACCCCCCGCTCCGCGCGAATCGCGTGGGACAGCCCGGCGGCGCGGGTACGATAGCCCGGGTCGCGGCACAGCCGATCCAGCGCCCGCCGCAGGCGGCGCAGACCCATGTGTGCCGCCGGGATCGGCGCCGGCCCCAGACCCAGGGTGTGGATCCGATCCGCCCAGTAATACTGATCGGCGATCTGTGGCATCAGCAGCTGCGGCAGCCCGGCCCGGGCGGCGTTGTGCACCGTGCCGCTCCCCCCGTGGTGCACCACCGCCGCCAGGTGGGGGAACAGCGTGGCGTGGGGCACATCCCCACGCACCAGGTGGATGTAGCGTGGCACCTCGCGCTGGCCCAGCCCGGTCCAGCCGCCAGCGACGATGGCCCTCAGGTCGGCGCGCAGCACCGCCTCGAACAGCCGGGCCGTCGCCGCCGTCGGGTCCTTGACACACGCCGAGCCGAACCCGATGTAGACCGGCGGGGGACCGTCGTCCAGGAAGCGCTGAAGGCCCGGGTCCAGCGCGCCCTCGTCCTCGCTGTGGCAGTAGCCGGTGTAGCTGTAGCGGTAGGTCCAGTCCGGATCCGGTGGGCAGAGCGCCGGGCTCACGGCCAGCAGCGTGTGACTCTGCCCCGAGAAGTAGGGGCCCATGGCTCCCACGGGCTCCAGTCCCAGCCGCCCGCGCCAGTGGTTCAGCCGTGAGCCCACCAGCAGCCTGACCGAGCCGTTGAGCGCACGCCAGGCCAGGCGGTTGATCGGCCCCGGAAACCACTGCCAGGGGAGCAGCGGTGGTGGGTGTGACCCGGGTAGCATCGGGGCGTAGGTCACGCGAAAGTGCGGGATCCGCCGGTAGGTCGCCACGCTGGGCGGCGGCACCTCGTTGGTGCTGGTGACCAGCAGGTCGGCATCCTCGGTCGCATCCAGCAACACCTCGAACCCCTCGTCGACGCTGCGCCGCAGCCAGCTCAGCGCCTCACGCGCCGCGCCCCAGCCCGAGCCAAACCCCTGCATCAACGCCTGGCTGTCCTCGGTGTAGCGCGGGCCGGGCAGCTGACGCCGGCCGGCGAGCTCGTCGAACAGCCGCGGCACGCAGAGCGCCACATCATGCCCCGCGGCCTTCAGACCGGCGGCGATGGCGATCATCGGATACACGTCGCCGCGGGAGCCGCGGGCCGACAGCACGATCTTCATCTCAGGACGCCGTCATCGGATGGGGACTGGCCTCGAAGCGCGGCAGGCCCAGGCGGCGATAGGCCAGGTAGGCCTTTGGCACCGCGTACAGCAGCGTGCGCGGACTGAACTTCATCGACGACAACGTCCAGCAGGTGTGGGTGCACCAGCAGTTGGCGCGGGCCCCGCCCCCGATGGCCTGCACCTCGTCGCGCAGGACCGAGGAGCGCAGCACCGCCCCCAGGTCGAAGTCGAAGTCCTGCACCCGCCCCACCGGGGGCCGCATCTCGCACGAGCGGAAGGCCCCGTTGTGGTCGATCACCAGCGTGGTCTGACCCGCCGTGCAGTTCATGGGCCACGGGTGCGGCCCATCGACGTTCTCCTCCTGCACGCGATACAGCAGCGCGATCACGCCGCCGAAGTAGAGCTTCGCCAGGTGACGCGGTCCCGGCGGCAGCCGGTGGAACAGCCGGTGAGCCATGGCGTCATACAGCGGCATCACCTGTCGGTGCAGCTGCTCCAGCTGCAGCCGGCTCACGGCCTTGATCGCCGGCTCGCGCGGATCGCCGCGCACGATCTCGAAGAACTGCGTGGCCAGCGTGTAGCGCTGGAACAGGTGCGCGCCCAGATCGAACAGCTGATCCAGCCCCTCGGGGGTGACCACGGTGGCCACGTTGCGGTACAGGCGCGGGTGACCGTTGAACCGCTCCATGCGATCCAGCGTCTCCGTCACCTTCTGGAACCCGCCCGGCACGCCGCGGATCGCATCGTGCGTCGCCTCCAGCGCGTCCACCGACATGTTGAGATGAATCGTCAGCTTGGGGCAGGACTGCAGCAGCTGCTCCACCATCTGCTCGGCCCGATCCGGGAGCAATCCGTTGGTCGGGAAGTTGACTGACTGGACGTGGTTGTGGTGGTGGAACATCTCGACGATGGGGACCAGATCCTCGCGCAGGGTGGGCTCGCCCCCCGAGAGCCACAGCTTGTCGAAGGCTGGCGCGGTGCTGGACATGCGCTGGATCTCGTCAAACGTCAGATCCTCGCCCTGCTGGTTCTCCTGCGCATAGAAGCAGGTGCGGCAGCGGGAGTTGCAGCGCGCCGTCACGAACAGGAACAGCCCCTCCAGCGTCTTCCGACGTATGAGCTTGCGCAGAAACCCCGGCTCCCCCATGTGCATGTCGTGGCCGTCCCGGCCGTGTCTGAATCGCTGTAGCATCGCTCGCCTCCGATCCGGCGCCGACTCTAACCAGCCGCTGGGCGCGACGCCACCCCTAACTCGCGAGCTTCCCTCGCGCCGGGGGACCCGCCATGTTGTTGGCCACCTCCAGCAACAGGTCCTTGTCGCGCAGGATGCCCACCAGCTGGCCACCCTCGAACACGGGCAGGTTGATCAGCCGATGGATGCCGGCGCCGACGACTACGTGGTCAAGCCGTTTGATTCTCACGAGCTCCAGGCCCGGTTGCGCGCGGGACAGCGCATCGTGGAGCTGCAGGACGAGCTGCGCGGCCTGCAGGAGGAGTTCCAGCGGCAATCGCGCACCGATCCGCTCACCGGGTGCCTCAATCGACGGGCGATCCTCGAACGGCTGCTGGCGGAGCTGGCGCGTTCCGGGCGCGACGGCCACCCGCTGGGGGTGGCGATGCTGGACTTCGATCACTTCAAGCGGGTCAACGACACCCACGGCCACCCCGCCGGCGACATGGTGCTGTGCGAGCTGGTGCGGCGACTGGCGCACGGGATCCGCGTGTCGGACACCTTCGGCCGCGTGGGGGGGGAGGAGTTCTTGATGCTGTGGCCCGCCGCCGACGTGGACGGAGCGCGGAGCGCCGCGGAGCGGGTCTGCTCCTTCGTCCACAGCCCGCCCTTCCGCCTCGAGAGTCTGGCGCTGACGGTCACCACGCTCCGGTCGGGTGTCGTGAAGCACACGAACCGGACAGGCGGGGGCACGGCGAGCCGTGGTGGAGAGCTCTGGTTCGATCCGAATCGGGACACGATGATCTATCTGAACGGTTGTTCGGGCGCTACGGCCCAAGAACACCGCAAGAGCTCTCCGATGTGGAAACGGTGTTTGCAGACCTCGGCTTCGAGGTGATGCGTTTCGGGTGGGATCGCGAGGCTGGACGGCCTGCAACGGTGCTTCGATGAACACGATGGCCAGCGACGTTGATGTGGCGGTTCTGGAACAGGTCTTCGGGACCGCCTCCGAAGGCGCGAGCCTGGAGCAACGGGCGAAATCCTCGAAGAAGAGATTCGTTCGGAGTCTCGATCAGGTCGCGGAGTGGTCTGCACAGGCCACGGGACGTGAGTTGTCGGCATACGAAGTGCTTTCTGCCTATGGAATGGACGTTCTGCGGAAGGTAGCCGACGAAGGATACGCGCCGCTGTGCTCCAGTCCGAGATCCGCGGGGGACCTCGTACGGGAACGTCGCGGACTGCTTGGCTTGGATGTTCCCTATGTGGCCAAGGCTGCGGGCGTAGATTGTGACGCCGTCATACTGCTTGAAGCGTACAAGCGGGTGGCCATCAAGAAGGCTGAGAACGTCGCACAGATACTCGGACTTGACGAGCGTCTGCTCTCATGGAAGTCAGAGCCTCCGCCGGACAACGACCGGGTAGCCGTCAGATTGCGCAGCGTGGGCCAGGAGCGACCACAGCTCACGCCGGTTGTTGTCGCAGCGATCGCGGAGGCGGCCTGGGTTGCATCGACACAACTGCGGTTGGAGCGAGACCTTGGCATCCGACCCGCGCCGACACCGCTCGAGAAGTCGGACAACTATGGCGGACCGGGATACCCGCCCTTCCAACAGGGGTACTACCTGGCTTCGCACGCACGGGATGAACTCAAGTTCGGCACGGGCCCGTTGCCGATTCCGTTGCGCGAGTTGGCCGAGGACAGGCTGGGCATTCCGGTCGTCCAGACGGAGCTGGGTAGCAGCATCGCAGGGGTCACCGTGGAATTCGGACAGGACCGGGCCATCGTCCTCAACCTGAGTGGCAAGAACCGCGATGTCTTCGTACGCCGGGCCACCGTTGCACATGAGCTTGGACATCTCCTGTTCGATCCTGCGCCACGGTTGGAAACCCTGCGGGTCGATGAGTACTCCGACCTCGAACGCGGTGCGCATGAGGTACGTGATCCGGTCGAACAGCGAGCGAACGCCTTTGGCATCGAGTTCCTTGCACCGCGTGCTGCCGTGGCCGACTACTACCGAATGGCGCCGGACGGCGAGGGGGTGTGGGCGGTGATGGACCATTTCGGCGTCAGCTACACAGCCGCTCGCTACCAGATTCGGAACGGACTGGACCAGCAGCTGCCTTTGGAGCGCCTCGTGATCAGCGGCAATAGGACTCCCGACGTTTCTTGGGAAGGTCGGGAGGGATACACCGCCATCTACCACCCGATTCATGCCGTGAGGCCATCGCGAGCGGGCCGCTTCAGCGGCGTCGTCGTGCGGGCGGCTGAGGAGTCGGTGATCTCCTGGGACACGGCGGCATCCATGTTGGAATCGGAGGCGTCGGAGGTAGAGAGGGCTGCTTCAGCAATCAAGGACCTCTTCCCGCCCGTATTTGGCTAGAGACCGACCCGACCCGGTCCCCGCCTTCTGGATCTCCAATCCCATTGACGGCATGCTCCGGCCTTTCTGCCTCAATTCACTTACACGGTCGAGATGAGGCCGCCCCGTCCCGGCAGCCTGGCCGGTCCGGGGCCGGACGGATTTGGAGTCAGGTCACCTCGACCTTCAGATCCCCCCCCAGCTCGTATCCCAGGCGCAGCGCCAGCGCGCGCTGGCGGCAGACCTCCACCGGATGCGCCAGCATCACCACCGGCTTGTTCCAGTGCAGCCCGTGACGCGTGCCCTGGCTCGTGAGCACGATGTCCGACGTGAGCTCCAGCCGAAAGGACAGCGCCACGGCGTTCACCATCCCATCCTGTGTGGGGCTCACGCTGAACGGCACGGTGAGCTCGGCGCCCTCGAGCAGCGCCAGATCGATCCGCGTCACCGTCACCTCGTCGGACAGCGGACTCAGCCGCTCCTCGTCCCGCCCCAGCTCCCATCCCAGGTTTCCGGCCAGCTGCGTGGCGATGATCCAGTCGGCCATCGGACCCAGCTCCACCTCGTACCGTCCGCCTGCGACCTGGAGCTCTCGGTGCAGCTGCTCGAACCTGTCGGTGTAGCCCAGCTGGGCCAGGATCTCGATCCGGCGCGGCAGGAACCGGGCGTCGGGCCGCAGCAGCCGCTGTCTGGCGTCCAGCGTCACTTCCAGCAGACCCTCGTTGAGGATGCGGTTACCCACGAGCTCGGTCACCAGCACATCCGCGGGTGGCTCGACCTGGACCAGGTCCGATCGCCCCCGGATGAACCGGATCTGTTCGCTGACACCATTGCGTCGGGCGACCTCCCGCGCCATCTCCACCACGGCGTAGCGTTCGATGGCGGTGACGTGTGCGCCCTGCTGCGCCGCGAGCACCGCCAGGATCCCGGTCCCGGTGCCGATCTCCACCACGTGGTCGCCTGGACGCACCACCTGGCGGATCGCGTCACGGTAGGCATCCACGCGACGGGTGTCCATCAGCATGCGGCAGTGGTAGTCAAACTCCTCGAGTCCCACAAACGGCGCCTCCGACGACGGCCCCTGGTCCCGGGCGTGTGGCACGAGGAACCCCATGGTGGCCAGCTTGTCCACCGTGATGCGCAGCTCCCGGCGCAGCCGGCTTCTGCGATGCAGCGGGGCGTCCACCACCAGCTGTTCGCACAGTTCGTGGACCGTCTGCGCCGTCTCGCAGTGGTCGATCAGGGCCAGCGCGGTCCGTCCCAGATTGGCCTCGCGGCCCGTGGTCTCGTCCGTCACCAGTCGACTGCCGTCGCCAACCCAGCGCAGACACACCCCGGGAGAGCGGACCAGCCGCAGCTGCCTTTGTGCAGCCCCGAGGTCGATCCCATGGTGCAGCCGCAGATATTCGGCGAACAGCCGTTCCACTGCTGGCGGTGGCTCACCCCATGGCAGCCCTCGTCCCTGGACCGCGAGGCTCTCGCCGAATCCCTCCAGCAACTCACCGACGCTGTGAGCGCTGTGGGCCAGCGCACGCAGCACGCCGGTTCCCACCAGGCTGTCGCGCAGCAGCTCCAGCGTCGCCCCCAGCCGCACGCCACGCAGGATCTCCGCTGGCGTGGCTTGGGTGTGCGCCAGCACGTGGTAGGGTGGCCCCGGATCCAGCACCAGGTGCGGTTCCCCGCGCAGTGGGCTGCCCGGCGGCACGGCCAGGCGAGCCAGCGTCAGCTCCTCGATCCCCCCACGCAGGCAGCAATCCACCTGCCGTACGACGGTGCCATGGTCCGTGCCGGGAACCCCGCACAGCAACCGCCCTCGGATCTGCACGTTGGCCTCGGCCAGGGACTGGACGAGCGACAGCAGCCCGGTGGGCAGCTCCCGGGACAGATCCAGATCCAGCCGCTGGACACCGGCCTCGATCAGCTGCTGCACCAGGCTCCGGTCCAGCAGCTCCGCCGGGACCTCGAGCCACAGGCGCCCACTCCCCACCTTGGCCAGCAGCGCCTCGAGCACATCGCGACGGGCAGTCAAGGCGGGCTCCCGGATCTGCAGCGCCAGACCCGAGCGCAGCAGCGGCGAGGCCCAGGCCAGCGCCCGATCCAGAGGCAGGGCGTCGGCGTCCGGCGGCATCCTGTTGCCCCGCTGCTGATGCAGCGGCAACGGCGGACCGGCCAGCCGCTCAACGGTCAACGCCGTGCGAAACCGTCGGGCGGCCTGAACCAGCTCGTCCATCCGCTCCCGGTGGAACTCGGCCGGACCCTCGGCACCCAGACCCTGCACCGGATCGGACATCACTCGCACCGCGGAGTCGTCGGGAAGCTGGCGCACCACGTTCATCGCCTCCGCTCCCCACAGCGCCACGTCGAGAGCGGGCCACGTCGCGCTCAGCCGCTGCACCAGCTCCCGGGCCACGGCGGCGTTGAACAGCGTACAGCGGATGGCTAGCTGGTCCACGCCGGCCTCGTCCACGAGGCCGATGATCTCGTCCAGCTGCTGTCCCAGCGCCCGGGGATACCCCCCGAGCTGGACCTCGTGCACATACACATGTCGATCGCCGCGTCGCTCGAGCTGACCCGCCAGGATCCGAAGCGAGACCGAAGGGGCGTGGTCCAGTCCTATGAGAAACGCGATCACGTGATCCTTCACCGTCGTGTGGAGCTCGATCATAGCCCACATCGCAGATCGTGGGGGCGATTAAGCTTGCTGCGCATGACCCCTCGTGTATGATTTCCGCCCACTCTGGCGTAGCAAACAGGAGCGACACGATGGCGAAGAAGAAATCAACAAAGAAGCCGGCCAAGACCCTGGAGATGCTTCTCGTCGGCAGCAAGGTCAAGGCCGCGCTTCGCGAGCATGACGTGCACGTCGGCGAGGGGACGCTGGACGCACTCAACGCGATGATGCACTGGTATGTGGACCAGGCCGCCAAGCGGGCGCAGGCCAACAAGCGCAAGACCGTCCGTGGCTACGACGTCATGGTGCCGTAGGTCATGGCGCCGTAGATCCGGCAACGCCGTTTCACCCTGCCCGTTACAATTCCCGGTCAATCGCCTATCATCGAGAGCCTGTCGAGGTAGCTGATGTCGATCTGTCCCCTGTGCGGAGCGGAAGGAGACGTGCTGCACGACGGCGAAACGCCGGTGGACGAGATCCGGACCGTCACCGTGCTGTTCGCCGACGTCGCCGGTTCCACCGAGATGACGGCGCAGCTGGGGCTGGAGGCGGTGAAGAAGCTGATGGACCGCGTCTTCGACCGCATCTTCCGTGTGGTGCTGGAGCACGGCGGCAAGGTCGACAAGTTCATCGGCGACTGCGTGATGGCGCTGTTCGGGGCGCCGCTGGCGTATGGCGACGATCCGGCGCGGGCCGTGCGTGCCGGGCTCTCCATCGTTCGCGCCGTGACAGAGATGGAGCTGGAGCTGCGTGCCGAGGCGCTGCCTCCGGTCAAGATGCGGGTGGGGATCAACACCGGTCCCGCCATCGCGGGCCCCGTGGGAGCCGGGCCCGAGCGGCGCTACACCGTGCTGGGGCACGCGGTCAACGTGGCGGCCCACCTGCAGCAGGAGGCACCGGTGGGTGGTGTGGTGCTGGGCCCCGGAACCTACCTCCGCATTCGCGGCCTGTTCAACCTCGAGGATTTCCCCACCCAGAGCGGCACGGCGTACCTCGTCTCGGCCGAGCGCACCAACGGGCTGTGGCTCCGCCCACGCGAGATCCTGGGCAAAGAGATCGAGATGGTGGGGCGGGATCAGGAGCTGAACTGGCTGCTCGACCTGTACGAGCAGTGTCGCACGACCCCCGAGTCTCGCCTGGTGCTGGTGGCGGGAGAGCCCGGGATCGGCAAGAGCCGGCTGGCGTTCGAGTTCCTCTCGCGGCTGGAGTCGCTGGACCCCCAACTGGAGCGCATCGTCAGCCTGGCCACGCCGATCTCCGCCGGGATCCCGTTCAGCGTCGCCGCTGACGCCATGCGCCGCCGCCTCGGTATCACCACCGGACAGCCGCCGAGTCAGGTCATGGCCCGTGTCCGCCGCGTCCTCGAGGAGCTCAATCGACCTCAGATGGACGCCGACCTGCACGCGCTGGCGCACATCCTCGGCGTGCCGCTCTCCGACACCGAGCTGGCCGAGGAGGGAGGCAGCTCGCCGCGCCAGGTGCTGGATCTGATGGTGCAGGTGGTGGACCTGATGACCTCGAGTCACCCGGCGGTGGTGCTGGCCGACGACCTGCACTGGTCTGACGGCTCGAGCCTGACGCTGCTGCAGCACCTGATCGAGTCGCTCCCCGGCCGGCCGCTGTTCATGGTCGGTCTGGTGCGCCCCGATTTTCTGCTCCGCAACCCCGAGCTGCTCCAAGGGCCGCGGCGCAACCGCATCGACCTCGCACCGCTGGACCACGAGTCGGTGGGGCAGATGGTGCAGATGGCGCTGGGCTCGACCCGCGGGCACGACATCCTGGAACTGGTCGTCTCGCGGGCGGGGGGCAACCCGTACCATGCGGAGGAGCTGCTGCGCGCGCTGGAGGAACGTGGGGTGCTCGTGCGTCGGGTCGGGGGCTGGGATCTGACGGAGATCCCGACCGACCTGGGCATTCCACCCGGGGTCGAGGCGGTGACTCAGGCCCGCATCGACAACCTTACCCCGAGCCAGCGCCACCTGCTGTGTCAGGCAGCCGCCATCGGGCGAACGTTCTGGGACGGTCTGGTGCGGCAGTTGAACGATGTGCTCTCGGCCCGGGATCTGTCGGTGCTGGTGGAACGCGAGCTGGTGGTGAGCCGTCAGGGCAGCACCTTCTCCGGCCAGAAGGAGTACAGCTTCGTCCACGACATGACACGCGACGTGGCCTACCGCATGTTGACCGAGCAGCGCCGGACGGAGCTGCACCAGCGCATCGCGGCCTGGATCCTGGAGCAGGGCGCATCCAACGCCGAGCAGCTGGCGCTGGCCGCCGACCACCTGGACCTGGGCGGACGTCCCGAGGACGCCGCGCTCTACCTGTGTCGCGCCGGGGACGCCGCCTTCGGCGCCGCGGCGTACTCCACGGCGGCGTTGCACTACAGCCGCGCCGTGGAGCTGGCCCAGTCCCAGGAGCTGCTGTTCGACCTGCTGGCCCGGCGGGAACGCGTGCTCAACGCGCTGGGGCGCTGGCACGAGCAACGGGCCGATGCCAGCCGGATGCTCGAGCTCGCCATCGAGCTCGGTCAGCAGCAGCGGCGAGTCGAGGCCCTGCTCCGGGTGGGGCGCGCCCTGCTCAACCTCGGGGTCCACGGTGAGGCGCATGACGCGTTCGAGGAGGCGCGGCAGCGAGCCGAGGAGCTGGGACACCCCGGCAGCCGTGCCCGCTCTCTGCGCTGGCTCGCGATGTACCACTTCAACCGCAGCGAGCACCTCCAGGCCCGCGCGCTGTTCGAGCAGGCGCTGGAGCTGGCGCAGGAGCACAACCTGAACGAGCTGGCCGCGGAGCTGGGCTACGAGGTGGGTGTGACGGCTGGCACCGTGGGAGACTACGAGCACGCGCTGGATGTCTCACGACAGGCGCTGGAGCAGTTTCAGGTGCAGGGGAACCGCTACCAGGAGTCGTACTGCCTGGCCAACATCGGCTGTTTCCACATCTACCTCGGCGAGTACGACGAGGCGGTGGCGGCGCTGGACCAGGCGGTGGCCCTGGGCCACGAGCTGCGCATCCCGCTGGCCGAGGCCTCGGCCCAGGCCAACCTGGGGAACGCCTATCGCCTGATGGGACAGACCGCCTCCGCGCTGACGCTCGAGGCCCGGGCACGGCAGGTGGCGCTGGAGATCGGCGA
>Ga0210044_10006771_pt1 | contig 14937 bp, 14 predicted proteins | sample CryGey13umfilter_2_FD_183959 | JGI IMG/M metagenome (GOLD analysis project Ga0210044, IMG submission 183959) | Groundwater microbial communities from aquifer in Utah, USA - Crystal Geyser 4/9/14 3 um filter (SPAdes) (version 2) | ecosystem: Environmental > Aquatic > Deep subsurface >...
GTCGAGCTCCGCCTGAGCAAAATACGCTGACGCCTTCTTCAGTATCTCATTGGCCTGCCGCAGTTCCCGGTTCTCTCGCTCAAGTTCCTTGATCCGCGCCTTCTCGGCGCTTGTCTGGCCCGGCCGCACCCACACGCGAAGGCTGTCTGGCGAACACCCCAATTTGCTTGCGATCGCCGTCAGCGCCGCAGCTTCGCTTCGATACGCATCGCGGTGTTCTATCGCCAGCCGCACCGCGCGTTCGCGAAACTCGGGTGAATACGGCTTCGAGGTCTTCTTCTGTGTCTGTTCCATAACGGGCAATCCTCCGAGAGTTTTGCCCTCCGGTAAACCCGGGGCGGTTCAGCGCGACTGTGAACGTCACCCTCCGGATCTCGGGGAAGAGTTGCCGGATGGCGCGTTCAATCTTGTGGCCGAACTGTCGTTCCACGTAATTGGCGACGAAGCTGCTGGGAGCCACGAAGACAAGGCAGTCCTCTCGTCGTTCATGGATGAGGGGTCTGATCCAGCGGTCGAAGGCGGGCGGAGCGACTTCTCGGGCGATCGCCTGGCGAACCGGATCGGCGCGCTGCCGTCGAGCCTCGTCGATCTTGACCACGTTGGTCGGCGAAGCGTCGGCATCTGCGGTCTGCTCGACGCGCGATGTGCTGTCCTCGTCAGCTGCGGGAACGGTGTTCTCATCCGGGAACGCCGTGTCGAGCCGGGCGGCGATATCTGCGGCGAGCACATGCCAGAATGGACGCGTGATTTCAGCAATCTTCGCTAGATCGAGGCGGTAGACCGTCACCAGTCCCTTCCGCCCTGCTCTTTTCACCGCGAGGATGCCAAGAGTCCGAAGCTCGGTCAGGATGCGCTTTACACGACGCAGATCGACGCTCCAGAGCGCCGATAGCTGCATGTGTCCCGCGCTAATCTCGTTCGTGAGCCAGTTGTAGCGGCTAACGATGATCAGTGTGAGTCGTTGCGCGACGTCCTTGGACAGGCTGGACTTTGTAAGACCAGCGCCGTTGATCGCCGCCACGATGTCATATTTGACGACCGAGGCCTTCGGGCCTCGGAGGGATGCGTTGACGTCCTGAATAGCCATGGTTCCTGCCCGACATGCCTGTACCGTTCGCCTTTTCGAGGGAAAAGACGTTGCCTCATGTGGCCAAGGTCGCTATGCTGATCTTGCTCAAGACGATCAGCGAGCGCCCAAGCTCGTACCCGGCCCGCCTCTCTGGCGGGCCTTTTTTTGGCCTCTGCCGAGAATCTACGCCGGTTGTCCAAATTCTCCGTTTGTCAGGGCCTCTTCGTCAAGCGATTGCTGATCGGTTCCCTGGCTGGCAAAGAGTGTTCTGCTTTCCTCATCCGATTAAAAATCGGGTTCAATGGTAGTAGGGGGCTAAGGCTGCCCCCTATTGGTGCTTTTGAAACCCCCGTTTCCGCTTGTTCAGGGCTTCTCAGTACCCCCTTTCGTAAGTGAAGTTCGCTGGCGTTGAGCGTGTCGAATGGGGCGCAGATTCGCTACGGTGAGGGGTAGAAGACGTTTTTGATTGCCTAGCGTGCGTTTCAGGGACTAGATCAGCTCCAGCATGTGAAGCGAGGGGGTGGGAGTGCCAGATCATCGCAGTCTCGGTGGGGCAGCTCAGCGGTCGCGTAGGTTCCAGTCGGCCATCCGCAAAGAGACGTTTGCTCCCGAAGAGACCAAACAGCTGAGGCGTTTCTCGGCTTGGGAAGCCACGGAACTCATTCTTCGGGTGAATGCCAAGACATTTTCGAACAAAATTCGCACAGAAGAAGATATGCCAGATGGTGAAGTGGAAGGTGGATCAAGTGGGATGCGTTGGTTTACACTTGAAGAATTGAACCAAATTAGAAAAAATTGGAAGGAACGCGGAAAGTATAAGCTGCGGCCGTCCCGGCCAAGTGGCAAGAGGGCGCTTAGGGTTGCTGTCGCGAACTTTAAAGGCGGCGCGGGGAAGTCGGCTACTGCGCTTCACTTCGCTCATGCAGCCGCGCTCGATGGCTATCGAGTGCTTGTCGTGGATTTCGATCCTCAGGCGACGATCACCCATGCGATGGGTCTTGTGGACGTTCCGGAGGAACGAACCGTCTGGGGCGTGATCGCTCAAGATCTGATCCTCGAGACGAAGCGGATGAATCTGGAACGCAAACTCAGGGGCGATACGAGTCCCGAGATCTCGCTGCCTGTTGGGATCGAGGGCGCGATCGCCGATCTTGAGGCGCCAGATGGGTTTATTACTTCGACATGCTGGCCGACCATCGATGCTGTTGGTAGCTGTGCGAACGCAGCCTTCGTAGAGTTTGCGACTGCTGAGTATCGAATGGCGAATAGAGCGTGGAGCTTTTTTGCAGCTGTTGATCGGTTTTTGGCAAGAGCGGCCGATAACAAGTATGATTTCATCATATTCGACTGTCCTCCGGCGATCGGATATCAGTCTCTCAACGCCGTTTTCGCAGCGGATATTCTCTACGTGCCAACAGGTCCAGGTTATTGGGAATATGACAGCACGACTTCGTTCATGTCGCAGTTGTCCGAGGCCCTCGGCGAGATTGCCGAGAGCTATGCTCATGACAAGAAGGTTGGTCCTCAACTGCCGAAGAACTTCGAGGCTGTGAAGGTCGTTCTCACACGGTTTGAGCCCTCCAACGAGCTGCATATTGCGATGCAAGAGGCGCTTGGGAAGGTGTTCGGTGACTGGATGGCGGAGCATCCGATCGAACTGACGCGTGCGGTTGAACAGACGGGGCGCTTTCTGCGCTCGATCTACGAGATGGACTATCGCCTAATGACGCGCGAGACGTGGAAGCGCGCGCGGCGTTCGTTTGACGCCGCATATGGCGAGTTCAAGGCGACGGCTATTGAGGTGTGGGATAAGCTCCCCGAGCCCAAGGCGCGCACCGCTGAAGGGACGGCCGAATGACGAAAAAGGGACGGTTTGGGTTCGGTTCTGGGGCGTTCGATAACGAGCCCGAGAGGGTCGAAGAGTCTCTAGCCGTCGGCGAAACCCACAAGGCTCGGCTGGGTCCAATGGCCACCGCCGTGAGAGATGCGGGGCGCGCCAACGCGGAGATCGGCGGTCATCTTGGCGTGGACGAACTCGCGACGCTTGAACTCGCTGTCGAGATGAAGGCCCTGCGTGACGCTCAACTTGACCTGAGGATGGTCGGTCTTGAGCAGATAGACGAGTCGCATCTCCAACGGGATCGAACCGAAATCGATCCTGACGCCTTGGAAGAGCTCAAGACGTCGATTCGCGATCAGGGCCTCGCACTCCCGATCCGAGTGGATTTGCTGGATGATGGGCGCTACGGGCTGAACCAGGGTCGGCGGCGGCTGCTCGCCTTTCGCGCGCTCTTCGCGGAAACGGGTGATCCTCGCTACGCGATGATCCCGGCCCTTGTCGACAAGGCGAGCGAGCGTGAGAGCGCATATCGGCGGATGGTGGACGAAAACCTTATCCGAGAAGATGTGTCTCTGGCTGAACTTGCCGGGCTTGCCATCGGGTATGCCGAGGAGGCGTCGATTGCGCCAGATGAGGCGGTGGAGCGGCTGTTTGCATCGGCGAATAGAAATCGTCGCTGGACCATAGGGGAGTTCGTCAAGCTCTTCGTTGCAATCGGCGATGCCTTGTGTCATCCGAAAGCAATCAGCCGCGATCTTGGGAGAAAGCTCGCGCGCAAGATCGACGGAGGGGAGGCGCAATCCATCAGGTCGGCTCTCGAGGCTGCGCCAGACCGATCGGAAGAGGATGAAATTGCCATCCTCGAAGCTGTTAGTTCGAGTCAGAAGGCGCAGAACGAGCCGCGTGCGCGTCGCGCAATTGCGCCGGTTCGAAAAATCCGCGTGGTGCCGAAGAGCGGTAGCGGACGGAGATACGACGTCATCGTGACCGACAAAAAGATCGTGATTTCTGGCAAGGGCGTCGGCGGCATCGGCGACGACAGGCTTCGCGAGCTCATTGAGAGGCTCGTTAGCGAGTGAGCGTTGCGGTCGCAACACTGCGCAAAATCAGTCGGTTACAAGGTGCCTCTGCTGGGATGGGCTCGCGAGTGCGCACCGCTTTCTGACTCCAGGGGGTCCCGTCGCCAGCTGAGCTGCACCAATCAGGTTCGGTCCCTCAGCCGCGTGGCCGGGTTCTTCGCCAGATCCAGCTCGTGGTAGTAGGCCGCCACCTGATCGCGGGAGCGATGCAGCGTCACCCGCATCACCGCCTCGACGGCGATGCCGGCGCGCGCGGCCTCGGTGATGAACCCCGAGCGCAGCCCGTGCGGCGAGGCGTAGCCTTGTGGAAGCCCCGCCGCCTGCACCAGCCGCGCAAAGGCGGCGCGGATCGCGGTCGGCGTCAGGCCCCGGTCGAGCACGCGCGCCCTGCCCGCCCGGTCGGGCCGCGTCAACGCGCGGAACACCGCGCCGTCCGTCACGCCTGACGCCCGCAGCCAGAGGTCGAGCGCCTTTGCGGCGCGCCCGGTCAGCATGAGCGGCGGCGGCGCGCTCTCCTTGTGGGTCTTGGTCTCGCGCAAGCGCAGCGTGACGGCGCCGGTTTGCGCGAAGGCTGACAGGTCGAGGTCCTCGACGCGCAGCGCGCTGAGCTCCGACCGCCGCCGCCCGCCGGTGGCCCAGGCGGTCTCGATCAGCGCCGCGTCGCGCAGGCCGTGCAGGCCGGGGCCGCGCGCCGCCACCAGCCGGTCGAGCAGCGCGCGGTCCACCGGGTTCGCCGACTTCTTGGCCGCATGGCCATGGACGGCGCGCCCGGCGGCGCGGGCGCGCGCCAGCAGCGAGCGCAGGGCAGGGGACCCGAAGGGCCCGGCGAGATTGCGCGCCCCGTGCAGCCGCCGCCAGGACGCCAAGCGGCGCTCCAGCGTGCTGGGCCGGGGCAGGGCGCGGCCGCGCCTCAGGCCAAGGTCGATCAGGATATCGGCGACAAGGCGCGGCGGATCGTCGGGCGCCATGCCTTCCAGTTCGGCGCTGTGGTCGAGGATGAAGCGGGCCACCACGTCCTCGGCCTCGGGGAACGCGAGATCGGCCCCCATGGCGGCGCGCTTCCAGGCGGCGAGATAGCGCAGGTCGCTCTCCAGCGCGCGGCGGGTGTTGGCGGGGATGGTCTCACGCGCCAGCCGCTCGATCAGGTCGCGGTAGATCGGCGGCAGCCCCTCGCGCGGGCCGACGATCTGCGCCAGCGCCGAAGCGCGGGGCGCGGGAGGGGGGCCGGGCGGTCCGTCGGCCATGAGCGTCTCCTCCCGGCGGCGTCGCGCAGGTCGTCCAAGAGCCTGCGGCGCCACAATGTTCGATCTTTGTGCTGCTGTCGAGCAGCCTTGCGGATATCCCGGATAAAATGTATATACTATATATCAGGATAGGGAGGCGGCGATGCAGGTCAGCCGGTGGGGCAACAGTCTGGCGGTGCGTTTGCCAAAAGATCTGGTCGCGCGGCTCGGCCTCGCGGCCGGCGACGCGCTGACGGTGGTGGCGGTCGATGATGGCCGGGTGACGCTCGCCCGCGACACGCGGCGGGCGGATGCGCTGGCGCGGATGCAGGCGCGCAAGCTGCGCCTGCCGGCGGAGTATCGGTTCGACCGCGACGCGGCGCACGCGCGCGGCGTGGACGCCCCCGAGGCGGAGCCGCGCCGCTGACCGACTTCATCGACACCAACGTCGTCGTCTACGCCCAGACCGAGGGGCCGAAGGCCGATGTCGCGCGGGCGACCCTCGCACGGGGCGGCGTGATCAGCGTGCAGGTGCTGAACGAATGCGCGAGCGTGCTGCGCCGCAAGGCGGGGCTGGACTGGCCGGAGATCGCCGCTGTGCTCGACGATGTACGGACGCTGGCGGACGCGGTTCTGCCTCTCACCGTCGCCACCCACGCGCGCGCGCTCGATCTGGCGGCGCAGGGCGGCCTGTCGTTGTACGACGCGCTGATCGTCGCCTCGGCGCTGGAGGCGGGCGCGCGCCGGCTTCTCAGCGAGGACATGCAGGCCGGACGGCGTTTCGGCGACCTCGAGATCGTCAATCCCTTCGCCTGATCTGCACGAAATGAGCGGCGACAGTCGCCATGTTCGGTCTTTGTCCGATTGTCGATAACTGCATATTATCGGCAATCAGGAGCGCCTGATTGAGAAGCTGGTGTAGGCGGCAAAGACGCGGCATTTTGCGCAGATACGCGAAAATGGTATTGATAGGCATGATGGAGCGATGGGCAATGTATGTGGGGCTTCTCGACGAGTGCACGCTCGCTCGGCGGAGCGCGACGCGGCCGCTGCATGCGTCGCGCCGCCCGTCGATCCCAACAGGCCGTCGGCGCGCCGCATCACGGATCGTCCGGACCGGACCCCACGTCTGTTCCGGCGATGCGCCGTCGCCCATGCAGAACGCGCAGGATTCGCACTGCCGCCGGCTCCACCCGGTAGAGAATGAGATACCGCCCGGCGACCAGGTGGCGAAGCCCGGGCTGGATGTCGTCGCGCGCCGGCCCCGACAGCGGATGCTCGCCGAGCTGCGACCAGCGCGCCGCGATCGCGTCGAGCACGCGGTCGGCGGCGGCGGGGTTGTCGCGCGCGATCCAGAGCCAGATCTCGATGAGGTCCTCGTCCGCGCGGGCGGAGCGGACGATCCGGCGGGCCACGCCAGAGCGTCAGGCCTGAAGCCGCCGCCGGGCGGCCGCCTTGACGTCGTCGATGGTTCCCAGCCGGCTGTCGCCGCTGGCGTCTCCCTCCTCGGCGAGCCGTCGCAGCTCCTCGACGGTGAAGCCGAGCAGCTCGCGGCGCTCCTGCCACTCGCGCACAGCCTCGCGGATCGCTTCGCTGGTCGAGGCGTAGCGTCCCTCGGCGACCGCGCGGCGCACCGCGTCCGCCTGGGCGGCAGTCAGCGCGATGGTGATCTTCTCGACGGCGGGCATGAGCGGCTCCCTTGGTTTCCCGCCGGATGGTATGCGATCCGCTTACCAGAGAGAAGAGCGCGACAAGGCGCGCTTTCGGTAGGCGGTGACGCCGGTCTCCATCTGTCGCGGACACCATGACGGGCCGCCGCGCCACTGAGGACGAGGACGACGAGGCGCCGCGGTCGATCTGGGACGCAGGCGATGACGAGGATGCGCTCGATCCCCTTCGACTGATCGATCCCGACGTATCGCCCGTCGATCCGATCCCCCGGTCAGGGCCCTTGAGTCCGGAAGCCTGGCTCGACGCCGAGGCTTCGCTCGCCCGGCCGTTGGCTGCAGCGGTGGAGGCCTTCGCTCGGCTCGACGAGCGGCTGCGCGCCCGGGAGCCCGCGCACGCCCGCGCCGCCGTGGAGCGTCTCGCGCTCGGGCAGGCGGCGGCGCTGCTCTGGGCCGAAGGCGCCGCCGTCGAGGTCGAGCGGCTCACGCTCTGGGGCGTGTCTCGGATCGGTCGCAGCGCGCAGGAGGACGCAGGCATGGCGCGCGCCGCCTGGGCGGCGCGACGGCTCGCGCGCGGGCGCTGGACGCTCGCCTCGCCTGCCGCCGTGGCGCGGTTCGAGGGACGGACATTGCGGGGCGAGGCTGGGGATGGGGACGATCTCGGGATGGAATGGGGGGTGTTCGCGCGCGTCCGGGGCGACGCGTGGATCGCGGCGGCGGAAGCCTGGGCCGCCGAGGTGCGCAGCCTGCGTGCGGCGCACCGCTTCACCCAAGGATGCGTCGCCGAACGGGCGTGGCGGCTGTCGGGGCTTTCGGACGTGACGGCCGTCGTCGAGCCGGCTGTCGCCGCAATGAAGATCGCCGGGCGGGCGGGCAGGGGTGGGGCGCCCTTCGCGCCGCTCGCCCGGCGGCGGACGCACGGCGGCGAGCGGCCTGTCGAGCGGCTGCGCGGCTTCTACGCCGATCTCGCCGCAGGGTGCGCCGAGGCGCTGCTCGCGCTCGAGCGGATGCAGGCGTGGCGGGCGCGCGCAGATGACGCGGTCTCGGATCTCTCGGGGCGCACGCCCCGCCTGCTGGTCGCGCTGCTGGCCGCGCGCGTCGCGATCTCGGCGCAGGACGCGGCGGAGGCGGGCGGCGTTTCGGTCTCGGCGGCGCAGCGCAACCTCGCCCTGCTGACCGCGCGCGGCCTCGCCCGCGAAATCACCGGGCAGGGGCGGTTCAGGATGTGGACGGCGGCGCACTGACCCGGCGCTGTGCACGCGTTCTCTCCGCCGCCAGGCCAGTGTGGCGAGACCCATGACTTCAAGCGACACGGCGCAACCACGCCGCCCGCCGCGCTGGACGTGCAAGACGGCGCGGCCACCGGTCAGGACATGCAGGGTGACCGCCATCAGGAGCACACCCGACGTCGCGATGGGGCGGCGAGTGCGCCGGTTGCGCACGGGAGCGAGATTTTCCACCCATCCTGTCGTGTCGCGCTTCTTGGAGCGGCCCCCCGAACGGCCCCGAACGGCGCACCGTCGCCCCGTCCGGACCTGAGCGATCCGACATCGATCCCCTCCGCGCCAATAAGCGTGAGACATCCGACTGACCAAAGTTTACGCTTGAGGGCGCAGGAGAACGAAGCCGATGGTCATGCCCTCTAGGATGCTGTCTCCACCGCTGTAAACCGCCCCGGCGGGCGCTCAGCAATCGAACCCATATGCCATGAACCGAGCCTCATCGAGATCGGCGCGCAGGCGCGCGATCAGAGCGAGATAGAAAGGTGCGATATCCTCCCAAGTCCTTTCGGGCTCATCATCGAGAAACCCCTTCGGGATTTCGCTCGCGACGACTGCGCCGCCTGCGTCGATCAGCGCCGCAAGTTCATCGAGCAGCGCCCCGGTGACGGGTATGACGCCGCTGTTGGGTCCGCCTATCGTGGCGTTGGCGTCGAAAAGCAGCGTCTGGAAATCCCAGTGGTTGCGCAGCGAGACGCTTTCACCGCCGCTTCGGTAAAATTCGGCGTCGAGTCCCATTGATCCAATCCTTTTACAGCATGCTGAAACAGCGGGATTGCCGTCTCGCAGGGATAGATTTGTTCGATCTGGAAAAAACCTTGAGCGATTTTGCAAAAAAGCTGCGGCAGGTTCGCGCATCACGATCCGTCGCGCCGCCTCACCGTCGCTTGCCCGCGGCGACGGCGCGCTGACGCATGGCCTTGAGGCCATCCGGCCAGTGCGCCTCCAGCACCGCCTCCAGCGCGGCGATGCGGGCGTCCTGCGCGCTGAGCTCGCGCAGGCGGTCGAGGCGCCACGCCAGCGTGTCGGCCACCGGACCCGTGGCGCGAGCGACCGCCGCGCTGAGCCCCCGACAGACGGCGCGCAAGTCGCGGCTCGTGGCGGGCGTCCACATCTCGCGCCGGGCGTCAGCGGCGACGAGCCGTTCGGCGGCAAGCAGCGCGGGCCGGTCGGCGTGGCGCCGCGCCAGAGCGCATAGCGCCGCGCCATGCCGGCCCAGGATGATGCCGAGATTGACCTGCCGGGCCTTGCGGCGGGACGCGATGTCGTTGCGCAGCGCCGCGAGCGTTGCGGGCGACGCGAAGGCGTGGGGGGTGATGGCGTTCATGGCGATACTCCTCGGGGTTTCCCGGTCACAGTTGCCGGGGTCAAGCGACCCGCTGCGACGGATCGGAAGCGCCTGTGGGCGGGACGATCCGGCTGCGCATGGCGCGCCGCTCTTCTCGCGCGGCCGCATCCGCACGCGCTGTGGGTTTTGTGGGCGCCCGGATGCAAATCCGGACGCCCGATTTCATCGGGAGCGCCATATCCGGGCGCCGGGGAGCCGACGAGATGAGCGCCGAAGCGTTTTCGCGAGGGTGTCAGTCCGGGCGCGCCGGCAGGATGGCGCGGCCATCTCCATGCCGCAGGCGTGATCGGTCAGCCCTGACCGCCTCCTCACGGGGAGAACTCATGCGGCGCCGTGGAGGCCGGACTTCGCCGCGATCATCATAACCATCTTCTCGATCGTGGCGCGTTGCGCACGCTGGAACGCCGCGATGGCGGCGGAGCCCCGGAGGGTGTCGAGCGCCGTGACCGCCGCGACAGCCAGGTCCAGCACGGCGACGTCCTCTGGCTTCATTGCGACATCGACGTGGTCAGGGTCGAGCTGGCCCGGTGTCGCCCAGACCCAGACGATGCCCCATTTCCACAACGTCTCGAGAACGCTCGCGAGCCGCGCCGGATCGAGGGCGGTCTCGACGCGGCCGGCCTGGAGGTCGTCGAGCCACGCGCCGATGCGCGCGCGCATGGCTGCGGGGCCCGCCTCGGCGCGGGTGTCGCGCGCAAGTCCGCCGCGCAGCCGCGGGGCGAGATCGTCGAGCAGAAATTGCGCCGCGATGGCGACGCATTGATGGCTGGCGCTCATGGAGTGCCTCCTCTTTCGTGCCGGGGCACGGGGTTGTGTCCGGTCAAAGCCGCCCGCGCGATGCGGGCGGGGGAGGCGATCAGGCGAGGGTGATAGCGGTCTGCGCCTCGATGGCGCCGAGCAGTTTGAGGCTCGACATGTCGTTCCTCCGCCCTTGTCGTTCCTGTGCTTTCCTTTCTCGCGTTCTGCGCCGCGCCGGTCTCGCTCAACGGGCCGGCGCGGCGCAGGGCGCACTCATTCCCCTCTCAGCGGTTGTTCTCCGTCGTGACGGTCTGGTCCCGCCTTGCGCCGCGCGGCTTGCGCGCCGCGATCATCGTCTCGCGCATCGCGCGCCAGTCGCGGCAGGCGGCGTCGCCTTCGGCGCGGGCGCGGTAGGCGGCGCAGGAAGCGGCGCAGCGGTGGCCGAGCAGCGTGCTCACCACATCCGGGGCGGTCCTGGGGTCGTGTTCGCGCAGGTGGTCCGCCGCCAGCGTGCGCAGGTCGTGCAGCGGGGCGCCGATGGCCTTCTCGACCAGGGTGCTGGCGTAGCGCGCCTGCGGCGCCTCAGGCGTGCGGGTCAGCCAGTTCATGCCGGCGAGGCGGCGGTAGATCACCTGCGCCATCCGCGCCGGAGCGCCGGCGAGGATCAGGTCGTCGAGCAGCCCGCAGACCTCCGGCCACAGCGCCCCCATGTCGACACCGCCGCCGGTCTTGCCCTGAGTCCAGCTTAGCCGCCATCGGCCATCCTCAGTCCGGATCAGGTCGCGGCCCAGCACCCAGCCTGAGACGTCGCCGCCGCGCGCCGGGGCGTTCATCGCGACGCCGAGGATCGCCGCGATCCGGCGGCGGTTGTCCGCGACGGCGGACCACCCCGGCGCCGCATCCGCCTGAGCCGCCAGGCTGGCGACGACCGCCATGATCGCGGCGTAACCGCCGGCGTCGTCGAGCGCCTGCACCCGCGCGACCTTCAGCGCGTCCAGCGCGGCGACGCCGAGCTGCGCGCGGCTGCGCATCTCCTTCAGTCCGGCGACGTCCGCCGGCGCAACGCCGCCATGCTTTGCGAGCGCCTCCAGCGCAGTGAGATAAGCCACGATGGTCGCGGGCCGCAGACCCTTCGCCTCGAACGCCTCCATCAGGCGGTAGCCCAGCCAGCGGGTCAGCGCCGGGGGCTCGCCGATTTCGCCGAGCACCGCCGCGCAGCGCCCGACGGCGCGGATGTAGATGCGTCGCGAGCTGTCCGCGATCCGGGCGCCGCGCAGGCCCGGATAGAGCGCGCGCCAGGCCTCGGGCCAGCTCCCGGGCGCGCTTGTCGGTACGGGCGCGGGCCCGCGTCTGCGGCCGCGCCCGCCGCTGCGGCGGCGATACCACGCGTCGCGCGCCTCGCGGCCCGCTGCGGTCGATACCTCGGGCGCATGGCGCGCGAGCGCGCTCAGCAGCGTGTGCAACGTCGGCTCCGAGGCTGCGGCGGCGTCGAAGCTGGCGCGCGACGGCGCGTCGCGCGGCTCGCCCCGCTCGGCGACGATGGTGAAGAAGCGCCCGACCACCGCAGCGGCGCCGGGCTTGAGATCATCCGCCGCCGCCAGCATGCGGGCGCGCACGGTGGCGGGCGCGGGCGCGAGCAGCTCCGCGATCCGGGCGCGCTTGATGTCGATGGACCTGGTCATGCCGCAATCCTCCTCTTGAGCGTCGAGAACAGGTCCGGATGACGCAACAGCAGCGCCGCGCGCAGGGTCTGTCCCGCGCTGAAGCCGCTGTCGCGGCCATAGTGGCGGCGCACCGTGTCCTCGGTGTCGCCGAGCACCGCCGCTACTTTCGCGAAATTGCCCGGCTCGATCGCCAGGATCAGCGTCGCCACCGCATGGCGCGCCATTTGCGGCGTCATCCGGATGCCGACGACATCGGCGCCGTCGGCCCAGATCGCGGCGATGGTGCGGTCGCTCAGACAGCCATGCGGCAGCGTGAGGGCGTCCTTGGCGCTTTCAGGCTTCGCGTCGCCGGGAAACAGATACACGCTGGCGCCGACGCCGTTGATCCCGGCGTAGCGGGCGCGGTGGGTGTCGAGCCAGCGCGTCATGATCGCGGCGTCGTCGCCGCGCAGGGCGACGGCGACCGCTGCGCCGTTCTTGATCTCGCCACGGGCGTAGGTGAGATCGACGCCGCCGCCGCGCAGGCGGCGCAGGTTGCCGGTCGCCTGCGGCGTCGCGGCGATCCGGGTCAGCTGCAGGTTCATGGTGCGCAGCGGCCGCGACAGCTGGATCGCGAACATGACGGCGGCGGCATAGAGCCGTAGCCCTGAGATCTCGGCGAGACGGCTCTTTGAGAGCTGCGCCTCGGCGATGAGCTTCTCGGCGTGGGCGGCGATCCGCTGCGGCGCGTTGACGAGGTTGCCCGCGACCATCTCCGATCCCTGCAGCAGCATGCAGAACGCCTCGCGCTCCTCCTGCATGCCGTCGGCGCCGGGGGTGCGGACGTGCTCGCCGTGCAGGATGCGCAGCAGCATGATGTCGGTCTGCAGGCCCGCGTCGCGCAGGCCATGGGCTGCCAGCGTGTTGAGGTTGGTCAGGTAGGTGTGGATCGTGCTGCTGCGGTTGGAGGCCTTCAGCGCGGACGACGTGGCGGTGCGTGCGATCTGCCAGGCCACGGCCCGTTCAAGGACAGTGCGGTTCAGCACCTCGCGCACGTCTGTCAGCCCGGCGAGATCGTCGCCTGCGGCCGCGAGCGCGCCGAGCAGCCAGCGGATCGCACAGGCGTAGCCATTGCGCGCCGCCGAGGTGTTGCCGATGGAGCGGCTGCGCGCGGCGTTGAAGTCGGCGATCACCGCGGCGCGATCCTCACCCGCGTCGATCCGGGCCCGGACCACGGCGGCCTGATCCTTTGGCGTGGCCAAGGTCTCGCGGATGAGCCCCTCCAGTGACGCCTGAAACGGCCCCGACAGGGCCTTGAGCCGGACCGGCGGGCGGCGGTCGACCGGCGCCGGGGCGTCGAGCGGCGTCGCCGGCAGCAGCGCCGCAATCTGCGTATGGGCGTCGCGTTCAGCGATCAGGCGGTTCATGAGCGCGACCGCACGCCGCAGCGCCTCGCGCTGGGTCGGCGCTGCGACGGTCGCGATGCGCGCGATGTCGGCGCTGACGAGCTCGTGGGGCTGACATTCGGCGCGGGACCGCAGGATGTAGAGACGGCGCGACAGCTCGGGCCGGAACACCGCGTCGAGAGCAGCGCCTTCGCGCCCGGCGACATAGTCCACCAGCCGGTCCCAGGCGACGCGATGATCCCCGGCTGCGGCGTCGCCGCCGTTGCGGGCGTGGAAGCGCTCCAGCAGCGCGCGGATGCGCGCGTTGCCGCGCCGGCGCGCCGCCTTCAGGTCGCCCGACTTCGACACCGCGCCGTAGCCAGATGGCGCGATCACCGCCTCGAAATGCGCCATGTCAGCCGGGATCGCGGCGAGGTCGTCGTCGTGCAGACCGAGCCGCGCCGCAACCTTCTGCAACTCGTAGATTGCGTCGCGAGACTGATGCGTCTCCCGCGCCCACGCCAGCACTTGGTTCATCGTCTCCATCATCGCTGTCCGTCCTTCGTTCCGTGTCCTGAGGGCCGTTGCGCCAGCGCGCCGCCGTCGACAGGGTCGGCGGCGCGCTGGCGCAACGCGGCGTCAAGGGGCAAGATCCAGGCCTGTTCGGCGCGGTCCGGTCTGTCGGGATTTCGCACAGGCTGACGGGCGAAACCGGGGTTTCGCACCACGGCCCCATCGCGTAATGCCGATTTTTTGTCACGAAAGCTCAAGCCGTGGACCGGCAAGTGAGGCGGGGCATGATCGAGCGGGGCCGCCCCAGGCTGTCGGTCGGGGCGCAATGCCGCCTGCTGTCGATCCCGCGGTCGTCATTCTATTACGCGCCGCAGGGCGAGACCGCGATGAACCTCGCGCTGATGCGGCTGATCGACAAGCAGTTTCTGGAAACCCCGTTCTATGGCGTCCGGCAGATGTGCGCGCACCTGCAGAACGAGGGCCATGCCGTGAATGAAAAGCGCATCCGGCGGCTGATGCGCCTTATGCGGCTGATGCCGATCTACCAGAAACCCAACACCAGCAAGCCCGCGAAGGGCCACAAGACCTGCCCCTATTTGCTGGGCGGGCTGCGGATCGACCGGCCCAATCAGGTCTGGTGCAGCGACATCACCTATATCCCGATGCGCCGGGGCTTTCTCTATCTGGTCGCCATCATGGACTGGTTCACCCGCAAGGCGCCGGTCTGGCGGATAGCGAACATGCCGGAGGCCGACTTCCGCCTCGAGGCGCTGAACGAGGCGATCCAAAAGTTCGGCCCGCCCGAGATCATGAACACCGACCAAGGCAGCCAGTTCACGTCCTTCGACTGGACCGACCGCCTGAAGCGGGCCGGGACAAAAATCTCGATGGATGGCAAAGCCCGATACCTCGACAACATCTTCATCGAGCGGCTCTGGCGGTCGCTGAAATATGAATGCGTCTACCTGCACGCCTGGGACACCGGGTCACAGGCAAGGGTCGGCGTCGGGCGCTGGATCACCTTCTACAATCCTGTTTCATCACACCCATCTGTCTATGCTTATGAAATGAAAAGGTTCTGCTGATCTGGCTGCGATCCGGTGGGGTATCTTGGGTTCCGCCGGGCGCGCTGAGCGAGCTGCTGGGCTGCCG
>Ga0210044_10006772_pt1 | contig 14937 bp, 4 predicted proteins | sample CryGey13umfilter_2_FD_183959 | JGI IMG/M metagenome (GOLD analysis project Ga0210044, IMG submission 183959) | Groundwater microbial communities from aquifer in Utah, USA - Crystal Geyser 4/9/14 3 um filter (SPAdes) (version 2) | ecosystem: Environmental > Aquatic > Deep subsurface > Groundwater...
GCCGCCGCAGGAGGGGGGCGCAGTGAGGTAAAGCGCAGCCGTGCAGGTTCACCGCACGGCGAGCCACGAACGGAGCCCCCGCTCCGAGGCGGCGCAGCCGGAGGGGTTACTCTTTGGATGCGTTGCCGTATTTATGAAATGGAGAATGAAGGCATCCCGGTTGCATCACATCGGCTCGTATGGTATGTTCGCCTTGGTTTGAGCCGACGCAATCCACAATCCCCCGCAGCATTCCCGATCCCCGCAGGTTTCGTCGACCCGTAGACCCTTCGTCCGTCAACCATTTCCACCGATTTCAGGAGAAAAAGGAAAACGATGCCGTTTCGACAATTCGGTCTATCCCCGGAGATCCTCCGGGCCGTTCAGGACATGCACTACACGACTCCGACCCCCGTCCAGGAAAAGGCGATCCCCCACGTGCTCGCGGGGAAGGACCTTCTCGGCTCCGCCCAGACCGGTACCGGAAAAACAGCCGCCTTCGCGCTTCCCATCCTTCACCGCCTCGCCGCGGAGACGAAAACCGTCCGTGGCCGCAGGATCGTCCGGTCGCTCGTCATCACCCCGACGCGGGAACTGGCCATGCAGATCGGGGAAAGTTTCGGAGACTACGGTCGGCACACCGGGATGCGGCACGCCGTCATCTACGGCGGCGTCAGCCAGCGGCCCCAGGAGGCGGCGTTGCAGAGAGGAGTGGACATCCTCGTCGCCACGCCGGGGCGTCTCCTCGACCTCATGGGGCAGAAGCTCGTGAACCTCTCCACCGTCGAGATCTTCGTCCTGGACGAGGCGGACCGGATGCTGGACATGGGCTTCATCGTCGACATCCGCCGCATCATCGAGAAACTCCCCGCGAAACGTCAGACGCTGATGTTCTCCGCGACGATGCCGTCCGAGATCGTCCGCCTTTCGTCCACCCTGCTCCGCGATCCGGTACGGGTCCAGGTCGCCGCCGACGCCGCACCGGCCGACGACGTGGATCATCGTCTCTACTACGTGGAAAAGGGATTCAAGGCGGATCTCCTGAAAGTTCTCCTCGCCGACGAAGAGATCAAGAACGCCCTCGTTTTCACGCGCACGCGTCACGGCGCCGACCGCGTGGAGCGGACCCTGAGCCGGGCGGGAGTGCGCGTTGAGGCGATCCACGGGGACAAGTCGCAGGGGGCGAGGGAGCGCGCCCTCTCCGCCTTCAAGAAGGGGACGATCCGGGTCCTGGTGGCCACCGACATCGCCGCCCGGGGCCTCGACATCGTCGACCTCTCCCACGTAGTCAACTACGACCTGCCGAACGAGCCGGAGGCGTACGTCCACCGGATCGGCCGCACCGGGCGAGCCGGGGCGTCGGGTACCGCGCTCTCGTTCTGCGGCTTCGAGGAGCGCCCGCTGCTCGCCGACATCGAGCGCCTGATGAGCAAGCACCTGACCGTGGTCACGGGCCACCCCTTCGCCTCTCCGGCGAAACCGGCGCCCCCGACGGTTTTCCACACGGGCCGGACGCCGTCGAAACCACGACCGTTCATGATCTCCGTGGATGCCGCGTTCCTCTCCGCGGGACGAACCGCGCCATCCTCTCCTCCGGCGCGGGTTTCCCGCCACGCCGGGAACGAGGCGCGCCCGACCTCCGGCCCCGGCGGCCGGAAGAGCGGCCACCGGGACCAGTCCGCCGCACGGAGCCGCTCCCAAAGGTAGCACCGGCACTCCCGCAACGGGAGGGTCCGGCGGAGTCGCCGCAGGAGGGGGGCGCAGTGAGGTAAAGCGCAGCCGTGCAGGTTCACCGCACGGCGAGCCACGAACGGAGCCCCCGCTCCGAGGCGACGGAGCCGGAGATTAGCGACGCGTCTAGATCGGGCCGCCACCGCGGACGTGTTTCGTGTATCATCGTCGCATCGCCAACCGGGGGCCGGTCCGCTGCAGGAAAAACTGAAATTCCTCGTCAAGCCGCTCGTCTTTCTCTTCGCGTTCCTCGCTCTCAGTTTCTCTCTGTACCACCTCGGCCTCTTCCACTTTTTCATGAACCGGGAGCGCCTGGTCGTCTGGATCCACTCCCTCGGCGCGTGGGGATTCGTCGGATTCATTTTGCTGCAGGTGGTCCAGGTGGTCGCCGCACCCATCCCGGGGGAAGCGACGGGCGTCCTCGGAGGGTACCTCTACGGGCCGGTCGTGGGAGTCGTTCTTTCCACCGTCGGATTGACGCTCGGATCGTTCCTCGCCTTCAGCCTCTCACGGTTCTTCGGGCGCCCCCTGACCGACAAGTTCGTCGACGCGAAGACGATGGAGCGGTTCGACTACCTGCTCCACCACAAGGGTGGGTTTCTCATCTTCCTGCTCTTCCTGATCCCGGGGTTCCCGAAGGATTACCTCTGCTACATCCTTGGGCTGGGCCATCTCACCACGTTGGATTTTCTCGCCATCGCCACGACGGGGCGCCTTCTCGGCACCGCGCTGCTCACGCTCGGGGGAACGTTCCTGAGGAACCACCAGTATTACCGTTTCTTCCTGCTCAGCGGCGCGGCGCTGGTCGTCGTTTTCCTCACCATCGCCTACCGGGATCGGCTGGAATCCTTCCTGAAGTCGCTCCACGAGCGGTACCTTCGGAAAAAGGGGAAGCGACCCGGCACGCCAGTGTAGCGTCTCGCGAATAGCCTGACGCATCGAGAGCAGCGTTCGAATGCCAGGGTATTTGCGAGACGCTGCACTACTTGATCCGGAAGTCGACCCGGCTGTCCCGTAACTTTCCCTTTCTCTCCGGAGGGAGGGTTTTCGGCTCCACGAGGAAGATCCTCCCCGGCTCCACCTTCCCCGCGCGGATCAGCCGCTCCTTCACGCTCGATGCGCGCTGCAACGCGATCTGTCGAAGATCATCGTTCGTCACGGGTATGTGCGTCAGCATCAATTTCTCCATCTCCGCGACCGGCAGATCCTTGGCCATCCCGAGGAAGTTCCTCGGTTTCGGGAACTTCTCTTCCCTGTACGCCTGCGCAAGGTATTTCGGGTATTCGGCCGCATCCACCGGAACGTTGTCCAGCGCCGGGACGGCCTGCCCCGAACGGACGAGTTCCCTCACCTTCCGTGCGGCCACTTTCCGACGGAAGAGGAGCCGTCGCCATCCTTCCGAGTCCCTCTCCACGTCGACGTGCCCTTCGATCTCCAGCCGGAGGCCTGGACGTTCCACCAGGATCCTGGCGAGGGATCCGATCTTCGCCTCCGCGGTCCCGGGGAGATCGATCGTTCCCGGATCGAACTCGAGATAAGCGAGTTCCTCCCCTCCACCGAAGATCGCCCCGAGCAGTGCGAAGGGAGATGTTGCCGCCTTGACCAGCAGGTTCTTGACGATCTGCCAGACAACTCCCCATACGCTGAATTTCGGGTCGTCGATCTGTCCCGTCACGGGAAGGTCGAGATGGATCTCCCCCTTGCGGTCCGTGAGAAGCGCGATCGCGAGACGAACGGGGAGCTTCGTCGCGTCCGGGCTGTCCACCGCCTCGCCGAAGGTGAACTGATCGAGAAACACCTTGTTCTCCGCCTCAAGCTTCTTTTTCTCGATGTGGTACTTCAGCTCGAGCGCCAGCCTCCCCTTCCGGATCCCATACCCGGCGTACCGGCCGGCATAGGGAGAGAGCATCGACAGGTCCATCTCCCGGAAGTCGACCTTTAGATCCACGAACAGGTTCTTCGCCAGCGGATTGATCTTCCCCCGGATCTCGAGTGGAGCCGCGTTTCCCAGCTTCCCCCGAAGGTCGACGTCCGCCTGCAGGCTCTCCTCCGAAGAAAGGCCCGATACCCGTCCACCGATCTCGACGAGGCTCGCCGTGTAGTTCGGCTTCACGTACCGGTCAGAGAAGAGGATCGTCCCCCCCTGCAGCGTCACGGTTTCGATCCGGACAGGGATCGCGACCGGTTCCGCCGTTTCGACGGGAGACGCGGTCACGGCCTTCGCCGCTGCGTTGTCCCCGGCGGTCGCCGCCTTCGCGATGATCCCTCGGACGTTCAAGGTGGCGTCCGGGTTCACGACGATCCGCGAGAAAAAGTCCGAGAGGGCGATCCCCCGGATGGAAACCTTCCGCGGGGCATTCCCCGCGTCGATCCCGCCGAGATGAAGGGTGGCGAACTTGAGGAACTCTTCACCGCGCTCCTTGTCGACGGAGGAGAAGCCGTTCACGGACACCTTCCCCTTGTACCCGACGCGCGTCGGTCCTCCCTTCGTGGCGTCGACGGACAGGTCCCCTTCGGCGGACACGGCTCCCCGCGTCACGAGAATCTTCACCTTGTCCGTGAAATACGGCTGCACGGGGGAGATCGGGATCCCCTTCGCCCGGATCTTCGCCGCCATCGACGGGGGATCGACCGAAACAACGCCGTCCAGGGAAACGCCCCCGGTCCGGTGGACGCGGGTGGAGAAGGAGAGGAGCGCTTTCCGGTTCTTCTCCGTGCGGACGTTGTCCGCCGCCAGATGCAGCCGGTCGAGGGAGAGATCGATGGGCGGGTCGGTGGTACGGTCCCTGAACCGCACCTTCCCGCCGGAGAGACGGATCGCCTCGATGGATATCCTCGTCTCCGCGCTCTTCTCCGGGTCCGTCCCCTTTACTCCGTGCGTAGACAACCGAAGCAGGTTCAGTTTTCCGTTCCGGTCGATCACGGCGTCGATCCCGGGATCCTTGACCGTCAGGCTCGCCACCCGGAACTCCCGGGCCACGATGTCGGAAGGGGAAACGACGACCTCGATCCAGGGGAGGGAAAGCATCGGGCTCTTCTCTTTCCCCCGGAGACGAAGATCCCGTAACGTCACGTTTCCCTCGACGCGGATCACCGGCAGTTTCCCCTTGTACTGTGCAAAAGAGACGGCGGCCTTGACGTCCAGGACCCCGGAAGGAATCTCGAACTCCCGCCGTTCGGGGAGGTACGCAAGGTAGTACGGGATGTCGAGGTCCCTGATCTTCACATCGAAGGTGGTTTCCCGGGACTCGCTGAACGGTTTGCTCCTCCCCTTCAGGGATACCGTATCGCCGTTGACCACGGCCTCGAAGGACGGCTGGATGTACCGGTCAACGTAGTACGGGAGGTTGGAAACGAACGGAATGCCGATGCGGATTCCCCGCACCTCGTGACGGGTTTTCTTCGGGCCGTCGTCGAAATCGATCCGCCCGTCGACCACCCGGATATTATTCAAGGAGTAGTTTAGAGGTTTTGTTTCCTTCGCCGGTTTCTTTGAGAATTCCTCGACAAGATCCGTGAAGTTATAGCTGCCGTCCCGTTGACGGGCGATGCTTACATACGGCTTGACGAGGCGAATCTCGCTCAGGATCGGCCCCCAGCGGAAGAGCGAGACGAGTTGCAGGTTCGCGAAGATCTCATCCGCGGAAATCCAGGTTCCCCCGCCTCCGCGCTCCGCGATATCCAGCCCCCGGATGGAAAGGGAAAGTTCGAAGGGGTTGAACCGGATCTCCCGCAGGGTCGCCTTGCGGTGCAGCGTGTTGGAGAGTGTTTTCGGCAGGACGGATTCGAGGATCGCCGGCAGACCGAAAAAACCGAACAGGGTGTAGGAAACGGCGACGATCAATACCGCGATCAAGCCCTTCCGGTACGCGGGCATCGAACGGATGGTCGCAATCCCCGCCATCACGGCTCCCCGGTGTGGGGGACACACCTTTCCTTCGGAATTAAGACGTCGGTTCCATGGACGGGGAATAGGTCCCGTGCCGAGCGGCCCCGTTCAGCTTCGCGCGCAGGAGGAAGGCCTCCTTCGCCGCCGCGACATTCGCCGCCTTTCCTTTCCACGCCTTGAGCACCGGTTCCTGCAGCGCCCTCCCGTAGGAGAAGCTCAATTCCCACGGGTGTTTCCCCATCGCGTTCAAGGCGCTCAGATGTTCCGTCGCCTGGCGCGGCGTCTGCCCCCCGGAGAGGAAGACGATGCCGGGGACCGCCGGCGGGACGACGCGGGACAAGGTTCGAACCGTCGCTTCGGCGACCTGGGCGACGCCCGCCTGGATCGCGCACCCTTTCCCGGAAACGACCATGTTGGGCTTCAGCAGCGTCCCCTCGAGAGCCACGCGATGGGCCGTCAACTCCGCGTAGACGAGCGAGAGCACCTCGGTGGTCACCTGCTCGCACCGTTCGATCGTGTGGGCCCCGTCCATCAGCACCTCCGGCTCCACGATGGGGACAAGCCCCGCTTCCTGGCAGAAGGCGGCGTATCGGGCCAGCGCGTGGGCGTTCGCCTGAAGGCAGTATCGCGTCGGGATCCCGTTCCCGATGTCGATCACCGCCCGCCACTTGGCGAAACGGGCGCCGAGCGTCCGATATTCCGGCAGGCGTCCCCGCAGCCCGTCCAATCCATGGGTGATCTTCTCCCCGGGAAACCCGAACAGCGCTTTCGCCCCTTCGTCGACCTTGATCCCCGGTACGATCCCCTGCCGCTCCAGGACCTTCGGGAACGGCGTCCCGTCGGCGGAGCTCTGACGGATCGTCTCGTCGTAAAGGATCACCCCGCTGATGAACCCGGAAGCGCCCGGGGTCGTGAAGAGGAGGTCCCGGTACGCCCTCCGATTTTCCTCCGTAGAAGAGACATCGATCGCCTTGAACCGTTTCTCGATGGTGGGTGTGCTTTCGTCCGCCGCCAGGATCCCCTTGCCGTGGGCGACAAGGGATCGTGCCGTTTTTTCAAGTTCTCCGATGTTCATCTCCTGGTTCCTCCCGGATTATATTCTGTTCATACTATATTTATTATCATATCCGATCGGGGAAGATCGCTGGGGGCGATCTGTAGTAAGTTGGGATGGTAGCCGCCCACCCGTAGACAAAAAACCCGGGAACCGCCTGTTGAAGGAGACCTTCCGCTTGAAGACCCTCTGCAAATCCGTCCTTGCGAACTTGCGCCGGACAGGGGCGCGCCTCCTCGGGAGCGCATCGGCGAAAAAGTACACCGGCGACGAGCCGCCGCTGCGATCGGAACTGTTCAGCGGCGAACAGATGAGGCGGCACGGCGAGACCCTTGCGGGCTCGCACAAGCTGGGTCCGGGAGGGATTCGTGATCCGCTTCTGACCCGGCTGGCGGAGAATGAACGCGTCCTGGCGGGAGCCTGCACCCTGTTGACGTCGGCGGTCGATGCGAACCGCCGGATCTCGCCGGCCGGGGAATGGCTCCTCGACAACTTCTACCTGATCGAAGAACAGGTCCGCACGGCCAGGAAGCACTTGCCGATCGGTTACAGCAGGGAACTGCCTCGCCTGCTGGATGGGCCGTCGGCGGGACTTCCACGCGTGTACGACATCGCGCACGAGGCGATCTCCCACGGCGATGGACGGGTGGACCCGGAAGGTCTCGGCAGTTTCGTGGCGTCCTACCAAAGGGTGACCGTCCTTACTCTGGGCGAATTGTGGGCCATCCCCATCATGCTGCGCCTGGCGCTGATCGAGAATCTCCGGCGCGTCGGGGCTCGGGTCGTCGCCGGAAGCATCGACCGGGACCTCGCCGCCCACTGGGCGGAACAGATGATGGAGATCGCCGAGAAGGACCCGAAGAGCCTGATCCTGCTGATCGCGGACATGGCGCGGTCGGACCCCCCGATGGGGAGCTCGTTCGTCGCGGAATTCGCCCGCCGGTTGCAGGGGCGGAGCACCGCCCTGGCCTTGCCGCTCACCTGGATCGAACAACGGCTTTCCGAGTCCAACCTGACGATCGAGCAGTTGGTGCGGTCGGAGAACCAGCAAATGGCCGCCGACCAGGTTTCCATCAGCAACAGCATCGGCAGCCTTCGGTTCCTCGGAGCGACGGACTGGCGCGAATTCGTCGAGACGACGAGCGCCGTCGAACAGGTATTGCGCGAGGACCCGGGGAAAACCTACGGCCGGATGGATTTCACTACCCGCGACCGCTACCGCCACGTTGTAGAGAAGATCGCGAAGAGGAGCCGTTTCCACGAAGCCGATGTGGCTCGTAACGCGATCCTTCTGGCCGGCGAGGGAGCGGCCAGGAACGGACCGGACGATCGCGCGGCGCATGTCGGGTTCTACCTGATCGACAAGGGATTGCGGCAGCTGGAACGGGAAGCGGGAGTGCGCCAGACGACCCTCGAGGCTCTCCGGCACATGACCGGCCGGTTCCCATTGCTCTTCTACATGGGATCGATCCTTCTGTCGGCGTTGTTTTTCACCGGAGGCCTGGTGGCGAAGGCGCATGCCGGCGGGCTGCAGGGCGGATCGCTCGCCCTGTTCGGCGCCCTCTCCCTGCTGTGCGCCAGCCGGCTGGCGGTGGCGCTGGTGAACTGGCTGGCCACCTTGCTGGTGACGCCACGACCGCTGCCGCGAATGGACTTCTCCGATGGAATTCCACCGGAATCGCGCACCCTGGTGGTGGTCCCGACGATGCTCACGAGCCCCCGCGACATCGAGGAGCTGGTCGAGTCCCTGGAAGTCCGGTTCCTGGCGAACCGGGACGACAACCTGCACTTCGGCCTGCTGACGGATTTCCGGGACGCGAGCGAGGAAACAACCCCGGAAGACGAGCCTCTGTTGCGGTTGGCCCGTGAGGGTATCGAAGGACTGAACAATAAATACCGGGGAGAAAGGAGCGACGCGTTCTTCCTCTTTCACCGCCCGCGGCGGTGGAATCCCCGGGATCGAACCTGGATGGGCTACGAACGGAAGCGGGGAAAACTGGCGGCATTGAACCTGCTTCTCCGCGGCGGAGCGGGGGATCGCTTTTCCCTCGTCATCGGAGAAACGGCGGTGTTGCCGGGCGTGAAGTACGTGATCACCCTTGACACGGACACGCTGCTCCCACGCGACTCGGCGCGGCAGTTCGTTGGAACCATGACGCACCCGCTGAACCGTGCGCAATACGACGTGCGGACGCAGCGCGTCTCCGAGGGGCACGGCATATTACAGCCACGCGTGGGGGACAGCCTCTCGGGTACGAACCGGTCGCGATATGCGCGATTGTGCGGGAGCGATCCGGGAATCGACCCGTACACGCGCGCCGTCTCCGACGTGTACCAGGACGTATTCGACGAAGGCTCCTTCATCGGCAAGGGGATCTACGACGTCGATGCATTCGAGCAGGCCCTCAAGGAACGGCTTCCCGAGAACCGGATCTTAAGCCACGATCTTCTGGAAGGGTGCCATGCGCGGGCGGGACTGTTGAGCGATGCATACCTGTACGAGGAATATCCATCCAGCTACCTCGCCGACGCAACCCGTCGCCATCGATGGATCCGCGGGGATTGGCAGATCGCCGGGTGGCTGCTGTCGCGCGTTCCCGGCCCCGGTGACACCCGCCGGAGGAACCCGCTCTCCGGACTGTCCCAATGGAAGATCTTCGACAATCTTCGGCGAAGCCTCGAGCCTTGCGCGTTGACGCTCCTGTTGCTGCTGGGGTGGATCTCCTTATCTTTCGCCTGGTATTGGACCTTGTCGGTGATCGGGATCCTCCTGATTCCCTCCCTGATGGTTTCCGCCGTCGGAATGGTCAGGAAACCCGCCGATTCGCTGCTGCGTCAGCACCTCGCCGCCGAAGCACGCTCCGCCGGACGGCGCTTCGCCCAATCGGCGTTTACGCTCGCGTGCCTGCCGTACGAGGCGTTTTTCAGCCTGGACGCGGTCGCGCGCACGGCCGGGCGGATGCTGTTCACACACAGGCGGCTTCTCGAATGGAATCCATCGGGGAACCCGACCCACGATCGTGGCAAGGTCCTGGCGGCCTTTTCCCGGTCGATGTGGATCGCGCCCGCGACCGCCGCCGCCGCGACGATCTCCCTCGCGGTTTCGAGGCCGGCCGCGCTGGCGACGGCCGGGCCCATCCTCGCCCTGTGGTTTGCCTCCCCCGCCATCGCCTGGTGGATCAGCCGCCCGCTTGCCCGGCGCGGAGCGGCTCTTTCAACGGACCAGGTCCTCTTTCTCCGGAAGCTCTCGCGGAGAACCTGGGCGTTCTTCGAAACCTTCGTCGGCCCGGAAGACCATTGGCTGCCCCCGGACAACTACCAGGAATACCGCATCGGCGCGATCGCCCACCGCACGTCGCCGACCAACATGGGACTTGCGCTCCTCGCGAATCTGGCCGCCTGCGACTTCGGATACCTTCCGTCGGGGCAGCTCGTCGAGCGCACGGAGAATACGCTGCGCACGATGGATGCCCTGGCGCGGCATCGAGGCCATTTCTACAACTGGTACGACACGCAATCCCTGGAACCGCTGCTGCCTCTCTACGTCTCGACGGTGGACAGCGGGAACCTCGCGGGCCACCTGCTGACGTTGCGTCAGGGCCTGCTCGAACTTCCGGATCGCGGCATCCTCGGAGAGCGATGGTTGGAGGGCATCAGCGACACCTTTCAGGTTCTCGTGGATGCCGTGGACGGCTCCCCGCCTCCCCCGCTCGCGCAATTCCGGGAGATTCTGGAGTCCTCGCTCGGTTCCCGTCCCGACACGCCCGGGACGGCGAAATTCTGCCTCGAGCGGCTGACGGAATGCGCCGGGGAAATCGCCGGAAGTTTCAAGGGGGACGAGGACGGCGAGACGAACCGATGGGCGGAAGCCCTCGCGCGTCAATGCCGGGCCGTCTGCGACGAGGCGGCGTTTCCTGGCGAGATCCCCGGTTTCGACGGGATCCCGACCCTTCGCGAGCTGGCACGGCTCGAGGAGAAGGACGAGTGGCCTCTCGAGCTCCGGAGGCTTATCCCGGAGACGAGACGGCGTGCAAGGGAAAGGATTTCGGCGATCGACCGCCTTGCGCAGCAATGCGGAGAGTTCGCCCGTCCGGAGTACGACTTCCTCTACGACAAGGGGCGTCACCTCCTGACGATCGGTTACAACGTCAGCGAGCGGCGGCGGGACTCGGGCTACTACGATTTGCTGGCTTCGGAAGCGAGACTGTGCACGTTCGTGGCGATCGCGCAGGGACAACTTCCGCAGGAGTCCTGGTTCGCCCTGGGGCGCCTGCTCACCGCCGCCGGGGGAGAACCGATACTCCTTTCGTGGAGCGGTTCGATGTTCGAGTACCTCATGCCGCTCCTGGTGATGCCGACGTACGAGAACACGCTGATCGACCGGACCTGCAAGGCGGCGGTGGGCCGGCAGATCGAGTACGGGAAGCAGCGCGGCGTGCCGTGGGGGATGTCGGAATCCGGCTACAACGCGATCGATGTTCGTCTCAACTATCAGTACCGCGCGTTCGGGGTGCCCGGCCTTGGCCTCAAACGCGGGCTGGCCTCGGATCTTGTCGTGGCGCCGTATGCGTCCGCTCTTGCGCTGATGGTGGCCCCCGAGGAGGCGTGCCGGAATCTGCAGCGGCTTGGGGACAATAAATCCATCGGGAAATACGGCTTTTACGAGGCCATCGACTACACCCCTTCACGACAACGACGCGGGCAATCGAGCGTGGTCGTCCGGTCCTTCATGGCCCATCACCAGGGCATGAGCCTCCTCTCCCTGGATTCCCTGCTCCTGGACCGTCCGATGCAGAAACGGTTCGAGTCGGAACCGGTGTTCCAGGCGACCACGCTCCTGCTCCAGGAACGGGTCCCGAAGGCCACGGCGCCCTACGCGCGGGCCGCCGAGCTCTCCGGCCTGCGCACGACTCCCGGCGGCACCGCGATGCCGGTGCGCACGTTCGACACCCCCGACACTCCCGTACCGGAGGTGCAGCTGCTGTCGAACGGCAGATACCACGTGATGATCACGAATTCGGGCGGCGGGTACAGCCGCTGGAAGGACATCGCGGTGACGCGTTGGCGAGAAGACGGCGCCTGCGACGACTGGGGCGCGTTCTGCTACATCCGCGATACGGTCAGCGGGGAGTTCTGGTCCACCGCGTACCAGCCGACGCTCAAGGCCCCGGAGAAATATAAGGCGATCTTCTCGGAGGCGCGGGTGGAGTTCCGCCGCAGCGACCACGAATTCGACACGCACACGGAAATCGCCGTTTCACCCGAGGACGACGCCGAGGTGCGCCGGGTCTCCATCGTCAACCGGTCCCGGACGCGCAGGACGATCGAAGTCACGAGTTACGCGGAAGTGGTTCTCGCATCGCCTGCCGCCGACGCGCTGCATCCGGCGTTCGGGAACCTCTTCGTCCAGACCGAGATCATCCGCCGGCGGCAGGCGATCCTCTGCACCCGCCGGCCCCGCTCCTTCGACGAGCCGGCGCCGTGGATGTTTCACCTGATGTCCGTGCACGGGGCGGACGTCGGGGAAGCTTCCTACGAGACCGACCGCATGCGGTTCATCGGCCGGGGAAACACCGTCGCCGACCCGCAGGCGATCAGCGGTTCCGCGGAGCTATCGGACAGCGAGGGGTCCGTGCTCGATCCGATCGTCGCGATCCGGCATCGGATCACGCTCGACCCCGATGAAACCGCAACCGTCAATATCGTCTCCGGCGTCGGGGAAACCCGCGACATTTGCATGGGTCTCATCGAGAAGCACCAGGATCGGCGTCTCGCGGACCGCGTCTTCGATCTGGCGTGGACCCATAGCCAGGTGCTGCTGCAGCAGCTCAACGCCACGGAGGCCGACGCGCAACTGTACGGTCATCTTGCCAGCTCCGTCATCTACGCCAATTCATTGCTGCGCGCCGACGCAAGCCTTCTCGGCAAGAACCGCCGCGGGCAATCCGGCCTGTGGGGCTATGCCATTTCCGGCGATTTTCCGATCGTGCTGCTGCAGATCGGAGACCCGTCCAACATCGAGCTGGTGCGCCAGCTCGTGCAGGCCCACGCGTACTGGCGGTTGAAAGGATTGGCGGTGGACCTGGTGATCTGGAACGAGGATCACGCCGGCTACCGGCAACTGCTCCAGGAGCAGATCCTCGGGCTGATCGCCGCGGGCCTGGAAGCGAAGTTCACGGATCGGCCCGGCGGGATCTTCCTGCGGGTCGGCGAGCAGATATCGAGCGAGGACCGGATTCTGTTCCAGACGGTCTCCCGCGCCATCCTCACCGACAGCAGGGGAACGCTTTGGGACCAGATCCACCGTCGCCGGGTTGCGGAAGTGCCCGTTCCGCGCATCCGCCCGGATCGAAACCGCCGCGACAAAACCCCGGCGCCAGCCGAGCTGCCGCCGCGCGACCTGATCTTTTTCAATGGGCTGGGAGGATTCACGCCGGACGGGCGCGAGTACGTGATCACGACCGCGCGCGGGCGAGTAACGCCGGCGCCCTGGGTGAATGTGCTGGCCAACCCGAACTTCGGAACCGTTCTCTCGGAGAGCGGCCAATCCTACACCTGGAGCGAGAATGCCCACGTGTTCCGCCTCACTCCCTGGCACAACGACCCCGTGAGCGATTCGAGTGGGGAAGCCTTTTACCTCCGTGACGAGGAAAGCGGCCGCTTCTGGTCCCCCACGCCGCTGCCCAGCCGTGGGGAGATGCCTTACGTCAGCCGGCACGGCTTCGGCTACAGCGTCTTCGAGCATGCGGAGGGCGGCATCCGCTCGGAGCTTTGGGTTTACGTGGCCCTGGACGCGTCGGTCAAATTCTCGGTATGGAAAGTGCGAAACGAATCCGGCCGATCGCGCAAACTCTCCGCCACGGGATATGTGGAATGGGTGCTGGGAGATCTGCGGTCGAAATCGGCGATGCACGTGGTCACCCGGGTCGAGCCCTCCAGCGGAGCGCTCCTTGCGCGGAATTCCTACAACACGGAGTTCACCGACCGGGTCGCGTTCTTCGACGTGGACGATCCGGCACGGACCGTATGCGGGGACCGGGTGGAATTCCTCGGGCGCAACGGCTCGCTTCGGAGCCCCGCCGCCATGGCCCGTGCGCGGCTTTCGGGCAAAGTGGGGGCCGCCCTGGACCCCTGCGCCGCGATCCAGGTGCCGTTCGACCTGGCCGACGGGCAAGAGCGCGAGATCATCTTCCGGCTCGGCGCGGGGAAAAACGCGGACGACGCCGTGAACCTGGTGAACCGCTTCCGCGGTTCCGGGGCCGCGCGTGGAGAGCTTGAATCGGTCTGGCAGTACTGGAAGCGGACTCTCGGGACCGTGCAGGTGGATACCCCCGACCCGGCGGTCAACGTCCTGGCCAACGGTTGGCTCCTTTACCAGGCCCTGGCGTGCCGTGTCTTTGCCCGGAGCGGATACTACCAGTCGGGGGGCGCCTTCGGGTTCCGCGACCAGTTGCAGGACGCCATGGCGCTGGTGCACTCCGAGCCGCACCTTCTGCGCGAGCACCTGCTGCGATGCGCGGCACGCCAGTTCCGGGAGGGAGACGTCCAGCACTGGTGGCATCCCCCCTCGGGCCGGGGCGTTCGCACGAAATGTTCCGATGATTTCCTCTGGTTGCCCCTGGCGACGTGCCGTTACGTTCTCACCACGGGGGATACCGGGGTGCTGGACGAGTCCGTCCGTTTCCTCGAAGGGCGCCCTGTGAGCATGGAGGAGGATTCCTACTACGATCTTCCCGCCCGGTCGGAAGAAGCGGCCAGCCTGTACGAACATTGCAGGCGAGCCATCCTGAGGGGCCTCGGGACCGGCGAGCACGGCCTGCCGCTCATGGGGTCCGGCGACTGGAACGACGGGATGAACCTCGTCGGAGCGCACGGCAAAGGGGAAAGCGTCTGGCTGGGGTTCTTCCTTTATGAAGTGCTCATGCGGTTCGCCGAGGTTGCACGCAAGGCGGGTGACTCGACCTTCGCCGAGCGTTGCCGGACGGAGGCGGCCCAGGTGCGCCTGAAGATCGAGGAGAACGGCTGGGACGGCGAGTGGTACCGCCGCGCCTACTTCGACGACGGTTCGCCGCTCGGGTCGGCGAGCAACACCGAGTGCCGGATCGATTCGATCGCCCAAAGCTGGTCGGTTCTCTCCGGGGCAGGCGATCCCGCGCGATCCCGCATGGCGATGGACGCGGTGGATCAGCACCTCGTTCGCCGGGATCACCGGTTGGTCCAGCTTCTGGACCCGCCGTTCGACAAGTCGGCCCTGAACCCCGGCTACATCAAAGGATACGTCCCG
>Ga0210044_10006774_pt1 | contig 14935 bp, 25 predicted proteins | sample CryGey13umfilter_2_FD_183959 | JGI IMG/M metagenome (GOLD analysis project Ga0210044, IMG submission 183959) | Groundwater microbial communities from aquifer in Utah, USA - Crystal Geyser 4/9/14 3 um filter (SPAdes) (version 2) | ecosystem: Environmental > Aquatic > Deep subsurface >...
TCGATTAAAGACATCAATATTACCATTGTTCACCATTCCTGGGAACTCGGTTAAGAATTTACTAAACTTGTCCTGAGAATTGGTTGTTTCCATTTGGATTACCCTCCCCTGGTCGTTGTATAGCTTGCCCCATCTCTGGGCCATTTGGAGAGCCTTGAGGAGGTTGTTGCTGTGCCTGCATTGCTTGCTCTAGTTTTGGAGAGCCCATTGAACCTGGATTACCTGGTTGTGAACGTCCTGCTGCATCTGCCGCAATTATATTTCTAGCATTAATAACTTCTGGGTCAGTTTCCCATAATGCTAGTGGGTCTTCCCATAAATCTCCACTCGCTGCATACCACTCAACTAATGCTCTCTCTTTTCTGAATGTTCCAGTCTGGTCAAGCTGAGCTGTATCCATTATCATCTGTCTCATTTGAGCTAGACGAGCTTGTCTTCTAGTATCAGCTATGATTGAAAGTCTTACTTTAACATTTGTATTATGAGGAAGTTTAGAAGGTCTAATTACTTGCTGCCAAGTATCGCCTAGCCTACCATTAATTGTTACATAGATTTCTTCATCACCATACTGTTTCAACATACTAACCATCATACGTCCCATCTTAGACATCTGATTAGCAAGCATATTAACAAGCAATGACATTCTAGTAGAACCTATCTGTTGGAAAATCTCTAGAGAACCTTCTGAACGTATCCCACTACCAGGATTTTGTCCTTCCATCAGAGGGTTGATAGCCATAGCTGTCTTAGATTCTTGTAGGAAACTCTCTGAATAAGAAATTGCTGATTTGTCAAAAGCTTGACCACGCAGCTCCAACACTGCATCTAAATCAGGGACGACAACCATGTCTCCAGGTTCCCTCTTCTTAATTCTCTCAATGGCATCCGTCCCTATCGCCTGGTCAATTAACGTTGTTGGTCTCAAGTGCTCTAGGTAGTTGTCTATAATTAAGTTTGTCATCTCCTCATGGAAATTAACATTAGGCTCAATTAAGTCCATATCACTACGACCGAAAAATTCACCATTAAGTGGCTGATTGCGAAGTACTATGAATGGGTATCTAATACCTTCATAGATTGTCTGCTCTTCTGTAATTGGAATACCATTAAGAACTAATTGAACTGTTCCTGGTCTATAAACTGTCATCAACTCACATATTGGGTTGTTCTTGTCTTTTGAGTCAGCATTCTTCATGCGTATCTCGTCTACGTCATACTCTGCACGTCTGTTGTTGCGCCCTAGCTTTCCTAGTGCACTGTCAGACAACTTACCAAAATCTCTTTCTGGAAGTCCTGCTTCTTTAGCTATAGTAAGATTTCGTAAGCCTCTAGCCTCCTTCAATCCTTTAACTTGGTTGTACGTTATTAGTTGTCGAGTGACGATGTATCTAGCATCATCTAAACACGTTGCTTCTGGGTCAATTAAAAAGTTATTTATTTTTACGTTCTCGAAATTTGGTTGGTCAACATCAACTATGTCTTCTTCAATCAACTCACGCTTAAATTCCATCTCCCCAGATTTAGGATTGATAGTAATTTTCTTTTCGCCTTTAACAATATTCTTTCTGGTTTTATAATCCCAGTAAGTCTTCATGATACCTGTACCATAAATTAAAGTGTCTTTAGTAAAGAGATAAATCTTCTCTACTGGATTAGCGTGCTCCATCACTTCTTCAAAGTAACGAGTGAGACCTAAAGCCTCATCTGTCCCATCAATGTTGTTCATTGGTTGAGCTTCAAGGAACCCAGGTGAGAGATTAGTAGTCGCCTCTGTTAAAAATGCTGCTTTCTGCTCTACCGATACTGATGGGAATGGTGAAACATAATTTGACTGCCATTTTTGTTTTTTAGTTTTTTGTTTTGTGTCAAAACCTTCAAAACGAACTCTGCCCTTCTCCCTATCTTGGAAAAACTTCCTGTTGCCGTCCAAGCACGTCTTAATAATGTCATCAAGCGCACTCTTCTTCTTTCTTAGGCTTTCGCTCATCTCAACCATAATTAACTTTCAACTAATTGAAGTGTTGCTGATTCTGTTGAGGCACAAATGCCATATAAATCCACACCATCTCCTAACTCAAGAGTTTTTGTCGCTCCATTAGCAACTGGGATTCCTTTGGTCGCTCCTGTTGCTGTAACTCCTGCTGTAAATCCAACATATACTGTGTTGGCTCCCTCATTAGTAATCTCTACTTTTAATCTGCCACCCTTAGCATTTGCTGAGAGCATAATTGCTGCCGCCGTTGCTGTCATTGCTATTGCATTTGTAATTACTGGGGCTGTGTTTGGAACGTTTGTATCATTCCCTAAAACTGTTTCTACTGTTCTTGCTGCTACCATTAAAAAGAACCTCCTAATTACTATATAACTAGAAGTTGAAGTAAGAATGGCGTGATTCACCAATCAAATACCCAAGTTCATTAGTTTGTGCTTCTTTTAGGTTTATCGTTGACCATTGGTCGTGATGAATCCTCGCCATAGTAAAATAACGTTCACAAGCAACCGAATGGTCATCACCTTCTGTAACTTCACTATAAGTAATCTTGTTCGCTGCTGTTGGAGGACGCCACATCAACATTCGATTTTCTCTACACGTCATCTCCATCAATGGACTATATCTATAGAAAGGGAAACCTTCTGTGGCTGGGTTTTCCTCCTCTATCATAGTTTTCACTAATTGTAAAGAGTACTCAGGTCGTCTCTTATCCTTCTCCTTACATCTCCAAGCCATCTGAGGTGGGAAACATGGGTCTCCATTAGGCATCTTGGCTGTGAGGTACTGGGATAATATACTAGTCTCAGAATCAGCCTCATTCTTCTTACGAGTGTCAGCCTTTATCTGCTTATCGGCAATACACATCGTTATTGAGAAGTAGCATTCCCACCTCTGCAACATATCATACACAAGCTCGCCTGCACGCTGGATGGAGAGCCCTTTGGCATAAATCTCATCAACAAAGTACACACTCCCAGTTGACCTATCAACCCAAACCAGCAACCACGCAGCAGGGTCTGCAAACCCATAATCATGCAGCAGATACCACTGACCCTTCTTAGAATCATAGATATCCCTAAACTCATTAAAGCTAAACCTGTTGTAGCTAAACTCTCTGCCATCCTCGCTGTACAACACATCTCTAAAATTAAACACAGCCCCTGATGGCACATCCATCTCACCTTTCAGTCGAGCCTTCAACATTATTGGGTCTTTAGCCATCGACTTCTCTAATAGGTCGTGCTCCTCCTCAGTAATATATTTATTCTGTCTTGTATTACCCTTTATAATCTTGACGTACCCAGCCTTATAAATCTCCTCGAAATCTCCACGACCTCGCTCCAAATCCATCAAATATGCGCAAACCCTAAAATTCTGTGGAAGCCTAGTAACACACTGGAAATACTGACCCCTATTACCACCTAAACGAACCAAACAACGCTGAAACAAATCCTGCTTAATCCCCTCATCAACAAAAATATAGTGTGGCGAAGCAGACTCAAATGTATCTGGGTCAGCCGTCGAGGGTTTAAATAAAACCTCCGTCTGACAACCGTTTTCAGCAGTAATCACCATCTTAGTTACTTGTGGGCCGTCTTTGTGCAGCTTATATTGTCCAGGTTTCATGAACCCAGTTAAATCTTTCAAAATCGTGTCGTTTATCGTCTTGTAGTTCTCAGCAATAAACCACACACGTAGAACTCTAGTAGGGTCTGGCTGGTGACGAGCGTCTGGCTTCCTACAAAGAGCAATAGCAACCAACAACCAACACATAGCAAACGTCTTACCCCATCTGTTACCACACATCGCTATGGTGACTGTATAGATGCTGTTGATGAACTCCATCTGTTCTTCTCTATCAGTCTTCAACTTTGATAGTGGGTCTTCGAAGTTCTCATGTATTACGACGTCGTTAGCTAGTGCGAATACTGCTTCAAGCTCCTCGTCCGATAATTCTTCGAGAATGTGCCTTATATCATCATCGTCGTCAAAACCTGCTGCTATTGGAGGTTGGTTAGTCATCCGTTATCTCTTCCCCTTGGAAATCATCTATTCCTGGTAGGTCGTCGGCTTCTATTGAGTCCTGTTTAGACCTAAGCTCTTGGATTACTGGTGATAGAGCTTTTTGGTTCCTAAATAACTGCGCTAATTGACTAACTTTGTCTTCTTTCGTCCCTTCCAGGCGTGTGGCAATCATTCCAGCACCAATAGCAGTGTCAGCACGAATTTTTTCTCTAATAACTTCATTTTTATCTTGTGAGATGACATTTCCTTCAACACGAGAGATAAAATCTGCCATATTCCGAACTAAGTTGCTCATGCCGTCGAGTGCTCGTAGTTTGTCCATGTTCTTTGGTGATTCGTCGTGAATCTGTGAGTATTTTTTTAATATGTCATAACTGATTGCTATTGAATGTGCTCCGATAGCGGCTATGTCTATTAGTTTTGCTGCTGTATCAACATTATCTTTATAATACTGTCTTGCTTGCTCAAGAGAGCACCCAGCTCTTGCAGCAAACTCTTTCAATACTGCTGTTTTCGCCACAGGCGTACCAGGAATAACTTTACAATCGAGTGTTTTCTCAATGATTAAGTCCCTCATGAAGAGGTGGCGAGCTTGTCTTACTGCTTTTTTATTGTATATAGTTGTTAATGGCTTGTTATTATCTGACCTTACTTCTTCGAGCATTGTATTCTCGGCTGTCAGCTTTGGTGGGTGGATTCTGTGCCTAATTTCTACCCTAGGCTTCTTGGGTTTCTTCTCATCTTCTGCCATACTTACAAATATAACAGCCTACCCACCCGTACCTTATTATATATACGCATTTGTAGGCCGCCGCCGCCGCTCCAAAGACCCATTCATCCGTAAGAGTATTTACATGTTTGTGTTCTTATCTTGAATGATAGGGCTTTGAACTGCTTATCAGCTCTGCTTATCGGTGGTGGTCTTAATCTTTTGTTAATCAATTCAAAATTTAAAGTTAGGTATCAAGCCATTCTTACCACCTCCCCCAAGTCACCAAGGTATCAACACTTACATGGTTGGATGTAAGTGTAAACTAATCATTAACTTTATTTAATGTTTCTAATCTATTATACGTGCGTAGTGCGTGCGCTTAATTGTCTACATTAAAGCTAATTAATCTAATTTTAGTATAAAGTTTACCTTTACATGGTATAATGTAAGTGTAAAGGTTAATCAAAAGATTAATCAACTCAAAAGGGCTAACAATGAATAATAATATTTTAGAGACAGTAGTAATGGGGTTAGGGACAGTGACATTAGCACTATGTTCAACAATAACAATAATTTGGATTTTTACACTAATCTGTCCTGGTGGTAATGGAATTTAAACTAACATCTTATCTGCTCATTCTAACCAGTGAGCAGGAAAGAGTTTAGAACTCTAAAAGGAAACAATACAATGAATGAAACAAAACTAACAGCAAAGAACTTATATGATGCAAAACTAGCGGCTATTAAAGCTTTTGGATTAACAGACAAGCATTATTCTAAGGTTAATATTGAGCGTGCTTATGGTGAGGCTGAGAATGAACCAGATGGATGGATAGCATTCTACAAAGGTAAAAAACTAGAGATATATCAAGATAACTAATCTCTTATATGCCCTTGTTAGCTCAAGGGTATTCAAGAGCTTAGACCAAGTGGACTAGGACAATAATAAAGGAATAATAATCATGACAACACAAACGGGACTAGGAAAAACTGCGACAACAGTAAAAACTAAAAATGGATATACTTATGTGACTTATCACTCTACAGATGTAGTTATCTTTAATGAAAGATTTATTGAATTGAATACAGGTGGATGGAATACAGTCACCACTAAAGGGAGAATGAACCAAGCATCTAATCAATTTGAATTAGGATATAAAGTATTCCAAAAGAATTATGACTGGTTTATAACTTATCAAGGGAAAACATACGAGTATGATAATACAAGGGCTCTAATTAATCGTGAAACAGGGGCCGTATATGTTGGTCAATACATATCAGAACAAGCTTAATTACGCATTAAGGGCTAGTAATTTCTAGCTCTTATCGAGTGATTAACACTCTAAAAGAAGGATAACATGAAATATAAGATAATAATTGGTGCTCTTTTACTTGCTAACGCTGCTAATGCAAGTACACTCATAAGGGCATTAGAGGATAACTTGATACAAGCTCAAGCTATTGAGCGTCAGGAGCATTCTAGGTATTCATTAGCTAAGGATAGCTATCATAGGTCAAAAGATAAAGTTAAGTCACTTAGAGCTAGAATAAAGAAAGCCAAGAAAGATGAACTTAATGAGTCAAGACAATTAAGAGCTATTGAAAAGGCTAATGCTGAATATTATGAAATACCACAATATAGATATAATACTGGTGACACTGGTATTAATTGGAGGACTAAGTAATGGAGGAATTATTAAGATTAACGCTAGTATCTATTTTTGAGTTGGTGAAAGAGTCAATACCATATATCGCTTGTATGGTAAGCTTCACAATAGGGAGGAAAACAAAATGAAATATGTATTGATACTTACATTTGTATGTATGCTTGGGGCTAGTGCCTCAAGCTATGAGAAGACAATTAGGGATGCTTATGCTCGGGTGGGTCAAGCTAACGTAGAACATAATTATGATTTGTCAGACTCTAGTAATTATTATGACTCAAAAGACACTCTAGATTATTTGAAAGATACATCAAACAGTGTAGATGACCTGGTGAAATCTGGGACTAATAGAACTATGGAGGTATTGAACCATGGCTATAATTATTAGGTTATTAATGCTTATATTTGGCTTTGGTGAATAACGTTATGGTTAAATGTATGCTAGAACAGCTAAGAAATGAATTAATAGGGCTAAGAGACACTGAAAATAAAGTAAAATTAGCCCTCGATGAGGCTGGGCCTCATGTGACACCGATGTTAGTTGACAAGCTTAAAGATATTGTTACACAAATAGAGGTAAAAGAAAAAACACTAGGAATAATAGTAGATAAAATGCTAGAAGCTGAAAGGGAAATAAACAAATGACAGACAATTTAGATTATTTAATAAGAATGGAAGAAGCAATAGATTATAAATGTCAAGACAATTTAACATTTATGTCTTACTGGGTTGAGCTAATGCAAGTGGAGATATTAACACCACAAGATTTAGAGAATTGGAGGACAAAGCTACACTTTGACAGAATGGCTGACACAATTAATTCTCATCATTTTGCTCTTCTTGAGTTTGTTGCTGAGAGCCTATGCCCTCAAGATATATGTAGGGTAAGGGGATTAGAAGAGATAGAAGGTAGTATAATAAAATCATTGGATGGTGGACGTGAATACGTCTACGAGAATGGGAACTGGGTGCTTATGACCTGGGAATTTTAGCGCACCACTGGCACTAGAGTTCTTAATAAAACATTATTTTCTATAACTGTTTTCTCAATCTGAACAACTTTTTTTTCAATCCCAATATTTGTATCTTTGATATCACTAGTATCTATTACTATTGAGGCTAGATGGTCATCTATTTTGGCTGTGCTTGCGGCAAGGTTTCCAACCTGCCCTACAAATTGTGGCACATATGTAAAGCTTAAGTACATGAAGCTTGCCGTGAATGCTGTAAGTATAACAAAACTGACCCCTTGGTTAATTAACCACTTAATTAATTCTTTATCTGTAAACAATTTTTTCAGGTCATCCATTATGTATTTATATAACTAAAAAGGGGCCGAAGCCCCGATGTCGGAGAAGATGCGACATGCGAGGTTGTAGCCTCATATCTATATATAACTATAGCGCAAATTACTGTATACTACTATATTGTGTGTATATTGTATACCCCTAATGACCTACGTACAATAATGTATAATGACTTACTTATATATTATCTACAATATATATCGGGTTGTTTTTTACCTAGTGAGAGGACTATATGAGTGTGTTGGGTAGCTAGAAGCTATCCCAATCACACGCTCAGTATATTCAAAAATTCTTAGGACATTGTAAGCTGGGTAGGTTGTACTAAATATATTTTGGGGTCTCTAGCTATTGAAGTCCACAATGTCCTAAATGTTTGAAGTATGGTGTTTATTCACAATGACCTAAAAATTTTGTATTATACCGAGCGTGAGAGGGGTCGCTTCTAGCTCCCTCTCACTCGATGGAAGGGTGTACAGTATATATAATATATACTATATATCTATGTAACAGTATTTTGTTTTTTGCATCGGTTTTTTTAATTAAATATTTTTAATCTTTGGTGTAAAAGTATTGTGCTTAGCCCCCAGCATAGGTTTTTTGAATTATTAAATCTTTTTAATGTTTATAGTTTAGCGAGTTGGGCTTAAAGTTATAGATACCATGGTGCGAACAACACTAATTACAATAGGAGTGATAATTATGTTTAGTTTTATATTCAATATTTTCAAAAGGAAAAAAACTGTGGCGAAAAAGAAACCTGTATTACAAATGGAAGCTAGTGAGAAAGCTTATAATATTATTAAGGAATTTGAGGGTCTGAGGCTCAAAGCATACCAATGCTCAGCTAGAAAGTGGACTATTGGCTACGGCTCAACAAGATACAAAGACGGACGAGCAGTGACGGAGGGAGATGTACTGACCTCACCAGCCGAGGCAGAGGAATTACTATCCCACCATCTGATAAATAATACATGTAAAGACATAAAGAATTATATTAATGTGCCATTAACACAGAACCAATTTGACGCTCTCTGCTCATTCGTGTATAATACTGGTACATCTGGAGTGTATGGGTACTTCAAAGATAATGGTAAGCTTGTCAAAAGGCACAGCATACTAGCCCAGAAGCTCAATAGCGAAGACTATACAGGTGCGGCTGATGCATTACGAGCTTGGGTGTTTGCTGATGGCAAACGTAATCCTGGGCTAGTTAGAAGAAGAGAAGCAGAAAGGGAGCTATTTTTATCATGAAGACTAAGAAAGATTTGACAATAGAGGATATGCAACAACATTCAGCAATTTTGTATGCTTCCATAATATCTATGTCTAACAATATCAAAATGGCTCAGAGACTGAGAGAAAAAGAAACAGATAAACAAGTAATGACATATTTAGATGGTAACATCGACGCTCTATCACGAGTATTGAATGTTATTAAATCAGCACTACCGAAGGATGATGAATAATGACTCGCCAAATACTAGTACAAATAAGAGATATGATAGACTTTTACCTAAAACATTCCATGATAGGTAGTGTTGGGCAAAAACTAATGAAGCCTGACGCTGAACGTATAATGATTAAAGAAGTAATATCTGAGGTAGAAAAACTACATGATTATAATCCCCCAAATTACCAAGGTTAAGTTTAAAGAAGAGAAGCAACGCTATCGAGTGATGGCTGCTAGTGATAGGTATTTAATATGCACGAAGCCTTTCAATCCTAGACGGACAGTGTTGTACACTATTGTAGATTTAAGGGAGAAAATTAGAGGTGCTGATAATTTAGTATTTGGGTTTGGTTATGAAACCCTAGAGGATTGTAAAGAAAACTTAGAACGACTTGAGCGTGGGGATATGGAAATATCACACAGAAATAGAGTTGATTTGAATATTGAAGCGTTTAGTTAAATAGCATCATTAACCAAATCAATCATGTAACTCTCCCAATTATGGTGACTATCACTCTCGACGAACACTACTTTACCACGTACATTGACCATCTTAAGTAGTCTAGCAATGTCTTCATCTGCAAAATGACAGATGTCATCATTCCTTGACCACACAAAATAAATATTGTCGCAACTAATATTTGGTACATTATCTTTATCCTTCACGTGCTTCTTATAGTTAGGATGCACGAATAATTTTCTACCTAACCAGTTCTTTAATGCTAGTGGACTGCCCATCAGGTACAAATCACCAAAATCAACCTTGTGTTTCTTCGTCCCACAGGTAAGGGTAATCATAGTGCCCAACGAATGAGCAACAACGTCCACTTTTGCACCTTGATTATGTTCAGATGATAGATGCTTCCTCATTAGTTGTCTGGTTTCACCTCTAACTTTCTTAGATAAATAAAATTTAGCAACGTCCCCTAACGAATCAGAGTAGGGAATAGGTTTAGTCCACGTCCAATGACGGTCGAATATTGACTCAGTATCTATGTATTCTTCTGAGCCATATTTCCCAATAGGGAAGCCAGCTCTACCCACATCAGCAGGTGACATATACTTACTTTTATTTATGCCTTGAACTATAAATAAATTTTTTCTCATAATGTTAGATATAACTGAAAGCGTGGTATGTTGTAGTAATAAGGGAGAGATATACATGACATACATGATGACTAACGATGAAACTGAGGCGTTTGGAGAAGAAGAGTCCAAGCCAAAGACATCATTACTTAACACTATCTTAAACAAGCTTGGTATTGCTACCAAGAGGGAGATTAGTGAGGCAAAGAACCTAGCAATAAAAATTTTAAGGGATGAATATACAAGACGTGCTAATGAGAAGGGTAAATTCTGCGTGAGGGGTTCACTGGGTAAGCTTAAGGTTTGCATGACAGGTGAAAAGCTTGGGGAGTTTATGAGTATTGAGCAAGAGTTCAGAGAATTGAGAAACCTAATCAATATCTATGAGTATGATGAGTGTGAGTTCTTTAAGGATGAGGCTGAGGCATTTGGACGTATAGCAGATATCAACGCCCTATCAGATACAGTAGAGGAGACAGATGATGATTTATGAACAACGAATAGCATTGGCTAAGGGATTATTAGAGGGTTGCACATCTATTGCAAGCTATGATAAATTCCTATCACAGGTGAAGGCTATTAAGGAAAATACTAAGAGAACTATTGATGAGTTGCTTAAACATATTTCTACAGCTAAAGAGCAAGAGAAGTTAGCATTAGAAGCAGCACGAGATAGCAAAGAATAATTTACGGTGCAGTTAGTCCAGAGAGAGGTCAGACTATAAACGATGTAAACTCACAGACTAGGTTTTATGTTTTTCCTAGTCTAACATTGAGGCAGGTTTTTATTGATTGGTTCTCCTGCCTCGTATGCGTCAGTAGCTCATGAGTAGAGCACCACCATTTGGGGTGGAGGACGCAGGTGCAAATCCTGCCTGGCGCGCTTTAAGGGAAGGTAGCTCAGTTGGTTAGAGCAGTGGATAGATAAACCATGTGCGCAAGTTCAAGTCTTGCCTTTCCCAATTTTCGTGGGCTGTCTGTCCTTGTCATACTAGTTACGGCAAGGGATTAATGGTGAAAGACCATCGCAGCCTAAATTTTAAGAGGAGAAAAATGATAGTAGAAAAAATTAATGAGCACCAGAAAGCAGCTCTAGAAGAATATACAATATTAAAGTTAATGTTCTTCCCACTAGAAAAGATAACTATTGAACACCCTATCATGGATGTTATTGGTAGAGAGTTATGCACAGAGTTTTACACAAAACTAGCTGAAAGGTTAGATGTAATAGCTGAGGCAGTTATGGATGGTGGAGAAGTAGAAAATCTTTTAGCCTACGATTAAAATAAGGATTAACAATGAGCAGTTTCGAAGTACAACTAGTGGAGATTGAAGGATTAGAACCTATCGAGGGTGCTGATGTAATCGAAGCTGCAAGAGTTGGAGGTTATCAGTCAATAGTAAGCAAAGGTAGTTACAAGATTGGGGATAGAGTATTTTATATACCAGAGGCATCCCTCGTACCACCTGAGATTATTAACCACTTAGGGTTGACTGGGAAGTTGGCAGGGAAAGACAAGAACCGTGTCAAAGCAATCAGGTTGAAGGGTGTGTTATCACAAGGATTACTATTGGAGAGCAGTTATCTAAAGGACAACACCCCTGAACTTGGTTTAGATTATAAAGAAGCATTAGGAATAACGAAGTACGAACCACCAGTACCAGCAGAGTTTGGTGGTGATGTAGTTAGCATCGGCCCAGAACTTACAGTGAACTTCGACGTCGAACCATTGAAGAAGTACCCTAACTTATTTGGTGAGATAACGCCAGTGACTATCACAGAAAAAATACATGGGACTTGCGTTCAGATAGGTGTGTTGTCTGGTTATTCTAATGACAGATTATTTGGACGAGATAAAAATATTTATGTTGCTTCAAAAGGACTAGGAGCTAGAGGTCTAGTGTTTGGGCCAGAGGCTGACAACGTTTACACTAGACAACTGTTGAAGTACATTGATAGCTTCGAGAAGTTGACGGATAAAATCAGTGGTCACATGTGGTTCATTGGTGAGATATTTGGTAAGGGAGTTCAGGATTTGAATTATGGTACTGAACCAACAATAAGGTTCTTCGACATCCTAACAGAGAAGGATGGCTACTTAAATAATGAAGAGAAGAAGCGAGTGCTAACAGCGTTGAACCTCCCACAGGTACCAGTGTTGTACCAAGGACAGTTCTCACATCACATAGTAAATAATTTATTAGAGATGGATACTGTTGAAGGTGATAAGGTGCACATCATGGAGGGTGTAGTGATACGTGCTGATGACGAATCACTGCGACATAAGAGAATTGGGCGACCAATGTTAAAGGCAGTCAGTGACAGGTATCTGTTGCGTAAAGGTGGCACAGAATACAACTAGGAGAGAAAATGAAATTAACAGATGAACAAAAAGAGCTAGTGCTCGATGTAGTCAATGGAACAATAGGGATTACTATTGAAGGAATTACTGGAATAAATGTAATGACTAAGGAGAAGGCACTTAAGACCTCTAATGCACTAGATAAGTTAGGACTAGAAGACATACTTAAACAAAAAAATATTGAGAATAAAGTTAAGTCCAATGGTTGAAATTCTTAAAGTATTAGTAGGCTCAAGAGCACATGGTATCTTCGATGAGGATAGTGACTATGACTATCGAGCAGTGTTCATTGAACCAACATCACAACATTTAAAAATTGGTGGTAAGGTAAAGAACACTAGTTGGATTGAGGGTGACAATGACAATACAGCGTGGGAGATAGGACACTTCCTCCAACTGGCTACTCGCTGCAATCCAACAATACTTGAGGTGTTTCATGCAGAGGTTATACCTAAAACTTTATTGAATACTGAGTATGGGAAACTAGTTGGTATCCATAGTACAGGGGCAGAACTAAAAGAGCTGTTCCCATTAATCTGGAATACTAAAGACGTAGTTAATTCACATATAAGGTATGGTTTAAATCAAAGGAAAAAATTTTTAGAGGATAAGGACGGACGAAAATCTAAGTATGCTTGTGCATACCTACGAACATTGTACCAAGCCTATCGACTACTAACGAAGAATGACTACCCAGTAAGTATGGTGGACACCCCAGTCTATGACACACTTGTAAGATATAGGGCTGGAGATTATGAGTATGGTGAAGTTATAGACACCTGCCTCCACTGGCAGAAAAAGATTGAGAATCTTGAGGCTGCACGATGCCAGAAGGAGACTGATATTGATGCCGTCAACAAATTTTTACTACAGGTAAGGAGAGATAACTGGTGATATTTGTACCAACTATAAGCTTAGGTGAATCAATAATTATTCTGATGCAGACTCTGATTTTATTATTAGTTTTTTGTATAGCTGTGAGGGGAGCATGATAGAGAAACTTAAAGACTACGAATCACGAGGGTTAATAAAGTCCCAACAACATTCAACAGAGGACTTACACATCTGGAACTACACACCAGAGGTTCAATACAATAAAGATTTATGGGACGACATCACTCGTATGTGTCGTGGTCTCATTACAGACTCTCATGGGCATATAGTACAGCGACCTTTCGCTAAGTTCTTTAATGCTGGTGAGATGGAAGAGGATAAACCCTATGACTTTGAGGGAGCAACAATTCAGGAGAAGGTTGATGGCTCCCTTGGAATCATGTATTGGGTTGATAGAGTGCCATACATGGCAAGCAGAGGTTCCTTCACATCAGAGCAGGCAGTGAAAGCAACTACTATGCTGCAAAGTATTTGGCATGACTACACACGTCAGCTAAGTAATATGTTTCCACGAGGATGTAGTGTGTTTGAAAATGGAGAGCACTACACACACCTGTTTGAAATTATTTACCCAGAGAATAGAATTGTCGTTGACTATGGAAAAGAGAACAGGCTAATCTACTTGTGTTCTATAGACAAGAAGACTGGCGTATCAAAAATATTTACCAACACCTGCTTCGAGCCAACAAAAGTATATGACCTCGACAGCTTCCAACAGCTAATGGACAACCAACCACCAGGACAGGAGATGGAAGGATTTGTAGTAAGGTTCTCTGACGATAGACGATTGAAGTACAAGCTCGAAGATTACAAAAGACTTCACTACATCATGACCGAGCTTACTGATAGAACTATCTGGGAGTGGTGTAAGGATGGTGAGAATTTACATAACCATTTAGAGCATGTACCTGATGAATTGTATGGGCAGATAGAAAGATATGTTAATGAGCTACATTCAAAGTATGATACTTGGGATAAAGAAGTTTGTAATATATTTCATCGAGTCAACCCATTAGACTCAAGAAAAGAGCAAGCAGAAGAAACATTTAAAATAATTAATGAAAGAAACTTGTCAAAAAACCTATCTGGTGCGATATTTAATCTGTTAGATGGGAAAGATTATAGTATAAAGCTTTGGGATTTAGTAAGACCAGAAGCAGGGAGGACATTTTTAAATGGAAACGAAGTACAAACTAACATTATATTTTAGAAGTAAAGGTGAAGTAACAATAGGGGCATTGGGTGCAGATTCTATAGACATCTTTGGTAAGGCATATGCTAAAGCTAAAGGCAGGTTTAGAATGTTCCACACAACAAGATTCTGTTTTACAGATGCAGGCGTAGTACATACAGCAATAGATTTAGCTGAGGTGCAAGCATACACATTTAATGAGGAAAGAAACTATGTTAAAAGTAACAGTGTGTAAAGGACTACCAGCAC
>Ga0210044_10006775_pt1 | contig 14935 bp, 14 predicted proteins | sample CryGey13umfilter_2_FD_183959 | JGI IMG/M metagenome (GOLD analysis project Ga0210044, IMG submission 183959) | Groundwater microbial communities from aquifer in Utah, USA - Crystal Geyser 4/9/14 3 um filter (SPAdes) (version 2) | ecosystem: Environmental > Aquatic > Deep subsurface >...
CCGCGCCGAAGTAGTTGGTCTGCATCTGCTGCTCGAACTGGGTCAGCGGCAGGTCGACGAAGCGGCCGGGCATGGTGATGCCGGCGTTGCTGATCAACACGTCCACCGGCCGGCCCCCGGGCAGCTCCTGCAGCGCCGCGGCCACGGCCTCACGGTCGCCCACGTCCAGCGTCAGGGTGTGGACCTGGGCCCCGTTGGCCCCGATCTGCCCCACGCTCTCGCGGGCCTGGTCCAGCTTCGCGGGGTCCCGCGCCACCAGGATCAGGTGCGCACCACACTGGCGCAGCTGCAGCGCGGCGGCCAGGCCGATGCCGCTGCTGCCGCCGGTGAGAAGCACACACTTGTCGCGGAAGTACTCGATCACCCCTCGACTCGGGCCCATCACGACCTCCCCTGGACGGCTTGTTCGCTTCACCGGACTGCGATTGTGTGCGGCTCAGGACGCCGCGGCGGCCGCCTTCTCGCTGGCCACGCGCATCAGCAGATCCACGAGCTCGTTGACGTTGGTCAGGGTGGAGAGCTCGGCGCGCGGCACCTTGACCTTCAAGTCGCGCATGGTGCAGGATACGACCTCAACGATATCGAGGCTGTTGGCCCCCATGTCCTTCATCGAACGGGCCGGATCGAATGCCGACGGGTCGAGGTCCTCCAGATTGTCCATCAAGTGGTCCTTGACGAGGTTCAGAATCTCTTCTCTGGTGACCATTGAAACGTACCTCCTGAAGCTCCAGCACAGCTGGCGATACAGTACTCAAGTTCTGGTTCTAAAGGCCATATTTGTCACGGTCTTCAAACAGGCGCATGAGGTTATCGCAAAAGGCGACGCCCCTGTCCAACAGAATCACCTCCCCGGAGACGGCGTCCATCCAGCCGCTGCACACGGCGAGGACCGCGTCCGCCACCTGCTCCACGTCGATCATGAAGCGCTCGTCGCCGTATTTGCGCAGGAACGGCTCGAACTCGTCGCCGAAGGTGGCGCGCAGGGAGTCGGTGGAGACCGGCCGGGCGCGCACGACGTTGACCCGCGTGTCCTGCTCCAGCAGGTGCGTCGCCAGGTAGCGGCACAGCGTCTCCAGCACCGCCTTGGAGGCCGCCACGAAGTCGTAGCCCGGGTAGTAGCTGTCGGCGCCATCGCTGGAGGTCCCCACCACGTAGCGCGGATAGCGGCCGAAGGTCCTGTGAGCCTGCTGCATGTACCCCACCAAAGGCCAGGCGCTGTAGCCCAGGGTGGTCATGAGCGAGCGCTTCTTGTAGCTCGGCACGTCGCCCTTGCCCAGGTGGGCGAAGGAGACGTTGCTCACGAGGACCTCGAGCGCGTCCTGCTCGCCGCGGATCTGCTCCATCAACCGCGCGGTGTCCTCGTCCTCGGCCACGTCGGCCTCGACGATGTACGGGACCGGCGCGCCGGCGTCCGAGAACTGGCGCCGGATCTGGTCCTCGTCCGAGGTGCCCCACTTGTGGGTCAGGTAGACCTGGGCCCCCAGCCGTCCGAAGGCCAGCCCCGTGGCCAGCCCGATGCCGCGTGTCCCGCCGGTGACCAGCACCACCCTGTCGGCATAATCGTTGGGGATCATCTCTACAGTCCAAACTCGGCGCGCCGCCGGTACAGCCGCATCAGGTTGTCGGAGAAGGGGCCGCCGTTGTCCACGTGGACGATCTGCCCGTTCAACGCGTCCAGCAGCCCGCTGCACAGGGCGAAGATCGTGTCGCCCACCTCGCGGGCCTGCACGAAGTGCGGCTCGCCGCCGTACTTGCGCACGAACTCCGGATAGTCCTCACCGTGGATCGCCAGGGCCGACTCGGTGATCACGTTGCGCGTCCGCACCACGTTGAAGCGGATGTCCTCGCTCCCCAGGTGCGTGGAGAGGTAGCGGCACAGGACCTCCATCACCGCCTTGGTCAACGCCACGTAGTCGTAACCCTCGTAGTAGTGCGTCACACCGTCGGTGGAGGTCCCAACGACATAGCGCGGGTAGCGCTCGAACGTCTTGTGCGCCTGCTGCAGGTAGGACACCAGCGGCCAGGTGCTGTAGTCCAGGCTCTTGAACAGCGCCCGCTTCGACAGGCTCTGGATGCCGTCCGTGGTGGGGACCACGGTGACGTTGATCATCAGCGCCTCGAGGCGATCGTGGCGCTCGCGGATCAGCTGCATCAGCTGCTTCGTGTCCGCGTCCACCGACACGTCGGCCTCGACGATCTGCGGCGCCGGCGCGCCAGCCTCGTCGAACTGGCGCCGGACCTGGTCCTCGTCGGCGGAGCCCCAGCGGTGGGTCAGGTAGACCTGGGCCCCCGCCCGGCCGAAGGCCAGGCCCGTGGCCAGGCCGATGCCCCGCGTGCCGCCGGTCACCAGCACGGCCTTGTTGGTGTAGTCGTTCAGCATCACTCGTCCTGTCCGCCCCTGGGCCCCGTCCCTGCAGCGTGGGTGTAGTAGTCGCGGATCTGCTCCGCGATGTCCGGCTGCGCGAAGCTCAGCCGGTGCATGAAGGTCTCGATGGTGCGGGTCTGCTCGAACGCCTGGCGCCGTGGGAGGCTGAGGTAGCACTTCAGCATCTCCAGCGCCGCGCGCGGCTTCTCGGCCATGCGCCGGGCCACCTGCAGCGCCCTGGGCCACACCTCGTCCCGGGGCAGCACGTAGTTGATGGCCGGAAACCGCTCCAGACGTGAGCCCTTGAACAGCTGTCCGCCCAGCATCATCTCCGCCGCCACGTACTCCCCGACGGCGTGCTGCAGCAGCCGGGTGGTGCCCATGCCGGGGGTGAAACCCATGTTGATGAAGCTGCAGCCGTAGCGGCTCTGCCGCGCCAGGAGCACCACGTCGCAACACAGCCCCAGCGCCAGCCCGCCACCCACGGCGTGCCCCTCCATCGCGGCGATCATCGGAACCGGCAGGTCCAGCACGAGCTTGGGCAGGATGATGTCGGAGGCGCTCATCTCGCCCGCCGCCAGCTGCTGCAGCAGGTCCTGGGAGGCGCCGGCGCAGAACACGTCAGGGAGCCCACGCATCACGCCCACCCGCACCTCGCGGTCGGCGGCCAGCCGCGCCAGACACTCCACCAGCTCGTCGATGAACGTCGCATCGAACGCGTTGCGTCCCTGCTCGTCCCGCATGCTGAGCAGGGCGATCCCCGGCTCCAGCTGCTCCAGCGTCACGCGCCTGCTCATGACTCGCTCCCGGGTCGATAGCGAGAGAACCACGGCAGCGACTCTCCGTCGAGAAACGCGCGCACCGACGCCAGCGTCTGCTCCGACTGCAGCATGCTCGCCGTCCGGCTGGCGCCCAGCCTCAGGGCCTTGGCTCGCGGCATGCCAGTGATCTGGTGTTGCAGCGCCTTGAGCGCGGCCACCGCCGCCGGGCTGCGGCGGAGCGCCACCTTGATCGCCGCGCGCAGCCCCCGCTCCAGCGCATCGGGCGTGGCCGCCAGCTGGTCCACCAGCCCCAGCTCCCGGGCGGTGCCGGCGTCCACGCTGTCGAACAGACACAGCCGCCGGGCCCGCTGGGACGGCATGCGCTCGAGCAGGATCGGCAGCACCACCGCCGGCAACAGACCGAGGGAGAGCTCCGGCAGGCTGAAGCTCGAGGTCTCGGTGGCCAGCAGCAGGTCCGCCGCGGCGGCGAGCCCCACCCCGCCGCCCGCCACGTCGCCATCCACCGCTGCCAGCACCACCTGAGGGCCCTGCCGCAGCGCCTCCAGGCAGCCGGCGAAGCGCTGCACCTGACTCGAGAGATCCGCGCCCGACCCCATCACCTGCCCCAGGTCCATCCCCGTACAGAAGCGGCCCGGCTGTCCCTCGAGCACCAGCACCCGGCACGTCGGGCTGGCCCCGGCGCGCTCCAGGATCTGCGCCAGCGCGTCGACACCTTCCTCGTCGATGAGGATCGATCCCTCCGGCTCCGAGGGGCACAGCCGTAGTCGCCAGACCTCGCTCCCCTCCCCGCCGCAACGCACACGCATGGGTTGGATCAGCTCCAGTCGTACTGTCGGAAGTGATCCTTGTTGGCCCTGAGGATCAGCCGATGCTGGCCGGCGTAGCACCGGGCAAACAGATCGCCGTGCGCCTGCAGCGAGACATCGTAGGTGCCACGATCGATGAGCTCGAAGCGCTGCTGCTCCAGGGCCTCGTACTGATCCACGTTCAGCGGCTGACGCTGCTCCAGCAGCCGGGATAGCCCGGCCGCCGCGACCACCTCCCGCGCGTCGGGACCGATGACGGCGCTGTAGAACTCGCCGCAGGAACCAGAGCCGTAGGAGAAGACGCCGATCCGGTCTCCCGGGGCCAGGTCGTCGCAGGCGTCGACCAGCCCCATCAGGGCCACGAAGGTACTCCCCGAGTAGGTCGCGCCCATCTGCATGTTATAGCGCAGGCTGGGGAGCGTCTTGCGCCGGAAGTGCTCCAGCGCCTCGCTCTTCTTCAGCGGCTTCCACTGCCTCAGCAGCGTGCGGTGCGCCTGGAACGTGATGCCCCCGAACGGGACGTGGTACAGGTTCTTCTTGAAGTAGCCGTCGAAGTCCACCGGGCCGGCCTTGCTCAGGAAGTGGGCATACGCCCCCTCCAGCGCGTCCAGGTAGCAGTAGAGGCTGGTCTCGCCGTTGCCCGTCTCCACCCGCGACGTGGGGCGAAAGGTGTCGGAGACCTCGGTGGTCCAGAACCCGTTGTGCTCCGGCTCCAGCTCCAGCACCCGCGGGTTGGCGCTGACCAGCATCGCCACGGCCCCCGCGCCCATGGTGAACTCGTAGGGCTTGTGCAGGTGCATCCGGCTCTGGTCGGTGGTGATGACCAGCGCCTTCTTGCCGTCGTTGAGCCCCGACAGCACCCAGTGCATCGCCACCATCAACGCCGAGGTCCCGCTGTAGCACGCGTGCTTGACCTCGAAGTTGCGGCAGTTGTGCGGGATCCCGAGCTGACGCTGGGCGTAGGTCGAGATCGGCTTGCCCTGGTCCACCGACGACTCGGTGGCCACCACCAGCAGCTCGATGGAGGCCCTGTCCTCGTCGGTCAACATCGGATCGGCGGCGTTCACCGCCATCGTCACCGGGTCTTCCCACAGCGGGTTGAGCGAGCGTGACCGCAGCAGCAGGTTGTCGCGGATGTCCGCCGGATCGTGGTCCCGGGCCCGCGCCAGATCCTCGAGATCGAGGGACAGCGTGCCGGGGTAGGCGCAGATCTTCTCGATCCCCACCCGCCGTTCGCTATCACGGGGCATGCTCGAGCCCTCCGGTGACGGGGATCTCGGCACCGTTGATGAAGCTCGACGCCTTCGAGCCGAGGAACGTCACCACGGCGCCGATCTCGTCCAGCTTCCCGATGCGTCGCGCCGGGCAGTACTTGAACCAGAAGAACTTGCTCTCCTCCGACATCGTCTGCTGGGTCATCTCGGTGTCGAAGAACCCCGGCATCACCACGTTGGCCGTGATCCCCTTGGGCCCGTACTCCTTGGCCAGCGAGCGGGTCAGGCCCCGCAGGCCGGCCTTGGCCGTGGCGTAGTTGATCTGGCCCGAGGCGCCGTCGGCGGTGATGGAGGAGATGTTGATGATGCGGCCGAAGCGATTGCCCAGCAGGGTGGTGAGAAAGTGGCGGCAGACGTAGAACGGTCCGTCCAGGTTCGTGGCCAGCACGTCGCGCCACTCCTCGTCGGACATGTAGACCGCCAGGTTGTCGCGGTTGATCGCCGCGTTGTTCACGATCACGTGCACCGTGTCGAAGTCGTCCAGCACCTGGTTCCCTACCCGCTCCACCTCCTGCGGGTCACGGACGTCCATGCGGTAGTGGCGGCACACCGCCTCCGGTCGCAGCTCCCGCGCCTGCTGCACCACCTGCAGCGCCTGCTCCTCGGCGGTGAGGTAGGTGAAGGCCACGTCGTGCCCTTCACGGACGGCCTGCAGCACGATGGCCGCGCCAATCCCGCGGGAGCCTCCGGTGACGAAGTAGATCATCGGGCTCTCCAGCTCAAGCTTCGAATCGGCGGAACAGGGCGCAGCAGTTGATGCCGCCGAAACCGAAGGAGTTCTTCATCAGGATGTTGACCTCGTGCTTGACCGGCCCGCCCTCGCACACGTCCAGGTCCACCTCGGGATCGCGCCGGGTGATGTTGATCGACGGATGCAGCGTGCCGCGGTTCATCTGCAGCAGCGCGGCCACCGTCTCCACCACGGGAGCCGACCAGCAGGTGTGGCCCAGCATCGACTTGGTGGCGTTGATCTTGAGCTTGCCAGCGTGCTTGCCGAACACCTGTTTGATCGAGTGGACCTCCGTCACGTCACCCAGCAGAGTCGACGTGGCGTGCGCGTTGATGTAGTCCACCTGCTCGGGGGCGATCTGTGCGTGCTTCAGCAGGCGGGTCATGCAGCGCGTCTGCCCCTCCTGGGACGGCGACGGGAGATGACACCCGTCGGAGGTGGTGGCCACTCCCAGCACCTCGGCATGGATCCGGGCTCCCCGTCGGCGCGCGTGTTCCAGCTCCTCGACCACCAGCACCGCCGTGCCGTGGGACGGGATGAAGCCCTCCCGCGCGGCGTCATACGGCCGGCTGGCCAGCTCGGGGCGGTCGTTGAAGCTCTGATACCCGATGGCGCCCATGATCGCCATGGCGTGCAGATCGATGGGGGAGAAGTCCAGCGGGGCGCCGGCCACCAGCATCATGTTGTGGCCGTGATGACAGATCTCGTCCATCGCGTTGCGCAGCGCCACGTTGGCGCTGGCGCATGCGCCGCCCACAGTGTAAACCGGGCCGCGAAGCTGCAGCGCCTCGCCAACGGATGCTGCCACGTCGGTGTCCAGCCCGTGCAGCGACAGCATGGAGTCGATGTACTCCGGCTCCTCGGCGAACTGGGCGATGTTGTCGAACAGCAGGTTGTTGTGCAGGTTGTGCCCGCCGACGATGACGCCGACGAAGTCTGACTCCAGGCTCTCGTCCAGGCCCGCGTCGACGTAGGCGCTGGCGGCAGACAGCAGCGTCAGTCGCGTGGAAAACGGCGCCTTCTTCACCAGCCGGCGCAGTCGCTTGTGGATCGCCGGAGGCAAAACCCCCGCCAGCTGGTCCATCTTGCGATGGATGTCATAGTCGCTCAGATCCCCGCCGACCTTGGAGTAGATCTTGCTGGTGTCGATGAACTTCCAGCGCGTGATCGCCGACTTTCCCGCCAGCAGATTGTCGTAGAACGTGTCGAGATCGTCGCCGATGGCCGTGTTCACGGCCATCCCGGTGACCACCACCCTGCGCTTGTATCCGTTGTTACTCGACATGGTCAAACAGTCCTTCGGTTTTCAGCCGTCTTCAAGCAGCACGGCCTCCATGATGGCCAGGGCGCAGATCGTCTGCTCCCCGCCATGCTTGATCGAAAGCACCTGCCCGGCGAGGATCGCGGTGTAGCCGTTGTCCTCCACCAGCCGACCGAGCACGGTGAGGTGGTCGTCCGGCCTGGCCTCGGCCAGGAACACCCCGTGGTGCACGCGCAGCAGCCGCAGCCGTGGCGGCTGGTCGTCGTCACGCACCTCCGCCCGCCCGCTGCTGCACACATACTGCAGACAGATCGAGAGCTGCGCCATGATCTCCACCAGCAGCACACCGGGGTAGACCGGATCGCCGGGGAAGTGCCCGGCGAACACGGGATCCGCCGGATCGAGCCACCGCTCGCCGACGATCATCCGCTCCGTGAGATCCACCCGGGTGACCCGATCGATGAGCAGAAACGGATCTCGGTGCGGAACCATGCGCTCGATCTCGCGGCGGCCCATCTCCACCGCCTGACCGGTCGTACGCCACGCGAAGAGCGGCTTCTTCCGCCCCGACCGAATCATCGTGTCAAACGACATCGGTCTCCCGCTCGGGCTGATGGGTCAGCAGTTCGTCGATCAGCTGCTGCAGGTGACCCGCGGTCCCCTCGGCGCTGTCGGTGTGGTACTTGCGGTTGCGATGCCACTTGCGATCCAGCAGGTTGTGCAGCACGGACAGCGGGCCGACCTCGAGGAACACCGCGTCTGGCCACTGCTGCACGACCCAGTCGATGGAGTGCCGCCACAGCACCGGGCTGTACACGTGCGTCGCCAGCAGCTCCACGAACGTCTCGCGATCCGGTTCGGGCTGCACCCGCCCCAGCCGGTTGGGCAGGTAGGGCAGCGTGGGACGACCGAAGGACACCTGCTCCAGATGACGCCGGAACATCTGCCCCGCGGGCTCGAAGATCGAACAGTGCATCGGCACCTGCCGTTCGATCACGGTGGTCTGAACGTAGTGCTCGTCCTCGAGGATCTGCAGCGCACGGTCCAGCGCCGCCTGCTCCCCCGACAACACCTGCTGGCGTGGCGAGTTGAGGTTCACCACCTCCAGCACGCCCGCCTCCCGCGCCCGGGCCGCCACCTGCTCCAGCTCCTCGTGCTCCATGGGGAACACCGAGGCCATGGCCCCCCGGGGGCCGGCGTCGTAGGCCAGGCCTCGCTGCTCGACGGTGAGCAGCGCCTGCTTCAGATCCAGGGCGCCGATGTGCACCAGGTGATTGTACTCACCCAGGCTGAGCCCGAGGGAGACCGGGGCCTGGATCCCGGCCGCCTCCAGGATCTGCAGGAACATGTGGTTCGCCAGGAACACCCCGATCTGAACGTCGCGGTTGCAGGCGAAGACGTCCGGGTTGTCGGCCCGATAATGGGCCGTCAGATCGCGATGCAGCAGATCCGAGGCGGCCGCCAGCAGCTCGCCGTTGGGACGGTGCAGCTGCGCGAGCTTCTGCAGCATCCCGGGATAGCGGGAGCTCTGACCCGGAAACATGTAGACCAGCGTCATGATCTCACCCCACCGCAGTACACCACACGGGACGGGCGGGCCGATGTGACATGCATCACGTCCTCTTGAGCCGCTTGACAATGGTATCGTCAATGATCTGGAGCGCTTGATCCAGATCCTCGCGCGTATGGGCCGCCGTCACCGCCGCCCGGTACCGCAGCTGGTCCTCGGCCACCGACGGATAGTCCACCGGGGCCAGAAACAGACCCCTGTCGTTCATCTCGTGGCACAGCTCGTAGAGCAGGTTGCGATCCGAGCCGATGACGATGGGGACAACCTGGGTCGTGGAGTCGCCCAGGTTGAGGCCCATCTCGAGCAGCCGTCCTCGAAAGTAGTTCGTGTTCTCGTGCAGCCGCTGACGCAGGCTCCCGTCTCGAGTCACGATCTCGAGCACCTTGAGCAGCCCGGCAACCACCGCCGGCGGCAACGCGCAGCTGAAGCCGTAGGGGTGGGAGTAGTAGCGCAGGTACTCCAGAGTCTCGCGCCGGCCGCTGACGAATCCTCCCACGGCGGCGAAGCTCTTGCTGAAGGTGGCGAAGACCAGCGGTACGTCCTGTTCGGCGTGGAAGTGCTCCACCACACCTCGGCCATGCTCGCCCCAGGCGAGGATGGAGTGCGCCTCGTCGATGAAGATCCCGCAGCGGTGCTTCCGGGTGACCTCGGCCAGACGCGGCAGGTCGGCCATGTCGCCGTCCATGGAGTAGATCCCCTCCACCACCACCAGCCGCCGCTTGCCCTCCGTCTGCTCCAGCAGCGCGTCCAGCGATGCGGGATCGTTGTGATCGAAGAACAGGGTCTTGGCCCGGGAGAGGTTGGCCCCGGCGATGAGCGACAGGTGGCACCTGGCATCGAGGATCGCGACGTCGCCCTTGCGCAGCAGCCCGGCGATGGTGCCCATCGCTCCCCCGAAGCCGCTGTTGAACAGCATCGTCGACTCGCGGCCCATGAATGTGGACAGCTTCTGCTCCAGCTCGTGGTGCAGGTCGGCTTGCCCGGAGAGCAGCGGCGATCCACAGGCGCCCGTGCCGTAGTGTGACAGCGCCCTCTGTGCGGCCTCGATCACCTCCGGATGCTGCACCAGCCCCATGTAGTTGTAGGACGTGAGGTTGATCGCCTGGACGCGAACGTCCCCGCGCCGCACCTCGACCCTCGGCCCCGCCGCACCGAACAGGTTGGGCTCGTACAGCTCGGTGGCCCACCGGGTTCGCTCGCGCCAGCTCCGATACTCCTCGGACGGCTTGAGGGGATCATCACTGTTATCAAAGAAGAAATCGGCCAGGCTCAGATCGGTGTCGATGTGCGTGCCCACGGCTTTGTTCCCTTTCGGCGCAGACGGTGTGTGACCGCCCGCCCGGATCACACGGGGGGTGCTAGCACAAGCCGGTATTCCTGACAACGTGGTGATCCGGGTTACGCATCGTGCTTCAGCGCCACGGCCTCCCCGTCCGCCCGGGCACCGGGCTCGAGCACCAGCAGCCGTACGCGACCGGAGGCCACCAGCTGCCCATCCCCGTCGAGGATCCGTCCCTCCCACACCTGGGTCCGCCGGCCGCGGGTCAACGGCCGCGCGACGCACCGCAGCGTCCCGCCGCGCACGGCCCGCAGGAAGGAGGTGCTGTTCTCCAGCCCCACCGCGCTGCAGCCCCGTGGGAGCACCTCCACCGCCGCCCCGGTGCTGCAGACGGTCTCGATCATCCCGGCCAGCACCCCGCCGTGCACCAGGCCGTAGGGCTGCAGGTGGTGGGGCCCGATCTCCAGCTGTGCCACGAACTCGTCGGCCGTGGCGCGTACGAAGCTCAGTCCCAGGGCCTGGTTGAACCCGCCCAGTCGGGCGTTGATCATCTCCACCGCGTTGTCCGGAAGCTCGCTCATTTGTTCCTCCACGGGGCAGAAGCTATACCACATGCCTCAGGGGGATCCAGCAGCCGGTGTGCGTACGGATTCAACCGAAGGGTGGTGTGCGGCCGCACACCCCCTGTCGGGATCACCCCCATCTGATCGTAGTCGTATTCGGCCCGTACCAGCGGTATGACCCTTGCAGCCGGTCTGCTCATGAACACACGACACGTCAGACGCGCCGCGGCAATCACCCTGCTGCTGGGGGTTGTGGGGCCGGCCCACGCCAGTCCCCTCACACCCACCGCCCAGGAGACCACCGCGCTCAAGAACCTGGCCAGCGCCATCCCCGGGGCGCGGGTGCTGTGGGTCCGCGGTGAGCGGATCTTCGAGGCCGCTGCCGCCACGACCTTCGCCGCCCAGCTCAGAACCCAGGGCAGCATCGTCGAGACCAACCCCCGCTTCTCCCCCGACGGCAGCCAGCTGCTCACGGTGCGCAGCGACGGGGTGTACCTCATGAAGTCCGACTTCACCCAGGCGACGAAGGTCATCGCCGGTGGCAACACCGCCAGCTGGACCCGCGACGGCAAGAGCATCACCGCGGTGGACTCCACCGGATACAAGGTGCTGCAGTATGTGCTGGCGACCAAGAGCAGCACCACGATCTACGACGCCAAGCAGTCGCCATACAATGGCCAGCAGGTGAAGCAGGCGGCCGAGCTGCGTAACGGCGGGCGATTCTTGCTCGTCTTCCGCGACATGCCGACACACGTGACCGAGATTGTCGACCTGCAGCTGAAGAAGTACATCAGCAACACCGAAATGCAGCGCGGTGACTGCAGCCCGGCCTGGGCCCCCGACGGCAGCTACCTCATCACCACCGCGCGGACCACCAGCCGCCCGGTGCTCAAGGCCGGCTTCTCCGTCGGCTCGAGCGGCGGCAGCGTCACCGCGTCGACCTACTTCGTCGGGCTGGACACCACCGACCAGTTCTACATCCACGGCGAGCGGGTGGCCAACAACGGCAAGTACGTCGCCTTCGGCGGCAAGATCTTCGCCGGCGCGCTGAAGAGCGCCCTGCGCGAGATCTACGTCTGGCACATCGGGGACCCGGACTCCGCCGCGGTGCGCATCAGCTTCGACACCGCCGAGGACGAGAGCCCCGACCTGTACATCCCCGCGGGGTGCACCAGCGCCAGCCAGTGCGACGACAGCGACGTGTGCACCACGGACAGCTGCTCCGCGGGCAAGTGCACGCACAGCAGCATCAGCGGCTGCTGCACCGCCAGCAGCCAGTGTGACGACAGCAACCTCTGCACCGCCGACAGCTGCTCCAGCAACAAATGCAAGTACAGCAGCATCAGCGGCTGCTGCACCTCCAGCAGCCAGTGCGACGACAGCAACGTCTGCACCACGGACAGCTGCTCCAGCAACAAGTGCACGTACACCAGCATCAGCGGCTGCTGCACCTCCAGCAGCCAGTGCGACGACAGCAACCTCTGCACCACGGACAGCTGCTCCAGCAACAAGTGCAAGTACACCAGCATCAGTGGCTGCTGCGCCTCGAACACCGACTGCGTCGACAGCAACCCCTGCACCACGGACAGCTGCGACGTGGGGAGCGGCACGTGCTCCAACAGCGCGGTGAGCGGCTGCTGCGCCTTCGACACCGACTGCGACGACACCAACCCCTGCACGCTGGACAAGTGCTCCTCCAACACGTGCAGCCACGGCGCGGTGGCGGGTTGCTGCACCTCGAACACCGACTGCAACGACAGCAACCCCTGCACCACGGACAGCTGCGACGTGGGGAGCGGTAAGTGCTCCACCAGCGTGGTGAGCGGCTGCTGCGCCTTCGACACCGACTGCGACGATGCCGACCCCTGCACGCTGGACAGGTGTGAGACCACGTCTCACGGCTGCCAGCACACCCCGATGTGCGGCGACGGCCCGGCGGTGGATGGCGGCCTGATCCCCGACGGAACCACGGGTTCGGGCCCGGAGGCCGGCTCGAGCGCCGATGCCGACGGGATGGGTGCCGACGGTGCCCTCGCCCTGTCGGCCCGGCCGTCCCTGGTGGGAGGCTGCTCCACGGGAGCCGCCGGCGGCCCGGGTGCGTGGCAGCTGTTGCTCCCGCTCGGACTTCTGTTGTGGCGCCGACGACAGGCGCGGCGGCGCGGTTGCCGAACGCGGGAGCAGCGAGCGAGGAATCCGGCTCAGGCGTTGAGAGCCTCGGTCCGTGTCAGCCACGACCCGCGCCCCCACCTTGCTGGAATCCTGGCATATTCCTGCCCTGGGGAGGTTGTTCAGGTCAGATACACTGATATGCTATGGTCCGGGACACGGCACAAGGAATCTGGGAGTGATCAACCGCATTGGCAAGATTGTTCGTAGGGTCCGTGAGCGCGAGCCTTGCTCGCTTGAGGACATCACCAGCCGCAGTGGCGTCCCATACGCTGTCCTTGTTGCGCTGGAACAGGGGATGCCGAGCATCACAACCACCCAACTCCACAATCTAGCCCGGGCGCTCTCGTTGGACCCGACGGCACTCCTCAATGGCCGCGAGGTCCCGAGGAGGACACCCAGCGTGTTCTTGCGGCATGCATCGATGCAGGACTTCGACGACCGCGACATGGCCATCCTCGCGGATGCTCTGGAACAAGGTCGCAGCCTCTCGAACCTTCGTTCGCTTCTTGGTGAACCTCCTCTTGCACTCCAGGCAGGCGTCTTCACTCAGCGAACGGCCCCCACAGATCGGCCAGACGCGCCAGCTCAGGATGGATATCAGCTCGCACGCGAGGTCCGTAGATGGCTTGGCAACGTGTCAGAGCCACTCGGTGACATGAGGACGCTGCTCGAGGAGCGGTTCGGAATCGCCGTTGTGGTCCACAGTCTGCAGACCTGTCGAGTGACAGCAGCCGCCGTGCGCGCCGAGGGCCACGGGGCGATCGTAGTCAATGCGCGAGACCCTCAACGTGCAGTCAACGCCCTGCTTACCCGCGTGCACCTGTCGCACGAACTCTGCCACATGCTTTTTGACCCATCGCCAGGCGGGCTACAGATCGTCATCGACAGCATCGCTGACCGAAAGTGCCACGCGGCAGAGCAGCGAGCACGTGCATTCGCTGCGGAGTTGCTCCTGCCGATACTGGGCCTCACTCCGCTTCTGGGCAACCCTCGGGCGTTGGACGAGACCGACACCGCACTCGACTTGGTCGCGAAGGCACGGAGCCGGTTTGCCACCCCCCACGACATCGCAGCGAACCACCTCTCCAACTTGATGTTCATCGACCTCCGCCTGCGCGAGTGGCTCGAAGCTGGGAGGACCAACTTCACCGGCACGCCACCGGCGACAACCTTGCCCGACAGCGGCGCCCCGAGTCGGCTTGTGGCGGAGTACACCGCCCGCGCACACAGCGACGGGAACCTCACAGACGGCGAAGCGCGAGCGATTCTCGGAATCGACCGCCTTGCACCACTGCCGTGGGACGAGGCGACGCTGTGACTTTCCTCCTCGACACGATGGTCGTTTCCTACTTCCTACAAGCTGCTCGCGAGGACGAACTTGCGGCCGCTGCAGCGTGTTGTCCGATGGCGATTGTGGACGAAGTTCGCCAGGAGCTAGAGAACGATTCAAACCGAGGCGGCCGGCCTTTCGAGACCTGGCTTGCGACATCGGGCATCGAGATGCATACGATCGTCGTGGGTTCGGCCGAGTCCGCAACGCTGGCTCAGTTGCTGAGCGTGGCCTCACCGAACAGATCCCGAGGCGAGCGAGCGAGCATTGCCGTCGCGGAGTCTGACATGTCGCTGACGTTCGTCACCAACGACAGGGGTGCTCTTTGGATCGCGATTCGGGAATTCTGGATGCCGGGAGAGCGGATCCTCGGTCTTGCGGTCTTCCTGCGACGGCTCTTTGAGCAAGCGGCACTGTCGGACCCGGCGATCCTGGACGAGATCATGACGGTGGCCTCTGCCCAACGTCCGACGTGGTGGGCGACCTGGCGTTCTGGCGTCGCACGCCACGGGGTGGCCGCAATGTCGCCATTGGTTTCGGCTCCACCAACACCTTCCGTGGATCCCACACCTGGTGACGACGAGTAACACTTCGTTTTCAGCCAGTGGTCATCAGCGAATCGAGCGAATCGGGACAGCATGTGGCCCGGTTTCCCATGACATGGCGACTCAGTCCTACCAGCACAGCGCGCCTGCTGCTACGGCTCCACCGCCCCCGCGGCGCAGCCCGTCGCGGGCCGGGGCTGACCGCGCTGGTCCTCGGCGGGGCAGCTCTTGCCGGCGCCCAGCACGGGGCTGCCGCTCTGC
>Ga0210044_10006779_pt1 | contig 14933 bp, 12 predicted proteins | sample CryGey13umfilter_2_FD_183959 | JGI IMG/M metagenome (GOLD analysis project Ga0210044, IMG submission 183959) | Groundwater microbial communities from aquifer in Utah, USA - Crystal Geyser 4/9/14 3 um filter (SPAdes) (version 2) | ecosystem: Environmental > Aquatic > Deep subsurface >...
GTAATAAAATAATAAAGGAATTTACACATATGCGTTTGGAATATACGGAAACAATAAAACAAACAAATATATTATTTACAGCATTAAATTTGTTTGGATCATTATCATTTTATAAAATATTAAAAAGTGTTAAAGATCATGAATATATGATCATGGATATAATATATTTAGGTTTATTTTTAATAATAGATGGAATTTATATTTTTTCGATAAAAAATGTACGATCGCATATAGAGAAAATAAATGAAAAAGTTAATTCAACAAATATTCCAATAAAAATGAAAAATATGAATATGGATATTGAAATGGATCAAAAAATGGGGGAGGACTATAATTCAATAAAAAATACTGAATTATTAAGTTGGTTGGTATTAAAAGATTTATTAAGTGTTGAATGGGATTCATATAATTTATTTGGTTTCCAAATAACAGATACGTTAATTATTCAAAAATTATTCGGATTACTAATCACATTACTAATTGCTCAAGATATATCAAATAGTCTTTAAAATTCACATTCCATAATTTTAATAATTGATGGAAATTTATGTTCATATTTTTTTTTAAGCTCAATAAATGTATAATGATTAACAAATCTTTTATCGGCAAGAGAACAAATCGTTAATAAATATGCTTTAATAACTTCTTTATTTTCAGTATTTAAATCTTTCCAAAATGTTTTAAATTCGAATAATTTATCCATTATACCAGGAGTTTTATTTTCATAATTTAAAAAAAAATCTTCATTTTGATCAAGAAGATGTTTTCTATAAATACCATGCTCAGTATTATATGCTTTTTTAATAAAAGAATCAATAACATTTTTAGGATTATTTTCGATAAATTGAAGAATTTGATCTTTATAATTAATAAGCATTTGATTGTTTGTGATTCTTGTTAAATCATTTGTTAATTGAACAATAAGTTCAGTAAATTCTTCAAGTGTATCATCATTTTCAACTTTCATTTCCGTCAAATCATAAATCAAATCATTTTTGTTTTCATAATCGGTTTCTATTTTTTTAGAAATTTCATTAAAAAGTTCGGTTAAATCATTAGATGACATTTTAAATTATATATAATATAATAATTATTTTTTTATATACTTTTTAACGAGATTTTCTTGTTCAATAAGCATTTGTCTTTTTAGATTAGAATCAAATTCAGTTCTTTCTTTTGTAGCATTGGCGATAATTTTTTTTGTTTCATTAGTATTGACCTTTGGCAATTCTTCGCATGTTAAAATAGTATTTTTTTCTTCCTCTTTATATCCAAAGAAACTTTTGGGTTGAGCATTATTTATATTTGGATCAGTAAAAGCGTAATTATCGGAAAATCCTGAAATTTCACTTATAACACAATCTTTAAATTTATCTTTTTCTTTATCTTTATAATTTGATTCAGAATTATTACCAGAATCATTTTCAATAGAATCATTTTTGACAGGTGGTGCTCTAATATATTTTAAACGTTGAATCCATTTAAAAGCTTCTTCCCCGACAAAAAGTTTTTGTATGCCAGCAATAATAAGCGTTGGAATATGTTTGATTTGTGGTGGAAAAAATTTCTCATGTTCTTCAATGGATAACATTTTAAATAGTGGAATTAAATTTTCATTTTTCATTAATATAACAAGCGATTTTGACATTGAATCTCTATGGCTATAGAAACAACAATTCATATACTTTATAATATTATTATATTTTTATCAAAGTGGCGCAAAAAATTGAAAATTGATATATAAATATATATATATTATAATTATATTATTAGTTATTATATGAAGTTTGACATTAAAATAAAAGAAATTAAAAAGGTAAAGTATCATACAAAAGAATATAAATTAGATAAAGATATAACATATGATGTTCCTTATTCAAGTAAATTAGTATTAGAATTTGAGGGAAAAGATATAAATAATATAATATGCAATACAATAAGGAGAGTAATATTTGATAATATTCCAATATATGCGATACCAAATAATTTTATTAATATAACAGAAAATAAATCGGTATTTAATAATGATATGATGCGTAATCGTTTAGAACAATTACCAATTTATGATGTTAAATCAGACTTATATTATTTAGAAGAAAAATATTGGAAGAATGTTGATTACGATAATAGAGAAGTACATCCAAAAGAAAAGATTATTGAATTATATTTAGATGAAAAGAATGATACAAATAATATAAAAAATATAACAACAAATGATTTGCAAATATTTGAAGAATCAAATAAAATAGATAATAAATATTCAAAGAAATGTCCGATATTATTGATTCAATTAAGACCGGATGAAACATTTAAATGTTCAATGAAAGCAATATTAGGAGTGGGCGAAGTAAATAATATATGGGGAGCAGGAAATTGTTATTATGACGATCATACAACAGATGATATGAAAGGCGTATTTATCGAAAATAAAACAAATAGAATAACACTGACAGTTGAATCATCAGGACAAATTCCCGAATATGATTTATTAGATAAAGCATGCAGTTATATTATAACAAAAATAAAACATGCAAGAGATAAATTTAAAGAAGAAATTAAACCAGTTATCGATAATGATATATTCGTATTAATGGTAGATGACGAAGATCATACATTGGGACAACTTATAAATGATGTATTTCAAGATCATCCGGATATTACATTTTCAGGGATATCAAAACCAGATCATTTTGTGAAATCAATAAGATTTAAAATAATAAGTAAAAAAAAAGATTTACAAAAAATAATAGATGAACAATTAGCAATGCTTTCAGATAAATATGAATTTATTAAATCATCTATAAAGAAATTAAAAACTAAATCATGATTGATTTAACAAATTAATTTATTTATAATATATATTTTTATGAAAAATATATATCTAAACAATATTTATGTATATCAATAAAGTTGATGATTTTTTGGATAAAATAATTGATGATTTTTATAATATTATAATAAATCCAAAATTTGATGTACTAAAAAATTTTGGAGGATCTTATCAAAAGATAGTGAACGATATTATAGCTGAATATTTTAAAAAAATAGATACAAAAGGGATAAGAGATGTTTTTAAAAATCAAGAAATAATAACTCATATATTAGAATTATTAAAGAGATATTTATATTATTATTATTTTTTATTTGCAGGGTATTTTTTTACAGAAAAAAATGATATATTTATCAATGATGTTATCGATTTTTCAAAAAATAGCATTGTTAATAATTTATTAGATACAGAAAAAAATTCAATCATAATAGAATCATTTTTATTAATAAAAGACATACAATCTATATTATCTGATAAAAATAAATCGAAATTATCTGATGAAAAGAAGGCGAGAGAATATATAAATTTATTCGGGGAAGATGAATTGAAAAATCAAAAAAAAAAGATATCTCAAAAAGACTTTGCACATATTATAGTGAAATCGATAACAATTTTAGAAATATATAAAAAAAAAGAACAGGATGAAATAAATCAATTATTTAATACAATTGAAAAAGAAATCGGTGAATACATTTACATCGATATAGTAAAATCTAAGAAAAAGTATATTGATTATGATACAGTGCAAAATGTATTAACACATAGGGAATTAGAAGGGGGGTTTTTAAATGATATCTGGAATTTTGTTATTCAACATGAGAATGAAAATAATGAAATATTAAATGAACAAGGCATAAACAAAAATGAAATAAATATATTAAAATTATTAAATTCTAAATTAATAATTCCAATTGTCGATGATTTTTTATTATATAATAATCAGAAAGAAAGATATATAAAACCAGATTCAGCAAAAGAAACAAGTATTAATTATATCGTTACAAAAATAAATGAAACAACTGAATTATATACTAAACCAGAAAAAGCATTAAAAAATTTAAATAATATAATGTCTGACAGAAGAGCTATTATTGTTAATACAAACGAAGATGCAAAAATAATATCAAAATTAGTGAATCAAGGGAGAAGAGTAATAGAAAATAATGATTTTTTTAATGATTTGGCAAATTATAAAGCATATACATATATTAATTTCAAGGATATTAAAAAATATGGTTTTAATATGCAATTAAATAAAACAATTGATGTAATAAGATCAATATCGCTAGAAAAAATAAGTTCAGATATTCAATTAAGAGTTGGACCAAATGATTCAAGTATTAATATTATTGGTTTTGCGATATCAGATACATTAAATAGGAATTTGAATTGTGTGAAAAAGAAGGAATTAATAAATATGAAAAAATTAAGTAAAAATGGATTTAGTGGATTTTTGGAATATTTAAGGGATTCAAAATTAAAACAAAAGAAGTTTAACTCAACAATATACTGGTTATTTGATCAAGAAACTGATAAATATAAAACAAACACATATATTTCAAATTCAAATTCAATATCAAATACAATAGAACAACAACAATCCAATTATTTTAAAATTATGTTAAATGTAATGTATTATAATATATTAACTGAAATATACAATGTAATTGAAATGTCAATGAAAAAAAATACATCAATTGATAAAAATATGGAATTAATAAATGAAATAGAATCAAAATTTATTTCAATACCAAGAAATTCCGATATATTTGATAAAATAGAAGAATTATTGTATTTTACAAAAAATAAAAAAATAGAAGTGAAATATGATGAAAGAGAAGATATTTTTTATGGAATTGATTCTCCAATAAAACTCCCAACATATATTCGGAAAAAAGATAATAAAATAATAGTTAAATTAAAGTTAAATACAATAAAAAAAGAAGAAGATAAAATCGATTATAATAAATTAATAACTGATTCAATATGCCAACATATAATATCGTGGGATAATATATCAAATTTTAGAAAATCAAATCCCAATAAATTTATTGATCAGATTAATTTATTTATTAATCAATATGTGATGGAATCAAATGAAAAAGTGTTGATTTGTAAATCATGTAAAGAAGTATTAAGTATTCGTCAATATGTGCAAGATGGTGAATACAATAAATTAACAGGAAAATATACAAGTTTTTCATCTCCATTGTTTATTAATCTTGAAGATTTAACAGAATATAAAAAATTAAGAACTGCAATAAGATATATCGATAAATTTGTAGAAAAAATATGTTATATATCAAACATTGTATATTTTAATGGAAATTCGGCAGAATATAAAACAAGACGTAAAAATGTTGTGAAAGATACAATTGATTTAATTAAATTAAATAATCAATTTTATAAACATAAATTGAGAGAAAAAATAATTGGAAGATACGGGATTCAAAAAGATAGTTCTGATATGTTTGGATTTGAATTAGAAAATGAAATATTTATAATATCAAGTAAAGAAAAAGATTATTATAAAAATATAAAACAGAACAACGTTCTAGCATATATATCTTTATTAATTATATTAGAATTAAATGAAAGTCATATTTCATATATGGCAGGTGATTTAAAAGGAGTATGTAATTATGGGATTTTTAAGAAATTCGGGATAAAATTATTTGAAAATTTAAGAATAATAGTAAATAAAAATAAACTTGAAACAAAAAAAATAACAAATTACCCATTATTATGCTATTTAATTTATAATATATCATGTATGATGACAAAATATAAAACATGGTATTATAAGATAGATCCAAATGCGAAAATACCAAAATTTAATCCAATAATGCAAAAAAGAATTATCATTACAATGGTTGATGTATTAAATAGTGTATTAGAAAATAGTTCGAAGAATAATGAACATATTTTTAATGTATTTAATAGTAAATATTATTCTAAATTATCTTTATTTGAAAATGGTAAATTATTAGAGAGTATATTTGTTGAAAAAAAAATACAAAAAGTAAATAGAATTACAGAATACAAACCTGAAATTTATTTATTATCACACTATATACCCCAAGAAAAACGGCAACAATTATATAAATATTATACAAATAGAATTGAAAAATTACAATCAAGAAATGAAAAACATGATAAAATTTATTTTATAAATAATATAACAAATTGTGAAAAAACAGGTGAATTTAATTTATGGGAAGCTAAAGGGAAAAACTTTGTGAGTGAATGTAGTGGAGATATGACAAAAATTAAATTAAAAATAAAAAATGATGAAAATGACAAAATAATAGAAAAATACAAACATATAAGACTTTTAGAGCAAGCTAAAAAATATTGTTTAAATGGGGAACTTCATAATTTTAATTATGAAAATGGTGAAATGAAATGTATAAAATGCGGAAAATTAGACGATTATAAATATACATCGAAAGAATTGAAAGAAATAGAGAATATCGTATTAAATAATGAAAATGAAAATGAAAATCTCAAAATAAAAATTCCAGAAAATAATACAATTAGTACATTAGAATTATCAAATAAATATAATAAGAAAACAAAATATATTGAAAAATTAATTGAAGAAATCCATAAAATTAAGGGATTAAATATTAAAATAGGAAATACGTATATGCATTTATATGACGATACTTATATAATTGATCATGACCATTTCGGACATATGCTTGATAAACCAATTGTATTAACAGACAAAGATCAAAAAATAAATACAATAAAAAATCATCCATTTTTTGGGAAAGATGTATTGTATTATACTAACTATAAAGGGAAGAAGATTGATATATTTTATGATATGATCACAAATGTATTATTAGGATATAAAATTGCCGGAGCTGGTTATGTAAAAGTGACAAATAAAATAAAAAAAATAATAATTAATTATTCATTGATAAATAAATTAAAATTATTAGGATATGAAAATAGTGCAATAGATATGGATGAAAGATTATTAAAATCAAAAGAATTATATGATGGTAAATTATCAGATAATGAACAAACAAATATAATAATATATGATGTTTTAAATTATAGGTTAACAAATTTAAAAAAAGTAATTAATGAATTATTAAGATTAATTAATAAATCAAAAAATAAATTAGAAGAAACACGGGTAATAAAGCAAGACATTATAATGGATATAGAACCAAATGAATTAGATATATTATTTGGAAAATATAAGAAAAAATTACAAATAATAAATACAACTAACTTCTTTAAAAAATGGAAAAGAAATACAGAAAATTTAACAATAAATAATGATAATGAAAATACCAATGTTATAAATAAAACGAGTACATTAAGTGTTAAAGATTTAAAAAATGAAATAAATGATATAGTATTATATTATATAATATCTGAAATATTGAAATTAATCGATACAAATAATAATCATGTTGTCAGAAGTAATATTATTGATTTTTTTATTGAATTTATTGAAATAATTTATGATATGTTTAATAAAGATAAAGAAATGAATAATTTTGAAATTAAAAAGTTTTTAATAATTGTAGATAGCATGATTAAAACAAAACAATATGAATATGATGAACAATTAATTGATATTGATTTAGAAAAAGATATAGTGCCAACAGAAGAAGCAAAAGAAGAAAAACAAGATGAAATAGAAGAAGAAGATGCATTAGATATTGATGTAGATTATGAAGATGATGAACCAGAAGGAGCCAATGATGGTAATGATGGAATCAATTATGAATCTAGATATGAACATGAAAATGAGGCGAGATATACTCAAACAGATTTATATTTATGAACAATTTTAAATTTTTAATATTTATTATATGAATAATATATATAATGAGTATTCAATTTGTGTTATTAATAATATTTTTTTTAATAATAGTTTTTTATTATTTTGATATTAAAACAAAGGAACAATTTATATTGAACAATTATAATTCTTCAAAGTATAATTTATCTGATAAATATAATGGAAATAATAAATATAATGAATATATTGATGATTATATAGATATACCTGAAAATGAAAATATATTTGTAGAGGGACAATTCCATACAGATTATCGCGATACAATAACATCTTTTAATAATTTAGTACCAGCCCAAAAACAATTATTTAATTTAGAGAATATTCCAATTAAAAGAAAAGTATTTACCAATAATAATACAAATGAAGTAAATAAATTAGTGAATGATTTTATTTATGAATTGAATAAAAATGTAGCCGAATCAGTATCAAATTACAGAAATGGAAATTCTGGATGGGATGAAGTTATTCCCGATAAAAAAATAGAATCAGGTTGGGAGAAACATATGAAATCTCTTGAACTTCCACAAAATTTATATCCAGAACCAGCAGTAAAAAGTAAAGTTGATTTGATTTCAATAAGTAATTTAATAAAATATGAAACTGATCATGAAATAAAATATTCATGTGAATTATTAATAAAAAAAGAAAATGTAAAAGATAAATTATTAGTAAAAATTAGTTTTGTTATTAACAAAAATTCTACAAAAAATATTATGATTGAAGAAATTCATATACTTGGATTTTATACACAAAATGGAAAAATGGGTGTCGGTATTGATAATCCAGATGATTTTTATAATTTTAAAAATATGGAAAATCAAGAAATTGTTGATAGAGGAACTATTGTTAAACAATTGATAAATAAATATAATAATAGAAATAAAGATATGACCTATTTTAATTCTTCATTGAATGGATTTAATGCATCTCTAACAAATTTTAATGGTCCATTATCAAAAGAACAAAAAGAATTTCGCAACGAAGTACCACATGAATCAACAACTGATTCATATCAAGTAACACAAACAATATTTGATGATTTATACAATAAGAATCAAATCAAAGTCCACGGAGAAAATTGAATTTTATTATATATATATTTATAATAGTATATATATATATAGGAACAACATGACAGATCTCTTTTCAAATGATCACTATGATTTAGTTTTATATAAAAAGAGGAATGATTATGAATTTTTATCGGAATGTTATAATAATTGTGATGAAAAATATCATAATATAATAATGAATTATATGTTAATGCAAAAACACGAGATGTATGATTGGATATGTAAAAATAAATTTAAAGGATTAGAAAAAATTATAAAAAGAATAGGTGTTAATTCTTTTTTAAAAAATATATTTGATAAAAAAAATAATAAAATAATAAAAGATATTTATTCTTTAGATATTGTTAAAAACGATTTTAAAAATATTATGACAAATATAAAAAAAACTGGATTTGATGAAGAATCTTATGGAAATTTAAAATGGATTCAAAATAGTAATTTTACGGAAATTGTTGATAATATCCAACCAATTATAAATTATGGAGAAGATTGCATGGGATATTTTGTGGATTATTTAACAAAAATATTAGAACAAAATATTGAATATACTCAATCAAATAGTCCATTGGATTATTGTAGTTCGCAACAATTTTTACAAAAAATATTAGTTATTATTATAGAACTGTATTGCACACTTTCGGAAAAATTAATATACAATAAACATTTTCCAAGAACAAATAATTCAAAATTAATACAAACTGATATCAAAGATAATTTAGATACAAAGATATTAATTTTAATGTGCAATTCCTTGAAAATATGCTATATTCCATTATTTGAACAGTTAACCCTAACCCCATCAAAGAAAAAATTTATTAAATTTATAAATGATAAAATGACTTTTGTAATAAAAAAAATAATTGATACAAAAATATATATAACTGATGAAATTTTTATTTGCATTAATAAAAAAATGTCATATGATAAAATTATATTAAAAAAAAAATCAGTGATAGATATTGATTTTTGTTTTGATGTTTTAAATAAAACAAAAAATCCCCAGGCACTGTATTTGAGTGTTGACAATATATTATCATGTGAGGAGAAAATACCGTCTGAAAAATTAATACCGTTATGTAAATATTTAATTGATGTTGATATATTTAAAAATCTGAGTATGACCAATGCACATAAACATTTTAATAATGTGTTAAATTTGATATGTGGCATGTCATCTAATATAGATATTAAAGATAAATCAAATATTATTTTCATGAAATGTATTCATAAAATCTGTTCAAAAATAACAGATTATGTAGAAGAATTGTCGTCATATACAACTTTGATAACTAAGAAATGTAATGAATTTAAAGAAAAAAAAGAAAGTATAATAAAAGAACAAAAAGAAAAAATAGATGGTAAATTAACTCTTGAAATAATTGAACAAAATTATAATAGAATAGTAACTGAATATTACAAATATGAAAAAAAATCTAATATTATATTTGTAAAAATATTAGTTAACAGTATTCTTTCCTGTTTTGAAAAATTAAATATATTAATTAATAATTTAATTGGTGATATAAATAATCTTGAATATGAATTAATATCACCTTTAATAAATGTTATAACTGAAAATATTAATTATTTAAATAATGGGGCAAATCCTATTATAGAAGTATTTGAACAGAATTATGAAGCCAGTAAAATTCTTAAAAATTCTTTTGAATTAATGAATAAAGTAAAAAATAATAAATACTTTATAAAAGAAATTAAAAATTATAAAAAAGATATGGAAATGATGTTACCTCGTGTAAAATTACAACAAAATATATTTGATGATTTAAAAATATATTTTGAAGATTATAAAATAGAAGAAGATGATGAAGATGATGTTGATATACCAGAAGAATTTATTGATAAATTAACATGTGTATTAATCGAAAATCCGATTATGATACCAAATGTTGATTTAGTATTTGATAAATCAAGTATTTTATCCCAATTATATACAAATGAAATAAATCCATATACCAGAGAGAAATTAAGTATTGAAGATTTAGAAAAGTTTAATAAAGAAGAAGATATTATTAAAAAAATAGCGGAATTTAATGAAAAAATTACGTTATATAAGAATCAAAAAAAAAGAAAACATATGTTATAATAAAAATGTTTATAAAAAAAATTACCAAAGATACACCAATGATTATTTTATTTAAAAATATTATTTATGATAATTTTATTGAATTATCAAAAGATCCATTGTTAAAACATACAAAAGAAGATATTGATCAATTGCTCCAATCAGAATCAATGAGAGGATTTTATATAAGAGACAATGATAAAATAATTGCATATCTATTTGGAGAAATAATTATATTAAATGATGGAAGAAAAGTATTTTTTATATCATATATATTTGTCTCTCCGCAATATAGAAATAAAAAAATAGGTAATTATCTTATGGATAAAATAATAAATACATTTACATTAGATAATTTATATGACGGAATTATGTTAATTTGCAATACAAATGATAAATTTATATTTAATTTTTATTCTAAAAAAGAATTTATATATGATAAAATATTGCGCAGATATCTAAAATATGATGTTTTATATAAAAAAAATTGAAATTATAAATAATCTATATTCTTCAATAATTTACAAGAGATAGAAGAAAGAATTGATCATTTACGTACAATGTCTTCATTGTTATCTTACGGGAAGAATCCTGAATGGAAGGAGAATCATGAATGGAAAAAGGAAATTACGTCATTTCCCAGCTCACAACTCCTCTATTCATACACTCATCAAAAGATACCAATGTATATTGGTTCTGCGCCAAAGGGATGCGTCGACATCGAAGTTTCGGGGAAGGTTGCATATATTTCTTCAACGACAAACATGGCATTGACACCACATGGAAAGACAATTTCATTATTAGAGAAACAGAAAGATTCTTATATGATGGGAATTGCTTACAGAGATCCAGATGTTGAAAATCTTATTGACATTTCTTTGGCATTATCTGGAGGTGTGTCAAATGGTAAGAATCCGTGTATTCAGGTTGTGGAAGAGATTTCTGAAGAACTTGGAATTGCGAATCCAGAATTATTTTTTGTGGAGTATATAAAGGGCGATAATGATCACAAGGATACTTATATCTATTCGAATATCGACACTGGATCGAACAATAAGCCGCCTCAAAAGGTGAATTCGAACTCACGTGTTATGTATTTCTTTTTTGGAGATCTGCAAACTCTTCAAAAGTCCCAAACGACACAAAAAAAGTACACAGATATTGAAAAGACTGCTGGACAAATTCCAGTAATCTTACGAGTGGAAGACATTTTGGATTTCGTGAGTCTCTTTAAGAAGGGGACATTGATGCCAACGGATACATGGCGACTTCGTAAAAAGTATTCACAAACGATTGAAACATGCAGGAATAGGATAATGAAGAAGCGAAATTATTTTCAGACCAACGGACAAAACAACAGAAGAAATTATTCATATGCATCATCTAACTCGAGGAGTAGGAAGTACCCAGAAAAGAAGAGTGACAATTAACCTTTGATTTTTTATTTTGATTATTTTTTTTTATTTTGAAACTTTTTAAATCGAAAATATCAGGAGTTTCTAAAATAACCGGTATACCCAACGAATGAAAATATGTAAAAAAACGTTTAAGAGGTTTTAATCCAATAAAACCATGTCCGATATTTTCATGCCGATCTATACGTGAACCAAGTTCATTTTTACTATCATTCAAATGAATTAATCCGATATTTTGAATACCAATTAATTCTTCAAATGTATCTAAAAATAATTCAAACATATTTTTTGAACGGAAATCATATCCAGCAACAAATATATGACACGAATCAACACATATTTTAAATCTCTGACTTATTTTTTTATTTTTATTTATTTTTTTATAAAAATGAGATAAATCTTCTAATTTATAACAGATTTCTGTTCCCTGACCAGTTGGAGTTTCCAATAATATTATTATATTAAGATCTTTAGTTTGTTCATGGACATATAATAAAGCAGTATACATATTATTTAATGCTTCTTCTTTTGTTAATTCAAGTTGTTTTCCAAAATGTACAACAATGCCGAGAGCTCCAAGTTGATGGGCTAGTTTAATTTCAGTTATAAATTGATGTACCGACCAACTGTATTTATCCCATTTTGCGGATAAATTTATGGTATATGATGCATGAACAAAACAATTAATATTATATGTATTTAATTCTTTTTTATATTCTGATATATTTTTTTGTTTATTGACAAATAATTGCACAACATTATATTTATTTTTATGTGCAATTTTTAAATCATTTATATTACAGACATGAAAGCCTAACATATTATTAATATATATAAAAATTGAAAAAATAAATTATAAGATTAAGAATTGATATATAAATAAACATTGATATATTATCAATATGTTATTGATAGATAAATATTCACCAGATTGTAATGATACAATGATCCAATTCCACGGAGATATAATAAAAATATTAAAAACAATGAGTAAAGATGAATCTATCCCTCATATTATATTTTATGGAAATAGTGGTGTTGGGAAGAAAACATTGATAAAAAGTTTTATGGAGATGTTGTATGATAAATCAGTTAATAATACATCGAAAATACCACACACTATTATTGGGAGCGGTAATAAATCAATTGAAATAATAATTAAACAAAGTAATTATCATATTGTTATTGAACCAAATAATAATAATAGCGATAGATATTTAGTACAAGATATAATAAAAGAATATGCAAAAAAAGTAATGTTAAGAGTATTTTCAAAAAAAAGATTATTTAAAACAATATTAATTAATAATATTGATAATATGTCATATTTTGCACAAACTTCATTAAGAAGGACGATGGAAAAATATTCATCCCAAAGTAGATTTATAATGTCATGTAAAAGTTTATCAAAAGTAATTGAACCACTAAAAAGTAGATGCATATGTATAAAAGTTTCTCCTCCAACAAATAAAGAATTATTTAGATTTGCAGTATATGTTGATGCTAAAGAAAAAATAAATTTTCCAATAAATGAAGTACAAAATTTAGTTAAGCATGCAGATGGAAATATTAAAAGAATGTTATGGTTGATAGAAATGCATAAAGCCGGTATAAAAAATACTGCTTTTACATATGATTTGAAAATAAAAGAAGTAGCTAAATTAATTATTACAAAGAATATTAAATTACTCCCCGAAATAAGATCAATATTGTATAATTTAATGATAACAAATATAAATTGCAGTAAAATATTAGCAGATTTATCAGATAGTTTATGTACATTTGATATAAAAAATAAATATCAAATTCGCGACATTGCTGCAAAAGTAGAACATACATTATGTAGGAGTAGGAGAGAAATAATTTCTTTAGATCATTTTGTTTTATCTGTAATAAGTGTAATTTAAAAAATAAACAATTGAAAATAATTTTATTCTAAATTATTATTTATACATAACTTGTATAACATATTATGCGTGAACAAACTTTTTTACCAATTACTCATCCTAATAAACATTTATTAGGATGTGATATATATATGACAAAAAATAAAACAGTATATTATAAAGGACCAAAAAAAAACATTAAAAATTTGGTACAATTTGATAAAGCAAAAAAAAATAATTGGAAAATATTATGGATATCCAAAGTGTTGTATCTCACAATTTATTGTAGATTTACGATTAGAAAATAAATATAGGGAAAATAGAATATCTTATGGGAGATTTATAGCATGTAATAAATGTAGTTTAAAAATAAATAAAGAAAAATTAAAAATTAGAGATTTATTATGTAATAGGAAATGTAAACTTAAATTTCCTAAATCTGATAGTAATTATTTTTAAATAAAAAATTAAATTTATTTATATTCTGCAATATCTATAAAATTACACCACTGAACTAAAGTTTTTTTCACAGGACAATCAATTTCTTATCAAACGATCATGTCGTCATTTTCCTCTTCTCCTTTTAATAAGGAGTTTACATGCTCATGCAAGTCATCTTTTAGTGTAACTGGGACAATTCCTGTTTCCTCTGTCATCACTAAGAAGAATTTTCCGAATTATGTCATCACTCTTTTTTTCAAGGCAATGTGTCCAAAGTGTGTCAATGTTTTGGATTTGTCCATTATTTTGGATAAGATTCATTTCGATGAGGATGATGACCTTGATTTGGGCCAGGACATGGCTCCCAGGCTCAATTA
>Ga0210044_10006784_pt1 | contig 14924 bp, 1 predicted proteins | sample CryGey13umfilter_2_FD_183959 | JGI IMG/M metagenome (GOLD analysis project Ga0210044, IMG submission 183959) | Groundwater microbial communities from aquifer in Utah, USA - Crystal Geyser 4/9/14 3 um filter (SPAdes) (version 2) | ecosystem: Environmental > Aquatic > Deep subsurface > Groundwater...
GAGACCTGCAAGGCGGACAGCGACTGCAGCGACGACTACTACTGCGAGCTGTCAGCGAGCCGCTGTGCCAGCGACGGCCACTTCGTGGTGTACAGGAACACCACCGCCATCCGCCAGTACACGCGGTTTCTGGCCACGGCGGCCCGGGACGGCACACCATCCATCGTTCGTTGATCCTCAGCGGGGCTTCAGCGCCTGCTCCACGAGATCGGCCGGCAGATCCAGGTCCCCCATGGACCGCAGCAGCGCCGCGTGGTCGCGGTCGGCGATGATCAGCTTGCCACCCACCGGGGCCTCGAGCGAGCTCTGACCACCAAGGCGTGCCCCCTGGCCCACCACCAGCACCGCGTCGCCGGGGGTCAGACGATACTCGTACCAGCACAGCCGCGAGCCCATCCCGACGCCGACGCTCGTGGAGCAGCCGAAGGCCGCCAGGTAGCTCGTCACGCGTTCGGGGGCGTCCCGCTTCAGCAGCAGGCCGTTGTCCGCGTAGAGCCTCTCGTCCCCCAGCAGCACCCCGTGCTCGCCCCGGACCCAGATCCGCCCCGCATCGTCCTGCAGCTCGAAGTCCGCCACCTGCGTCCGGTCCAGCAGCAGCACCTCGCTGCCCCAGGTGTTGAACATGTGGTTCACGCCCACCACCCGCACCCGATAGCCGCACACCGGCTCACCCGAAAACGGCGCGCGGAGGGACGCCTCGCCCTGGCAGCGGCCCCACACCGCCACCCGCTCGCCCTGCACCACCTGCGTACCGCACACCCGGGCCTGATCCACCAGATGTCGCAGCCGCGCGGTGCGTCTCCGACCCCGCCAGGTCATGTATCCCACCCCCGAGGCGACGGGCAGCAGCAGTCCGGCAACGATCAGGATCGACCACACGTCCATTGTCGGTGATTACCACACCGAGAGGTGGAAGTCCCCTCGAAGCCGCCGCCATTCCCGCACCGGACCGCCGTCGGTGGTACGCCCCCAGAATTTGTGAAGCGAACGATATTTCGGTACTATCCGGCGGTTAGCTGACTGGCGCGCGGGCGCCGGGAGGGAGTGCGGAGTGGAGCACGCCCGTGGGCGCGCGCGACGCGGAGCGCGTGATCGAAGGTGAGGCGTATGCCCCATCGGCACCGTCGGGGTCCAGGATCGATCCGTACCAGGAGCACGCTCCTGTCATGGATCGCTCTGTCCCTGATCCTGCTCGGTGGGATCCCGGCGCGGGCGTTCGTGGCGGGCAACTGGATCCACGCCCCGCTGTCGACGCACCAGATCTTCGGCAACGCCACGGCCGTGGGCAACACGCTGATGCTGCCCGGGCCGTCGGGCACCGAGATCCGGTCGATCCTGCTGGCCAACTCCCAGGCCGCGCTGACCGGTCTTCCCACTGACGCCGTGATCCAGAAGACCTACCTGTTCTGGAGCGGATCGCTGGCCCAGCAGGGCGTCACCGGACCGACGGTGGCCGACCCGACCGTCACCTTCTCCGTGGCCAACGGGCAGACCTTCACCGTGAACGGCACCTGCACCACGGTGGCGCACCCCACCCTCGGAACGACCTTCCCCTCGTTCTACTACTGCCGCGCCGACGTCACGGCCCAGGTGGCCGCCAACAAGCTCGCCGGCTCCTACAACGGGCTGTACATCGTGGGCGACGTGAACGCCGACCCGGGGCACATCAACCCCGGGACCGGCGACTGCGTCGAGACCCCCTTCCCCCGCTGCCAGGCCAAGTACGCCGCCTGGTCGATGGTGGTGATCTACAGCTCCCCCAGCGAGACGCTGCAGCGCGACATCCACCTGTACGACGGCTTCCGCATCGTGGACCACGAGGACGGGGCCCAGGGCAGCCTGGGTGTGACCAGCTTCTCCATCAGCGGCTTCCTGGCCGACAGCACGCCCCAGGGCAGCCTGTCCTACTTCGCGGTGGAGACCGACGCCCAACTCGGCCTCCCGCCGCAGAACCTGCAGTCCCCGCCCTACACCTGCACCACGTGCCAGGACTACGTGAAGTTCAACGGCACCACGCTGCAGGACAGCCTGGGCTGGCCGGGCAACATCTTCAACGAGAGCCTGGGCAACGGCTATGGCGTGGACATCGACACGATCGAGATCGGCGCCCTGCTCGCTCCCGGCGACACCAGCGCCACGATCGAGATCGGATCGGGCACCGGTCCGGTGCTGAACCCGCCCCCGGTCCACGGCGGCGGCGAGCTGTACGGCTTCGGCTGGACGCTGCTCTCGCTCAGGCGGCCGTCGCCCAACTTCAAGACCGCCGCCACCAACAAGAGCGTCAACCCCACCAGCGCCGGGCAGGGGGAGACGCTGGCCTACACCGTCAACATCGTCAACGCCGGATCGTTGCCGGCCACGGGCACCACGGTCACGGACACCCTCCCACCCCAGGTGATCTACACCCCCGGCTCGATGCAGGTGGGAGGCGCGCCCTGCACCGACGCGGCGGACGGCGACGCGTGCACCGTGGTGGGCAACAGCCTCACGCTGAACCTGAGCACCGTGAGCCACCAGGTGCCGAACAACGCGCGACAGATCGGGTTCCTCGCCACCGTCGCCGCGGGGGCGACCAACGGCCAGGTGGTGTGCAACGTGGCCCAGGTGGTCTCGGACCAGACGCCCGCGCCGCACACCACCGCCCCGGCCTGCTTCACGGTACAGGCGCCGCAGCTCGGCACCCCGACCAAGGTGGCGCAGGACCTGGACGGCGGGCTGCACGAGCCCGAGGACTTCGTACAGTACACCGTCACCATCCCCAAGCAGTCCACCGGCCCGGTGAGCGGCCTGAGCTTCGATGACGACATCCCGGCCCACATGCACCTGCTGGCGGTCAACGGCCCGCCCGGGGCAACGGTCACCTCCAGCACCACCGGTGGCGCCTTCGGCCGCGGCTCGATCCAGGTCACCGGCATCAGCATCCCGGCGTCGGTCACCTCGGTCAACATCACCTTCACCGTGCGCTACGACTCCGAGGCCGAGTTCGTCGTGGGGGGCGTCCCCGCCGATAGCATCGACGGCCTGCAGCTGTGCAACCAGGGCCAGGTCTCGGCGCTGTTCCTTCCGGCGCCGCTGGCCACCGACGACCCCACGGTGGCCGGCAGCGCCAACCCCACCTGCCTGACCCTGACCTATGCCCCCGAGCTGGGCACGTCGAGCAAGACGGTGCAGGACCTCAACGGCGCCCCGCTGGAGCCCGGCGACACGCTGCGCTACACGGTGACCTTCGCCAACACCGGCAACCGTCCGGGGACCCTCACGACGCAGGACGATCTGCCGCCCCACGTCGCCGGCTTCGCCTGGGTCCAGCAGCTGCCCGGCTCCAGCTTCACGCCCGGCGCCGGGATCAACAGCACCGGACGCATCACGGTGGCCAGCCTGGTGGTCCAGCCCGGCACCGCGCGCACCATGGTGTTCGAGGTCACGCTGGCGGCCAGCGCTCCCAACGGCGCAGCGATCCAGAACTGCGCCGCCTTCACCGTGGCCGAGCGCCCGAGCGAGAATGACATCATCTGCTCCGCACCGCTCACGGTCTACGCCACCCCCGATCTGGAGCACAGCCAGAAGACCGTGACCGACCTCAACGGGGGCCAGGTCCAGCCGGGGGACACGCTGCGCTACACCCTCACCACGCAGAACAACGGCAACCGCCCGGCCACTGGCGTGACCTTGACCGACCTGGTCTCGACCAACTTGACGTCGGTGGCGCCGCTGGACGGCGGCGTGTACAACGCCGCCACGCACAGCATCACCTGGAGCGTGGGCAGCGTCGCGGCGGGGACGCTCGTCACCCGACGGTTCGACGCCGTGGTCGTGACCCCGCTGCCCAACGGCACGCTGCTGTGCAACCAGGGCAACGTCAACAGCACCGAGCTGCCCGCCGAGCCCACCGACGATCCCGCCACCGCCGCGGCGGACGATCCGACCTGCGTCAACGTGGTGAGCGCGCCCGATCTGACAGCCACGACCAAGAGCGTCACCGACCTCAACGGCGGCCAGGTCCGCCCCGGCGACGTCCTGCGCTACACGATCACCGTCCAGAACAGCGGCACCGAGACGGCGACCAACGTGCTGGTCTCCGACGCCGTGCCCCAGAACCTCACCGCCGTGACGCCGCTCGACGGCGGCACGCTGGCGGGCGGCAGCATCACCTGGACCATCGCCTCCCTGGCGCCGAACCAGCAGCAGGTGCTGCGCTTCGACGCCACGGTGGTCACACCGCTTCCGAACGGCACGCAGATCGGCAACCAGGCCTTCGTCACCGCGACCCAGCAGCCGGTCCCGGTCCCCAGCGACGACCCCGCCACCGCCGCGCTGGACGATCCCACCGTGGTGACGGTGACCTCCGCCGCCGATCTCGGCGGCAGCACCAAGAGCGTGACCGACGTCAACGGCGGCGTGCCACAGCCGGGCGACACGCTGAGCTACGTCCTGACCGTGACCAACACCGGCGACGCGCCGGCACGCAACACCGTGGTGACCGACGTGGTCTCCACCAACCTGACCGCCGTCACGCCGCTGGACGGCGGGGTGTTCAACCCCGTGACCCGCACCATCACCTGGCCCCCCTCCGACGTCGTGCCAGGGGTGGACCGGGTGCTGCGCTTCACCGCAGCGCTGGTGTTCCCCATGACCGGCGGGACGCTGGTCTGCAACCAGGGCCACATCACGAGCCAGGACGTCAGCGGCACCGTGCTCACCGACGACCCCGCCAGCGCCGCGGCCGACGACCCGACCTGCCTCACGGTGCAGAGCGAGCCCGACCTGTCCCCCAGCACCAAGGGCGTCACCGACCTCAACGGCGGTCAGGTGGTCCCGGGCGACGTGCTGCGCTACACCATCGTGGTCAACAACCAGGGCACGCAGGACGCGACCTCCGTGGTGCTGACCGACGTGGTCTCCACCAACCTCACCGCCGTCACGCCCATGGACGGGGGCGTGTTCAACACCTCGAACCGCACCATCACCTGGACCCTGCCGGTGATCGCGGCGCAGTCCTTTGTCACCGTGCGGTTCGACGCCCAGGTGGTGCTGCCACTGGACGACGGCACGCAGATCCCGAACCAGGCCTTCGTCGTCTCGGCCGAGATCACCACGCCCGTGCCCACCGACGATCCCGCGACCCCCGCCACCGACGACCCCACCGTGGTCACCGTGGCCTCGGCGCCGAGCTTCGTCACCTCGACCAAGAGCGTCACCGACGTCAACGGCGGCCAGGTGGAGCCAGGGGACACCCTGAGCTACACCCTCACCATCACCAACAGCGGCACCAGCGCGGCCGACAACGTGACCATCACCGACGTGCTGGACCTGAACCTGAGCCTGGTCAACGCCGGCCAGGGCGGGACCTATGACGCCACCACACGCACCCTGAGTTGGGGCCCCTCAACCACGCCGGCGCTGGTCAGCCTCGGCGTGGGGAGCGCCAACGCCGTGACCCTGACCTTCACCGCCCAGGTGGCAAGCCCGGTGAACAACGGGACCCAGATCTGCAACCAGGGCCTGGTGGGCAGCGACGAGGTCACGCTGCCGCAGCAGACCGGCAACCCGGCGACCCCGGTCCAGGGGGATCCCACCTGCGTCACGGTGTTCTCCGCCCCCGACCTGTCCGGCGCGACCAAGACCGTGACCGACGGCAACGGCGCGCCCACCCGGCCGGGCGACACCCTGACCTGGACCATCACGCTGACCAACACCGGCAATTCCGCCGCCACCAACCTGGTGCTGAGCGACCCGGTGGACGTCAACCTGCAGAACGTGACGGTGGGGCAGGGCGGCGTGTTCAACCCGGTGACGCGGATCATCACCTGGAACGCCACCACCACCCCGGGCCTGGGCACGCTGGACGCCACGGCCAGCCTGGCCCTGACCTTCAGCGCCACGGTGGTCAAGCCGCTGGACAACGGGACCCAGATCTCGAACCAGGCCACGATCTCCAGCCCCGACCTGCCGCTGCCGGTGCTGACCGACGATCCCACGACCACGGTGATCGACGACCCCACGCTGGTCACGGTGGTGGCCGAGGCCAGCCTCGACAGCTCGCAGAAGATTGTCCAGGACGGCAACGGCGGCGATGTGGAGCCGGGAGACACCCTGACCTGGAGCATCACGCTGAAGAACACGGGTGATGCGCTGGCCAAGAACGTGGTGCTCACCGACGTGGTGAGCCAGAACCTGGACAACGTGGTGCCGCTGGACGGCGGCACCTACGACACCATCACGCACACCATCACCTGGAACGTGCCCCAGGTGGGCCTGTCCCCCGCCGGTGACGTGGTGCTGCGCTTCACGAGCCAGGTGGTGACCCCGCTGAAGAACGGCACCGTGATCCAGAACCAGGGCACGATCCAGGCCGGCCCCGGCGTGACGATCCTCACCGACGACCCATCCACCGTGGCGCTGGACGACCCGACGCAGGTCACGGTGGTGAGCAAGCCTGATCTGTCCACCATGACCAAGAGCGTGATCGGCGCTCAGCCGGGCAAGAAGGTCGCCCCGGGCACGACCCTGACCTACGTCATCGACATCTCCAACACCGGCAGCGAGGACGCGCTGAACGTGCTGGTCACCGACGTGGTGGACCAGAACCTGGACACCGTCACGCCGCTGGACGGCGGCACGTACGACGCGGCCACGCGCACCGTGACCTGGACCATCCCGGTGATCAAGGTCGGGCTCAAGGCCACGGTCCGGTTCACGGCCCGGGTCAAGCCGGACGCGAAGAACAACGTCAAGATCGCGAACCAGGCCTTCGCCGAGATCCCGGGCCAGCCGGGCAACGTGCCCTCGGACGACCCCGACACCCCGGCCCAGGACGACCCCACGGTGCTCACGGTGGAGGCGCTGGCCAGCCTCACCGACTTCACCAAGGCGGTGAAGGACGTCAACGGCGGCGACGTGGAGCCGGGGGACACGCTGGAGTACACGCTGGTGGTGCACAACAGCGGCACGGCCTACGCCTTCAACGTGGTGGTGACGGACGTGGTGCAGACCACCGATCTGGACAGCCTGCTCGTGGGCCAGGGTGGACAGCTGGCGGGCAACACCATCACCTGGAACGGCAGCACCACGCCGGCCCTGGCCAAGCTCGCCCCGGGAGACAAGGTCACGCTGACCTTCTCGGCCCGGGTCAGGGTCCCCACGGCCAACAGAACCCAGATCTTCAACCAGGCCGTGGCGCGGGCCGACGACGTGACACCCGAGCCCTCCGACGATCCCTCCACCACGCAGGACAACGATCCGACCCGGGTCGTGGTGGTGAGCCTGCCGAAGCTGGGCGACTCCGAGAAGCGGGTCGTCGATCTCGACGGCGGCCTGGTCAAGCCGGGCGACACCCTGGAGTACACGATCAGGGTGGTGAACAAGGGCACGGCGGTGGCCAACAACACCACGCTGATCGATGCGATCCCAGCCTACACCAGCTACCTCTCCAGCTCGACGCGGATCAACGGCAGCTTCGCCCCGGACGTGGCGGGCAAGCCTCCCGCGGCCCAGGGGCTGCTGATCAACTCGCCCGGCCTGCCCCCGGGCCAGGTCACCGTGGGCGAGGACAACGCCGCAGTGGTGGTGTTCCGCGTGCGGGTCAAGCTGGACACGCTGCAGGGCCGCATCGTCAGCAACCAGGGACTGATCAAGGCCGCGGAGACGCCGGTGGAGCCCACCGACGACCCCACCACCCCGGCCAAGGACGATCCAACGCAGGTCGTGGTGGGCGCCGGGCCCAACCTGAACAACACGGTGAAGGTCTACAACCCGTCGCCGCTGGGGGACAACGGCAACGGGAAATTCGACCCCGGCGAGGTCATCGCCTACAGCGTCGTGATCCCCAACACCGGCACGGTCAAGGCCACCGGTGTGGTGTTCACCGACCCCCTGGACCCCGCAGGGCGCGGAACCTTCGTCGCTGGAACGCTGGCGCTCAACGGTTCCCCTCTCACCGACGCGGCGGACGGCGACGCCGGCGCCGTGTCACAGAACAAGATCCGCGTGGTGGTCGGCGCCATCGAGGCGGGCGCCAGCGCCACGGTGTCATACCAGGTGCGGGTGGTCGGCGGCCCGCTGGTGACCAACCAGGGCACCGTGCGCTGCACGGAGCTGCAACCCGAGCTCACCGACGCCGACGGCAACGACGGCAACGGCGACAGCCCGACGGTGGTCCCGGTGGCCGGGAGCGTCACGCGCAAGCTCCGCGGCGACAAGAGCGTCCTCGACCTCAACGGCGGCGAGGTGCAGGCGGGCGACGATCTGCTCTACACCATCACCGTGTTCAACGACGGCAACGGGCAGGAGGACGTGGACGTCGTCGACAACCTGCCGGCGGATACGACCTACATCGGCGGCAGCCTGGCCGTCCCTCCGGGAGCAACGCAGCGCTTCGATCCGCCGCCGGCCGGAACCCACGGCCGCGGTCGGGTCAGCACCACGATCGGCCTCAAGCCGGGCGAATCAGCCACGGTGATGTTCCGCGCCCGACTGGACACCGGGCTGGAGCGCGGTTCCAGCGTGTGCAACACCGCGGGCCTCGGGGGCGGCGCCGGCCTCGACCTCCAGCCACCGCTGGAGCCGGCCTGCGTGCTGATCGGCAGCCCGGCCGGCACCGGCGGTCTATCGGGCGTCGTGTTCCGCGACCTGGGACCGGACGACAAGGTGCGAGGCGAGGATGATCAGCTGCTGCCGGGGTTCCAGGTGCAGGCCTACGCCCAGGGCAACCCCAACGCCACTCCGCTTGCCGCCGCGGTGAGCGAGGCCCAGGGCGCGTTCCAGCTCGCCAGCCTGCCCCCTGGCGTCTACGCCCTGCGCGCCTTGACCTCCAACGGCGTGCAGATGGGCACCCTCGGTGCCGTGACGGTGCGCAGCGGCCAGGCCACCACGCAAGACCTGCCGGTGGACCCCAGCGGCGTGATCTACGACTCGGTCACCGGCAAGCCCCTGGCCGGCGCCCGGGTCACGCTGGCGTACGACGCCAAGGACACCATCGCCCCCGCGGCGCAGGTGCCCCAGACCCTGCTGGGCGTGGGCCAGCAGGGACAGTTGACCGACGACACCGGGTTCTACCGCTTCGACGTGCAGCGCAACCGGAGCTACGAGATCAGGGTCGATCCCCTGACCCCCGCGCTGCAGTTCCCCTCCGCGCTGATCCCGGCCACCGCTGGCTTCGCCAAGGTCGGGACCGACAGCGAGGTCGTGCCCTCCGACCTGCCTGACCCGAAGAAGGAGGGGGCGGACCTGACCTACTACCTGCGCTTCGCCGTGGACGACACGCTGGAGGCGATCTTCAACAACCACATCCCGGTGGATCCCCTGAGCTCGCTGATCCGGCTGGAGAAGCGCATCGACCGCCGTCGGGCGTCGATGGGTGACATCGCGGGCTACAGCGTGACGGTGCAGAACCGGTCCACCCGTGACTTCACCACGACGGGATCGCGGGTGGTGGTGGAGGATGTGATGCCCCGGGGCCTGCGCTTCCTGCTGCACACCACCCGGCTCGTGCGTCGCATCGGCGCCACCCGCAGCTGCGTCGAGGGTGAACGCCTCACCCGGGACGTGGACGGGGCTCGGGTCTGCCTCTCGCACATCGAGCCCACCACCTCCAGCGGGCGCGTGCTGCGCTTCGGACCGTTCGCGCTCGGTCCCGGCGAGTCCATCCGCCTCGCATACCAGGTGGCGGTGGGCCTGGACACGCGGCAGGGCGCCTATCGCAACCGGGCCGTCCTGAGGTCCGAGTCGCTGGCCACCACGCTGTCCAACAGCGACGAGGCGATCCTGCTGGTGGAGCCCGACCCGGACCTGGACCAGGGGCTGCTCATCGGCCGCGTGTTCTGCGACAACGACCGCAGCGGTCGGCCCAGCCGCGGCGACCGCGGCATCGCCGGAGCGCGGGTGTACCTCGACAACGGCACCTACAGCGTGACGGACGTCGCCGGCAAGTATCACCTGCGAGACATCGACCCCGGACTGCACCTGGTCAAGCTCGACGTGAACACGTTGCTCCCCGGAAGCCGGTTGACCACCGACGAGTCTCGCGTGGTCCAGTTCACCCGGGGCCTGCCGGCCAAGATCGACTTCGGGGTGGTGTGCCGCGAGAACTGGGTCCCGGTCCAGCAGGTCAAGCTCAAGCCCAGGCCACGGAAGAAGCCCGGCCCCAGGACTCCGGGCCGCAAGCTGGCCGTGCCAGGGGTCAGCCTGGCCGGTGACGTTCTGGCGCTCAAGCTCAGCGCCGATGGTCGCCCGCTCCCCGTGCTCGACGTGGATCTGACCCTGACCCGCGCTGGCGCGCACCCGGCGGTCACGACGGACTGGAACCGCATGCCGCCACCCCGGCTCCGGCGCCAGGCCAACCACAGACTGCGCTCGCCGCTGGTGCTGCACCTCAAGGCCGACGGGCGCCCCGTTCGTGGGTGGCGCCTGACCATCGCCCAGTTGCTGCCGTCAGGTGACCAGCTGGTGCTGCGACGGTTCTCCGGCAGCGGCCAGCCCCCGGCCCAGCTGGTGTGGGATGGACGACTGGCGGGCAAGGCGCACCTGGAGCCTGGCTTCTACACCGCGAACCTGGATGCCATGGGCTTCGACGAGTCCGGCGGCACATCGGCCCCACGGCGATTCACCGTCGATCGGGCCGTCGCGTCGCCCGCTCCGCTTCCACAGCCGCCGGCGGCGTTCCTCGACGGAAGCCGCCTGGCCGTGGATCCAAAGGGGCGCTTCACCACCGTGGTCGGGCGCACCGACCGACGCCCACTCGTGGTGGAGCTGCGTCGGGGCGACGGGAAGACCACCTGGCTCAGCCTGGGCCAGCCGATCCAGGAGGAGGAGCCAGCGGAACGACTCAAGGTCGAGGGCAGCCTCGCCACGCCACGGCTGGTGGTGGACGGCCAGACCCACGACCTGTCGCTGCTGCGGCTCGGCCTGCAGCGGAGCGTCGCAGGGGCATCGAGCGCCAGCTCGGATCTGCTGCCGCCGCTGGACCGCAAGGGCCAGCTCAGCCACCCGGTGCAGCTCACACTGACGCACGCCACCTCGTTCGTCCGCCGCTGGAGCGTCCGCATCGTCGAGCTGGCGGACGGCGCGCCTCGGACAGCTGGCGGAAAGAAGCGGCGGCACGGGCTGGTTGACACCCGAGAGCGACGTGTGCGGACCTTCGGCGGACCGGGCAAGCCGCCCGCCAGCATCAGCTGGGACGGCATGGGCGACGACGGCCAGCCGGTGGTTCAGCCGGCCGCCGTCTTCCTGGCCTACCTCTCGCTGGAGGACAGCAAGGGCAATCGTGGGCGCTCGGCTCCGCTGCAGCTGCTGGCCCCGCCGCGGGTGGCATTCACCGGCCTCAAGCTGGAGCAGCCCCGGCTGTTCGATCCCGCTCGAGGCCCTGTGGGCCGCGGCCGGGCGTTGTTGATCCGTACGCTGCGCCTGCTGCTGCAGCGCCCCGCCAGCGAACGCTACCGGCTCACGGCCCACGTCTCGGTGCCGGACACGATGGCTGCCATACGGCGGTCCATCACGGACCTGATCAAGAAGGAGACGCTGGATCCGTCCCGCTTCGACCTCGGCGTGGACCCGCTGCCCTCTCCCGCCACCGCACCGGTCAAGCGACCGCGGCCGCCCAGAGAGACGCTGGAGCTCGAGGCCCTGCCACCACCGCCGGCCGTCCCACAATCCGCGGCGGCCCGGCTGTGGATCGATGGCGAGTCCGTGCCGGTGAACGACGACGGCAGCTTCTCTACCTGGGCCAAGGTCCAGCTGGGATCGGCGCTGGTGGTCGACCTCAGAGACGCCGCCGGACACCGTGCGGTGCTGGTGATCCCGACACGGCCCAAGACCCGCATCCCCGTCTCGTCCGCGGTTCGGGATCTGCCCGCCGCCCGCGTCGCGTCGAGTTCGGGCCGCACCCTTTCGCTCCGGATGCGCGACGGCCAGCAGGTGGAGCTGCGGCTGGCCCAGGCCGGACCCGCCACGGCTCCGGCGAGCCAGCCGACGAGCCAGCCAGCCACCCACCCAGCCAGCCGGCCGGCCCCGCCCCCGACGACGACCAGCCTGGCACCGCCCCTGGCACCCCCCCTGGCACCACGCCCGAGCCCCCCCCCCGCGCCGGGGAAACCCGCAGCGTTCGGCGCCGACGAGCTGCACCAGGCCTTCGGTCAGCAGCGCAAGCCGCCGCCCCCCCCATCGCAACCCACAGCCCCGGTGCCCGCGGCTCAGCTGACGGTGGATCTGCCGCCTCGATGCGCCGTGCTCAAGTCGCACGATCTGGCGCTGCGGGGTCGAACCCATCCCCAGAACCGCGTCGCGATCAACGGACAGAAGGTGGCGCTGAACACCGACGGCAGCTTCACCCACGTGGTGCGGCTGCCCGACGGCAAGAGCGAGGTGACAATCGAGGCCCTGGACCGCGACGGAAACCAGGGCACCATCCGCTGGCCGGTGGAGGTCTCAGACCGGGCGCTGTTCCTCATGGCGCTGGCCGACAGCGCCATCGGCCAGGTGGGCGCCGAGCTCGAGGGCGACACCGATCACACGCGACTCGAGACCGGACCGGTGATGCTGCACGGCCGGACGGTGCTGTACGTCAAGGGACGGATCAAGGGCCGCTACCTGTTCAAGGACTACTTCATCACGGCCCACGTGGACTCCGGCAAGCAACGCGAGTTCTCCGAGTTCTTCGACCAGGTGGTGGACCCCAACCGCTACTATCCGGTGTACGGCGACAGCTCGACCCACGTACGCGACGTCAACGCCCGGGACAAGTACTACCTGCTGGTCAAGGCCGATCGCTCCTCCCTGCTAATGGGCAACTTCCACGCCGGGATCAAGGGTATCGAGCTGCTGCGCTACGATCGGGTCCTGTACGGCGTGAAGGTGGACTTCGACAAGAAGTTCTTCAAGGACAAGCTGCACCAGCGAGCCACGGCCTTCGCCAGCTACGATGACGCCCGGCTGTCCCGGGACCACAACGTGCTGCGCGCGACCGGCGGCTCGATCTACTACCTGCGCCACGGCCAGGTGCTGGAGGGCAGCGAGAAGATCCGGCTCGTGGTGCGCGAACGGGACACCGGTCTGCTGCTGGCGTCGGTGCCCAAGAGCCGCGACCTGGACTACGTCATCGACTACCCGGGCGGCCGCGTGCTGTTCAAGTCGCCGGTCTCCAGCGTGGCGGACGCCGGATTCAGCGCGAACAACCCGGCCTTCACGCTCTCCACCATGAGCGGACACCCGGTGTACGTCGAGGTGGACTACGAGTACGAGGCCGACGAGGGCGAGGGCGGCGCCGGCTCCTACGGTGTGCAGGTCAAGGACACGCTGTTCGACATCCTCACCGTGGGCGCGACCTACGTCAGCGAGACCCGCAACGTCGACATGGGTGGCGACTACCGTCTGTATGGCGGCGACCTGACCCTGCGCCACGGCAAGGCGAGCCAGCTCCAGGTGGAGGTGGCGCGCTCCGAGTCGTACAACGCCCAGAACTACATCTCCGAGGACGGCGGCATCACCTACCTCAGCCTGAACCACATCGCGCAGATCAGCGCGGACGAGCGCGCCGCCGACGCCAACGCGTACAAGGTCTCCGGCACCTTCGAGCTGTCGGACTTCGTCAAGCGCGTCAAGCCCGAGACGCTGCGGGCCCAGGGGTACTTCTCACGCCTGGACCGGGGCTTCTACTCCGGCGGCACGATCATGGACCAGGGCCGGACGAAGTACGGCGGACGGGTGGAGTGGGGCGTGACCGACCGCGATCGCATCACCCTGCGGCATGACGGCGCCATCGCCCTGCTGCCGCAGCTGCCCATCGCCGGGGCCCAGCTCGATCTGGACCCGCTGATGCTGCGCGAGATCGAGACCGAGCTGACGCGGGTGCAGTACGGTATGCAACGCGGGCGGCTCAAGCTCGAGGCGGAGTATGCGCACCACTTCCTGCGCGATCCGGCGGGCGCCGCGTACCAGCGCGACCCCACCGGCGCCACGGACCTGGACACGCACCGGGACACCGTGGGCGTCATGGCCAGCTACCAGATCCACAAGCGCGTGCGGCTGATGCTGGGCCAGGATGCGATGCTGCACGTCACCGGGAGCGACCCCCAGCTCGGCACCGGCGCCGTGGGGCTGGCGGTGGCCGACACCGGCGACTGGCGCGACCGGATGATGACCACCGTCGGCGCCTCCCTCGGGCTGACCCGGGACCTCGAGGCCCAGGTGCTGGAGTCGGTGCGCTGGTCGGGCGACAACGCCACCAGCCTGGGGCTGAAGGCCCGCCTGTCCGACAGCGCCAGCGTCTACCTGCGCCAGATTCTGGGCAACCAGGACGACCGCTTCACCACCACCAGCGTGGTAGGAGCCGAGGATCGGTTCGGCAAGAGCAAGTCGGGGCGGACCTACGGCGAGTATCAGCTGCAAAGCGGCATCCTGGGCCTGAACAACCGGGCGATCCTCGGCATCGACCACAAGTGGACCCCGTGGCACGGGATCAGCTTCGCCGGCGGGTACGAGCACCAGCAGGTCTTCGGCGGCAGCCTGCCCGACGGCACACCCACCGGGGACAGCCAGCGCGACGTGACCCACGTGGGCTTCGAGTACATCCGGCCGCGACGGCTCAAGCTCTCGAGCCGGGCGGAGCTGCGCTACGACAACGGCTCCGGCGTGGCGGGCCTGGGGCCCGGGACCACGGGCCAGGTCACCGCGGCCAACGTCGACACCCGCGCCGGGCTGGGCCAGGGCTACTACGGCGACCGCATCGTGCTGCCCGGCAGCCAGCTGCTGCTGACCGCCGGCGAGCGCTGGCAGGTGGTGACCCGCACGGCCGCCTCGTGGGCCGCCACCGACGACATCACGCTCCTGGGGCGCGTCAACTACTACTACACCTACAACCGCACCAACGATCGGGTGGAGGCCGAGGCGCTGGAGCTGGGGGTGGGCGCGGCGCTGCGTCCGATCCGCTGGGA
>Ga0210044_10006788_pt1 | contig 14923 bp, 7 predicted proteins | sample CryGey13umfilter_2_FD_183959 | JGI IMG/M metagenome (GOLD analysis project Ga0210044, IMG submission 183959) | Groundwater microbial communities from aquifer in Utah, USA - Crystal Geyser 4/9/14 3 um filter (SPAdes) (version 2) | ecosystem: Environmental > Aquatic > Deep subsurface > Groundwater...
GGGCGAGCCTCCGACACACTCTCCACAGACCATCGAAGAGTGTAAACTTGAGCTTCCCAGCAAACTCCGCCCACAACAGCGACGAGCCCAAGGCTGGTCGCGACGCCGACATACGGGTTCGATGCGACGAAGCCGAGCAAGAAGCCCGCACCGACGAGAAGCACGCCTGCGATGAGCAACAAACCCACGGAGAATCAGACGCGGGTGGTTTGCGATCCATGGTCCCCCCCATAGTTGTTGAAAGCGTCTACACCTCCACGCAGCCGCTCATCGTTCGCGGGAGAACCCGCCCGACAGTGGAGGTTCGGGCTGTTTTTTGAAGCATTGTCCTGGTCAGACGAACCCCCCTCTGAATCCGCGTTCTGTCTGTGAGAAGAGAGGAGTTCATTTGACAGTTTATTGCAATCGGTTTCGTCGATTGCGGACAGCATGCGTCCACGTCGTGCGCGAAGAACTTGACATTGTCGCTGGTCCCTCGACCCACTGTGCGACGCAGGTTCGACGGCAGTCCTTCGGGGGCGGTAGGGGCGCCCGTTCGAACAAGCCCCAAGTCGAGCCCGAACGAGGTCGGACTCGGAGCCGCGGGTTGGGAAGCATGATTAGTAATTAGACCCACGAGGTGCCGGAGCGGAAGGCGCGCGGGCCGAGTGAAGCCTGCCGAGGCGCGGACCCCAGCCACGTCGACGGGCGCAGCGGCCTTGGTTGCGTTGGGTCCGCGCGGCGACCGCCAGGATGGGCTCTTTGGTTCTTCACGTTCGTTGTGCTTTCATAGACCGGCTTTCACAGACCAGCACATTTCGAGAAGAGGAGTAGCGAGCACAGATGACGACCCTGGACCGTGAGACCCTACTCGAACGCCTTCGTGGCATCGAGTGGGACGACTTCGAGGTGAAAGAGGCCGCTGGCGGTGTGCCGAAGAGCGCCTACGCCACGGTTTCGGCCATGGCCAACACCGCAGGCGGGTGGCTCGTTTTTGGAGCGCGCGAGGTCGATGGGGCGTTCGAGGTAGTCGGCGTCGCCGACCCGGATCAGCTCCAGAACGATTTCCTTGGCGCCTGCCGAAGCCCAGAAAAGTTCAGTCACCCCCTCGACGTCCATGCCCATTGGCACACGTTCGGTGGGGCAGTCGTGCTCGCCTTCTTCGTGCCGCCCGCGGGTCGCTTCGAGCGCCCTATCCAGGTGCGCGAGGGGAAGAGCTGGCAAACCTACGTCCGCGTCGGTGCGGGCGACTACAAGTGCAACCCGCGGGAGACGGCGCGCTTTCTCCGAGATGCAGACAGCGAGACATTCGACGCGGGCGTCGCGGGCAGCTTCCGCGTGGCATCGTTGCACGACGACTCACTCTCGTGGTTGCGCAACAGGGTTCGCGTACAGGATCCGAGCGTCGACTTGGCCGGCCTCTCAAACGACGCTTGGCTCGAGCGTTTTGGTCTCATCAGAGACGGCAAACTCACCCGCGCTGCGCTCTTGCTCTGTGGGAACAGCGCGGCTGTCATCGGGGTGAACGCGTCGCCACGGGTCGACTTCCAGCTCATCAACACCCTGTCGAACGACCCGGTGCCGGTTCAGCGCTGGAGCGATCGGGAGGTGTGCGACGGGAACCTCATCCAGGCGTTGCGGGTGCTCCTCGAGCGTTTCGATCGGCTGGTGCCCAACCCGTTCAGTCTCGAGGCCGATGGGTTCACGCGCCGTGCGCACGGGCCGCATTTCTCCATCCTTCGAGAGGCCCTCGTCAATCTGCTGGTTCATCAGGATCACGGAGACCTGCGGATCGCGCGGATCCTTTGGTACAAAGACCGGGTCATCTTCGACAACCCTGGAGACTCGCTCGTCTCGCTGCAAGAGATGCTGAGGGGCGGGGCGAGCACCTCGCGCAACCCCATCATCCAGCGCATGTTTCGCCTGTGTCGGCTCTCCGAGCAAGCGGGACTTGGTGTCGTCACCATGAACGAGCGCTGGGAGGAGCTCGAGGGCGCACGCCCCATCGTCGTCGACGATCCAGCGATGAAGGTCTTCCGGGTCGAGTTCGTCTGGGCGACCCCGCAAACGACCGAACAAGCGACCGAACAAGTCACCGAACAAGCGACCGAACAAGTCACCCCACAAGTCACCCCACAAGCCACCCCACAAGTCACCCCACAAGTCACCCCGCAAGTCATGAAGGTCGTTCTGGCGTTGGGCGAAAGCGCATTTCTCCGGGCGGAACTCATGAACGCGATGGGGTTGAAGGACCGAAAGCATTTCGTAAGCGGCTATCTTCAGCCGGCGCTCGAGGCCGGGTTCGTCGCGATGACCCTTCCCGACAAGCCCCGAAGCTCGCGGCAGAGGTATCGACTCACCGATGCAGGACGGCGTCTGCTCGCAGCTCTCCGGCAAGCCCCGCAGTAATCGGTGAGGCTTGCTGCGAAGGCTGACCGTCTCCCACCCAGCTGTTTTCTTGTTCCACGGCAACGCCATGGGAAGCACGACCGGACCATCCCCTTCGGGCACGGAGTGACCCTCGCCGAGGCCGCCAACACCGAGCTCTTCGTGATGGACTGCGGCCACAGTAATTGTCCTGGTGAGGGCGAGCAGGTGGCTTATTGGGGCGCGACTTTGGAACTGCTCTCGCAGGCGGGAGTGTTGGCCGACTCATCATAGTCTCACATCGTGTGAGTGTGGGTGGGCTGTGGTGAGTATTGATGGGTTTTCGACAGCGCTTCTCCTGCACAATGATGAGTCGCCACACACCATGTGGGCATCGGCGGCCATCAACCAATTGTAATAACAGGCAAATCCAATACCTCGTCGATTTCCTGCAACAATCACAGCCAACCTGCCGATAACTGCGCCGAGGTACCCAACCGCCGAGCGTCAATCGCCAACCGCGAGCGACGCTCCTGTGCGGTTCGGGCGCTCTCTCAGCACGGGAGGTGCGGCCGGATTGTGATGGGCGAGTGACCTCGCCCAGCGGCCAACCGCGCAGACTCTAGCGGTCTGACGGCGGGCGACTCACAAACAGCGGCACCTCCTCCCACCCACCTCGGGCCGTCCTGACTCGCTCAGGACCCTGCTCGGCGGTCATCGCCGAGTTGTGTCCGAGCCCACTCGTCGCGGAGGAGTATGAACTCGCAGGTCGCTGTCCCATTTTCCGTCCCGTCCACGCCCGCCTTCAGCTCGCCACCAAACCCCGAGAAACACACACCCTCAGAGCCTTTCGACCTCTTGCAACTGGCTCGCACCTGGGGACTGGCGCCTGTGCTGCGCGCGCGCCCCGTTCACATCGACCAATCCCAGCTCACCTGCGTGGCGCGCGGCGAACGGCTGGCGTTGTGGGCCGTGTCCGGCGAGGAGGGCGCGACGCAACGACGGCTGGACCACTGGCACGCCATTGCCTGCCAGGAGTCCGCCTCGCCCGTGGTCTTGGTCGCCCGTGACCTCGACGCCCGCTCCATCACCGTGGCGGCCTCGCGCCTTGGGGCGCCGGGCTTCTGCTGCCGCTCGTTTCCCGACCACGATCAGCAGGAGATCGAGCGGCTCGAATCGTTGGGACAGCACGCGTCGAGCCCGGAGTTGCTGCTCTTCGAGCTCGAGGATCTGCTCAGTCGCCGCGCCCTCGGTCGCGCCTTCGTCAAGGACTTCCGCGCCGCCTGGGAGACCCTCGCCGGGGCCTGGACCGGCGTTCCCGTGGCGGCCCGAGAAGACAGGCGAGAGCTGGCTTTCACCACCTTGATCCGCCTGCTCTTCTTGGCCTTCATCCAGAACCGCGGCTGGCTCGACGGCGACTCGGGCTTCATCGAAGCTCGCATCGCCGAAACCGCCGAACGCGGCGTCTCCGTTTACAGAGACTTCCTCAAGGCCCTGTTCTTTGAGGTCCTCAACACCCCCCGCGCCGAGCGCACCGCCGAAGCAAAAGCGCTCGGCGCCATCCCCTACCTCAACGGCGGCCTCTTCTGTCCCCATGAAGTCGAGCGCCGCTATCCCGACCGAGACCTCCCTAACGAGGTCTTCGTCGAGCTCTTCGAGTCGCTGCTCGGCCCCTACGTCTTCCGCTCCAGTGAGCTGGAGCTCGAGGGGGAAGGTGAGCACGCCACAGAAGCCCGCCACGTCATCGACCCGCGGATGCTGGGCCACGTCTTCGAGGCCCTCATGGCCGACGACGACCGCAGCCGCTCGGGCAGCTTCTACACGCCGCGCCGCGTGGTGCGCCGCATCGTTTCTGAGGCGCTGGTGGAGCTGCTGCACGCCGAGCTCGACGGCACCCTGCGCCTCGACGCGCCCGAAAGCGGCGGCCGCGGCCTGGAGAACGGTCAGTTGCGCCGGGCGCTCAAGTCCCTGATCGAAGACAACGACGCCTCGGCGTTCAGCCGCGAGGAGTGCGAACGCATCGACGCTTTCCTGCACGACGTGCGGATCTTGGACCCGGCGGCCGGCTCGGGGGCTTTTGTCATCGGGGCCTTCGAGGTGTTGGTCTCGGTGCGCGAGGCGCTGTCTCGGCGCGCTGGCTTGGAGCACCACGCCGACGGGCTGCGCCGGCACGTCGCCACCCACAACGTCTACGGCGTCGACCTCTTGCCCGCGGCCATGCGGCTCTGCGAGCTGCGCCTCTGGTTGGCGCTGTCGGTCGAGCTGACCGTCGAAGACGTGGACTCGATTCCGCCGCTCCCCAACCTCGACCTGCGCTTGCGCCAAGGCGACTCCCTGCTCGAGGCGCGCCAGCTCGACGCGATGGTCGGCGTGCAAGGCCCCGACCTCTCCCACGACCCCATCATGATGGCGCTCAAGGAGCGCTACCTCAACGCCGTAGGCTACGAGAAGGCGACGCTGGCGCGCTGCATCACCGACAAAGAGAACGAGCACTTCGGCGAGATCATGACGCAAGCGTGTGACGCCCTGCGCAGCCAACTCAACGGCTTCGACCGCTTGGAGCGCGCCCCGCTGCTGTTCGGCCAGCCCCGCGGTCTCAGCGTCGAGGAGGAGCGCGCTCGCCGACAAGTCGGGCATCGCCTGGCCGAGCTCGAGCAGGCGAGCGCGGCGGTGAGCAGCACAGGGATGCCCTGCTTCAGTTACCCTCTGCACTTCGGCGAGGTCTTCCGACACGGCGGATTCGACTTGGTCGTCGGAAATCCACCGTGGGTTCGGTCCCATCACCAGAAAGAAACGAGCAAAGACCGCCTCAGGGCCCGTTACCAGGTCTGCCACCGGTCCGCTTGGGGCATCGGCAGCCGGCTCGGCGGCGGCATCAAGGCCGCGCAGGTCGACCTGGCCGCGGTCTTCGTGGAGCGCGCCCTGCAGTTGGCGCGGCCGGGCGGTATGGTCGCCCTGTTGTTGCCCTCCAAGCTCATGAGCTCGCTCAGCAGCGGCGGGCTGCGGCGCTTCGTGGACGAGCACGCCAACGTGCGTCTCATCATCGATTGGTCCCGCGCGAAGGAGACGCTCTTCTCGGCGACGACTTACCCGTCGTTCCTGCTCCTCGAGCGCCAATCCATCGTCGAGCCCGAGCCCGCGCCCGCGCCGAAGGTCCGCATCGAGGTCGTACAGCCCGAAGGACAACACCACTGCTTCCAAGTCATGCCTCGCGATTTGGGGCTCTTCAAAGGCGATCCGTCGAGCCCATGGCTCCTCTCGCCGCCCGCCGAGCGGCTCGAGCTCGACCGGATCCTCGCCACCGGACCAGGCCTAGGAACGCGCTTCGACCTGCGTCGGGGCATAGTGACGGGCTGCAACCAAGCCTTCATTCCCGAGTCCGTGGTGCCCCTCGCCGACTCCTCAAACTCCTTGTTGCGCTTCGCCGACGGCCGCGAGGCCGAGGTCGAGAGCTGCGTCCTGCGCGCTCTGTTGCGGGGCAGCGACATCGCGCCGTATCGAGCGGTGACCTCGCAACAGCTGCTCTTTACCCACGCGGAGGACGGCAGCGCCCTGCCAGCGCTGCCGCCCCGACTCGCCGAGGCGCTCGGCGCCCGACACGCAGAGCTGGCCAAGCGCGCGGACCTGCGCTCGACGATGCCGATATGGAGCCTGTTCCGCGTGCACTCCGATTTGTTCGCGCCGAAGGTCGTTTGGAGGGACATCAGTCAGCAGCTCGAGGCGGCGTTCATTCCAGCCAACGAGGCGTTGCTCCCGCTCAACACCGCCTACTACACCGCGGTTAAGGACGCCGACGAGGGTTACCTGCTTGCCGCCCTGCTCAACAGCGGGCCAGCGCGCCGGTTGGCGGCGGCCATCGCCGAGCACGCTCGCGGAGACTACCGCCGCTACTTCTCCTGGGTCGTCGGGCTGCTGCCTTGGCCCTTCGACCAGCTCAGCGTGTTGCAGTCCCAACGGCTGGTCCAGGCGAGCCGGCGTCTGCATGGGCACGGCCGACGCTCGGGCCGAACGAGCGCGGAGGATCTGGCGTTGATCGACGAGCTGGTGGGGCTGGCGTATCGGCTCGAGGAGAAGCGATGAGCAGCATGAAAGCAGAAGCCGTCGCGCCCTCTGCGGAGCTCGAGCGGCTGCTGCGCGCGGCCTTCGAGGGGGAGCGCCCCTCTCTCTCCGAGAGGGAGAGGGAGGGTCTTCTTCCGCACCAAGTCGCGGAGTTGCCGCGCTTGATTCGCCTCGTGCTGCTGCACCGCGGAGCGCTGGTCACGCAGCGCCTGGGCTCCGGCAAGACCTACCTGGCGCTTGGTCTCGCGCGCTTCCTGAAGGGGCGTTTCGGGATGGAGACCGTCGTGGTCGCGCCGGCCCGGCTGCTGCCCATGTGGCGCCGGGCGGCGGCAGCATTGAGGGTCGAGCTCACGGCCCTGGCGTCGCACCGCGCGGCCAGCGACCACGCGCTGCCAACCCCCGACGAACCGCAACGCACCCTGTGGCTCGTGGACGAGGCGCACCAGTTTCGCAACCCGGAGACGGCGCGCAGTGAGGCGCTGGCGAGCCGTCTCTGTGTCGGCTACGCGGTGCTGTTGACCGCGACCCCGGTGAACTTGGGGCGCGCCGACTTGGAGACGTTGTTGCGAATCTTGGGGCTGCTCCCCTGTCGAGGAGCTGAGAGCGACGAGGTCTGGGCGGCGCGTCTCGATATGGCCTATGCCTGTCATTCGGTCAGCGCGTCGCCCGTCGCTGCTTTTGAGGTGGGCTCGGGAGGGGCGCTGTCGCTAATGGGCACGGATTTCAACGCAAAGACGCAAGGACGCGAAGGCGCAGAGGGTTACCTTGTTGGCGCTGCTTTGGAGGTTGGCTCAGGGGGGGCGTCGTCGGTATTGGGCTCGGATTTCAACGCAAAGACGCAAGGACGCGAAGACGCAGAGGGGTTTCTTGTTGGCGCTGCTTTGGAGGTGGGTTTGGGTGAGCTCCTCAACGAGTCGAGCAATTCGGTGTCGCACCCTTCGGCGCCGCGTGTCGTGCGGCGGCGAGTCTGTGTCGAGTTGGACGACACGCTGCGCGGCGACGCGTTCGCGCTGTTGGAGCTCTTGGCTGGCCTGAGTTGGCCGGTCTTCGGGGAGCGTTCTTCTGCGAGTGCGCCAATTGTCGGGGAGCTCTTGGCGTTTCGGTTGCTGAGTCACCCACGCGCGCTGCGCTGCAGCCTAGAGCGGTTGCGGCGCTATTACGAGCGCTGCCGATCGCCGCGGGGCCATATTCTGAGCCGCGCAGCGTTTCGCGACGTGTTCGAGAGCGAGGGGCCCACGCAAGGACGTTTCGACTTCGCTTGGCCGGAGGGGACCACCGCCGGGCTCGAGGAGCTGCGGGTGATTCGGGAGGGCTTGGCGACGCTGGCCCGCTTAGACCGGCAGACTGACGTGCTCGAGAGGTGGAGTCAGGCCGTTGGAGCGACGGTGAGGCGAGAGGTGGAGGCTCGTGTCGGGGCTCCCAGGCGGCAGTGGGGCACGCAGTTCAAGGACGTGGCGGTGATCTTTACCCAGTACAGCGACTCGGCGCAGGCGCTGGAGGAGGCGCTCTCGGACTGGTCTGTGGGGGTGTTGACCGGCGCCTGTTCGCGGCTCAACGGGCTCCCCATCGCGCCAGAGCGTTTGTTGGAGTCGTTGGACCCGCAGATGGGGCCCGCCTGCTGTCAGGTCTTGCTCTGCACCGACGTCTTGGGGGCGGGGCACAATTTGCAGCAGGCCCACACGCTCCTTCACCTCGACCGCACCTGGAATCCAGTGCGCATGGCCCAGCGGGAAGGGCGACTGCTGCGCATTGGTCAGACGGCGGCGGAGGTGCACTTGCTCAGTGTGGTTCCGGCGGCCTTACATCCTATGCTCGATGGGTTGAGTCGCAGGGTCGAGCTCGCCATCGCCCAGCGTCGCTCGACCGCGCGGGCCGTAACGGCGCATTGCGCCGCGTTGCCTCCGTTTTCTCTCTGCCGGCTGGTGGAGCTGGAGGCGCCGGCGGGCTGTGGAGAGCTGGTCAGGGTCGAGGCGTGGCTTGCGAGCGCAGGGACACAAGGGGGCTCGCCTCGAGCCAACTCGGTCCCGAGTTGCGCGCGAAACTCGATAGGAGGCGGTTGGTGGAGTTTGAGCGAGGTCCACGCCTCGGAGCTGCGTCGACGATTGGCGAGTAGCGACTTGGTCTTCTCCCAAAGGCGTTCGCCAAATTTTTCGACTCCTCGAGTCGCACTTCTGCAAGCGCGTCTGTACTCGGTGCTCCGCCGGGCGCGCCGAAATCCGAAGATTCGATTGTGGTTGAGGCGAGTTGAGAGGATCGGAGAGGTGCTGAGCAAGAATCTTTCGGCGGGGCTCGAAAACGCGCTTGACAATCTCATCCGGATCGCGTGGCCGGAACTTCCGGAAGCCGCACTATGGTTGGTCGAGCGCGAACTCACACACCTCATCCCCAGGGCGTTGGTGAAAGAACGTTGTTTGCTCGTGGAGTTAGAGCCCGTTTTCAAGATCGAGAGGTGGGATTCCACACGTTGTGCACAAGTTATCCACAACCCCGTGGGGAACGAGAGAATGCTTATTTGCAGGTCAATCCGTGAAAATTCAGGTGACGAAGTGTCGAGCAAGTATTTGTAAACAAAGGTGAATAACGTCAGTCAACGGAAAAAGACAGTTTCGTCTGAAAGGATAGGGAGGGGACATCGCAGAGGGGTACTCCACGCGGCGGTGGATAAGTCACAACCGTTTGGGGATAACTCGCTTGTCAAGCAGGTTCAAAAAGAAAAACGCCGGAAAATTGCCATGGCATGGGAATGGCGGTTCGAGAGGCGAAGGCGATTCTGGTTGTTTCTTGGGTCGTTGGTCGCACTGTTCGGAGATGGATTCGAGGACCAAAGGAAATCGCTCGGCGGGGTAGATTCCCCCAGCAGCAGGATTCGAAACGTGCGCTCAGTTCGCGGACAGCTCTGGACCAAGAGGACGATCTGCTCGCTCGGAGCGAGCAGATCGAGTCCGTTCCCCGATCTGATGTTCGTGTTCGTCAATGGAGACGCGAGACGGCGGCTCCACACCTGACAGCAACGTTTTTTGCGACGCCGGTCAGGCATGAGAGCCTGCCCGATCACACGCCATAGGGTAGGCACGGGGCCTGCCCGATCACACGCCATAGGGTAGGCACGGGGCCTGCCCCACCACACGCCACAGGGTCAGGCACGGGGCCTGCCCTATTCCTCGACGACGAACTTGGTCTCTTCCACGAACCAGTCCGGACGCGGCATCACAGGCCAGCCGCGCCCTCTCGAGTAAGCCTCGAATTCTGGGTTGGGGAAGACGCTCCACGCGACCTCGGCCAGCTCCATCATCGCCCCATCGAGACTGCCGTTGCCGGCGCACACCCGCACGTTTAGTCCCTCGCCGAGGGCCTTGAGCTTTTCGGCTTTGCCCAGTCCTGCGCAAGAGATGCCGGTGTGTTTGCCGGTGACCTTGTGGTCCGAGCCGAACTCGAAGTCCATGCCCAAGATGCGCGCTACCGGCAGCATCTGCAGGAGGGGCTGGAGGAACTCGGTCGGCGAGCCCGACACGACCCAGATGGGGAAGCCAACGTCGGCCAGGGCGTAGAGGGACTCCACGACCTCGGGGATCCAGTTGCGATTGGCGTCCTCGGTCCAGTAGTAGGCGATCTTCTCGTGCAGGGCCCGCTCTGTCATGCCGGAATAGAGGGAGAGTAGGTATTGGCAGCCCGTCGGCGCGTCATCCCTGTAGATGCGCAGGTATTCATCCCAGCGCTCCCCTGAGATGTGTCGGTTTGCGATCATCCACTTCGTGAAGTCGTCGGCCACGTCGTCGGTCCAGAGCGTACCGTCGGCGTCGAAAACTGCGATGTCATTGGGGAGGGGGACGAGGCGACTCAAAAAGTCAGGCACGAGCTCGGGCTTGCGTTGCTCTGGAAGTCCGTAGGGGTTCATTCGATGACTCCGTTCCTAGTGCGGGCCAAATGGCTGCGTTCGATTGGGATTCTAGTCTCACACCACTCCAGTGAGTCGAGCTCTTCTTCTCTAACGATACGGGGAGAAGAAAGAAATCTGCGTTGAAAGGCGACCTCCCAACTAAGCGGTGTCCCGCCGCTTCCTCGTTGGGGGTCGAGCAGCGAAGCGGCGAGACGCCGCTTCTACAGTGGCTGTGTCCCCAGGCGGTAGATGCGGCGTCCCGCCGCTTCCTCGTTGGGGGTCGAGCAGCGAAGGACATCTTGTGAGTGCCCGTTCGGGAATGCCCCAGGTGCAAGGAGCCGATGACCGATCGACGCAGGCGTACACCGGTACGCCGAGGAGCGAGGGAGGAAGGCGACGCCGCAGATGGGGGTTTTCCGGACGGGCACCAGCTAGCCCCGCCTGGCTCGGGCAAGCTCTCGTTTCAAGGCTTTTCCCTCCTTCTTGAAGGCTTGCAGCTGCGGACCCGAGACCGCAGCCGGTCCAAAACGCAGCTCACAGTAGCGACGAAGGAACTCGCCCGCTCGTTGGTACAGGCTGTTGTTGTGGCTCGCCAGAGATTGGGTCAAATGTCCTGGGGTTTGTCCGGGTGCGCCTCTAAACCCATCGTGTCGCGCCAGCTCGACGACCATCGTGTGGTACAGCGGGCTCAACGCGTGGGTGTTCCTGCTCGTTGCGCCGCTCGGTCGCGCGAACCTCGAAGCGATGAACAGGGGCCCAAACGTCGCGACCAGCAGAGCGAGTAGGTGGGTCACGTCCCACATCGTGGCGACCAGCAGCAGGGCCCCCACGGTGACCACGCTCACCAAGAGCCCGCCCGGCTGTCGTCGACGAAAGAGCAAGCCGGCGCCTAACAAATAGAGGCACAGAGAGAGCCAGGCCAGGAGGTTGCTCTCGAGCTGGCGCACACCATTGAAGACCCAGGATTTGAGAGAGCCTTCGCCCTTGGCGTCGAGCACCCCGAGGAGCTCCAGCTGGGAGTGCGTGTCGTAGTTGAGCACCCACGATTCCCAGCGCGCGGAGAATCCCTCGAAGCGCGCCTTGATGCTGGGCCAAAATCCCTTGGCCGGGGGTCTCTGTGTGGGTTGACCAGCAGAGGGAGTGGGGTCGTAGGTGCGCCACCCCTTTCCAGGAATGTAGGCCTCGACCCACGAGTGGGCGTGATAACGGCGGACCGTCGTCGTCCTTGTCTCCGCGTTCCACTCGCCGCCATGGAAGCCGTTGACGTTGCGCGCGCCCACCCCGACGGCGCGCAGCAACACCACCATCGCGGTCGAGAAGAACTCGCAGTGGCCACGGGGCTGCTCGAAAAGGAAGTCTTGCAGTGGGTGGCGCCCCCGTTTGGGGAGCTCCAGCGAGTACGCGTAGTGTGTGGACAGGTAGGCCTCGATGGCGCTGGCTTTCTCCTCGGCCGACTCCTTGTTCTGGGTGATCCTCGCGGCCAGCTCGGCCGTGCGTGCGTCGAACGTGTAGGGAAGCGAGAAGTAGTGGTGGGCCACGCTCGGAGGAATCCAAAAGTCCGCATCGGGCGGCGGCGCCCGACGTGCGCTCCAGACCCGATAGCTCAGATGCTGATTCTCCCCGAACCCATGAAAGACCGTCCCTGACTGGTCGATCGACACATTGTGCCACTGGTCCGCGGTGGCGTTGCGGGGAGCGGGATACTCGACGAGCGAGGCGTTGGGCAGCGCGAACAGAATGTCCGACGCGATGGGCTCGAGGTCGATGTGTTGCTCGATTTGCTCCGACCGGGCGGCCCTTGGGCCGATGACATAGCTGCCATCTGGGTCCGAGAGCGCCGGGTAGCGGTAGCGAAGTTGAGTGCTCACGGACCAACGGATCCCGTCGAAGTTGTCAAAACTCTTGCCGCGCCAATATGGGGCTTCGACCGGCGCCTCGGTTTGCACACGCATCACCACCGTGTCGTCCAAGCCGATCACGCCGTGGTCGCTGAGATCGATGCTGTTGGAGAACCCTGTGACTTGCCGCTGCCCCTGTCCGCTACTCAGACCCACCCGCGGCAAGAGGAAGAAGAACAGCACCGAGACCACCAACAGCGACAAACAGATGCTGCTCACCAGCCGGACTTGCGGCCAGGTTACACGCTCGGCTGAGCCTCTCCCTCGCTCTGCCTCGCGCGGTGGCCCGCGCCGCCAGTGCGTCAGACTCAGGCCGGCCGCAGTGCAAGAGAAGAACGTGAAGAAGAGCACCGCGAAGAGCGGACCGACATCGAGCACACTCGCCACCGCGACCAACATCAGCGCCAACGCGTAGAGCTGGTATTGGTCTTTTCGGTCCACCTGTTGGAAGAGTTTGGCCACAATGAGCGCGAGGACCAGCTCGACCGCGCATTCGAGGATCGGCGACAGCGAGAAAATGAGAAGGTATCCGGTCCACAAGATGAACAGAAGCAACACCGTGTTCGTGACCACCCGCAGCGTCGTGATGGTGCGCGGCTTGGGGTGCCAGAACGTGCTCACTGCGATGGCCGCCGTCAGCAGCAACCACTTCGTCGGCGTCACCGCGCCAGAGAGCTCCAACGCTCCCATTGCTGAGACCAACGCGCCTGCCAGCGCCAACCTCTGGAGCGTGACCAGTCTCACGCCACGCTCCTCGGAAGGTCGTCGATCACGCTCTCGTTGGCGGTCACTGTGATCATCAGCGGTTCATCGACCAGCGGACGAAAAGAGCGATTCGTCTCGGTCTCGATGATCACACAACGGGCCTCCAGGTCCGCCGTGAACTCAGCCCGCAGCGGCTCCGCCTCTTCCGGCTTGAGTTGCCTAGCCAACGCCAACGCCTCCAACATCGCCGCCAGATCTTCGGGTTGGTCGCCAGGCTCGTTGCGACTGTCCAGCATCACCAACCCGACCGCGAACCCCATCTCCAACAGCCGCGTCGCGACCGACGCCGCGTGGTCCAGAGCGCTTTCGAACAGGGGATCGCGCCCCTTCGCATCGCTCACGTTCGCCAGCGCGATCGAGATCTCCGTCGTCGAGCTGTCAGAGAACTCCTTGGCAACCAACGTTCCCCGCTTCGCTGAAGCCTTCCAGGCGACGCGACGATGGTCGTCACCCGGGCGATGCTCGCGCAGCGCGTAGAGCTCCTCGCCGTGACCCCGGCGCGAGCTCCCAACCCCGTCGCCTAGACCCAGGAAGAGCGGGAGCTCCAAGGGCAAATCCGTTCGCGGATAGATGAGCGCGGAGTCCTCACCGACCTGGTAGCGGCTGCGTCGGACCAAACCAAAGGGAAAGCTGGTCTCGACGACCCATCCGCGGAATCGGCAGCGCCCACGCCGAGGGAAGATGCAGTGATATCCTGACTCCTCGGCCGCATAGGCCCCCAGACTCTCGAACTCCACGGCGTCCAGCGAACGGCCCTTGCCGAAGTGCTCTCGCACGCTGAGGTTCGCCGTGACGCTCTCCCGGCCGTTGCGGATTCCCAAGCGAATGTGAGTCTCCTGTCCAGCGAAGATCTCCGTCGGCGGCTTGCGCCAGATCTCCAGCTCTCGCAACGCGCGCCCCGCCCAGACCCAATTCAAGACGCCGAGCGCCAGCATCGAGGCCAGCAGCAGGTAGAGGAGGTTGTTCCCGGTGTTGATGGCGCCAGCACCGATGCCAGCCATCAGGATGACAAAGACGCGCCCTTCGTTGGTGAAGTGGATCGCTCGCAGCAGTTTCACCGAACCCTCTCCAAACCTTCACAGTCCAGACCACAACGCCGCCGGGCTCGAAAGCTCGGCGGCGTTGGGGGCGGACTATCAAGAGGCACTGAGCGCGTGTAGCGACGTGAGGGGGCTCGCTTCGAGCCGCCTCTGTTCCGAGTAGCGCGCGAAATCCGACTCAAGCGCCCGTCAGCTCGACACCCGTGGCTTCGAACTTGAGCGTCTCGACGTCGCCCTTGATCGCGTCGATCTCTTCCTGCGGGGCCTTTGCCTCTTCGGCGTGGTGCTTGCGCTGGTTCTCCGACAGCGTCTCGCGCACGAAGCTCCCCTCCATGATGGCGGACGCACCGTCGGCGTGCTTGGGCACGAAGAATCCGTAGTCCTTGAAGGTCACGCGCACGGGCTCCTGACCTTCCGCCAAGGGCTCGAGCTGCATCCAACAGCCTTTCTTGCGGCAAGAGGTCTTCACCTTCGAGGCCACCTTCACTTTCTTCTCGAGCAGCTCGTCGAGCTTGGCCACCGCATCGGCCAGCGCCATGGGCTCGTCGGCCAGCTCGAAGGCGGCGCCGTAGTGCTGCGTTACACCGGCCGCCAACGCGTCGCTGGCTTCCCCGGCTTCTTCGGCTTTGGCCTCGTCAGTTTTCGGCTCGTCGGCTTTGGCCTCGTCAGTTTTCGGCTCGTCGGCTTTGGCCTCGTCAGTTTTCGGCTCGTCGGCTTTGGCCTCGTCAGTCTTAGGCTCATCCGCCTTCGCTTTCTCCTCGGTCCCCTCTGTCTTCGGCTCGTTGGCCTTCTTGGCTTCACAACCCACAAAGAGCAGAGCCAACAAGAGCAATAGGGCTGACAAACGTTTCATTCTCGACTCCTTCCACTCGTTGTGCGCGTTCAACCGCGCAACCCTTCGGATGACGAACTGCGGCCCTCGGGCTGCGAGTTCTTGC
>Ga0210044_10006790_pt1 | contig 14921 bp, 9 predicted proteins | sample CryGey13umfilter_2_FD_183959 | JGI IMG/M metagenome (GOLD analysis project Ga0210044, IMG submission 183959) | Groundwater microbial communities from aquifer in Utah, USA - Crystal Geyser 4/9/14 3 um filter (SPAdes) (version 2) | ecosystem: Environmental > Aquatic > Deep subsurface > Groundwater...
GTTTGATCTTTTTTCGTAATATTCCATGTTCTCCAAAAAGTAAACAGTTACGTTATCTTCGGTAACATATTTTTTTACGTTGCATACTAAATAAGGAGGAAAGTTTTCGTCTTTTGTATATCCGGTTGGAACTTTTAATCCTTTATAAACAACTTCTAGCTTATATTTTTTTTCATCAATAAAACCGAATCTTGGCATAAAAATGCGTACGTCGTGACCTCTGTTTGCCAATGCTTTTGATAAATATCCTATAACTGCACTTAATCCACCAACATTTGAAAAGGGAGTCACTTCTGCGCCAACGTGAAGAATGTTTAATTTTTTTTCTGTGTTATCGATCTCAACTGGAAGTGGAACGGTTACAACATCAACGTCATTGACCTTGGAATTAGATATTATTATTTTTGGATTTGATTTTATTGAGGGATTAGACATACTGAAATTTATTCTACCATAACTATCGCGCCATAAAAAAAACCGCTTCCTTATCATAACAAATGTCCTGCCCAGTCACTTGCATGCAAAGAAGCGGATTTTTAGATACCTTTTTATACAAAGATAAAATCCAATCCGCGAGGAGGAGTGGAGGTAGTTAATTTTATAGGATAAACGAATGATTCCTGATAACTAGCCCCTTATAACCACCTGTCTCACAGAGAGGATTTTACCTTCGTAAAAGTTATCTTAAACCTTACTAAAAAGGCCAAGATGTTCGTTAAACGAGTATTAAAAAGTGCAAATTTCTTTATTGGGATAATATAGCCTATAGGTTTATTTGTCAAGACTCGCCCTGCAGTATCAAGACACCGTAAGGTGTTGTCTGAATTGTCTTACTAGCTCTTCGTCATTTTTCTGAGACAAGTCACGCAATAACACCTTGTCTTCAACAACTTTAAAGCCACCAATTTCTTTAGTAGGAACAAACACAATATCTGTATTTACAATTATTCCTAAATTAGCATCTTCTTTATTCTGAACAGCCGTAAGTCTTAATTCATCTTTCAAAATTTGCATATCTTCAGGATTTGCATAAATATGCAATAAAGTAAATGGCTTTATTAAGAAATGTAGTGACAATCCAGCATAAAGAGTAAATGCATATTCAATATCTTTAGTTGAAGCAACGTCCTTAATTTTTTTCGCCAATTCAATTAAGTCATTAAAATCACTTTTATAATATCTTATGTTCAAGCTGGATAAATCTACAACTGGCTCAGAGGCGACTTCTTCGGGCGCATTTATTTGTGAACTAGTTTCGTTTGCCGAGGGAGTTACGTCAAAAGCACTTTCCCACACGCTCGAAGCTTTAACTTCCGAAGCGGGGTCAGATTGCACACGAACTGGAGATTCAACTTCAACTTTTGTGTTAATAGTTGATGACGATTCAGTCGTAGATTCAAATTGAGTTGTTGTCGTTGGCTGTTGAGACATGCCAGATGGCACATTAGACAATTCAGAAGATTCAACTGAGATTGATTCAGAAGAATTTTGTGGTTGATATTGAGCTTGAGCCTGAAAATTGCTGCTTGGATTAAATACATTTTCTTGAACTTCTTGAACCCTAGGAGACACAAATGGCGACTCATACGCCTCTTTTTGTACTTTTGGTTGAGTCTCACCTGCATTCAAAAAATCTAAAATATGGTCTTTTGTAAAACGATGTCGACCCGAAGCAGTTCGCATAGATTGAATTTTATTGTCCTCCATATACCTATATAATGTTCGAAGGCTTACGCCTAAAATGTCAGCAACTTGGGTTGAGGTATAGAGTTTATCTTTTAATTCTATGGACATATAGCAAAGTTATACGAAGAGACATACATAGTCAAGACACAAAAGTAACTATAGGACTGACGAGCACAATTATATATGCATTGTCTTGCTAATTCGTCGTTCCAGAATTGCATGAAAAAGATATTTTAGACACAAAAGAAGATTTGGCATTCATTCAAGGAGGAATGATTTAGCATGAGGAGGCATCCAAAAACAGATAAAAGCAAAAGAGACCTCGTGACACAAATCCTCTTGCTAATGTCACAAACCAAAAAGATACAACCAAAGGCAAATAACGATTAAAGACAATCAAACCCAAATGACCACGACGCTGACTTCACGACCCAACTAATCTTCGGGCTCTTTTGAATTTCAAACATCTTTGCTATCATTACGCATAATGAATCTCTACGAAGCAAGCTTCGTATATCTTCTTTTGCTCGCAATGCGAGTACGTGATAAGTTCATGTAGTTTTCTCGCTCGCAAAATTAATTATGAAAAATCTTGCAACCCTCGCAATTACACTTGCCTCTCTTTTATTAATAACTTCAACAACAGTTTTATATAGCGAAGGATGGCGAATTGGAGTAGAAAGCAACGAACAAGGCCAAAATCAAACAGTTATATCCAAAACAGGAATGCTGGCCGTACGATCCATTCCAGACGGAGCCAAAGTATACCTAGACTCCAAACTAATTACAGCAACAGACGACACAATTACATCCTTAACGCCAAAAGACTACACACTTAGAATTGAACATGAAGGGTTCGAGCCTTGGGAAAAAACAATGACCGTATACCCAGAACTAGTAACAGACATAACAGCAGTCCTAGTTATGCAAAGCCCAAGGCTCGAACCCTTAACAAACACCGACGTTAAAGCATTTGCCCTATCTTCAAACCAAAACAACATCGCATTTTTGACCAAAAATCATAAAGAACCAGGTGTTTGGATATTACCCCTATCGGGTTCCCCATTAAACATATTCAAAAATGGAACAAAATTACTAATTGCCGACAACGAATTTGGAACACCATCAATGGGAGAAAAAATTTGGTGGTCTCCTAACGACAAAGAAATTCTTGTTCAAATGAATAAATCGGGATATTTGCTGTACGAATTAAGCAATCAAAATTCCACAAACCTAATTCCTATTTCTATAACAAATGTCCAAAGCGTTTTCGATAGATGGCAGTCAGAATGGAAGATAAACTTTCTGCAAAGCAAAATCGATTCTCTATCTAAAGATCAAAACATTCCAAGTTGGTTAGTAGAAACAGCTGTTAATAACGACTCAACATGGTCGCCCGACGACAGCAAATTCTTCGTCACGCAACCCAATAAAGACGATCCTACTAAATTAGACGTTATTGTATATAATTCAGAAACTCCCCTTCCGGTAGCAGAAAAAAGAATTTATAATCCGTTAACCATTTCAGATCCTGCAAATACAATAATTCAATGGTATTCGGACTCGTATCACTTAATAGTATTAGAAAAATCTTCCGATGAATCTTCGCCAAGATCGTACACGTTAAGTATTATAAGAATTGATGGAAGCAACAGAACCACAATTTATACGGCCGACTTAGCATCAAATCAGGCATATCCAACGCCATCTGGCGATAAAATTATAGTTTTAACATCACTGAAAGAAAATTCCCAAACGAATTTATATGCGATTTCGTTAAGATAACGAAATCGCCCTCACTCCATCAACTTCGCCTTGACCACTCTTCTATCTTTAGTCGATCCAGGAGGATCACACGTTACCAAGGTTACAACCGAATCATAATAGTTAACGTCAAAAGGAGTTGTATTCCACCCACCAACAACCTCATTCTCATAAATTTCGTAAAAATATGGCTTTTCTTCATAGTAAACAATTACAAAATCGCCAACTTCTAACTTATTCAAAAGATTAAAAACGGTTGCATAAGGGCCCAACTGCCAAAAATTTAAGGATGAATGAGCAAAAAAGAACATGTTTCCAATTTCACCAGGAAGAGCCGTGCCTTCTGCATGCGCAACGCCATATCTTAATGCCTCCATGTAAGCTTTTTCATTTACAGTTGTAACGTCTTTAACAACTGGCGCATTTACGGCTATTTTGTCAATTATTATGGAAAATTCCGGATCCGACGGAACAAACGGCAATATGTTTGTATATTCAGTTCCATCGTCAACGCTATTAACCATTGATAAATCATTAATAGATGATTCATCCATCGACTCAACGTGTTCTGTGGATGCATAAATTAACTCCAAATAAAAAATTGGAGCATACGTAAACACTGCAATACCAAGCCCAACAATAAAAACTAAATTTCCAATAACCCTAAACAGAAGTTTAATATTCATGATGAGAATTATAACATTAACGCTATTCCACCTCCGAGGTGGAAATAATGAAGATGGTGAGATATATAAGCGCCTCTAGCCTCGGGATTAGTCTTGCAAAGAGAAATGGACATTTCAACATATTACTCAACTCGGACCCTCGTTACCCACAATAACGTCTTTGGATCATTGATTTGTCCAAACCACTGAATGCTCATAATAGGAAAAATTGTTTTTTTAAAAAATTAAGTAGAAAGAGAAGCCTTTCCGGCATGCGTTTTATTGTTGGAGCCACTGAAGGGCCACTATGGTGTGCTCTCAGTGGGCCCATGAATAATTTGGATGACCGATTATCCATCACTTTTCATTATGAATTCAACTCCCATCCCCGATTCGAGTCCATCTCTGGAGGATAGTCGTGGATCCAAGAAAAGAATTGTATAGATTCTCGACTGGATCGGGAATGACAAAAGATTTTTTCTTTTAAAGGTAAGAAAGAGTTCACCTTACCTCCCCACTAGTTTATTAATTTAGATGAATAGAATGAAGCACGAAGGAATATTCGTTTAAAAGATTTAATAATTGAGACGAGCCGAAGAAAACCGTTGATACAACAGCGTTTAGCGCGATGTTAAAATTTAGTATCTAATATGTACCCGTTTATTAGACCATTTGCAGGCACTGTCACTTGAGTATTTCATGTGATAGTTTTGGACGTGTTGCGGCGGCAATTTATATGTAAATTGCCGCCGCAGAAAAACATTGCTATGGGCTAATAAATTCGCTTTCAAAAAAGGTCTTTTCACAAAATAAATAATTTTAAAATATTAATTTGCACTCAAACACCTTTAATTCTACAAATCAATAACAGAATTCAACTCTACTGCTACGTCGTAATATAAAATACTATTTAGACGTGTAATAATTGGATATATTTATCCGAAAATTATTCCATATTCTCCACATTACCCACTACAGCAAATATATTTTAGAATCATAAATATACTCATAAAGACTTTCCCGTAGTCTACTATGGGGCCTTTACAATAAAAAGCCGTTAACGTCAAGTCACCTCTATAAATCCTACTCATCGACTTTGTAGCAAAATTGTTTGAAAACTTGTTCCAAAACAATTAAAAATAAACTATCGGACACGGAGCAAATCACAAAATCACAAAATATATGACATATTCACCGTATTTTCGAACTTAACGGGCATTTAAATCTATATTGAAAATTGATTATCATTAAATAATAAGGGATATATCCTAACCATAAAAACACAGAATTGGCCGGATAAATTTTTGAAATGATATACTTCTCTAAATACGCTCTCGTAGCTCAGGGGATAGAGCACGGGTTTCCTAAACCCGGTGTCGTAGGTTCAAGTCCTACCGAGAGCACCACGATTTCTTACTGAACGAAGCGAAGTTAGAAATCGTGAGTGTCCCGCCTATGGCGGGCACCATCATTTTAATCTACTTCTGGAAGATAAATATTCAAATATTCAGTTTTTTCGTAATCAAAAAGCTCATGTGCGTCAAAAAACCTAACAATTTCCTCCTTTGCATTCTCCACGCTGTCAGAAGCGTGTACAATATTTGACGTATATCCCATTCCAAAATCGCCCCTAATGCTTCCTGCTTCCGCGGATCTCGCTTTTGTAGTACCACAAAGGATTCTAGTTGCATTTACAGCCTCCACACCTTCTAAAACAATTGCCACCACAGGAGAACTCTTCATAAAATTAGACAATGATTTAAAAAACGCCTTATTTTTATGATGAAAATAATGAGATTCGAGAATTGCATCGTCAACTTGCATCATCTTCAGCGCCACAATTTTAAGCCCTTTTGTCTCAAATCGAGACAAAACCTTACCGATTAAACCTCTTTGTAACCCGTCAGGCTTAATTAAAACAACGGTTCTTTCAAATTCTAGGCCTTTTTGTATCTTTTCTATTTCTTTATGCATATTATAGTGTCGGGGCTATCCCCGACTTGTCGGGGTAGCCCCGACACCAAATTAAATTACTACGTTCTCCACATAGTAATCACCGTCAGTATATATTGTCAATATAGAAAAATTTGGACTTTGAAGATTACGAGATGAATTTGTTGACCCAATAACATAATGAAACAATCCTTTACGTCCTTCGTCGGCAAATTCACCAAATAAATGCCTATCACCACCAAAAACAGCTTTTACATTCGATTCACGCACTAACGAAAGTAAACGCTCTCTTTGACCTTTAACTTCAACAGAATACTCTCCCATGCCCTTTCCACCAAACAAACTAAGATCAAAATAAATTGGATTATGTAGTATGACAAAATCCGCATTCGAAATGTTCTGTACTATATATTGCCATTGTACGTCATTAATTCCTTCGTATTCGTCGGAATTATCAATCAACAAAAAGTTTAAACCATCAATATTTATCATCCCATAGTTCGAGCCGAGCCCCCCTAAATACCCCTCAATTCCCTTAGATTTCCACAAATCTCTGTCACCAGGAACCGAGTATACATTTAATTCAGATTCTTCAAAGATAGCTTTTGCCTTTGATAAATCATCAGGAGTACCAAGTTGTGTAATATCGCCCAAATGAATTACATTATTAATATTGTATGTTTTCGCTTCGTTTAAAGACTTTTCTAGATATTCCCAGTCGCTTTCTGAATCAGAAATTAACATAATTTTAGTAAGAATCGCTTTGCTTTGAGGCTGCAAATGTGAATTACGAGTAACAATGCGATCTTTAATGTTATTGGCGAAAAACAAAATGATAAGAAAAGCAAACAATATAAAAAGGCATCCAGCCGATCCACATGATATTACGCAATTGTTAAAATTTAATCGTCTCATTTATGAAGTTTATCATACAAAACCACGAAATTGCACACAATAAGAATTGATTGATATAGCAGAGCTTTTGTGAAGAACGAAATTTGTCACTCTTGAATATGATTTGATAGCCATTGAATATGCCCGCAATATACGTCTTTTCCGTAATTTTTACGATTCATAATGAATCTGGTGATTTAATTCCCAATAGCGATAGTCCATTTTTTAAAACACACGAAGTCGAATTTACTAATGCCATACGCATTTTTTGTTCAGAAGAACCTATTATTTGACACGAATTATAGAAACCATTAAACAATTTGCTTAAACCAAATAAATACTGACACAAATAATGCGGAGCAAGCTCCTGAGCACACCTATTAACAACCTCTGGATATTTATATAGTTCACGAATTAAAGAATATTCTGATTCATTAAATTCATAATTCTCAAGAATTAAATCGGTTTTATCGTAATTTCCTTTAATTAATACGCTATTTGCTCTAGCCCTTGTGTATTGAATATATGCAGAACTAAAACCCTTTTGGTCCACCGCCGATGAAATGTCAAAAACAACGTCCTGATACGTGTCATACTTTAACATCTCAAACTTTAATGCACCCTTTATTACGTCGTCTATAGAATCAAAACCGCCATGTTCTAACTCTAATTTCGTTCGTAATAAATCAATAAACTCATTAATGCTTATTACAGAGCCTTTTCTCCCCGACATTTTAATCACCTTATCGAGCTTGGAATGTTCAATTCCTAATTCATCTGCACTGGCAATAGACAAAAATACAAACCCATAGTTTACATGTTTATAATGCTTTGCAAGGTCAGAATATCCCAAAACATTGAGCGCCTGTTTGACACTGTTTTGAGGATAAGTTTGACTAATATCTATTATGTTAACAATTTCATCGGCAGATGAGAATTCATTCATAACAGACCCCGATTCATCCGTAGACGTGACATACAATGGACCACTTTGGGTATCCCAGTCGAGTTTCAAATACTTAAAATCTTTCAATACGCCAAACTTCCATAAATGATACGCTATGTCATTGCCTGCATATGTAGGAATTCCGTTAGACCTGACAATAACCTTATCTTCATCGTCTGGCATATTAACCAACCAGCAACCCTTTTTGTCTCCATCTTTAGCCAAATAAAATTTGTCGTTCTTTTTCAAAAGCTTAAAAGTGTCTTCCCATAACTTATTCTTTAAAATATCACTTTCTCTAACAATAAGATCATACTCAATATCAAGCGAACCAAATATTTCCAAAGTGGCTTTTAATATTCCATCAGTAATTTCCCTTGCCAACTTAGAAATCTCCGATCCCGACATTGCAATTTGTATATGAATTGCCTCCTTTTCCGCTTTAAGGTCCGAATCGGTTTCATAACGAGACTCAATATCAACATAAGCCATCGAAGCCCATTCCAAAAGCTTTTTAGAACCATCAATAAAAGATCCACTATACGGAATAAACTGCTTTTTGTAGGCAAGAATAATAGAAGCAATTTGTTGGCCAATATCATTTTGATAATACTGAACTTTAACATTATCTCCCGTAGCCCTTAAAATTTTAGTCAAAGAATCGCCAATACTTGCATTTCTAAGGTGTCCAATATGTGGCTCTTTATTTGGATTAATTTGCGTATGTTCAAGTGAAATGTTTTTCGAAGAATAATCTTTGGGTACAAACGAGATATTTCCAGAGCCCAATTCGACTACACTATCAATAAAAAATTGACCCGTTAGATAAATGTTAATAAATCCAGGACCAGCAACCTCAATCTTTTTCATATATTTAGGAAGATTTTTACTTAATTCTGCAACAATTGCATCAGCCAACATTCTAGGGCTTTTGTACAAAGCCTTTATAATGCGAGCATTACAGCATACCGCGTGCGCCGTGCCAGCCTTTGGCTTGGTAAGCTCGCGGTAGTTGATTTGACTGTCAGCAAAAAGAATCATCGCAACATTTACTGCATAATCACCATTTACAGGGTCAGCTGGATGCTCAATTGTAAACTCAATATCACTTCGCAAATTGAGCCCTTTTAGCACATTAACAAACAACAATTTTAATTCGTCATCAACATTAATCATTGCAAATTATTTTACCACCTCCCAACGATTACCGTCAGACCTTATATGTATAGTTTCGTTTAAATCGGTTCTTAAAATATTAATGCCCAAATTTGTATAGCCATCGACAGTTTTTTGATTAGGATGATTAAACCTATTATTCTCACCAACAGAAATAACGGCTAATTCGGGACGTAAATTATATAAAAAAGGCAAATAATATGAATCGAATGATCCGTGATGAGGAACTTTAATAACTTCAATATCTTTTTCAATATACTGCAACATTTTTTTCTGCGTTTCAATTTCGGCGTCTCCAGTCAACAAAACGTCAAAATCTTTATAACTATACATTGCCACGACAGAATTTAAATTCTCATCTCCTAATTTAGTCGATAAATTAAATTGCCAATGAGAAATTTCATCATTTTCGCATTCAGAAATTGCAAGATTTGAGATAAGAGATTGAAATTCCTTGTCTACATTTGATATTGGATTAGAAGATGGATAGTAGACAATACAATCAACGTCATATTTTTGCAATACATAAAAAAGCCCCGTAATGTGATCTGCGTGCGGATGAGAAGCAATAACATAATCAATTCGATTAATCCAAAATGGCAAAATATTTGAGAGTTGGAAAATTATTTGACGATTTGGGCCGCCGTCTATTAAAAATAGACGGCGGCGGTTGTCTTTTATTAAAATTGCATCTCCCTGTCCAACGTCAAGAAAATATACATGCACAAAATCATCGTTATAATTGCGCCACTTCGGGTATTCTTGATAAACAAAAGACAAAAACAATATTAAAATGGCAATAAATATTTTAATTTTCATCTAAATCACTGTTAAATAAATATAAAATCCGCAAAAACAAAAATATTATTAAATAATAAATAATTATTAAAACAGGACCAAATACCATGCTAATCGAAGCAAATTCGTTTTTATAAAAAATTTCGGAGATAACTAAATAATAATCAATTAACGATATCAAAAAAATCTTAACAACGAAGGACCCAAAGATCATCGACAAAAATCCTAAAACCGTTACAAACGGAACAATCCAAAATATCAATAAATTAACAAATATACTTGCAATGCTTATGTATCCAAAGCTATTTGACAAAACTGGATATAAAAACAAGTTAACACCTGTAACAACAAATATTGTTGAAACAAAAGCTCCAAATTTTCTAGTTACATTTCCTACTAAAATTACAGCAAATGTTGCAATAAAAGACATTTGAAATCCCAAATCAACAATATATTCTGGATTTACAATTAATAGTGACATAAACGACAAAAGTAGTACATACATAGAAAGTTTGTATCTTCCGGTGAGAATTGCAAATGCATTAACAATTCCCATAAACGAAGCCCTTATTACAGGAGGGTCAAGTCCTACCAATGACAAATAAAGCAAAACAAAGATTAAACTGGCAACAAAAAAAACATTTTTCCCGAGTTTCGAAACAATAATAGACACAAAAGTTAAAACTAAAGAAATGTTATATCCCGAGACAACAATTATGTGAATTGTTCCAGTTTTTCTAAGCAAATCTACAAATTTTTCTGGAAAATCCTCTTTATATCCTATTGTCATGCCCAATATTAATCCCGCTTGCGGTTCGGGATAATTTTTTTGAATTCTTTTCACCATCCCTCCTCTAAAATCTGAAATAAACCTCATTAATTTAATGCTTTTATCTTCAACTATATTGATTTTGGGATAATAAAATACTTTGGAATTTTTCGACTTCCCTTCTACAACTATATAATCGCCGGATTTGTATGAAGGAAATATTTCAGTTTTTACTATACTATCTTTTAATCTAATTGTTTGCAGTCCATCTTTGATATATGGATGAGAGAAGATAATTCCTTCTATTCTCCTTAAATTATCATCTAAATTGATATTCCACATTTCATACACCCTCCAAGAGGAGCACAACGCCAATATTATCAAAAAAAATAGATTTGCAAAAATAACACTTTTCATTTAATTTTGGGACGTAAAAACGAGGTTTTAACCGACTACAAAGTTTATAAGTTTTTCGGGAACATAAATCTCTTTTTTAATTTCTTTATCTTCAATATATTTTGCAACTATCTCTTTAGATTTTTTAATTACTTCATCTTTTTTAATATCTATTGAGACATTATTTAATGTTCCCCTCAATTTGCCATTCACTTGAATTGCTATTGTAATCGTATTTACTTTAACCAAGTTTTCATTGTACCCTGGCCAAAATTGTACATGAATGGAATTAAATTTATCCGAAACATTTGATGAATTTTTATTAACCATTTTGTTATCTTCTTGTTGAGCATAAAGATTTTGATAAATTTCTTCTGTAATGAATGGCGCAAATGGAGCTAGCAATTTTACAAAAGCCAACGAATCCTTTGCACACAAAGCTTCGTTTTCAATAGCCCAAACATTCATAAATTCCATTAATTTTGCAATTGAAGTATTAAATTTAAAGGCTTCAATGTCTTCCGTAACTCCTTTGATTGCAATATTTAAAGCTTGTTGTGAATTTTTTGTGGATTTTTCGGAGCGTGATTTTTTGTCATCATTAATATAACTCCAAACTTTGTTTAAAAAACGAACAACGCCGGTTATTCCATTCTCCGAAAAATCCCCACCTTGATCAAAAGGGCCTAAAAACATTAAATACATTCTAAATGCGTCTGCGCCTATCGATTCTATGTATTCATCTGGATTAACTATGTTTCCTAACGATTTGCTCATTTTTTTACCATCTTTTGTTATGTGTCCGTGTGCAAAAAATTTAACGAATGGTTCATCAAAATCAATAAATCCCATTTCTTTAAACGCCATTGTTAAAAATCTTGTATACATTAAATGCAAAACTGAATGTTCTGGTCCTCCAATGTATAAGCTTAAGGGGAACCAATTTTTAAATGCCTGTGAATTTGGGGTTTTATCGTCTGCGTGTTCAACTCCAGATCCAGCAAACGGCACATCGCGTCTATCTACAAACGGATATCTAAAAAAATACCAACCGCTATCTAGAAAATTATCTAATGTATCAGTTTCACGATGTGCCAGTCCATTGCACTTTGGACATTTTGTATTAACAAATTCAGGAATGTTTGCTAAAGGTCCTCTCCCATCGCCTTTTGGCTTCCAATCTTCTACATATGGAAGTTCAACGGGAAGTTGATCTTCTGGAACCGCAATCCATCCACACTTCTCACAATAAATCATAGGAATTGGAGCGCTCCAATATCTCTGTCTAGAAATAAGCCAATCACGAAGTTTATATGTGGTTTTTGGAATAATACTGCCAAACTTCGAAGTTAAAAGTTCAACTGCCGAATCAGAGGATAATCCACTATATTCGCCCGAATTAACAAGCGTTCCCCTAACAGGAAAACAATATTGATAATCATCTGCTGATTGCCAATCTATTTGTTCACTGGGAATCCCAAGTTCAGCTGCGTGCTTTTTGGCCTCATCCTGTTTCTTCGAAATGTCAAAAATATTATCCTTAAAGATTACAAGCTGTTTCATACCATCAATATCAACATACCAAGGGCCATCTATTAATGACTTCTGAACAATATTTTTATAATCTTTAATATTGTAATCTCCACCAGTTATTTTATATCCCCAATCCTCATAATCGTTAACATAGAGGCCAACCTCAAGACATTTTTTAACAAAACCCTCCTCATCACTTAGACTCTCTTTCAATACTAAAGATTGAAACTCATTTATTGGATTAATAACTTTACGAATTTTTATTTTGTACTTTCTTGCAAATTCAAAATCTCGCTCGTCGTGTGCGGGAACGGCCATTATTGCACCAAATCCATATTCCATTAAAACATAATCGGCTATCCAAATTGGCATTTTTTCTCCACTTGCAGGATTAATTGCATAAGATCCTGTAAATACTCCCGTTTTAGATTTCTCATTTTCTGTCTTTTTTATAGATGCAGAAACATATTCGTTAACAACAGATTTTTGATCTTCGGTAGTTATTTCTTTTACTAATGGATGTTCTGGAGACAAAACCATATAAGTTGCCCCAAATATCGTGTCGGGACGGGTTGTAAAAACTTTTATTTCTTGATCTGATTTATCAATTTTGAAAGAAATTTCTGCGCCTTCACTCTTCCCTATCCAATTTCGTTGTGCCTCTACGACCTTTTTGCTCCAATCTATTGTGTCTAAATTTTCTAATAATTTATCTGCAAATTTTGTAATTTTAAAAAACCACTGCTCTAATTCCTTATGCTCAACTTGTGAATGACATCTTTCACATTCTCCTGAAATTACCTGTTCATCCGCCAAAACTGTTTTACATCCAGGACACCAATTTACATTTGCTTTTTTGCGTTCCGCCAATCCGTGCTTAAAAAGTTGAACAAATATCCATTGCGTCCATTTATAATATTCTGGCCAATAAGTTCGTACTTCTTTACTCCAATCGTATCCATGCCCTATTGCATCAAATTGCTCATCTCGAAATCGATCGCATAAATCTTCCATTAATGTCGAAGGATGTTCACCAACTTTTATTGCATAATTTTCGCCATGAATTCCAAATGCGTCAAAACCCATTGGTTGCAACACATCGTAGCCTTGCATCCGTTTAAATCGTCCAACTATGTCAGAGCCAGTTGACGCATATGCGTGTCCAACGTGCATTCTTGCCCCCGAAGGATAAGGAAACATCCACAAATTATAAAAAGGATTTTTTGCGTTTTGAATGTCCACTTCATAAATTTTTTCACTTTTCCACTTCTTGCGCCATTTTAATTCAATATTTTTATGATCAAAGAGTTCGGACATGAGAATATTTTAGCATATACGGATCAGGGGCTACCCCGAGCTAGGGGTTACCCTTAGAGAAGGGTAACCCTTTTTCTTTAGATAACCCAATCATAGCAATCTAAAACTATTAAATCTAAAAAACAAAGATTTCAATAATTCGTGTTATATCAAACAATTCTCACTTCGGGGTTACCCCCGTACGGGGGTAACCCCTTTTTCTGCTATACTTATGAAATGGTTGATACAGCAAAGATTATAGTTAAAGCGGGCAAAGGTGGTGATGGACTTGCATCCTTTAGACGTGAAAAATATGTACCAAAAGGAGGACCTTGGGGAGGCGACGGTGGCAAAGGCGGCGATATAATCTTCAAAGTTGACCCACATTTAAATACGCTAATAACATTTAAAACCCACAAAACATATAATGCAGAAGGCGGTAAACCTGGAATGAAAAACCTAAACACTGGACGCAATGGAAAAGATCTAATTATAAAAATTCCGCCAGGCACAATAATTAAAGACAATACAGGAAAACAGCTTTACGATCTTACTAAAATAAATGACGAAATTATAATATCAAAAGGAGGAAGAGGCGGACTTGGCAACTGGCACTTTAAATCCTCAATAAATCAAACTCCAATGGTTGCTACAAAAGGAACCATTATTGATCCATTAGAATTAAATTTAGAACTAAAATTAATTGCCGACGTTGGAATTATTGGACTTCCTAGCTCTGGTAAATCCACCCTATTAAACGCTTTAACACACGCAAATGTAAAAACGGCCGATTATATATTTACAACATTAGAACCAAACCTAGGCGTACTTCAGGATCACGAAATAATAATCGCAGACATTCCCGGATTAATTGAGGGAGCATCAGACGGAAAAGGATTAGGACATGATTTCTTAAAACATATAGAAAGAACAAAACTATTAATTCACGTTATAGACGGAGGAGATTTGCTAAATTATCCAACCGAAAAAATCATCGATAACTACAAAATAATACAAAAAGAATTAAAAGATTGGAGTACAAATT
>Ga0210044_10006791_pt1 | contig 14920 bp, 17 predicted proteins | sample CryGey13umfilter_2_FD_183959 | JGI IMG/M metagenome (GOLD analysis project Ga0210044, IMG submission 183959) | Groundwater microbial communities from aquifer in Utah, USA - Crystal Geyser 4/9/14 3 um filter (SPAdes) (version 2) | ecosystem: Environmental > Aquatic > Deep subsurface >...
CGCTTTGTTGCAACTTCCGCCACTGCCAAGGCTTCCACTAACGCTTCAGCTTCCGCCTTCGCTTGAGCATCGGGTACTCCGGCGGATCTGAGCTTTTCGACGAATTTCAGTGTGTCGAATGTGATGGCAGGCATGGTTATCTCCTGAAGTGGCGCAGAGTGTAGCAAAAACAAAACGGGCGCGGCTTGCGCCGCGCCCGTTTCTACAGACTTCAGATCAGGCTTGGGACCGGATTAGAAGCTGTGGTTCATGCCTACGGTGAAGATGGAGACGTCAGTGTTGGCAATGTCATTGTTGTCATCATTGTAGGCAGCATAGACGTTGGTGCGCTTGGACAGGGCATAGCCGACGCCCAGGGTCCAACGGGTCATGTCGTTGGCACCGGTGGCCAGATCATGGTCGCGATCGCCATACTGGGCCATCAGCGTGATGGGGCCCATGCCGTAGGCGGCGGACAGCAGGAAAGCTTCGTTGTCTAAGCCTTGAGTACCGCCGACATCGCTCTGGGCTTCGTAGGTGGCAGCCAGGGCCAGATCGCCAATCTTGTAGCCGACATTGGCTTTCCAGGCGCTTTCGTCGATAGCATTGTCGTGGTCTTCATAGGCCAGGGTTGCCTTCAGCGGGCCGTTGGCATACACGCCGACCAGGGAATAGGCGTCGGCCAGGCCATCGGCTGGTCCAACCGTTTCACCGGGGACGATGGCGGCGGCGAAATGGAAGCCAGAGAAGTCGGGGGAGACATAGGCGATGGTGCCGTTGACGCGCAGGTCGAAGTTGCCAAAGCCGATGATGCCTTTAGCGCCTTGTGAGTCAGTGGCGGTGTCGGTGAACAGGTCAGCGGAGCCGCCTAGCTTGTAGGGGGTGTCATGACGGCCGACCAGGACGGTACCGAAACCGCCAGCCAGGCCGACGAAGGTGTTGCGCAGGCCAGCGCCACCGAAAGCGGTGTCAGGGGTCAGGGGGGCGGCGGTAGCATTGATTTGCTGCTCGATCTGCCACACGGCCTTCATGCCGCCGCCCAGATCCTCGGAACCCTTGATGCCGAAGCGGGAGCTATTGTCATTGATTTTCCAGACGGAGGAAGCCGCAGCGTCGGCGTCGATGTTGTCGACGGAGTAGCGCAGCGTGCCGTACACGTCAACGTTGGAGGAAGCAGCGAAAGCGGGAGCGGCAAAGGCGCCAGCAACAGCCAGAGCGATTAGAGACTTTTTCATGGTTGAAACTCCTATCAGGTTGGTGAAACGCTTTTGCCCTGCGCGGCGGCCTGGTTTCCCTGGCCATCCGCCCCTCTCACCTTGAGAAGGGGGCCGTAAAACCTCTCGCGCGAGAAGTTGAATTGCATTCTGCGCAACACGTAACAGCAGGCGCAAACCTGGATTCACTTTTCAAGTAATTTCTCAAGAGTGTTGTTGCTGAGTTGCAACAGGGTGATGCGTTGCGATGGAAAAAGTTGCGGGAGCCCGTGTAGCCCCGTAGCCCGGATGGAATGCAATGGAATCCGGGGGTTCCGGACCGGCACTGCCCGGTTTTCGTGCCACCTCTCCGGATTCCTGCGCCGCATCCGGGCTACGGCGCTACGTGCTTGTGCGGGGGGCGCGGCCGATGGGGGGGCTTAATTGAAGTAGCCGCGAGCTTGGTGCAACACGCGGACGATGCGTATGTTGGACGTCGTGGCACGATAAATGATGATGTAAGGGAACTTGTCCAGCACATATTCACGCGTGCCCCGCTTGCCTGGCCGGTGTGTGGCTACGCCTTCGGCGATGTCGCGGACAGCTCCCTCTATCGCCTGTCGAGCTTTTTCGGCTACATGCAGGCTGGCTGCTTCGGCATAGAAGCCGGTGATGCGCTTCACGTCGGCTTGTGCCATCAAGGAAATCTCAAGCCGCTTTGTCGCCCTGCTTTTTCTCTAGCCCCTTCATGTGTGCAGCGAGGTTCTTCAAGAAATCTTCATGGCTAACCACGCGTCCGGCTTCGATGTCTTCCAGCCCCATCCGGACTTGTTGGTCATACCAGTTTTCATAGGCTGGCTGTTCGGGTGTCAGTTTCGGGGTGCGGTTCATGGGGCTCTCCATCGTTTGGTTGATTGTGAGGTTACTGCCTGGCTTCAGGTTACTGACGGTTTCCGCTGAAAACGTGGACAGCCACGAAGCGCCTGCAGGTGCTGTGAAAACGTTCATTCATGCCGCCTGGCTTTCCGGCATGTGTACCTCCAGCACGAGTTCGGCGTAAGGCGCGAGAACGCGTCCCTGTTCATCTTTCTCTACCGCCAACCAGGTGCGCAATTTATCTACATCGTGATGGACATTCTTGTAATCGCGCCCAAGCTGCCGCGCCAGTTCGGCGATGCTCATGGGGCCGCGCGCGCGCAACACCGCCAGTAGCTCCCATCGCTTTGGGGTAAATACGGCCAGCATCTGGCTCATATCCTCGAAGCCAACGCCGAAATATGGAGTGGGTTCTTCTCCGCGCTCCAGCCTGTCCATGGCCTGAGCGGCACGATCCAGGGTGGATTGAACCTAGCCCGGATATTGCATGAATTCGCGTGATGCCCTAAAGGATACCGGGCTGCGCCCATAATCGCGCAGGCCATTGTTTGCAATGGGAATTTTGCGAAGGAGCGGCGTAGTTATTCATACGCCCGACTGAGCAAGACTTTCCAGTGCGGACAAGGGACCAGCGAGGGCGCGCGAGTATTCATGCAATATCCGGGCTAGGAGCCTGTCGGACTTTGGAATCACCGGCTGCAAACCGACCGCGCCGGCCCATTTTTCGCCGCTTTCTTGGGAAATAGTTCGACTATTCCCCAGCGAAAGTGGCAAAAACTGGCCTCGACGGGGCCGATTTTCGCTATCGGTGGCCAAAGTCCGACAGGCTCCTAGCCGGGTTATGGTGACAAGCACCCTATCGACCACTTCATAGTCTCGTTGGTCAGGTTAGGCGCGGCGTCTCTCGCCGTAACCCGATGTCTTCGTAACGGCCTTCCAGCCAGTAGCCTCAGCTTATCCAATTCTCGATGGCTAGCCCGCCTACACGCTCGAATTCACGGGTGTTGTCGGTCACCAGCGTGGCGTTCAGCGCGAGTGCCTGGGCCGCGATGAGTAAATCGTTGGGGCCGATGGGCGTCCCGGCGCGCTCCAGCACCGCGCGCAGATCGCCGTAGCGGCGGTCCGTGGGCGTTTCCAGAGGCAGGACTGGCAGGGCGGTGAGGATGGCTTCGAGTTGCGCGGCCAATCTGGCCGAGCCGCGTTTGGCGGCGCCATAACGCAATTCGGCGGCGACGATGAGGCTGGTGCATACCTGCCCTTCTTCCAACTGGGCAATACGCCGCGCAACGGCGCCCTGTGGCTGTTTGACCAGATCGGAAACTATGTTGGTGTCGAGCAGGTAGCGCATGCTCAGAAATCCACAGGCTCGATGGGTAACTCTTCGATGTCCGGAAAATCCTCGTCCAGCGGCTTCAGCGTGGCGAGAAGTTCCAGCAGGGGCCGGGTTTTGATGGGCTCGATGATCAGTTGGTCGCCCTGCCGGCGGATGATGGCCTGGTCGCCAGGCAATTCAAATTCTCGGGGTATGCGCAAGGCTTGGTTGCGGCCGTTGCGGAACAGTTTGACGTGGCGCTCAGTTTGCATGATGTCCTCGATAGTCTAGCCTATGCCTTGGCATAGGCTACGCTGGATGGCTGGCCAGAGCAATATCGGATGATGAACCTTGATTTTTCAGACGTGTGGGTCGGGTTAGGCGATAAGGCCGCTAACCCGGCCTACGAACTGGCCCGTAGCCAGGCAGCGGAGCGATAGACCATGAAATGGAATGGCGCCAACCCTGTCCTTGGAGATGGCACTGTCCGCCTTGTTAACCATGCGACTCCCAGAAAACGAGAAGGCAGCGATCGAACGCGCATCAACAGGCGAGCACTCGTAGTCGGCTTGCGCGGGCGGCGCACGCTACAACACAACGTCTTCGTAAATGTCGTCCAGGCACAAAGCAACAGGGTGGCCGGCGCAGTCGAGGTTGAGCATGTCGTTCTCCCCCAGCGTGCCTGACCGCCATGTCCCAGTGTCGCCGCGCAGGAAGTATTCGACCTGGCGGCGGTCGGATTCCACCAGGATGTACGCCTTGAGGCTGGGCAGCTTGCGGTAGGCCAGCAGCTTTTCGCGGCGGTCGATGACGGCGGTGCCGGGGGAAATGACCTCGACCAAGATGCAGGGGCGGGTGACGTAATGGGTGTGGGTATCGTCTTCGCCGCAGACCAGCATGGCGTCGGGGTAATAAAAGCTGTTTTGTGCTTCGACGTAGACTTTGACGTCGGATGTGTAGGCTTCGCAGCCTGTGCCTTTGGCCTGGCTTTTCAGGCGAAGGGTGGCGTTGATTGCGATCATGTTGTGGCGCCGGCTGGCGCCGGACATGGCGTAGATCTCGCCGTCCACATATTCATGCTTGACCTCTCCAGTCGCTTCCAGGCGGAGGTAGTCCTCGGGGGAACAGAGCGGCTTTTCAGCGGCCAGGCCCATGGTGATCTCCAGATAAAGGGTAGTGAGGCGATGTTAACGTGAAGCAAGCTCGCGCCATGTAGCGCCGGCGCCTCGCCGGCGAGGCGCCGGCGCTACAGGAACAGCCGCGCCAACTCCGCGCCGGGGTCGGGCGCTTTCATGAACGCTTCACCAACCAGGAAGGCGTCGACTTCGTGGGCGCGCATGAGGGCCACTCCGGCGGGGGTGAGGATGCCGCTTTCGGTGATGGCGATGCGGTCGGCGGGGATGTCTTCCATCAGGTCGAGGGTGGTTTCCAGGCGGGTTTCAAAGGTGCGCAGGTTGCGGTTGTTGATGCCGATCAGCGGCGTTTGCAGTTGCAGCGCGGCTTCCAGTTCTTCGCCATCGTGGCTTTCCACCAGGACGGCCATGCCGAGGGCGTGGGCGAGGGCTTCCAGTTCCCGCATCTGTTCGAGGCTGAGCGCGGCCACGATCAGCAGAATGCAGTCGGCGCCCATCGCGCGGGCTTCATAGACCTGGTAGGGGTCGATCATGAAGTCCTTGCGTAATACCGGCAGCGCGCAGGCGTCGCGCGCGGCTTTCAGGTATTCCGGGGCGCCTTGAAAGTATTGCCGGTCGGTGAGCACGGACAGGCAGGTGGCGCCCCCCTTTTCATAGCTGGCGGCGATTTCGGCGGGATGGAAGTCGGCGCGAATCACCCCCTTGCTGGGGCTGGCTTTCTTGATTTCGGCGATGACGGCGGCGTGGCCGGCGGCGATCCGGGCGCGCAGGGCGCCGGTGAAATCACGCGCGGGCGGCGCCCATTCGGCGGCATCGCGCACCACTTCCAGGGGTTCGACCCGTTTTGCGGCGGTGATTTCTTGGCGCTTGGTGGTGAGGATTTTTTCCAGGATGTCGGGCATGGTGGGGTTCCAGTGAGGCTCAGATTTCTTCCACCCGCACGCGCGGTGCAACGGCGGTGAGCAGTTCGTAGGCAATGGTGCCGGCGCGCTCGGCGACGTGTTCGGCGGGCAATTCGGCGCCCCAGAGGGTGACCGGGCTGCCGACATGGGCGTTGGGCACGGGCGTGAGGTCGACGCAGAGCATGTCCATCGATACCCGCCCCAGGGTGCGGGTGATGCGGCCTTCGACCAGGATGGGGGTGCCGCTGCCGGCATGGCGTGGGTAGCCATCGGCATAGCCGCAGGCGACCACGCCGAGGTTCAGGTCGTGTTCGGCGACGAAGCTGGCGCCGTAGCCGACGGCGTCCCCTTGCCTGATGCGCCGCACGGCGATGAGGCGCGATTCCAGCGCCATCGCGGGCAGCAGGCCGAGGTCGGCGCCGGTCTGGCCCGAGAAGGGGGAAATCCCATAAAGCATGATGCCGGGGCGCACCCAATCGGCGTGGGTTTCCGGATAACGCAGGAGGGCGGCGGAATTGGCGAGGGTGATCGGCAATTCCAGGCCGCCAGCCGCCTCGCGGAACGTGGCCATCTGCGCCGCTACCCCAACACCCGGCTCATCCGCGCGGGCGAAATGGGTCATCAGGGTGATGCCGCCGATATGGGGCGCAGCGCGCAGGGTGGCGAGCGCCTCCGCCACACGCGCGGGGGGGAGGCCGAGGCGGTGCATGCCGGTGTCGATCTTGAGGAGGACGTCGAGGCGGTGTTCGAGATGCGCGCGCGCCAGGATTTCCGCCTGATCCTGGCGGTGGATCACCGGGCGCAGGCGCAGGCGGGCGATTTCCGAAAGTTCGTCGGGGTGGAAGAAGCCCTCCAGCAGGACGATGGGATGGGTGTAGCCGGCGCCACGCAGTTGCGCGGCTTCATCGACGGAAAGCACGGCGAAGCCATCCGCCGCGCGCAGGCCGTGCGCCACGCGCAGGAGGCCGTGGCCGTAACCGTTGGCCTTGATCACCGCGAGGACTCTGGAATGCGGCGCGGCGGCCTTCACCACGCCCAGGTTGTGGGCGAGGGCGGCGAGGTCGATGCGGGCGGTGAGCGGGCGAGACATGTCCACTTGAAGAGCAGGCTGGAAGCCTGCGCTACATTCCCCCAGCGAAGTTCTCGAAGCGGGTGTATTCACCCAGGAAGGTCAGTCGCACGGTGCCGATGGGGCCGTTGCGTTGCTTGCCGATGATGATTTCCGCCGTGCCCTTGTCTTGCGTGTCCGGGTTGTAGACCTCGTCGCGGTAGATGAACAAGATCACGTCGGCATCCTGTTCGATGGCGCCAGATTCGCGCAGGTCGGACATCACCGGGCGCTTGTTGGGGCGCTGTTCCAGCGAGCGGTTGAGCTGTGACAGGGCGACCACCGGCACATGCAGTTCCTTGGCCAGGCTCTTGAGCGAACGGGAAATCTCGGAGATTTCCGTGGCGCGGTTTTCCCCCCGGCCACCGCCGGACATGAGCTGCAAGTAGTCGAGCACAATCAGTCCGAGCTGGCCACCTTCGCATTGCCGCGCCAGGCGGCGGGCGCGGGTACGCACTTCCATGGCGGTAAGGCCGGGCGATTCGTCGATGAAGATCTTGGCTTCGTTGAGGCTGCCGAGGGCGTGGGTCAGGCGCGGCCAGTCATCGTCGCTGATGCGCCCAGTCCGCAGCTTGTGCTGGTCGAGGCGGCCAACCGAGCCCAGCATCCGCATCACCAGTTGCGTGGCGCCCATTTCCATGCTGAACACGGCCACCGGCAGGTTGGCGTCAAGCGCCACGTTTTCGGCGATGTTCAGGCTGAAGGCCGTTTTGCCCATGCTCGGCCGGCCGGCGACGATGATGAGGTCGCCCGGTTGCAGGCCGGAAGTTTTGGTATCGAGGTCGCTGTAGCCGGTGGCCACGCCGGTGACTTCGCTGGGATTGTCGCGGTTGTATAGCTCATCGATGCGGGTGACGACTTCCTTCAACAGCGGCTGCAACGGTTGAAAGCCCTGGGTGGCCTTGGCGCCGGCTTCCTTGATCTCGAATACACGGGCTTCGGCTTCGTCGAGAATTTCCGTCGCGGAACGGCCGTTCGGGTTGAACGCGGCGGTGCTGATCGCGCCACCCACTTCGACCAGTTTCCTGAGCACCGAGCGTTCCCGCACGATCTCGGCATAGCGGCGGATATTGGCGGCCGAAGGCGTGTTCTGCGCCAGTGCGGCCAGGTAGGCCAAGCCGCCGACCTCGTCGAGGCGATTGAGCGATTCCAGCGCCTCGGCCACGGTCACCACGTCGGCCGGCTTGTTTTCGTCGATCAGATGGACGATCCGTTGCCAGATGCTGCGGTGATCGGCGCGGTAGAAATCCTGCTCGTTGATCAGGTCCGCCACCCGCTCCCAGGCGTGGTTTTCCAGCAACAGCCCACCCAGCACCGATTGCTCCGCCTCGACCGAGTGCGGCGGCAATTTCAGGGCGGTGAGTTCGGGATCGAAGTCGGACATGGGGGTGTTTCTCGAAGGAGGCGGCATTGTAATTGCGCGAGGCGATTCAGCCTATTTGAGCCGCGCGGTAGGAGGCATAGGCGGCTCGCCCGACCATGCCATAAGCGGCCGCAGATTCCCGGAGGCAGACACCATGCAACCCGCTTACCTCAAGTATTACAGCGAAACCGACTATCTGGCCGCCGAGCGCGAAGCCGCGGTCCGGCACGAATAGGTGGCCGGCGAAGTATTCGCCATGGCCGGCGCGTCGAAGGTGCACGGCACGCTGGCATTGAACCTAGAAAGCTCAGTTGACCGCTCCTTGGCCCTCGTGAGGCCGCATGGGTGCTGGCGTTTGCGCCTCCGGGGACGCTCACCCATTGGGTGGCGCCGCTACGCGCCCGATCTCGGCCCGAATGCGCCGAAGGATTATGTCGGGGCGCCGAAGTTGGTGCTGGAAGTGTTGTCGGACTCCACCGAGCCGGTGGATCGGCGCGAAAAGCTGTTGTCCTACCGCCGCCTGGCGAGCCTGGAGGAATATGTGCTGGTCGACCAGAACAAGGCCTGGATGGAAGCCTACCGGCGCACACCGGCCGGCTGGGTGCAGGAGGTTTACGGGTCGGGCGAGTCGGTGCGGTTCACTTCCATCGATTTGGCGGTTCCGCTAGCAGGGTGTTGAAAATCGCGCGTTTCTCCAACTTGATGGAAAAACGGGCCGAAATAATGCCGATATTGCACAATAAATAAGCAATATTTGCTTGTTTAGCATGCAATTTGACGGGGTTTTATACGTTTGAGCATGCCATTTCCCACTGGACCTCGATTTTCAACACTCTGTTAATGAGCTTTACCAGTTAGTTTCCCGCTCCGCCGTCGCGGAAATCTTGTGGATGGAGAGGTCGGCGCCGTTGAACTCCTCCTCGGCGTCGAGGCGGATTCCAACCGTGAATTTCAACAGGCCGTAGACCGCCGCGCCGCCGGCCAGAGCGATGGCGATGCCAGTCAAGGTGCCCACCAGTTGCGCGGCGAAGGCCACACCCCCGATGCCGCCCAAAGCCCGCGAACCAAAGATGCCGGCGGCGATGCCGCCCCAGGCGCCACAGAGGCCATGCAGCGGCCACACACCCAACACGTCGTCGATCTTCCATTTGTTCTGAGTGATGGTGAACATGAATACGAACAGCGCGCCGGCGATAACACCGGTGGCGAGCGCGCCCAGCGGGTGCATCAGGTCGGAACCGGCGCACACCGCGACCAGGCCGGCGAGCGGGCCGTTGTGGATAAAGCCGGGGTCATTCTTGCCAATGAACAAGGCTGCCAGGGTGCCACCCACCATGGCCATCAGCGAATTCACCGCCACCAGGCCGGATACGGCTGCCAGGGTTTGCGCGGACATCACGTTGAAGCCAAACCAGCCCACTGTGAGAATCCAGGCGCCCAGGGCCAGGAACGGGATGCTGGAGGGCGGATGCGCGGCGACCATGCCGTCGTGGCGATAACGGCCACGGCGGGCGCCAAGCAGCAGCACGCCCGCCAGGGCGATCCAGCCGCCCACAGCATGCACCACCACGGAGCCGGCGAAGTCGTGAAACCTTGCGCCGAAACTGGCGTTGATCCAGTCCTGGAAAGCGAAGTTGTTGTTCCAGGCCAACCCCTCGAAAAAGGGGTAGACGAAACCGACCAGAATGAAGGTGGCGGCCAGTTGCGGATTGAATCTGGCGCGCTCAGCCATGCCGCCGGAAATAATGGCGGGAATGGCGGCGGCGAAGGTAAGCAGGAAGAAGAACTTCACCAACTCATAGCCACTTTTCACGATCAATTTGTCGGCGCCACTCATGAAATCGACGCCGTAAGCAACGCCATAGCCGATGAAGAAATAGGCGATGGTGGACACCGAGAAATCAGTGAGGATTTTCACCAGGGCGTTGACCTGGTTTTTCCTGCGCACCGTCCCCAATTCCAGAAACGCGAAGCCGGCATGCATGGCCAGTACCATGATGGCGCCCAGCAAGATAAACAGTACATCCGCGCCTGATTTGAAAGCATCCATCGTTGTCTCCTGAAAAACGGAAAGACTACAAGCAAGAGGCGTGCCTTAAATGAGGGCATGTGGCCAGACTGCCCGCATGGATTTGTTTATCAAAAGCAACCCTATGAATCCATTAGTTAATAATGGATTCGCACGGGCTTTGTGAAAGGCTCAGTTCGCGTTAAGTGTGGATGCACTGTGACCGCACCCTACAAAGCCAGTCGTGTCATGGCTTCCCGTGTAAACAGCCAAGGAGTCTGCCGGTAGTAGTGAATTTGAGCGAAATGCCCGTGGTGACAGGGATTGCGACCAGCTACCTAGTCTCATCACTACTTAATGCGAACTGAGCCTTGTGAAAAGCCAACACGACCCCGACCGGCGATGCCTTGGTGCGGTAAAGCAACGCTGTAAGTAATAAGCGCCCCATCAAGGGGCGCCGTTGTCGATAGATGCACCAAACTTGGGCGATCGGAACCGCCTCAAAGCACGCCAGGTGCATCCGGTAGTTCGTTGGGGTTGCCCCCGGAAGCGGGGAAAACCCGGCGCAGCAGCCCATCCACCCGTTCAATGCCAAGCAGGGCGCCGGCCTCAAACTCTCCGAGCCGGAAACGCGCTTCCATCAAGCGGCAGATGGCGTCCCATTCTTCCTGCCGCACCAAGCTGTTCAGACCGCGATCCGCGATGATCTCCACCTCGCGGTCCACCAGCAGCAGATAGATCAGCACGCCGTTGTTGGCGGCCGTGTCCCAGATGCGCAGATTGGAAAACACCTCCAGCGCGCGTTCCCGCGCCGTCATTCCAGCCCAGAGTTGGGCGGGATGCAGCGCGCCTTCGACCACAAAACGAATTTCACCGGCATGGCCCTGCTCCGAGGCCGTCACGGCGGCTTCAATACGCGCGAGCACGCGGCCGGGAAAACGCCGTCGCGTGAGCCAATCGGGAAACAGCAAGTGCCACAACAGGCGGTTCATGTTCATCCCCTCACCAACGCCCGGATGCGCCGCCGCCGCCAAAGCCGCCGCCACCCCCACCGAACCCCCCACCCCCCCCCAAGCCGCCGCCAAAGCCGCCCCCTCCCAAGCCACCGGAACGCCTCCCCCCAGCCAGGGTAAAAATGAAGGCCAGCAGCGCGATGCCCAAGCCGAACAGCACGCTGCCCAACAGCATCCAGGCACCGAAAAACGCCACGCCAGCGGCAAGACTGCCGCCGACGAGGCGGCCGAATAGCGCGCGCAGGAGGCCACCCGCCACGAAGACCAACATCATCACAACAGGCAACAAGCCATTCATTCCACCTTGTTGTTCTATGCGGCGCTGTGGCTCTGGCAAAGGCTCGCCTCGCGCCAGATTGATCAGGGCATCGACACCGGCCGCGACGCCGCCGGCGAAATCCCCCGCCTGGAAGCGCGGCACGATGGCCTCGGCGATAATGCGTTTCGCCAGCACGTCCGGAATCGCCCCTTCCAGGCCATAGCCGACTTCGATGCGCAAGGTGCGTTGGTCCTTGGAAATCAGCAACAAGGCGCCGTCATCGACGCCCTTGCGCCCCAGCTTCCAGGCTTCCACCACGCGCAGCGCGTATTGCTCAATGCTTTCCGGCTGCGTGCTGGCGACGATGAGCACGGCGATCTGGGCGCCCTTGGCTTGTTCCAGCGCCGCCAACTTGTCTTCCAGCGCCTGCTTGCTGGCCGCGTCCAGCGTATGAGTCAAATCGGTAACGCGGGCGTTGAGTGGAGGCACCGGTGTTTCCGCCCAGACGAGCGACGCGGCCGCAAACAGGAACAGGCAAAGCCAGCGTGTTGCCATGAAACAATTCCAGCCTTTCAGCACGCTGGCTCCCCCCTTTGCAATACCAGGGTTAGCCGTAAATCGCGCCTTAAAAACACGTTAGGGTGCGCCGCGCGCACCGTTTGACGCCAGATGGTGCGCACGGCGTACCCTACGGAATCGACGAGTTGCAGGGTGTTTCTTGAGCGCGGTGCCCCCGGCTCGGGAAAATCGCCCGAGCGGCCCGGCGAGCATGTCGGAATATTGCCGGTCGCTCTGGTCGGGCCGGAAGCGGGCGCGCCAGTCGGCCTGGAACGCCAGGTTGTCGTCAGTGCTGACATGGCTGGCAAAAGTGCTGTTGGGATTGGTATGGGTGACCGCGTGCGGTGACCAATCCAGGTTTTTGCGTATCGCAGGTCACAAGGTAGCAGACTAAGGGGCCGTAAACGAATAACCAGAACGTTCTGGCCGCGTTGGCGGGCACGCCGCAGCGTTGCCGGTCCCTTGCAGGGAACGGCCATGCGGCGCACCCGGCGTCTTGCGGCGCATCCCGCCAGCACACTCATAATCGTCCAGGTTTTTCATTTACGGCCCCTTAACTTTGCGCTTGTGAAACATACCTTATCAGCTTGCCCCTCCGCGGGGAGGTCGCCAACCTGGCTTTTTCAACGAAATCTTCAAATCAGACTGAAGGGGCCCCTCCTCTGGCACTACGACAACACCTCTCCGCCTGGCTGCTCGCGGGCCTGCTGACGGTACCGCTCCAGGCGGCCCCAAGCGGCGCATTTCCGGCGTTTTCCCAAGTCAGGGCAGCCTGGCATTCATCGGAAGCACGACTGTTCGACCGCCATGGCGAACTGCTGCAGGAGCTTCGCGTCGACCAGCACCTCCGCCGCTCCGACTGGACCGCCCTGGCGGACGTCTCACCGGCTCTGATCGCCGCCGTATTGCGCGCCGAAGACCGGCGCTTCTTCGAACATGCCGGGGTCGACTGGCTGGCGGCCGGCAAGGCTGCGTTGAGTAACTGGCTAAGCGCGAAGCCGCGCGGCGCCTCCACCCTCACCATGCAGCTCACCGCGCTGCTGGATGCGCACCATCGGGCCCGTGCAGGTCGCCGCGATGTGGTGGAGAAATGGCGGCAGATGCGGGCGGCGCGCGAGCTGGAGCAAAGCTGGCGCAAGGCCGACATCCTGGAGGCCTATCTCAACCTGGCGCCGTTCCGCGGCGAGCTGACCGGCATCGACGCTGCCGCGCGCGGCCTGTTCGATAAGCGTCCCGCTGGTTTGAGCGATGCCGAATCCCTGATCCTCGCGGCCCTGATCCGCGACCCCAATGGCAAACCGGGCGGGGTGGCAAGGCGGGTCTGCGCACTGGCGGACGGCCTGCCGGGTTTGCCGGATTGCGCCGCGCTCGCCGCGCTCACCCGCAATACCCTGAGCGGCCGCTACCCCATCGTCCCGGCCGCGAATCTGGCGCCGCATCTGGCACGGCGCTTAATCGGAACTACAAATCCCCCCCGCCCCTTTTTTGATAAAGGGGGGCGAAGCACGGGGTTTCGCAGCAGTCTCGATGCGGGCCTGCAACGTGACGTGCTTGCCACGCTCAACGAACAACTCGCCCACCTGAGCGGACACGAGGTGCACGACGCCGCCGCGCTGGTGCTCGATAACGCCAGTGGCGAAGTGCTCGCCTACGCCAGCGTCAGCACGCGTGGCTCCGGCTCACCAGAGAGTGACGGGGTGCGAGCGCCGCGCCAGGCCGGCTCCACCCTGAAGCCCTTCCTTTACGGCCTGGCGCTGGAAAAAGGTTTGCTTACCGCCGCCTCGGCGCTGGAAGACGTCCCGCTTTCGATCGCCACGGCGGGCGGCCAGTACGCGCCGCGGAACTATGGCCCTGTGCATCGCGGCCTGGCCAGTGTGCGCACCTCCCTGGCTGGCTCGCTCAACATTCCCGCCGTGCGAACCCTGAAACTGGTTGGCCTGGAACCGTTCGCCGCGCGCCTGGCGCGCTTCGGCTTCGCCGGGCTGACCGAAGACGCCGACTTTTACGGCTACTCACTCGCCCTGGGTAGCCTGGATGTGACGCTGGAACAAGCAGCCAATGCCTACCGCGCGCTGGCCAACGGGGGCCTTTTCTCGCCGCTACGCTTCATGCCGACCACGAAAAACACCGCCGCGCAGCGCGTGCAAAGCCGGGAATCGGCCTTTCTGGTCACCGACATCCTCGCCGACCGGCAGGCCCGCGCCGTCACCTTCGGCCTGGAAAACCCGCTCGCCACGCGCTTCTGGACGGCGGTGAAGACGGGCACCAGCAAGGACATGCGCGACAACTGGTGCATCGGTTTCTCGTCGCGCTACACGGTGGGCGTCTGGGCCGGCAATTTCTCCGGCGCCCCCATGCACGATGTCTCCGGCATCAGCGGCGCCGCCCCGGCCTGGGCGGCGATCATGCAGCGGCTGCACGCGGAATTGCCTTCGCTGCCGCCTGATCCACCTAAAGGGCTGCTGCGCAAACGTGTCCAGCCGCCCGGCGAGGCGCCCCGGCGCGAATGGTTCCTGCCCGGCAGCGAACCGGCAGGCAAAGCCTGGAACACAGCGACCCCGCCGCCGGAAATCGTCAACCCCGGTGACGGCGCGATTCTCGCCCTCGACCCGGACCTCACGCAGGCACGCCAGCGCCTGCAATTCCAGGCCAGCCAAGCCCCGGTCGGCGCCTGCTGGCAACTCGATGAAACGCGGCTGGTGACGCCGGATTGGCCGCTGGAACGCGGTCGCCATACGCTTTCCCTCAAAGACCGGGAAGGCCGGGTACTCGATCAGGTGCGGTTCGAGGTGCGTTAAACCTAGCCCGGATATTGCATGAATTCGCGTGATGCCCTAAAGGATACCGGGCTGCGCCCATAATCGCGCAGGCCATTGTTTGCAATGGGAATTTTGCGAAGGAGCAGCGTAGTTATTCATACGCCCGACTGAGCAAGGCTTTCCAGTGCGGACAAGGGACCAGCGAGGGCGCGCGAGTATTCACGCAATATCCGGGCTAGGTTAAACCTCGTAAACCTGACCGCCCTAGCCACATAACCCATAATTTCAGTCAACTATTGCCGCATCCCGGCCGCGCCCGTAAAATCGCGTGGTCTTGCAAGCAGACACCCCCTCTAATCACGGAGATACCGCACATGGAACACCCACTGCCCGCCCTGCCCTATGCCAAGGATGCCCTCGTTCCCCACATGAGCGCTGAAACCTTCGATTACCACTA
>Ga0210044_10006795_pt1 | contig 14912 bp, 9 predicted proteins | sample CryGey13umfilter_2_FD_183959 | JGI IMG/M metagenome (GOLD analysis project Ga0210044, IMG submission 183959) | Groundwater microbial communities from aquifer in Utah, USA - Crystal Geyser 4/9/14 3 um filter (SPAdes) (version 2) | ecosystem: Environmental > Aquatic > Deep subsurface > Groundwater...
CGAGCCGTCGGCGCGCGAGCCGTCGGAGGTGTCGGAGACCGTCGTCCGGTCCGCGGGTGAGCCATCCTCCTGCCCGAAGCCATAACGGAAGCATCCCGTGAGCCCGAACACGATCCACACCCCGACTGCGCCGACGTGCCTCACCTGGGCTGATCATACCATCTGTGGAAGGGTTGGTTTGCAGGAAATCCAGACACTCACCGCGGGGCCCACAGCCCCAGGTGGTTCGCCACCAGCCGCTCACGCCCCACCAGGCGGGTGTGGATCGGCGCGTTGAGCTGGACCGCGTGTCCGTCGCGCTCCACCACCAGCGCGCTGGAGCCGCCGCCGTCGAGGTTGATCCCGTTGTACCCTCCCGCGGACAGCATCAGGCGAGCCAGCTCCGAGGGGGTGACGCCGTCGCTGTATCCGGGCTGACGGCCGTCCACCACCAGGAGCAGCAGCGTGCGCTCCAGGCGGTCCATGGCCAGCGCCGTTCGCGGGTGCCGGCCGCCGGGGATCAGGCCGGGGTGCACCTTGCCCCGGGCCAGCAGCCGCAGCCCGCTGACGGCGTGACACACCTGCGCCGGACGACGGAAGCCGGGTCGGCCGTCGCAGTCGATGTACAGCGTGGGGCGGTTGCGCGAACGCCGGTTGTTGCAGCGCCTGGCGGAGCAGGAGAGCCCGAATACCCGCACCGGGTCACCCTCGTGCGGATAGTAGTCCCACGGATGTCGGGAGTGAAACGGGTGGAAGAAGTCGCCGTTGATCGCCAGCTGCAGGCGATGGCGGCGCAGGAAGTTGCTGACGGTGCTGGCCCGGAACCGACCCCCGGTGTGGGGCGTCACCAGGAACCGCAGCCCGGGGGTCGTGAGGTCGATGCGCACCAGGTGCTGCACCAGGGGCGGGGAGGCCTGGACGTCTCGCTGGTACACCACCCCGGCGAACAGGCGCTGGCGGGTGGGCCGCGGCTGGGGCCGCATCAGGTGGAACCACACGAGGTAGGCGCCGAGGCCCATCGCGGCGCTGGCGCACAGCGCTGCCAGGCTCAGCAGGGTCAGGCGTAGCAGGCGCCGCATCATTTGTCTGCGTGCCCGAATCGCGTCGACCCCGCGACGCCGACGGCGATCAGCACCACGCCCGCGAGCGCCAGCAGCCCCGGTCGCTCGTGAAACAACAGACCCAGCAGGAAGGCGAACACGATGCCCAGGTAGTTGACGATGGAGATGTTGGAGGCGCGGTCCGCCTGGTACGCCCGGGTCAGGCAGATCTGGGCCCCGGTGGTGGTCAGGCCCACGCCCAGCAGCACGGCCCATTGAACGGCTGTGGGCCAGTACCAGTGGGTCAGGGTGTAGGGCCCGATGATCGGGACGGTGACCATGGGAAAGTAGAACACCACCACCAGCGGATGATCCTTCCCGCGCAGCAGCCGGATCACGTTGTAGGCCAGCCCGGAGAACAGGGCGGAGGTGATGCCCAGCCCGAGAGCGGTCACGGTGACCGCGGGGTCGAACCCCTTCACCAGCACCACGCCGCCCAGCGCCAGCAGGAACCACGGGATCTGCGCCCATCGTGGCGGCTCTCGCAGCAGCACCGCCGAGATCAGGATCGTGAAGATGGGCGACATGTGCTGCACCGTCACCGCCGTGGCCAGGGGCATGTTGTGCACGGTCCAGAAGTACAGCACCAGGGCGACGGTGCCGGCGGCGCCACGCACCAGCAGCAGCGGGCGGTTGTTGCCCCACACCCGGATGTGCTTCAGCCGCAGCAGCAGATAGCCCAGGACCAGCGTGGTCAGGGCGCGGACGAACACGATCTCGTGCACCGGAACGGCGGCGATGGCCTTGACCCCCACGTTCATCAGCGCGAACAGCAGCGTCGAGCACAGGATCAGGAGGAACCCGGGGGAGATCACCGTCCGGTGCGGCGGGTGAGCGGAACAGCCAGTTGTCATGTCGCCGGGAGTATAGGGCCGACCGGCGTCGACAACCATTGGCGAGTCGGCGGGTCGGCGGGAGCGCGGGGTCAGTCGTGCTGCTTGCTCTTCGCCAGCTGCTGCACGAGCTTCTCGGCCTCGGCCAGCGTGCGGGAGAAGACGCCCATCGCCACGTCATAGGGCGCGGTGGTGGTGAGGTCCACACCGGCGCGCTTGAGCAGCACGATGGGATAGTCCGACGCGCCGGCCTTGAGCATGTTGTCGACGTAGCGCTGGCGCGCCTTGTCCTGCTTCCGGGGATCGCCGATGGTCTCTGCCAGCGCGGTGGCGGCGGTCATGCCAGTGACATACTGGAACACGTAGAAGTTGTAGTAGAAGTGCGGCACGTAGGCCCACTCCATGCCGTACAGCTCGTCCACCTGCACCACACCCTTGTCGTGACCGTAGTACTTGCGGACGATGTCGAGGTAGATCTTGCTGATGGCCTCGGCCGTGAGCGACTCCTTCTGCTCCGCGCGCTGGTACAGCGCCAGCTCGAACTCGGAGAACATCGCCTGACGGAACACGGTCTGGCGGAAGTCCTCCATCTGCTCGCCCAGCAGGTACAGCCGCTGCTTCGGGTCCTCCACCCGGGACAGCATGTGGCGCATGAGCAGCGCCTCGTTCAGCGTGGAGGCCACCTCGGCCACGAAGATCGAGTAGTCGGCCTTGGCAAACGGCTGGTTCTTGTTCGAGTAGTGTGAGTGCATGGCGTGGCCCATCTCGTGGGCCAGCGTGCTGACGGAGTTGTAGTTGTCGAGAAAGTTCACCAGCACGAAGGGGTGCACCTGGTACGCGCTGCCGTCCATGTAGGCCCCGCTGCGCTTGCCCTGGTTGGGGTAGACGTCAACCCAGCCGCTGCTGGGGTCGAGGCCGCGCACGAGTCCGTCGACGTAGTCCTTGCCCATGGGCTCCAGCGCCCGGGCCAGCAGCTGCCGCGCCTCCTCATAGCTGTACTTCATCTCGACCTGCTTCACGATGGGCGGGTACATGTCGTGATACTGCAGATCCGGCAGGCCGAGCAGGGTCTGACGCAGCTTGAGGTAGCGGTGCAGGGCAGGCAGGTGCTTGTTCACCGCCGTGATCATGTTGTGGTACACGGCGGTGGGGACGTTGTTGGCGTCCAGCGCGGCCTCCAGCGCGCTGCGGTACTTGCGCGCGTTGGCGTACACGATGTTGGCGTTGATCTGGCTGCTGAGCAGCGAGGCCAGGGTGCTGCGGTACGCGCCGTAGGTGCTGAAGAACGCCTCGAACGTCGCCTTGCGCACCCCACGGTTCTCGTTGCCGCGGTAGCGTGTGAACAGCGACTGGGTCAGCTGCACCGGCTGCCCCGCCTCGTCCTTGATCGTCGGGAACTTGAGGTCGGCGCCGGAGAACGTGGAGTAGGCGTTGTACCCCGTATCACGCATCAACGATGCGCTGGCCAGCAGCTTCTCCTCCGGCAGCGAGAGGATGTGCCGCTTCACCCGCGCCATCTCGCGCAGGTACTGGCTGTAGTCGACGAACGCCCGGTCCCGGGTCATCTCCTGCAGCGTGGCGGCGGGCAGCGTCAGCAGCTCGGGCTGAATGAACGAGGTGACCTCCATGAAGTCGGTGTTGACCTTCTCCACCACCTGCTTCATCCCCTGGTACCTGGGGACCCGCGTGTCCTGGTCGTGGAGCCGGTGGGCGTAGTTCGTCAGCCGGTACAGCCGCATGCGCAGGGCGAACAGGCGGTCGAGGCAGGTCTTGACCATCTTCTTGCCCTGCCTCAGCTTGCCCTTGTAGCGGCCGATCTCCTTGAACGCTTCCACCAACGCGACGCGCTCCTTGTCCCACGCGGCGTCGGTGGGGAACAGGTGGTCCGTGTCCCACCGGTAGCGCGCATCGACGCTCTCGCGCTGGGGGGTGGTCTTGTCGGACACGTCCTGCGTGGGCTTCTTTCGGGCGCCTGCTTGCTGTTTGTCTGGCACGGGCGTTTCCTGCTTGATCGCGGGGTTGTCCTGCTCCCGTTCGTGGGACGCAGGGGTGGCGCACTGGATCGTGGCGGCCGCTGCGACGAGGGTTGCGATCCGGTGCAAGTGGTTGATGCGAGTCCTGGCTGGCATGGCGGTTCCTGTCTACTGGCGGAAAAGTTGCCTCACATTTGGAGGGATTGCAACCGGTGTCGGGGGAGGACGGGACTCACGCGCGGACCCAAGGAGCCTCACTGGAGCGCGGAGTGGAGCACGCCCGTGGGCGCGCGCCGGACGTAGCGCGCCTCACGGGTGTCGATCACCAGCCGGTCCCCCTCGTTGACGAACAGCGGGACCTGGACCTGAAGCCCGGTCTCGAGCCGGGCGGTCTTGAGCGCGTGGGTCGCGGTGTCGCCACGCACGCCGGCCTCACACTCCACCACCTCGAGCTCCACCGTGGCTGGAAGCTCGATGCCGATGCATAGCCCGTCGAAGAACATGGCGCGCACCACGGCGCTCTGCAACAGGAAGCCGAGCTCGTACTCGATCGTCTCCCGGGGCAGCGGGTGCTGCTCGTATGACTCCTGGTCCATGAAGTAGTAGGTCTCACCGCCCTCGTCGTACAGATACTGGCAGGACCGGATCTCGAAGTCCGGGAGCTTGACCCGCTCGCCGGCCTTGAACGTGTGCGACAACAGCTGCTTGGTGCGCAGATTGCGCAGCTTGGTCCGGATCAGCGTCGCCGCTCCGCGCGCGGATGGAGACTGTGTGCTGAGGTCGACGATGACATACGGGTCACCATCCAGCTCGATCCGCATCCCGCGCTTGATCTCGTTGGTGCTTGGCATTGGCGGCCTCCACCCGATGGCACAGCTTACGCCCGGCCGGCGTGGGGTGTCACTACTGGACCGTGACGACCACCGGCTGGCTGCGCGCGCCGGAGGGCAGCTCGGCCACGATGCTGTGCTGTCCGACGACGATAGGCCAGCGCGCGGTGTAGGGATAGCGGGCCCGGGACACCACCTGTCCGTCGATCCGCCACCACACCTCATGGGTGGCGGATCCCTCCACCTGGGCCTCCAGCGGGATGCGCTGGTCCTTGCGACGCAGGTCGGGGTCCACGAAGTAGCGATCGCCGTTCACCGGGAACCGGATCTGCACCCGGGCCCGCTGCGGCGCGGCCGGGCACAGGGGAGAGAACAGGGTCGGTGGTGCGGGCAGGCCCCGGGCGTGGGCCCAGCTTCGATAGCGCGACGGATAGATCGTCATCGGCTCGCTCTGCACCGCGGTCCGGGGACAGCCCTCCCCCGCGAGGAGGCCGTTGCGCGTGTCGATGAGCCGGTCGCGGTGCCAGCCGCAGAGCGCGGTCGGTTCGCTGCCGTCGATGAACTGCTCCTCCGTGGTGGCCTCGCAGCGCGGGCCCGCCAGCTCCCCGGAGAGCGGGCAGATCACGCGCCGCACCAGCCCCGGGGGAGGGCGAAACTCGGAAGGGTGTCCGGCCTGGGCCGCGATCATCACGTCGGCCCACAGGGGCCCCGCGCCGCTGATGCCGCTCACCCCGTGCATGCTGTGTCCGGCGAAGTTTCCGACCCAGACACCGACGGTCGTACGGGGCGTGTAGCCCACGGTCCAGTTGTCGCGGAAGTCCTTGGAGGTGCCGGTCTTGACCGCCGCGGGGAAGCCCACGTCGAGCACGGTGTCACGACCGAAGGCCGGAACGCGCGCCATGGGGTCGGACAGGATGTGGCTGATGAGGTACGCCACCCGACGGTCGAACACGCGCCGCATGGTCGGCGCCGTGGAGCGGCGGAGCAGTCTGAGCGGGGCGTACAGGCCGCCACGCGCCAGCGCGGCGTAGGCCGCCGTGAGCTCCTGCAGCGTGACCTCACCGTTGCCCAGCGTCAGCCCGAGCCCGTAGTAGCGCGGCGAACGATCCAGCGATCGGAACCCGAGATCCCATCGCAGGCGCGAGAGCAGTCGCTGGACGCCCACCCGCTCCGTGGTTCGAACGGCCGGGACGTTGAACGAGCTGGCCAGCGCCACCCTCAGCCGCACCGGACCGTGAAACGTGTCGTCGTAGTTGCGGGGGTGGTAGTCGCCCCTGTCGGTGGCGAAGTGTACCGGCAGGTCGGCCAGGATCGTGGCCGGGGTCAGCCCCTGCTCCAGCGCCATGGCGTAGGTGAAGGGCTTCATCGTGGAGCCGGGCTGGCGCCGGGCCAGCGTGCCGTCCACCTGGCCCGCGTGCTGCTGGTCGAAGAAGTCGGCGGAGCCGACGTAGGCCTTGACCTCGGACGTGGCGTTGTCCACCACCAGCACCGCGGCGTTGGTCACCCCGTGATCTCGCAGCCGCAGCACCGTGCGCCGTACGGCGGCCTCCACCCGCTTCTGCAGCTCGGGATCGATGGTGGTGGTGATCACCTCGCCGGAGCCTTGCGCCAGCTGCAGCACGCGTCGGGTGATGTGCGGAGCGCGGAACGGGCGGCTGGCGCTGTCCCAGGCGATGGGCTCGCTCAGCGCGCGCAGGTACTGGTCGGCGGTGATCCGGCCCTGGGTCAGCATCAACGCCAGGATGTAGCGCTGGCGCCGGACCAGTCGGCGTCGGTGAGAGAACGGGTTGTAGCCCGCCGGGCTCCGGGGCAGGGTCGAAAGGAGCGCCGCCTCGGCCACGGAGAGCTGGGCCGCCGGCTTGTTCAGGTACCGGCGCGCGGCGGCCTCGATGCCGAAGGCGCCGTTGCCGTAGGGCGTGCGGTTGAGGTACTGCCACAGGATCACCGGCTTGGTCAGCTGTCGCTCCAGCCGGTGGGCCAGCGCCATCTCCCGCAGCTTCGAGATCACCGTGCGCGACCGGGGCTGCAGCAGCCGCACCAGCTGCATCGTCAGGGTCGACCCGCCGAAGGCCACGTGGCCGCGCTGCAGGTTGAGGCCCAGAGCCCGGAGCATCGCCAGCCAGTCCACACCCTGGTGGTCGAAGAACCGCTGGTCCTCGCTGGCCAGCGTGGCCTGGATCAGGTGCGGTGAGATGTGCGACAGCCCGACCCAGCGACAGCGGCCGTCCTCCCGGGACAGCACCTCCCTGAGCAGCGTTCCGTCCGCGGCGTTGATCCGCACCGACTCGATGCTGGTGGGGGCCAGGGCGTGGGGCGGCAGTCGCTGCTGCCCGAGCCACACCATCAGGGCCAGGGCTGCGACGAGCCCCGACGCCGTGAGCCCCGCGAGCCTCACCGGGTGACCTCGAACGACCCGGCCGCGGTCCGACCGAAGACCTCGGGGTCGTACATCTGCTCCACGTGGGTCGGGGGGGCGACGAACCGACCGACGGTGGTGGCCCGCGCCAGGTAGACATAGGTCTGGATCCCGGGCGGTACGGTGTCGGCGAACAGCTGCACACGGTCGTCCCGGATCTCCTGGTGGTAGAACGGTGTGTACCAGCTGTAGCGCTGATGACCGTATCGTGGCTGGAACCCGCCGAAGTCGGCGCCCCGGGCGGGAGCACGGGCCGAGGTCACGAGGCGGAAGTTGACGGCCTCCAGCCCGGCCGGCAGCGGATCGTCCACGGCCACGAAGCTCATCTGCTGCGGCACGATGATCCGCAGCGTGACCCGCACCAGATCGCCGGCCTTGACCCGCATCACCCCCTGCCCCGGGCCGCGCCCGTCTCCGCGCAGGGCGTCCATCGAGCCCATGCCGCCCTCGGGCACACGCTCGTAGGTCCGCGTGACGTAGAACCCCTCGTCCCACGGCTGCGTGGGCAGGCTGTCCCGCGCATAGCGCAGGCGCGCGGTGTAGTACAGCCGGCCATCCCCCTGCTTGATGAAGCCCAGGGGCCCCTTGAACCGCGCCAGCTTGCTCATCGGCACCGCCAGCTGCTTGACCTCCAGCGAGCGCCCCTTGAACGGCTGCTCGGCCAGCACCCCTTCTCCCAGCAGCACCCGCGCCACGAAGTCCGGCGCCTGCTTCTCGTGCCGCTGGAAGTAGCTTTGCAGGGCGAGCAGGCAGTACACGGTCTCCTGGGTGTTGAGCCAGCGCCCGTCCTTCTGGCGCTGCATCAGGTGCTGCACCAGCTTCTCCACCAGCGGGTGATCGGGCCGCACGGCCAGCAGCGCGTGGAGCAGCATCGCGCTGGAGCGGACGTTGGAGTGGAACAAAGGCGCGTAGCCGTCGCCCAGGTTCTCCTCCACCTTGGCCACGCGGGAGGTCTGGTGCACCTGGTTCACCAGCTCGCTCACCAGCTTGTCGATCATCCGCTGGCTGCCCTCGGGCTTGAGCCGCGCCACGGTGGACAGCAGCATCGCCCGGGCGAAGACGGCCAGGTCCTCTCGATGGTCGAACAGGTTGTTGATGTACGCCGTCGGTTTCTGGCCCAGCTCGGCCAGCACGTGCACCACGAAGGCCCGGGTGTTGAGATCGATGCGCGCGGCGTCCGCGTCCTGCTTCGGCGGCGCCCGGTCCAGCTGTTGCTTGAGGTACTGTGCGGCGCGCTGGAGCACCTTGTGGCTGACCTTGAATCCGCCGTCCCGGGCCCGGGCCAGACCCCAGGTGACGTAGGCGCTGGCCCAGGGATAGGTCTCGCTCGAGGAGGCCCAGTAGGAGAAGCCGCCGTTCCAGCGCTGCAGCGTCTGGAGCCGGCCGACGAGCTTGCCCGCCAGGGCGTCGACCTCGGCGCCGGATGCACCCTTGATGTGGTACGCCCGGGTCAGGTCCTTCAGCAGCACCAGCGGCACCAGACGGCTGGTGGTCTGCTCCGCGCACTCGTAGGGGTAGTCCAGCAAGTACTCCACGCCGCCCTTGAGGCCCACCAGCGCCGAGGAGGACATGGCCAGCTCGAGGCCGCCCACGTCGTCGCGAATTCCACCCGTGGGTACGATGCCCTCCGCCACCGCCCCGGTGGTCGAGCCGCTGGTGGCGACGCTCTCCGTGACCATCGCCAGCGTCACTGGCCGGCGCAGCTCCAGCGCGTCCTGATGCTCCTCCAGCGCGGCCGAAAACCGCAGCACCGCCTCCGTGGGGTGGTGCCCCGAGAGGAGGAAGCGCGCTTCAGCCGCGCCGCCGTCCTTGACCGAGACGACCTGCATCGCTGGCCCGGTGAGCGTCAGACCCTTGACCTCGGCCCGCACCTGCACCTGCCCCGCACGGCCCGAGCGGTTGTGCACCACCACGCCGGCCTCGATCTGATCGCCCACGCGGACCAGCCGGGGCAGCGCCGGCAGCAGCAGCAGCGGCTTGTTGACCCGCACCTGGCTCTGGTCGTTGCCGAACTCGGAGCGCGCGCTGGCGGCCACCGCCATGATGCGGAAGGTGGTCAGGTTGTCGGGCAGCTTGAACGTGATCCGCGCGCGGCCATCCTCGCCGGTGACCACCTGCGGGTTGAAGTACGGCGTGGAGACGAAGTCACGGCGGACCCCGCCGGATCCGGATTCTCCCATGCCGCCGCCGCCGCCGCCGGGGTTCTTGCCCTTCTCGCCGAAAATGTGGGCGTTGATCAGCTGCAGGCGGTTGTCGGCGGTTCGCACCGACAGCCCGCGCTGGGCGTAGAACACGCTCATCGGATCGGGGGTGCGATAGCCGATCAGGCTCAACACCCCCTCGTCGGCCACCATCACCGTCAGCTCCGCCTTGATCCCCTTGCCGCGCGCGTCCTTCACCTGGAGCTCCACGGCCACCTGCTGGCCCGGGCGGTACTCCTTGCGCCCGGGCGTGACCGTCACGTGCAGCCGTCGGTTGGCCTGGCTGATGCTGAGTCTGGCGTAGCCCACCTTGAACGCCGGTTTGCCCGGGTCCTCCTCGACGTCCGTCCGCGCCGCCCGGGTTCGCCCGCGCACGAGCAGCACCGAGACGTAAGCGTCGGGCACCATCTCGTTGGTGATCGGGACGTCGAGCCAGGTGGAGGTGCCCTTGAGCTTGAACGCCCGGCGGGTGAAGATCCCGCTGCGCTCCACGGTGAACAGGCCGTGCGCCCCGGCGAACGGCGACTTGACCAGCACCCGCGCGGTCTGCCCCACCCGGTACGACTTGCGATCGGTGACCAGCTCCACCTTGTCGTCGTTCTCTCGGCGCCACGGGACATAGTCTGGCCCGGCCACGTACAAACCGAAGCTGGTGGAGAGGGGATTGCCGCGCGGGTCGGTGGCCCGAAGCCGCATCACGTGGTAGCCCGCCTGGGCCACGCGGATGCGACAGGGCTGCGGCCGAGCGCCGCTGGTGACCGCGCACTGACCGACGGGCGTGTCCGTGGGCCGGGTGACGAAGTACTGCGAGCCGCCCATGCCCTGCTTGCGCACCGAGTGCCACGTGCGGCGCAGCAGCGTGCCGCTGATGCGCTTGCCGGTGACGATCTTTCCGGCGGCGGTCACCGCCAGCAGCTCGGCGTCGAGGCTGTCCCCGGCCTTGATGAACGTCTCCTTCGGTCTGGCCCCGATGTAGAACTCGCCGGGGTGCAGCAGGACCGTGGCCCGCGACGAGATGCTCTGCCGTGAGACGTCGGTCACGGTGGTCTCCATCTCGTAGGTCATGGGCCCGGTCATGCGGGGCGGCTTGAGCACCGCGGTGCGGGACATGCTCCCGGAGCCATCCAGCTTGCCGCTGCCGCGGGACACCAGCGGTACGGGGCTGCTGGATTCGTCGTCCTGCCACCAGCGGACCTCGTCGGCGAACACATAGCCCTCGTGCCCCGGCGGGGCGTAGGACGACCGCCGCTGGTGCAGATACCAGCGCAGCTGTGCGCCGCGCATGGGTGCGCCGAAGAGGTAGGCGCCGTCGCTGGACCAGGCCAGCGTGTCGCCGCGGACGTACTCTCGTCGCTCGGGCTTGACCTCCACCTTGAACTCGGCCGGGCGATACTCCTCGACGCTGAACGAGCCGTAGATCGTCCCTCCGCTGGCGGCCTTGCCCACGACGCTGTAGGAGCCCAGCGGGGCGCTGACCGGCAGCTGGATGCGGAAGTCGAGGCTGCCGAACTCGCCCAGCGCCCGATCGCTCTGCTTCAGCTTCTCCCCCCGGGCGTCGGTGATGGTCAGCTTGACCTTCATCCCCTGCGGGGTGCTCAGCCCGTCGGGACCGCTGCGCCGGAAGAGGCCCTTGACCTGGACCGCCTCTCCCGGTCGGTAGATACCGCGGTCGGTGAACAGCATCCCCACCAGCGACGCGTCGCTGTTCTCCCAGGTGCCATCCAGGCCGAAGTCCCAGGGGCTGATTCCGCCCTGAGTCGAGGACAGGACGTAGCTCTCGTCGCTGTCCTTGCGCACGAAGAAGATCAGCTGATGGTCCTGCCCCTTGCCCCGGTCCAGCTGCTCCATCCCCGGCGCCAGCGCCAGCCCCGACGCGTCTGCCGTGCCGCGCCACAGCGGCTGCTTGCTTCCAGGGCGCCAGATCGCCACCTCGCACCCCGGCACCGGAGTTCCCGTCTGCAGCGAGGTGACCCACACCAGCGTCGCATGCGGGCTGTACTTCGCCGTGACCGCCAGATCGGTGACGCGGACCAGCGCGCGGCTGATGCGCTCCTCCACCTGCTTGCTCTTGCCGGTGCGGAGCTTGGTCCGGAGCTCCAGCGCGAGCACCCCTCGCTGCTGTCCCAGCAGCGCCCCGAGGTCCACGCGCCGAACGACGCGGCTGTTGGGACGGGCGGCGACCTTGATCTCCTGTCGGCTCAGACCGGGCAGCCGGGTGAGCCAGGCCTCGTCGTCGTTGTAGTAGCGGGAGGTGGCCAGGGTGGCCAGGTCCACGTCGGACAGCCGCTTGCTGGTGAGCTGCGCCAGGGTAGCGTTGCGGAAGTAGATCGGCAGCTTCCTCGGTCCGCTGGCCTCGAGCACGCCGCTGGACTCCAGCGGCATGTGCACCATGGGCTCGTAGTCGCCGGTGGTGAAGGACAGCGGCTTCGACGGCTGCACGGTCTGATGGAAGCGATCGGTCAGCGTCGGGGCCACCGTCACGGTGTAGCGTGTACGTGGCTTCAGTTTCTGGTCGAGGTAGATCGTGGAGGTGTTGTAGCTCGAGCTGCCGCCCCTGAGCGGCTGACCGTTGATCCGGATCGCCTGCCGCGCTGTCGACCGCGGCACGGGGTTGGACAGGCGCAGCGTGACCGAATAGTCGGGATTGCAGTCGGCGGTGCAGGACAGGCCCAGCACGCGGAGCGGACCGTAGGTGTTGAAGCTCGCCACGTAGGGCTTGCCCATGGGGAGCGGTCCCTCGTTGCCGGTGAGCGCCGCCGCCGCCTGCACCGTGACCCGGGCATCGGTGGGCAGGCTGGTGGAAGGCTGCAGCACCATGTGCTTCGCGTTCTTGCCCTCACGCACCTGGACGGTCATCGTCTCCGTCTCCCTCCCCCGTGCCACCAGCAGCGACATGTGCTTCTGCACCACGGCCGGCTTCACCGGCTGGTTGAAGAACAGGGAGATGTGTACGTCAGTGGCGACCCAGCGGTCCCCCGGCGAGGGGAAGATGCGGCTCACGGCGAGCCGGGGCGTGGTGAAGCTCCAGCGCTTGCCCTGCTTCAGCCGCGATCCGTCCAGTGCGACGATTCCGGAGGGGACTTCGAGGGCGTAGGTGGTGGAGCCGGGCAGGGGCTGATCCGGCTGGAAGATCAAGGTCCGGGAGCCGAGCCAGCGCTGCTTCCCCACCACCTCGGGCCGCAGGGTCAGCGGGCTGTTCATCGCCCGATCCTCGACACGCTGCAGCGAGACCATTGGCTTGTTGAAGGAGACGGCCACCTGTGTGTGCGGTGAGCTCAGCTGGCCGTCGGGCGTGACGTAGGACACCTCGAGCTGGCGTTTGGCCTGTTTCTCCCGCTGCTCCGGGATCTTCAGCGGCGGTCCCTGGACCGGGGGAAGCGTGACCGAGTCGTGGCAGCTCAGCACGATGGCAACCAGCAATGTCGAGATCAGAGTGAGCTTGGCAATGCGCCCGATCATGACCGCCTCCTCGTTGGTTTCGTCCCCACCATTGCGTCTCGGTGTTGTACGTCGAGGCTGGAGCGAAAGGTGGATGGTGCCACATTCCGGTCCGGTCCAACACCCTTCAATGCTGTACTGGACGAATACACCGCGAATCATCTGTCCATACGCAGGACATCCCCAAGACAGATGTAGACTGGCGCTATCATACGAGTAATATTTGTGAGAAATCAATATCTCGATTATACAGTGTACTCACCAAGGACACTTACATGGGATAACATGGTAGGGACGGGTAACACATGTCAGAGATTCCAATGAGTTGTGCTGAAAGGCCGCAGATGGCCCGCCTCTTGCTCTACCCCAGGACGAAACGGGCAAGGAGCTGAACGATGAACCAGACTGCCACAGCCGAGATCAGGGACGAGCGTCACGCCGAGTTGAGCCTGCTTTCCAGCACGCTCGATGGCGACACGGAGGCTCGCAAGTCCTTCTTCCTGCGATACGCCCAGGTGGTCGAGGGCCGTGTGCGCCTGATTCTGCGCCGGGCCGGGCGGTGGATCTCTGAGGATGACGTGCAGGACACGGTGAGCGAGATCTGGCTCTCGTTGTTCGAGGACGACATGCGGCCGCTACGGCGGTTCGACCCGGATCGGCAAATCAAGCTCTCCACCTGGGTCGGCCTCCTGGCGCGGAACAAGGCCATCGACAAGCTGCGCACGTCTCACGTGGGTCGCACGGTGAGCATCGACGACGGCACCTCGATGCACGAGCCCCACTGCTGCCGTCCGCTGCCTGCGGACGAGGTGGAGCTGGACGAGGAACGCGCTCTGGCGCAGCAGGCTCTGGGCCAGCTGACCCACGAGGAGCAACGGTTCATCAAGGCATGGTACGTGGACGACCGGGAGCCGGAGGATCTGGCCCAGGAGTTCGGCATCGCCATCGGCACGGTCTACAGCCGCCGGTTCAAGATCCAGGCGAAGCTGGCGCGCGCCGTCCACCGCCTGAACCAGCCACGTCGCGCCCGCCGCCCCATCACGCCGCACACCCTGCACTAGCCGCTCCACGCCGCCCCACACCCTGCACACGCTCGATTGACGCGTCACCCCCTTTCACCGTACAACTAAGCGTCCGACGCGAGGATGGCGGAACTGGTAGACGCGCTGGATTTAGGTTCCAGTGTTCAACGACGTAGGGGTTCGAGTCCCCTTCCTCGCATATCAAATACTTAGCTGCCCTTGTCGGGGCAGCTTTCATCGTCCTGTCCCGATACCTGTCCCGAATGGGACGAATTCGGTGCTTCTTCTACTCCTGCGTCCACACCCTCCACCTCCTCCAGCAGCGCTCTGGCGCCGTCCAGACTGCCATGGACGTAGCGCATCGTGGACGCCAGATTCTTGTGACCGGCCATGTGCTGGATGGCCGCGATGTTCTGGGAGTGGCTGGCAAAGTCAGTCAGCCGGGAGTGGCGAACCGCGTGGTTGGCGATCAGCTTCTGGACGTTCTCGGGCAGCTTGGCCCGCTTCGCGGCAGCACGCACGCACTGCCTGAATGTCGTGAGATCCGAACACTAGCCCGACGCCGGGGAGAGCGCCTTGAGCGCCTGCACGGCCTCCTCAGTAAGTGGAACGGTGCGTCCGTACTTCTTCTTGTCCGTGCTAGCCCCAATGCCGATCAGTTACCACGACAAGCGATCGATTTCATGAACCTATTCGGACAAGGTCAGATGGGGCTTTCCGCCGTCGAGGATGAAGATCCGCAGCCTTACCGTCAAGGGCGTGAAGCAGGAACTCTGGGGCATCTTCCTCGCCTACAACCTCGTGCGCCTCGAAATGGAACGTATCGCCGATGAGGCGCACGTTGATCCGATCCGGATCAGCTTTGTGACTGCCCTTCGCTACATCCGCGACGAATGGTTCTGGCTCTGCGGAACCCGGACTCCAGGTGCGATCCCCGGACACCTCCGGGCCCCTCCGGGCCATGCGTGAAAACATCAAGCGGTTCATCCTTCATCTCCGACGGTCAGAACGCGTCTACCCGCGAGCCGTGAAGATCAAGATGAGCAACTATCCCCGCAATCGCCGTCGGAGAGGTGTTAACTGATCGGCATTGGGGCTAGTTGCGTCGGAAGGACCCGCG
>Ga0210044_10006797_pt1 | contig 14912 bp, 22 predicted proteins | sample CryGey13umfilter_2_FD_183959 | JGI IMG/M metagenome (GOLD analysis project Ga0210044, IMG submission 183959) | Groundwater microbial communities from aquifer in Utah, USA - Crystal Geyser 4/9/14 3 um filter (SPAdes) (version 2) | ecosystem: Environmental > Aquatic > Deep subsurface >...
TAGAAAAGGCTGACATAAGGGCAAAGATTGTATATATCGCTAGGATAAAAATAAGAGTCATTGGGCGAATATTCTTAGATAGCCAACTATCCGAAGTCATATCAGATTTCCATCTATCAGTTACTTGCACAGAGGCTGACTTCTCAGCTTCTATATCTAACTCTGCCTTCCTCATCTGTATTGCTAGAAGATACTCTTCATGCTCCATTTCTTTAATCTTAAGTTGTTGTAAAAGCTCTGGTGTTAAAGCTTCTGCATCGGCAGGAATTTTTATACCGAGCTTATCCTCAATAACAGCTTTACCTTTTGCTTTAATAGCCCCGGCTAACATGCCAAGACCATTAGCAGCTAGTGTTTGAAGAAGTGGAACTAAGAATGGTAGCATGATATTATCCTACAATAAACTTTGTAATAGTTGCTGATAGTAATCCAAGACTTCCGCCAGCAACACTAGCAGATAGTACTAATCCAAGGATAAACCCTCGCCCAGTATGTATGTTCTTTTCTAACAGATCAACTTTATTAGTAAGTATCTTCACAGCATTTGTTAAGTGCTCAACACCCTTAATAAGCTTTCCTATTTCTAAATCATACTCAGTCATACTAAAACCTCACGAAAGGATTTAGCCAAGAATCACCAATAGGTGTATAATTACCAGACGGCTCAATATCTAGGTCAGGTTTTGTATCATCTATCGTAACAACCTCAGCAAGTAATGTACGAAGAGTTATTGTATGCTTAGCTGCATCTTCCTCTTTTCCAAGACTATTCAAAATATATATAACTGCTAACTCAATCAATATATCATCTTTTTGTAAAAACTCTGATACATCAGTTGGGTTTACTAAATCTGTAGGCCACTTACTCCAACGAATCCTTACTGGATACGCTTTATCAGCCATAGGCCATATCTCGGCTTTATCTCCCCAAAGAACATACTCTATTGGACGATTACGATTCCAGTATTCAGGCATAGGAATTCTATTATCCCAAAACCTTACAGTACGCTGCTTTAACTTCTTCGACTGAGCACCATCGAGTAGGATGATAGAAAAAACCTCTCGCTTTGCTGGTAGCAAGAGGAATCGGTCTGCATCAGTTGATGTAAAACCAAAGGCTGTTGTTGTCAGTATCTCCATTTCATCAAAGTCATGAATACGAGCTAGCCTTTGTTGTGCTAAGTTAATTGCCCTCGGAAGGCGGGCATTCAAATCTACTCGCCCTCCGAGAGCCGACCTAATTTCATCCTGAAGCTCTGTAAATGTTAAAGTTCCCATGATACTCTCATTTTATAATTACAGATTGTAACAAATTGTTACACGCTAGCAGAATGCAGATACTACATAGGGCATGTAAGTACAACACTAGTAGTAGCATTAACGCTAACACCAGCATACGGGGCTAAGTCACCAGCAATAGCTACCGTACCAGTCTTATCAGTCGTTGTCAGCGTAAAGCCTTTACCAGCTGCACCAGTTGTAACTGCAGTATCCAAAGTAGCAGGACCTCCAGTTTGCACCCAGCCAAAGTAGGATGTTCCAAATACGCCAGCAATAACTCCACACATAGCGCCGGCTGCAAAAGGTACAGCATCTGCATCAGTCAAGTCAGCTACAACTCTACTGTTTGCAAAACCTGTAGCAGCACTATACGCTACCAGCGTACCAACACCAGCCGTAACTGTTGCGGTTGCATTCTTAAACTCAACATACTTATACCGACGAGACCCCTCAATGCGAATAGCACCAAGAGGTTCTTGTGCAGTACTATTTACGTCGCTAATCTTTGTTACAAAACTTTGCTTCAATCCAGACATTTTGTTCTCCTAAAGTTAAACATGAACTACCCCACTATACTACGTGGAAGTATTAAGGCGTGTCAATGTTATAAAGAACTCCATGACAGCGGCGACGAGATACTTTGAATGTACATGCACTGATGATTTGTGCTACTCGGTCATTTACTTGGTTAGGAATATCTTTCCAAGCAGTCATGTCCATCATCATCATAGGGTCATATGCAAACTTAATGAAGTTCGAGTTCAGCATATACATACGAGTATTAGCACATGAAGGAGACCAAACCATTGGAGTACCTTTGAATTGCAGATTCTCAAATCCCATATCAGCGAGCTTATTATTAGATACACGATAGACGGGAAGAACTGTATCTTCGTAATACTCGTATGGAGTTTGCCCAGACATGATAATATCCGGCTTATCCATCTTCAAATTATTTGCACAGTTATTCATCAGTGTACGCATCAGACTAATACCATAAGTAGCAAAAGATTTACCAGTAGCATTACTAGCTTTATTCTGCCACCAGGTATATACTGACGGGTCAATACCACCTGCATTATTTGTTGCAGATGTTGGGTCATCTGGAACGAGATACTGTAAGCCATCAAATGCTGGATTATCTTCCGTAGTTGTACCAGCTGCTACAGAGCCAACACCACCGAATAGACGAGTTTCCATCTCAGTAATTAGAGAGTTCTTGACATTCTCCATCTTACTATTCATCATATTGATAATCTCATTACGACCACGATTCTGTTGGTCATCTACACCGAAGCGTACAATGCTACCAACAAGATAACGCCAGTCATACTTAGCGATTGTCAGGAACTGGAAGTCATTCATAGACGCAGTACCACCTCGCCCAATCCACTTCACACTATCTGACTTATCATACTGCAGAGGTTCAGTTAAGAAACGACCGCCCTCGACAGACTCCATTTTACCTTTCTCTTTTAACCAGAACCAAAAAGGTAGCGCATCAAAGACTTGGTCTTGGACTGTACCCTTCATATTCTGCCAAGTGGAAGTATAGAGATTATCTAATACTTCCGAAAGCGTTCTAATTGCAGGCATGATTTACTCCTATTAGTATTAAAGGTTTAAGCTAATCGAATACTACTAACGTCAAGCTCACTCATAACGTCATCAAAAGCTTTATTAGCAGCATCACTTGCATTCATCTTTTTAGCGCCTTCCCTCGCACCAGTAAAGCTAGTAGGCGTCAAGCCCAAAAAATTTTGTTCCTTATCTTTTCCAGGAGGATTATATTTCTTATCAAGCTCCTTGGCTTTATCCGGATTCTCAGACCGCGCAAGTTTATATGCACGAGATACACTCAGCGTCGGGCTCTCTTTCAGCAGCCCTTTAATCTCAGATGACCATTCCCAGAAGTCTTTATTACTATTCGCAGTACGTTCAATCTGTTCATTAGCATTCTTCGACTCAAAGCGACCACCAAGGTCTTCAATCTTAGCTATCATTGCATCAGAGAGTTTTGATACTTCACCCTTAATATCTGCTAGCATATGAGTACGAATATATCTAGCAAAGTCTTTTCGGTCGAGTTGCTCCAAATCTACATCATCGCCGAACTGAGTTTCAAGTTGCTGCTTAACATCACTCTTTGGTTGCTCAGTAATCTTTGCAAGAGCAGCCACAATCTGGCCTTGATTACCTTCCATTTTTTGAAGATTCTCAGCGAGAAGACCAACACTTCTTGTCAGCAATTCAATCTGCTGTTTAGATGCATCTACAGCAGCTTTTGCTTTATCCTCATCAGCAGCCCCAGCGCCAGCAGCTCCAGCTCCAGCGCCAGTATCATCAGTAGCACCCTCCATCTTTACATAATTTCTACGCGCGAATAGCATTTCCAAGCTCCTCAATAAAGTTCCCTAAAGTAGATTTCTTGCCCTCAATCTTTTTCTCTACAGCAACCTCGTCTGTAGTTACAGCAGCATCCTGTCTCATCTTCAAAGCATGTACAGCTCCAAGCTTTCGAGATTGATGAACACGAGCTTCTTTAATAATAGCATAGTGAATATGCTCTATCATAGTAGCCGTAATACCTTCCCAATGCTTGAGTTTAACTTCAATACCATTACTTGTTATAACAACAGATACCTCTGCATTAGCCATTTTATTTACTCCACATAGTCCATCGTTAGATTATTACTACGGCAATACCTACGCAGCTCTCTTTTTGTCTCAAAGAATATAGGTTTATCCGCAAGGTGTTCAAAGTATTGCGGCTTAAAATTATCTAAAAGCGGCATACCAAGACGCTGTTCCATAGGATTACCACAGCAGTCTGGAGCCGGAGCAGATATCTTCTTCATGTAGTCTATTAAATCTTTACCACAAGTACTACAATGAAAATCATAGAGTGGCATAGCATCCCCAAATCTTTATGTTCTAATAATATACCAGTTAAATCCAATTGTCAATTTTATTTTGGCTGCGCCATCATCTGCATGAGACGCTCAGAAGTAATTGGCATATCTGGCGTACTACCAGGAGTACCAGAAGCAGCATTTTGCTGAACAGTTTTCATCATCGTATCATACTGTACACCATGCATCTCACGAAGATAATACTTCGTCAGCATTTGAGGGTCAATAAGAGGGTTAAGTTTTAGCTTCTCATAAACCATATCAGCTTTTTGCATACGCATATCTTTTGTAATCGGTAGCGTACTATCAGGCTCAATCTGAATCTCATACCTAGCAGCTTGTAACATACTAGGCTTAAATGCTACCCAGAGCGGAACTGCATCAGGCCCCATTACTTGAACAATCTCATCATCTTGCCACTTATTAAATACAAGGACATTTGTATCCTCAAAGATATTTACAAGCATATCAGCGATAGCATCTCTGCGCTCATCAACTCGAATCTCACTAGCAGCAGATACAATTTGAGCTTCAGTAGCAGTTGGCGCATTGTGAGATTTCTGACTAGAATACTCCCCACCCTGATTACGAGAGAAGCCCATCTGGTCTCTAACATCTGACTGCACCTCAGCAGAAGCTTGATATAGACTTTCAGGTACATGACCTAGCTCAATAGTATCAATATCACTAAGCTCACCCTGAACAGCTATAGCAGCCATTACATCACCATTTAGAAGTTTATCAAGCTCCTCTTTGCTAATAGTATTTTGCTTATATAAAAGCTTTAGGATAGATATTCTTCGATGCTTCATCTGTAGTGTACGAATCTCATTTAGCTCAAGCTGCTGCGGCTCAAGGATAATAGAATCTGGGACACCCCAAAAGTTCTCATCATCAGAATTAAATACTACTGGATATATATTAGAGCGATTATTACTCTGCAGCTCATCATCACCATAGTAAAGAACTCTATCAGTAGAGTATGGTGCAAGGATAATAACCTTCCTAGTACGACGATCTCGAATCTCTATTAGGTCGATAGTATTCTTACGCTGCGGCTCACTAAGATTTCCAGTATCACCGAAGCTTTTTAGATTTGAACTATGAAGATCTTTAGCGTGCTTTAAGCGTGGGTCAGCTTGAACATCATCCACTGAGCGTTTTATCCACATAGCTACCCACGGAGTATCGGAGAATTGCATTAAGCCTTTTGGAACTATAAGGCTCCCTGGATGTACAGACATAAACCAAGGCATATTAGCTGATACGTTAGAATTATACTCAACTCTACGATTCAAAGACTTTTTACTATCTGCAGGTGCCTGAGTATCAAAGATATCTGGAGTAGGTGTAAACTCAGCACCAAAACCAAGCTTACCAGCGGCTGTACCAAACATCCAAGTGTTATGAATAATACGCTTCATCTGATTCTTTACATCCATTACTCGAAGAAGCTTATTATCTGTGCGCTCAATAAGCTGAGCGAATACTTGCTGTTCATAGCCAGGCTTTGTGGCTATAACAGAGATAGAAGGATTACGAAAATATATTCTTGGCACAACTGTACGTAGCATACGAAAGAATAGATTAACAGGCAGTACCCCATTAGGCCACTGTCCACGATAGTACTTTCTCCATCTATCCCAATCTTGCTGATGAGTACATTTTTTCCTCCACTCAATACCTGTACGAATCTCATCAAGCCACCAAGCTACATCAGGGTCGCCATTACTTTTATATCCATAAATCATAGCCAGTTCCATCCTCTCAGTAATTTAAGGTCTTGCTCAACTCGGTCTCCAATATCATCTCTATAGGCAATATCAATAGCCTTTATATTACTACATATCTTATATGCCCGATACTGAGCTTCCTTAACAGATCGCCCAAAGGCTGTAGCTTTTAATATAACTCCGTCAGAAGCAGCATACTTCAATGTATCTCCATCTTTATAGACATCACACAGATAGGTAAATTTCATATCTGTATCAGTCAAGCCACAAATAGGCATACCCTTATCGGACTCCTTTATGTCAAAAGGACTACAGTATGGATACGGGTCTCGAGTTACTCGAACGGCTATTAGAAACTCAGTCCGAATATCCATAGATTTTTTAATGCCGGTAGCAGTATCGAATAGAAATGCTCCTAGAGGCTCATTAAGGCCTGTTATTAAAGCATCTATCGCATCATAACCAAAGCGACAAGTTAATTCAAGAGCATATAATTTATCTTTAGTTACTATACAATTTATATCTAGTGGGCCCCTATATCCAGCTTTTGTCAAGAGAGGCTTAAACTTCATTATAGTTTCTTCAATTAGCTTATTTGACCCCTCAACAGGAAGTACAACATTACCAGAGCATCCTGTCATCTTTCCAATATTACCTGAAAGGTATTGTTTTTCTTCAAAGGTATGATTAAAGGGGTATATCCAGTCTACTCCATTAAACCAGCCCTCAGTACTAATCTCTACACTATCATCTTTTGGTATTAGCTCTTGTATAATTAAGTCTGAGTTAGGAGGAATAGTACTAAGAGCCCACTGATACAGTTCCTCGGTTTCACATAAGTAGGTCTTTCCAACATCGAGGTTTCCAGACACCTTTATAACATACCCAGCGTCATTTGTCCAGTTTAACTTTTTAGCTTCACTAACGCTAGAAAAAGTAAACGTTACTGGAGTGTTAATACCTAAGCGATTAAAAGCCTCCATACCATTATGTCTATTAAGTTCAAGTGCATCTAACACAGCATTACAACAGAGAGTAGGCTTACCAAGACGTTGAAACATAGAAGCATACTGACTAAATCCTACCATATCACACACTACCAAATCAGCAGATGCAACAAGGGGGCGCCAAGAAGCAGGACGATTTACAAAGCCCAGAAGGTTATTTTTATACTCTTTATTTTCAACCCAAAAATCTACATGATGCCCCTCTTTAGATAGTTTATACGCTATCGAGGCACCATCAGCTTCCTTGGAAAGTATTAAAACCCTCATAGATACTCCGTTAGATATTTAGGAAACGTATTATGGTTTCTACCATCTGTCAGCTCTTTAATAATAGACTCAAAAGAAAAGTTTTGGGCCTCTACTTTTTCCTCTCCAGTTAATGGAGAATCAGCTAGGGAGATAGCACCTCGCGACTGTACAAAGAAAACCATGCAAGAAGCCATAACTGTATCATCGAAGCATCCAGTAGAAGCACCCATACTACCATCTTCATGCTCAACGAAAGTACTTAGCTCATTCTTTAGTATAGGACTATGAATGATAGCAGTGGAGCCAAGTTTCTTTCTAAGTAAACCAAGCATAAAAGGTTTACTAATCTTAGTAGTCCTAACACCAAGAGATGCAACTTTTCGTACATCATCTTTTGGAGTTCTACTATTATTTCCAGCTGTACGATAGACTTTATTTAGTGGATACATAAATTTACTGGCTACATAATCCCACTCAGTCAGTGTTTTAAGTGTTAGGATACCATGATTATTACTTTCACATCCAATATAAGCTTCATTAAATAATCTACCAAGATCTGCAAGTTTATGAGCAAAGATATCAGGCTCAATTCTATTATTAATATACTCTGCTACCTGCTCCTCTGTCTCGAGGCAGAACACTTCAGCTACTGACGAATCCCTACCAACACCAGCACTTACATCACCTCCAATGATGTAGTGTAGATTCGGGTGAGGATGGTCTGGGAGTTTCCATAGATGAGAATCCTCAGGGCTGAGTGCCCACTGTGAAGATTCAATGTAGTTAACAGACTGAAATATGCCACCTCCAGAGGACTGAAAGCAGTCAGCGAGGCAGCTAGGATATTCCTTATTCCACTCATAGATATCTCCATCAAGATCGTCCTCAAGAACAATACGCCGCCAAGCTAGACGCTGTGCACTCAGGTTGTAAGCAGATACGAGCTCAGGCTCTTTGAGGTCTACCCGTAAGCTACGCATGAAGTCGGCAGCTTCAGATGGCTGCATATCTATTTGATACTCGCCAAAGTCCCACCAAGGAAGAAAAGCTAGCTTAAAAGATGACTGTCCAGTCGCTGCCCTCATACACTGAGCATGATACCAGTTACCTGCCCCATTACCAGTAGATTCAATACTAATATTACCAGTACGCTTTGGGACAGCTTGAAGGAGGCCAGACATAATCTTCTTCGGGTCAGGCCAGTAAGCGACCTCACTACAATGAAGGTCAGTGATAGTATCACCACGGCCGAAACTACGACTACCAGCAGTACCGATGTAGAACATTGAGTTAGTCTTAGGAAAGGTAATCTCATTCTTAGAGTTATTTCTAATTAAAGGCTTAGGCCCCTTCATTGTTTCGAGGAAGTACTTTACTTTACCAAGCATACGCTCAGTAGACTCAGCATCATGAGAGATAACAACAGCCCTTGTATTTTTTATACCAAGGCAGCGAACAGCACTGCGAGCTAGAAAGTATGTCGATACCCCCTCCTGGCGAGCTTTTGGTATAAGCATCCTACGAGACCATATATTATCTACAGCAATCTGCGCAGAATTTAGCTTAAACTCTACATCTTGCTGGTCTTTATTAATTACATGAAAGAGAGATTCTATAACGAATCGTTCAGGGGTTGCCATATTATTACCTACTGTAACAAATTGTTACACCAGCTATTAGTGTAAAGAAGATTACTGTTAAAAGCCCTTTGCCCGCTTCGCGGGGGCAAGGCGTCTGCAACGGGAACCCTGTGCGGCCGGGGCTTCGGCTGGGAGGCGCTGGCACTCTAGGGAGCCTCAGTGTCATACTGTCATCTCTTGCATAATTTCATCAGGTATTTGCATACTATATATACGAACATTGCGAATAGTGCCAGACCAATAGCCATAATTTCCTATGCGAAAATAAGTTGTGTTCTGCAAATCTTGTGTGTCTGAGTTCACACTACCCAGTACTCCGTGTATACTCATCCTTTTACCATTAGTACTACTCGCATAAAAAGCCGCTTTTTCAGTAGCAATTCTTGACCAAGCCGTAGTCATAATAGATGTCGAAGCAACACCGCTAACAGCGTTAGTAAACTTCGTCTTACCAGCCGCATCACCGAGGAACCAGTAATTGCTACCGTTTATTGACCCAGATAAGATCTTAAAAGCACCTGTTAGAGCGCCCGATAGTATTTTACCTTCCGCATACGCAGTTAAATTATTATTAGGTAAGTTGCCAGCAGTAGAATAGTTCAACGAGTCGGCCTGCCTAGTTGCATACCCCGATGTTGTAGGTATAACAGATGTAGCGAATACACCCAACTCAAGTTGCAATTCTGTGATGGAGCCACTGACTGTTAGAGTAGCCACTGCCGCTGTTGCTGTTCCGGTAAAAGTTGTTATAACATTCGCTCCAGAGCCAGTAACGTTACAGATGAAGCCACCAGTCCCAGTTACATTACCAGTGCCCTTGAAGCTAAGAGTATAAGACGCAGCCGTTAAAGCCCTTGTATCGCATGTTGCTCCGGCTACCAGAGGGCCTGATGGGAATGCCTCGTTTGTACCTATCAGCTCGCTTAGGAATCCTAGTATAGTAGCATCAGGAATAGCGGCGCCTGCAGCCTCTGTAAGAATGCCGGCAGTGATACTATTGCCGTTATATGTTGAGAAGTACTTTACATCATCCACATTTGCGCCGTGATAGGGGGCTGATAGAACATTGGCAGATACATACTCGGAGGGGTTTTGATTAGATTGTCCTGTTACGTCCTCCAGCATTATCTTAGTTATATCCACATACTCTCCATCACCAGAATATGCTCCATACGCTCCCATGAATATAGCAGCATTGGATGTGGTAGTGTTTGGATTAAATGCATAGAGTACTGCCTGATAGTCCCCTAGGATTTTATACGCGGCATTGGGAGAGGTGCCAGATATAGTTATGGTTCTGGCGGCAGACCACGTAAAAGCTGCGTATGCCCCACCAACCCCGATAAAAATCTGCTTCGTCACTAAGCCAGTTACATCTATAGCAGCACTTCTCCATAAAGCCCTTCCGAGGGTAAAGTACGCTTTCGTTATACTATGGTTGTTAAGGGCATCGATTAAAGTAAATCTCTTTGTTGGTAGGCCGTCTAGGGTTACTGTAGAGTTAGATATAACACCATGTTCTTTAACCCAATAATTATTTGATACATCCTCAGAGTAAGAAATAAGGTTCTCAACTCTCCTCGCACCAACAAAGCGCGCCTCACTGATATTACACCCCTTTGTGATGCCCTCAAAATCGGAGACGGTAGCTGCAGATGCACGAGTGAAGGAAGCAGAGTCAAATCCTTTGTCGGGTACAAGTGTAGTTTTAAGGGGCGCAGAGAATGTAATTGATGCCAGTATTTTTGCTAGCATCGTTCTACTTGTTGCAAATGGAAGGCCTAACCCAATACCGTTTATCATTCTACACCATCCCCTCAAGACCAGTAGCTGTAGTTCCAGTTGCCCATACCTTAACAGCCCCAACATTTCGAGTCTCTCCAGCGCTAAAGTTTAACGTCGCAGCGACTCCATCATAACCAGTAATTTTTACTGTGCCAGCCACATCAGCACGAATAGCTCTGATAGATGAGGTTAAATTCACAGCATCACTGAGTACTAATGTACCATCAGCGGTAGTGATAACTCCTATAGCAGTAAGCTCCTTCGCAGTACTCATAGTCATGATAGTCTCCTAAGATAGTTAATAAATGATAGTTAATAAATGATAGTTAATAAATGAAACATAGCGTGTAACAATTTGTTACATTGCTATCGCGGCCGCACCAGATGTTTAATAGCCGGATGCTCACGTTTTACCTCTCCCCGCTCCATCTTACCATTGTAGAATACTACGTGCATGTACTCTCTGGCCTTCAATCCAAAGTGAGCATTAGGACCTTTAATGGTTCGCACCTTTCCACCTGCCCGCACTGCATTGTTAAAGGCTGCCGGCATCCCCATCTCCCACATTCACTTGGACATTCTGCCCGATAGCTAGCACCCCACCCGCAGCATGTTTCAGCAGCGCTGCGACAACATCTTCTGCAGTTTGATTCTCATTACGGTCTTGTTTAAGTTTCCCAGTAACTTCAAGCTGAAGACGCGCCGCTTTTAGCTGTACATCTGTAGCTTCGTTGCACAGCCCATCTTGGATAACATCTACACTGCGGCCATAAAGAGATTGCAGCCGCGAGTCCATATACTGCTCTAACTCTCGAAGGTAAGCTTTTGCCGGCGGTGTAGCGATAACCATACTAACAAACTCTGGAGTGCAGTTACAGACTTGTCCAATATCTGCACGACTAACACCCTGTGCATGTAGAGCAATAATACTCTTATGTTTTTGCGAAAGCTTTTTCATCTCCCACTTTTGCGTCTGTGCTTGTGCTTGTGGAAAGTGGATGGTGGGTAATTTCCCTGTAGTATTAGCGACGGCTAGAATCTCTTGAAGATTATTCATCATAAGCTCCGAACAGATAGGAGCAAGTGCTCAATATGAACTGTGTAGTCCTGCTGATACTTCACGTGAAGAGCTTCACGATACATGAGGGTGATGCTAGAAACATCCGGCTGCACAGTGTCACCTTTAGTACACAGCATTTCTTCTACCCTCGGCACTTGGTGTTTTGTTAGTTTCACAGCTAACTCCTTACGTTTTCTTCTAGCCCGTCAGGGCATTACACATGGATACTACCTTACCACCATTACCCGGCCACGTCAAGCGCGCCGAACAGCGCACGAATACTAAGAGCGTATGCGAACTACGGGGTTTGAAAATTATCTGTGTGAAGAATAGATCCGAATCCCCCGCACCTACGTCGATGGGGGGGTATCAGCTGGGTAAAGATATATATGGGGCGGCATCTTTTTTATTTAACCCCCCCGCATATATATGATGATGCGACGGTGCGTGGAAAAGATCGTGCCAACGTATTCATCTTTCCGATAAACGGTATGTAATACCGTTCGTCGGATGCATCTTGACATATACCCACGTTCTGGTATTATGTGAATGTCATCGCTAAGATGATGATGTACTAGTTCTTTAACAATCGGGTGAACTGGGCATACCTATCCTGGGTATGTGCATACACTCATAAGGAGAAATATCATGAAGCTGACATTCAAAACTCGTTTGGAAAAAGGTGCCGATGCCGTGCAAACTACCGCCGACATTGAATGGAGTGGCATCACGCCGGAGCAAATGCAACAGCTCGCATCCCGTTCCGTCGTTATCATGTTGCAAGCCACGTATCGTATTGCGGGCTCGATACCCACCACAGATACGGTGAACGTTGCGGATCTTTTGAAACGCGAACGTGGCGTGGCAAAGCTCGATACACCACAAGCGCGAGCGGCGGCATTCACACGGTTGACCGCGAAGATGACACCTGCGGAATTGGCACAACTCGCGAACCAATTGCGAGATGCGGATACCAAAACCAAAACCGTGAGATCGTAACAAACTGGTCCCCATCGAAAGGTGGGGATTTTTTTTATCTCATGTATTGACAAACTACGCATTATGTGATACCATAACTATGTGGGTAATTATCGCCCACCTTTTCAACATAAGGAGATTAAAATGCCTACTGTACGCTTTGAACTTGAGATACTGGAAACTGGCGAGGAAGCCGCATTAGTATTGGCCAATTACCTTGACCATGACAGGATAGACTACGCCGTAATAATGGTCGATTATTTATTCTGTGAAGTCGAATGGAACAGAGATACCAATGCATGGGTAGTATTATCATCAGAAACTCTGGCGTAACAAATTGTTACACAACTCAGTTATGAAATAAACTAGCCTCATTGAAAGGAGCATAAATGCCTATATGTAAATCAAAGTCACGATTCACTACTCGTATGATTATACAACATATGAGACTATGTGGATGGAAGGTAATGAATACCGGAGAAATATATCACCCAGATATATCTATAATATTTAAATCCTGGGAAGATGCAATAAAAGGGTGTATTGAAGTAGCCTCTGAGACATAAATAACGTAGGGTGTAATAAACTAACTCCATCGAAAGGTGGAGTTTTTTATTGCCCTTTTTCCCCGTACCTATTTTTCCCCATAGCCTTTTTTCCCCATAGCCTTGTGAGGGTGTAACAATTTGTTACACAACTATCAATCATTATATATTACAATGATGCCTTGACATTTATGGTAGCTGTGGCAACTGACATATCATAGAAGGAATACCATAGCATGCCTGATGAAGCCGAAGGAATAGATTGTAACAAATTGTTACACGTCTGACCGTCTGACCGTCTGCCCATATTCCCCATGTCTGGCAATGTGCCCGGCATACGTCCACCCGCATGGATACGTATAGTTATATAAATGCGTAGTTTTTCGTATTTGTAGTTTTTCGTATTAGTCTAAAAAAAAAAAAGAGAAAAAACAAAGAGAAGAAACAAACTAAACAAAAAACAAACTACACGCTTATAGACTGTAACAAATAATCCGACATACCGACATACCGGCATGGTTGACAGACATGGGACATATGGTCATAATGGCAGACGGTCATATATGTCAATGTAAATAAAGGTAACTATGAATAAGCCACTGCCGCCAGATATTCCGCCTGAGTATATGGATATGATAGAAAGAAACTGTACTAAACAGGTACCGAGGGAGTATGTAATACTCTGGTTTGAATATACAGAAGCATTAGACAAACATAACAGAGAAGAAGTAAGGCAAAAACAACTGCGGAGTAATATGATATGAAGAATACCCCTGGGCATAGCCATAAGATATGGGTTAGTGCAGAAGATGAGATGACTTGTATAGATATATTAAAGAGTTCTGGGTATCCTACGCATGGCTGGAGTTTAGCGCAAGTTATTAGCCAAGCATTAAAGGCCAGCTGTAGGTTTGTTAGAGATAATAATATCAATGAGGTGCAGCCGCGAGATGGTTTTCAGTATGAGGAGATGACTAGACCATTTATAATTAGTAAGCATAAAGGAAAGTTAGAAGCAACTAAAAATATGGCACTCGGAGAGATTGCGCGTATGAGTGTTGACGCGCCAGCGAGTGTGGTAAAGCTAGAGAAGCCTACTGGAGAACTACCAGATGATATAGTAGAAAAGCTAATACTCTGTGAGGAGGTATTAGCTAAACTTGATGATAAACTAGATGCTGGAATAGCATCAGATGCTGATGCTACGAAAGCGAGGCAGATGAGAGGTATTATTAAAAGACTACGTAATGGTGAAGATGTAGATGTTATACTTAACGCATAGCCGCGCTATTTTACACATGAGGAGACGATGATGGAACTATATAATAGAATATATTGGATTACCTGGGCAGTGGTGGGAATTGTGGTAGTAGCGATGCTAGTATGGCCACGAAAGCATTGGCACGGAGAACCTTACCCCCTCGACACACCGCTAGCAAAGGATAAGAGTGAGCACGGGAAGTAAAAATAATTGTTGCATAGTTGCTAAATATATGATACCATGTTTGTGTATGGATAGTTTAACTCATACATTTCTGATAACTAAGTACAAGGAGAATGAGATGGAACCCAGCGTTAGAAGACTATCTTTCCCCGCACCGAGGCGTTGTGCCGTAGGTACTGCTATGGGTAAATACTGCACGCAACCTTATACTGTGCAAGATGTTGTATTTACTTTAGTTGGCGGCGGCTATTTCGTTGAGCATTTACATGAGTTTGCCG